>Ga0182004_10003198_pt1 | contig 12980 bp, 13 predicted proteins | sample Sormic07211540_1_FD_120479 | JGI IMG/M metagenome (GOLD analysis project Ga0182004, IMG submission 120479) | Endophyte microbial communities from Sorghum bicolor roots, Mead, Nebraska, USA - 072115-40_1 MetaG | ecosystem: Host-associated > Plants > Roots > Unclassified | place: USA: Nebraska... | reverse complement strand
TTTTTTATAGCAGAAGCAAATGTATCCATCCTAGTATGTATGTTTTACAAAGTATTATCATTTGATGTTAGTTTCCTAGTCATTTGATCTAGTAGTTTCGATTGACTAGCAACTAATTCTCTTAAAGGTGGAAAATTGTTATTAAAATTATTACCTTGGTTGTTACCTTGGTAATTACCTTGTCGAGGTTATTGATTCCACCCTTGATTTTGTTGAGGATGATAGTTGGTGTTATTATTGATGGAGTTCACATCCTCTTGTAGTGTAGGGCAACTGACAGCTGAGTGCCCGTAGTCTCCACATTCTTCACATGTCACATGGGAATCATTGATGTGCATGATTTCCTTCTTCTCTATGTCGAGCTTTTTCATGATCAGGTCTAGCTTGGCAGTGACTATGTCAGCTTCCTTGAGTTGATGGATTCCACCTCCTTTCTTTCGAGATTGGGTACGTTCTTCGTTGCATGTTGAATTTGTGGCCATCTTCTCAACAAGTGCTTTAGCGTCCAAGAGCTTAAGTGACATGAAAGCCCCCCCAGCTGCAGCATCAATAGACTCACGGGTACTAGAGATAAGCCCATGATAGGATGTCTGCATTAGCAGCCACTCTTCTATTCCATGATGAGGACAGTCTTCAATGTAATTCTGGAATCTTTCCCATGCTTCAGTGAATAATTCATCATGTTGTTGTTGGAAACTTGAAATCTTCCCACGTAGAACATTAGTCTTGGCTATAAGAAAGAATTTTGCTAAGAAAGCAGTCGAGCAAAGGTCCCATGTATTGTGTTTTGTCTTTGTTGGTGTAGAACCACTGCTTGGCTTTCTCCAATAGTGAGAATGGAAAAAGACGGAGTAAGATAGTATCTTTTGGTACTCCTCTGATCGTGAAGGTGATGTAGATCTCTAGAAAGTGTTGTAAGTGTGCACTTGCATCTTCATGAGCTTTTCCACAGAATTAGCTGGCTTGAACCATGGTAATGAGAGCAGGCTTGAGCTCGAATCCATTCTCCCCAGTGTTGACTGCTGGTCTAGTCCGAATGTTTGCTGTTGTTGGGGCAAAGAACTCTCGCAGTGTCTTCTCAGCCATGTCTTCAAACACAGGAGCTAGGTTTCCTCCAAGCTCTTCTTCTTGTTCTTCTACTTGACCTTCAAATTCCTCTTCCAATGTTGGAGCTGGCTCCTCTGAAGAGCTAGCTTGAGCAGCAGAGAGTGTTCTTGATGGTAATTCAATTTTGTCCCTTGCTTCTACAAACTTCTTCTTCCTAAGGAGTTTCTCTGGATCTTCAGTAAAGTTTCTTGCAAGAGGAAAACCATTCATTCATCACCCTACATAAGACAAAAAAAATGATAACAACGAAGGGTGTACCTGATTGAGTAGAAATTTCTTGGTAATATAACTTTATCCATGCATATATATGTTATAAATATGTCCTAAGTTATTATGCCTTCCCCGGCAATGGCGCCAAAAATGCTTGCTGACATTTACTACTGTCATCACTAAAAATAGAGATAAACCCTACTCCCAGTAACAACACAAGAAATGCATGGTATTTAATTAACTTGTCAAATAGCAACTCACCACTCAACCATTCCTAAGCATAAAGTAGGTTGTCATCCCTAATTATATTGTTAGGAATTTAATATAGATTCATGTGTTCTACTATAAGACAGAGAAAAAGCAAATATGAATATAATTATAAACTAAATGGGTTCTGCAAGCGGACAGATAATTATACTGTTGTAGCATTTTACCTAGGGAAGTATCTAGGTTGTCGATTTGTATTTATACCACTGGAAAGGCTAAGTGTTAAACTATATCTATTATAATGATAAGAAACTATATAGGATGAATAAATGATATTACCCAAGTCGTATAGTCTACTTCATTATAGGCAGAGGTCACAAGATAAACATAGATAAATAATAAGGTTAGCATAATCATCAAGTATTATAATTAAAAATAATCATCAGAGCATCTACTAGTCATAATCATAGTTAGCCAATGGATAAACTAGGGAGCTGGATCTAAGGTAATTCTATAAATACACCAATGAATAACTCTAATTAGTGCAATAACATCTAGAAATCATCGTTAAGTCAACCCTGTATCATAATTGCATGTAAAGAGGCATCAACTAATGAGGGTTTTAAGACGCAACTGTCACCTCCTCCGTGACCGCGCCCATGCTAGCCCAGCGTGTGGGGGTGGACTATAGAGAAACCAACAAAGCTGTCACCTACGCGGACTACCACACGACCCGACATGTCAAGGTGCACTCGCATACAAACAAGATATCTAGACACCATGTCTACATATTGTCTATCATGTACCCAATGATAGATTAGGTAAACGATATACGAGCAATTACATGAATTCAATAAGATCAAACCAACTATCCTAGACATATAATCAAAGTCGACAACGACTAATGTAATTAAGAACATATGAATCTATTAAGAATAAAGTCTGCCTAATATACAACTAAATACTATAAAGTAAGAACTAGATCTATTACCGAAATCTTGCGCTCCAGACCGACGCCAGGGGCTCTAGATCCCGATGAAGAACTAGATCTCCTCTACTTCTATTCTAACTAACTAGAACTATGAACTAGAAGGCTCTTGATGATCTTGAAGGCGCTTGATGCTTGATGGCTTGAGGCCTTGATGAATAATGAAGTGGCTCTCTCCAGGTGGGGTCTACCCATGTATTTATAGTCCGGTGGGATTCGCGTGGGCCGTAGGATCAAACCAACTTAACCAAGGGCCGAGATGACTCCTCAAAGGCGGTGGAGGAAGCTTCCAGAAGAGGGGGCCGAAACCCTACAGGGGGGCGCCGGGCGGCGCTAGGGTGGGGCCGGCCAGCCCCACCTGGCAGCTGCCAGGCCCCCCGTTGCTCTGGGTGGCTTCTCGATCCTTCCTGAGTCTTCTCGCGATGTTTCACGTGGCGGATACATTTCCGTGTTTGTTTCACACTATAGTCCCTCTTTTTTAGCTTTCCTAAAATCCACCCTAGAAAATACATAATATACAAAACTTATGGAAATTGTTAGTTTAAACCCTATACTAATGTATATTCATGTTCTCCTTCAGGTTTAAAGTTATAATAAAAGTTGACGTTATCGACCGTCAACAGTTGCCGCCTTTCTCCATTTACATCCTAAGACCTTCCTTATTGATAGAAAGTGAATATTTTGATTTTCTTCCCATCCTTCGTCATTACACTTCCAAAAATACTTTTTCTAGACCCCTATGTAAGCAACCCATGCCCGTGGTCTCATCTCACCCCATCATAGCTCTTCTCTACTCTTGATTAAGATCTAGCAACACATTTTTACTCAGCAATAGCTAAGAAGAATTTAGAGAGGAGAATGATCCGCTTTGGAATTGAACTCAACACCATCCCTAGGGAGGAGCCTGAGAGAAAAGCTATCATTCCCATAGAGGAGCCTATCCCGCTAGCCATCATATCACCGCAACCACACTGCTATGGGCAATCTTATTTTGCTCAACCCATTCGCAGCAAGACTCTCCTCTTGGAAGGAGCTCTGTCAGTAGGGACCAACATCCTGCCACCAAAGCATAATGAGAAGCTATTGGGAGTAAAGACCAACCAGAAGGGCAAGGTCGTGTGCTCCAAATACACCACTAGTGAACGTGCCTACTTCGAGGGGGTTCACACTCATCCATCAAAGGTCAATTTCATCCCCCAAAGGAAGCTTTGAAGTCCGCCATGGCCACAACCGAGACTATGTGGGGGCGCCGCATGACAATGGTAGACTTGGAGAAGGAGCTTGCTGAGCAGCGCACCATTATAGCCTCTCTTGAAGCCTGTCAACATCTCCAAAGTAGATGAATCACTTATGGTGATACTAGAATGGTAATGCTAGAGCATGATTCCATCTCTCTAAAGGAGAGAGTGAAGGCTTTAGAGAACCCTAAGAAGTAGGGTCTATTTATCTTAGCATCCGATAGGGCAAATGTTAGTTTTATTCTTAGTGTGTTTATTTTTCAAAGTCTGTTTTTGTAATAATAAGCCCTATGTGCAGATCATCATTATTATATATGTCTTGTCTCTCTGTTGTCTCTCTTTTGTCTCCACCATGTTGTGAATTAAGGATAACAAGAAGGTAGTGTGGGAGAGACACCCGACGATCAAATGAATAAATTCTCGCAAAAAGTTAACAAAATTAGAGGAGACATGACACGAAGACCACGCTCAATGAAGCTGACCCCAAGGGGCCACTATCTAAGGGCAGCCGCAACATTCATCCTTGGTCGCCCGCCCAGGGGGAGAAGCCCCCTGGTCTCAACTTTGAACCACGGTCAGGTATGATTTCTCTAAGTTATAAATTTTTATTATTACTACTGTTTCGATTTGGAATAAAATATCTTTACTTAAATCACCCTATGCATAAATAATTAAAAAATGTTTTTTCATGACCACAAGATAGACTTATACCATGATAATTCCTCATATTCTTGTTGCCATTGGGAACATCAATATAGGGACCCCATATTACTTAAGTTGTTGCGGAAAGAGAGATAGTATGAATATGAGAACTCGATTTCTGATGTCTAGCCATTTGTGGAATTTTACTTTTCAAAAATCATAAAATGATTAGCTTTACTTTTCCTTTGTGGCAAGAAGTAATGTCCTACTAGAGCCATGCATGATAGATATAAACTAGCTCATAGGCTACTTGCTTTGTATTGAGTTTTGTGAAACCATATTGACCTATGTCGAGAGGATTATCATGCTCCTAACATCAAGATCACGTACACCCACATATATCTGCTATTCCTACACCAGGAATGCGCACTAACATGCTTTTCCATCCAATAAAAATATTTTACTCCCACACTTGGAGGAAACACAAAAAGAGTCTTAGTAGGAATAACTGCTCTAAGTTCTTTAAAAAGTCATTCTCAATATTTTCTGGTTATAGAAGGAGGTATGTGGCTATGCAAAATAAAAGTATTGAAAAAGAAAAGAAAAGAAAAGAAAGAAGACAAAAAGAACAAGTGTCCTAGAAAGAAAGAAGAATAAAAGATAGCCCATACCATCCTGTGCAAAGACCATTAGTGCTTTAAAGAAAGAAAGACATTTTCAAAAGAGCAATGTAGAACTAGATTGGCCACTATATATTCCACACACATGCACTTCTTGATCTAAGAGTATGCTATTCCCCTCCATGGATGTATGTTTTGACTTAGCAAGATATGCAAGGTAAGTATGTTGTTTCCTTGAATTACCTTTAACTCCATAAGCCTATATAGAGTAGGATGTATCTATCTATTTTGGTGAGTTCCACAAATACCACATATAATGAGTGATTCGAGTATGCTACATGATGAAGAAGGGTAAGCTAAGTTTTTCTTTGCAAAAAATAAATATATTATAAAACTCCAAGTGACAAGGCTAAAGGAAAACAGAACTCTATTTTGTATTGTTCCATCCTCAACTTCCCAAAGTTTTATGGTAGACACATTGAATCCCACAGTACAGGTATGACTTGGAATAAATCTGGTGCTGTCTTGGTTTGAGGTTATGATGAAAATAGTCTATCTATCCTTTTTCCTCGATGATGAGTAAAAGATAAGTGTGGGGGAGTTTGTTGACGGTAGTTAACTCCTAATTTTAACCATCAACTTAACATGAAAAAGGACCAATTTGTAAGTACTCAGTACAAATTGGGTTATCACTAACAGAATTCCACGAGTTTTGGTGAATGTCTATTTCTATAGGGGGTTACCGCAATAATAAAAAAAGAAGGTCCACATATTAGATTTACATAGAGAGAAGACCAGAACGTCAACTTAGGATAACTCTAGAAGACTCCAGGAGCCACCACCTCAAAGGTGGGACCCATCGATCATAGGGCAGGTGCGGGGGCCACACGCTGATAGGGGCGGCTGCCCGAGCCTCTCAACCAATCGGAGCGAACCTCACGGATCCTGCCTCCACCAACTTTGAGGATTAATCTTAAGCGTATGTTTAAGTCGTTTTGATCCAAGGGCTGTTGTGATTCCTAGGGGTTTATAAATAAAGACCCTACCCTCATTGAGATGAAACTCTCAAACCCTAATTCATATTTTCTAAAGAGAGTTATACAGAGAGGGGTCCCTTGAATGGGTCTATCTCTTCAGGGTGATAGCAATAAGAGAGATTGGGAGAGTATAGGGTGAAGATAGGAGTTGAGGAAGCCCAGCCTATCGCTGCCTTCTTCGTATCTTCAGGGTCAAGTCTCCTAACCCGAGGCTTGGTTCTAGAATCTTTCGGCAATTCAACTTCTGATACTAGTGAGTCATTGTTCTTATTGTTCTTTGGCTTATGAGTTTACTTTATTCGCTTCATGTAGGGAATAGAGTAATTATCCATAGTGTAAGTCTGGTGCTTGGGCTAGGAATACTCGTAGATACTCCTTGCTTGGCCGAATTTGTGGTAGCCTTTTGGGGGACGTGACAATACTCTTGGGTATCTGTAATCAACATTCCTTCATGAGGTAAGGTTGGGTATATGGTACTAGGATTGAGCACTCTCTGAGGTTTCTCTTTTCTCTAGTTACTCCCTTTAGAACCATATCTACACACTTACCATAGGTTAGAAGAAGACTAAAGAAATAGTTCTCTCTATATCGCTTAATTCTCACTATCTTGTCTTGCAACCCATGGGTAGTAGGTAGGATAAAAGGTTAGTCTTTTGCACGCTTTCTCCTAGTGGTAAAAAAATAAATATGATACTATGGACTTATCTCCCGGGTGAAGTGCTCACCGATATCCGTGCGCTTGTAGATTATTTCTCTTTGATTCTTTCGTGTGCGTACCTAATATCAACATGTGACTATGATCATCTCATCTACCTCTTTCTGGGGACTGCCCTAGTGGAAGTGTAGCCCTATCGATACCCATAGCTATAGAAGGACAAGCTAGTGCTGCAATGTGTCGCCATGTTAGAGTAGGGCATTATTCGGCCGAGCACGTCACCATTCTCCGCCCCTGAGCTGCTCGTCAAGAAGTCGAACAGGTCGTGGTGCTCCTACATCGACTACCGCACTCAATGATAGGACATCTAAGGCCAAGTTCCTAATCCCGGTGGTCGATGAGCGCCTCGATGAGCTCTACGGGGCACAGTTCTTCACCAAGCTCAACCTCCACTCGGGCTACCACCAAGTGCTCATGCACCCGGCGGATATCGAGAAGACCACTTTCCGCACCCACCACGGCCACTTCGAGTTCTTGGTGGTGCTGTTTGGGTTGTCCAACGCCCTAGCAACTTTCCAAGCCCTAATGAACGACATCCTTTGGCCATTTGTTCGTAGGTTCGTGCTAGTCTTCTTTGATGACATCTTGATCTACAGCTCCTCATGGTCTGAGCACCTCTAGCATGTCGGCCTCATCTTCTCTGTCTTGAGGGCTGACGACCTCTACCTCAAGAGGTCCAAGTGGTCCTTTGGGGCTCTCTTCGTTGATTACCATGGGCACGTCATCTCCGCCGATGGCATCGCTATGGACAATGACAAGGTGGCTGTGATCGCCTCATGGCTGACACCGCATTCACCCCAGAGCGTCATGGTTTCCTTGGGCTTGTGGGCTACTACCGCAAGTTCATCCATGACTTTGGCTCCATCACAGCACCACTCACTCGTATCTTGCACAAGGACGTGTTCGGCTGGACGAAAAAGGCAGTGGAGGCCTTCGACGCCCTCAATAGGACCTTGTCATCAACCCCTATTTTGCAGATGTCAAATTTCACTAGCAGGTTCCTTGTCAATTGTGATGCTTCAGGCGCAGGCTTCGACACCATCATCCACTAGGGGTCAGGCGCCCTAGCGTTCTTCAGCAGACAATTTGTTGAACGCCGTGTCAAGCTCGTGGCCTACAAGCGTGAGCTCATCAGGCTGGTGTAGGCGGTCCGGCACTAGTAGCCACACATATGGGGACACCGCTTCCTCATCGTCACTGACCACTATAGCTTGAAGTTCCTGCTTGACCAGTGGCTTTCCACTGTTCCACATCAGTGGGTTCGCAAGCTGCTCGGTTTTGAGTTCACGGTGGAATATAACCCTAGCCGACTCAACTCGGTGGTGGATGCGCTGTCCCACCGCAACTAGGACACAGTGTAGCATTCACCTTGTGCAGGCCATCCTTTGCCCTCAACGACGTCATTTGGGCAGCCACCCAGGAGGACCCTGGTGGCACACGGCCTCCAGCAGCAAGTAACCGTAGGGACGCTGGAGGCACCCTGGACCACCATGGACGGCTTCCTCCTTCATGGCAATTGCGTCGATGTTCCAAACCTGTAGGACTTGCACCATCAGATGGTGACCCTGGTGCACACCATGGGCATGAGGGCGTCTAGAAGACCCTCGTGCAGCTGCGCAATGACTTCTACATCCCCGATGACCGCAAGATTGTGCAAGACTACATCGGCTCGTGTGGTGTGTGCCAGAACAACAAAACAAACATGACACAGTCGGCCGGTCTCCTGCAGCCCTTGGATGTGCCTTCCCAAGTGTGGGACGACATCTCCATTTATTTCATTGATGCCCTCCCTAGGGTCCATGGCATGTCAGTGATCTTAACGGTGGTGGATCGCTTCTCCAAGTACGCTCACTTCATCGCCCTTAGCCACTCCTACACGGCTTCCCCACCTCCATCGTCAGCGACCGTGATCCGATCTTCACCAGTCACTTGTGAAGGGACTTGTTTCACCTTGCAGGTGTGAAGCAATGGCTCAGCACGGCCTTTCACCCTCAGACGGATGGCCAGTCCGAGGTCGTCAACAAGGTGATCGCCATGTACTTGTGTTATGCGACTGGTGACCGGCCGCGTTCATGGGTTGACTGGGTACCATGGGCGGAGTACTGCTACAACATGTCGTTCCACTGATCGCTTTGGGCGACTCCATTCGAGATTGTCTACGACCAACCACCGCCTCCCCTTTTGCCCCACCAGGAGGGAGCGGCTGAGACGGAGGACGCTGACGCCATGCTCCGAGACCACGATGTGTTCCTGGTCGAGGTCCAGCAGCGCCTCCTCTAGGCACATCAACGCACCAAGGAGCATTATGACGAGCACCACTAGGTTGTGGACTTCACTATGGGCGATTAGGTGCTGCTCCGACTTCTTCACCGCCCCACCCACACGCTCACAACATCGGCCAAGGGCAAGCTTCGTCCTCGCTATGCCGGCCCGTTCGGCGTGGTGGAATGCATTGGGCAGGTGGCCTATCGTCTATAGCTGCCCGAGACTGCACGCTTCCTTGTTGTCTTCCATGTCGGGCTGCTCAAGCAGTGTCACGGTGATCATCCTGCGATGACAGTGGTGGTGCCACCCATCTATGAGGGGCTCCGGCTCCCTGCCCTGGAGAAGGTCGTGTGCGCTCAGCTGCGCCACAGCCATTGTCGGCTATAGTGACATGGGAAGCTCTTGACAACACTAAAGCCCTCTACCCTGATGTTCAGGTCGAGGACGAGCTATTTGTCGACGCGGGGAGAGATGTTATGACTGGCGTCCAGTATCGAGGGCGCCAGCCCATTAGTGGCTAAAGCCACCATCGGCCAGGAGGTTTAGGCGCAGGAGCTACGGGCTAAAAGCCCATATTTATCTTTAATTGTTTATTTCCATAATTAGAGAGCAATTAGCCAGATATAGGAGTTGTAATTCCTGTGGACAGAATTAAGGAGGAGTAATCTAATTATTTGGCTTTCTTTCGGAGCCGGGAGTTGCCCTAGCCGCTGCCTTTGTTCTTCTTTTTCCCTTCGCATCACGGCGCCCCGCCGCTGTGCTGTGCATCCAGCTTCTCAGCACACGTACAACCTCCCATCGACCAAGGAAAAGGTGCAGGTCCATATCAACAGGAGTCTTTCGTAACACCTCTAGTACTGAATATATTGTTCATCTCACATGCTCCCCGATCTTCAAAATTAACAAAAACTTGGAGCTCTCCATCTTATCCTTGAGGAATGTGCATCTTGTCGCACCATAGCACATTAGGTGTTGTCCTCGAGGGCCTTGGTTATGTCATCATGGTCAGGCTTCACCTTTGCTAAAGCTACAATGTCAGCGTCCTTCTTGGTGGTTGAATAGTCATTATGCTACATGGAAATCAGGTAGTTATTGATATTGACGAGGCACTCGTGCACCTTGTCCATGTGCTTGGTGAGGTCGGTGGAGAATGCCTCAAGCCAAGTTTTCATTTCAGTGTCGAGGTCCTTATCATCATCACCCATTAATACCTGGTTTCTTATTAATTATAATATGTTCACGACCCTTATATTTACATAAATGCTATATGACACATGTGTGTCTTGTTTGTTGTTGGCACACAAATTTTATAGCCGCTGGATGAAGAAGGTAGCGTTTGATTTGCTCCGATATGTGCTGGTTGCATTGTCATGCTGACGTGCAGGGCCCACTCAAGTGTTACTGTTTGAAATGGGGAGTCGTGTCCATCTGTTTCTAGCTCATCCATTTCCCCCGTCGTCTTCCTCCTGCGAGAGGGGAAAGGTGTCACCCCGGCGATTGTCTCGGTGTCGCGCCATTCTACCAACAGCAACCTCGCCGCTCCGCACCTCCCCGTCTGGTCGACCTCGCTCGTTCTCGTCTGCCATTGCTAGTGCTCTGGAGGTACGTGAGTTCTCCGCTTGCTCCCTTGAGTAGATTTGAGGGAGGTTGAGGTCAAACCCAGTCCCACCACCGTCTGATTAGCCCCCATCGTCTTCTTACCTGCGAGAGGAGAGAGGTGTTCGTTCCCAGCGATTTCACCAGTGACCTCGCCACTCTGTGTGTCCCTGTCTCTGCATGCCGCCTCTGCAGGTACTAGTTCAACCCTGGTCTCATTTGTTGTGGCTCTCGCCTCTGTCATTGTTTTGTGGCTTTGCAGAATCGAGGTCCTGCTTGATGAGAAAGTGACTCGCTCAATTTGCTGTGAGCTTTTGCTGTCAGTTTATTGTTCCTTTGGTGATGAGTTCATTTTTTGCAGTAGGTATGCTACTTCAGAGACAAGAGCTTCTATGACGCTTGCTTTTGCCGAGAACGAAGACTTGTTTGCTATTATGTAGTGGTATGGGTTGAAATGCTTGTATGGATGGTGCTTGGCTAGAGGCGTTGGAGTCCACGAGTTGTTCTGGAAGCTGCTCGGTGTCTAGGGTATAGCTCGTTGTCATCTGCACTTACTCTACTGGGTGGATAAGAGGGCTGTACTGTGAAAATTATGTCTATGCATATAAGTCTGTTGAGCATCTTTTTCCTCTGTTTTGTGCGTGGCAGTAACTTTTCCTCAGAGGGAGGGAACGAAGGAGGCAGAGGAACCAGCCTCGGGCATCCAATGATTTGTAGCAAGTAATGTTGATATTGGCATTCTAGATGTTTTGTTCATGGTTGTCTCTGTTCTGTGTGTGCTTGCCTCCTCGCATTTCCTCCTGATCCATATAAGTTGAAAACAGTTAGATTGATTTGGGGGCCATAAAAAGCTAAGTTTGATTACTGAGTACTACTTTCTACATGACTTCTGGAAAGTTTTATTTCTATAATGCCAGTGCCATTCCTCCCTTTTTCGTTTCCTTTGTTTGAGATGAAACAATTTGTAGTGCCCTTCTACTAGGTCTGCACTGTTCCAATAGCACTAGCAGTCTAGCACTGCAAAACGTCCTCCCTAGGCGCCTGAATTTCCAGACATGTTTCAGTTTCAGTCTTGCTGTGGAGGTTCAGTTTTGTTTTGTAACCCACATTAGAGTTTCAGTGAATTAAATTTTAGTTTCTTCGTGTAGCCGAAGTTCAGGTCTCTATGCTGTAGTTCAAGTTCAGGTTCAATCACATAGAATCTTGGTTCTTAGTTCAATATTTGAGTCTCATGTTAGTGTGGTTGTGCCCATACCTCCTTCATTATTTTTTTTTAATTTTGGTTTCAGGTTCAGGATTGTTAGTTTTTTTTTGTTTTATAATTCTAGGTTTCTAGTTCCTAGACTTTAATTTTAGGTTCAGGATTGTTATTAGTTGATTCTTAGTTAGTATTTTATCTTTAATTCCACAAAGGCAGTCTTCATTTTTTTTCGTATCCTAGTTTTAGTTTCAGTAACTCAGCTCCATCATATTTCAGTTACTAAGTTTTAGTAAACTCGTGCAGCAGCTGTAAGTTGCCTTTAGTCTAAATCAATGAAGCCTGATTGCTTGATTTAGTGAGTGGAACTAGCTGTAATTTGGCAGTAGTAGCAGTGGCATTTCTGTATTGCAGAGACAATACCTCGATCTAGCTTATAGGTTTTGCATTGTCACTCCTAACAAGTCAATGTGTATTCAGTTTGTGAGCCATGTCATTTTCATACAATATTTCCATATTGATCCTTAGTCTATAGCTTTGGTTAATTTCTTTGCAACTCAATTTATTATGCTTCACTGAGTTTTAGAAAATTCGGAGCAGTAGCTGACTGAGATGAATGTGGTTTCATTTCTCGTGCAATGTCACTTTCAAGATACAAAAATGTCACTTTCAGGTTTGCAATGACTTTTTTGTTGTTTGTTCCTTCTATTAGTCTCTGTTTTAATGCTTGACCCATTGGCGAATGGATAGCTGCAGGTCAGTTTTTATTTTCAATGTCTTGTCTTAAATCAATGTGGATTTGGCTAGTTCGTGGAGGCATCTCTTGCAACTCTAGTCTCATTTGCATATCTAGGGTAACGATAAGCTCTAAAGATTAGGAATGCTGAGTAGAGAGTATGAGATCCTCTTGCTGAGTCTTCTACAATTACTGGAAGTATGATGGGTGGAGATTAGTCTAGTAATATAATTAGATCTGAAATAGTAGTTCTTAGAGACAAGTTGTAGAGCTACTTCTGTTTCCATACAACATAATTTTTGTTTAGTCTTAACTTGAGCCTCCTGGTCTCAGCTCAAATATATAGAAACACCAGCTTAGTTTAATATTCAGGTTTGCAATGCAGACCTATTCAGAGCTCTAGGCAAATGTGAACAGATTT
>Ga0182004_10003197_pt1 | contig 12980 bp, 9 predicted proteins | sample Sormic07211540_1_FD_120479 | JGI IMG/M metagenome (GOLD analysis project Ga0182004, IMG submission 120479) | Endophyte microbial communities from Sorghum bicolor roots, Mead, Nebraska, USA - 072115-40_1 MetaG | ecosystem: Host-associated > Plants > Roots > Unclassified | place: USA: Nebraska... | reverse complement strand
CAGATTAATTATGCTTAATAAATTTGTCTTGCAGTTTCCTGACGAGCTATGTAATTTGTTTTTTTATTAGTTTCTAAAAACCCCTCCCGACATCCTTCCGACACATCCGATGTGACACCCAAAGAATTTTCATCCCCAATCTAAACAGGCCCTCAGCAAAGCGAGCACCCGAAGCGGAATCCGAGGAGTCCGTTGCGTCCGTTGGATAGCAGGGGAATTTCGTGCGTGCTCCTGCAGTCCTGCCTCGCCTGCGACGATGCAGGTCGTGACAGGTGCACCCGTGCGAGGATCCAGGGACTGCAGTCGGCACTAGCACACGCAAGGTCTAGTACGACTGCTTTTCTTTTTCTTATCCCGTGTCTCATGGAAATTATCATTTTTAACTTTACTAGGTTAATGACTGTACGTTGTTACGGATTTTAAAATCCATATACTCTATGTTTCTTCTATAATTTTTAGTTGTAAAGATAAATATTTATTAATAAAATTTTATCTAAATATATCCATGTGTGATCTTGTTTTGAAGGATTTGTTATGAGAAATTTAATGGTGCAATCGAAATTTAATTTATATCTTCGGTTTAAAAGTTATGACTTTTTAAATTCGCTAAAAATAATTTTGCATGTATGGTTGAGTGGGCCTAGGTTGATGAGATAGCCTATCATGGCTAAAAGGGATGAGAGTTGTGGCTTCACCATAGGTGTGGTAGATGAGTCATTTCCATAATTTTTAGTTTTAGAGATATCTCATTGAAATTGTCTTTTTTAACTTTCAGATTTCTTTTTTTACTGTTTGTTTTATTTTAAATTTATTTATTTTATCAATTATATTTGACTTGTTTTGTCAAAAAAATACTTTAACAATAATTTATTTATTTTACAATTTACATAAAATTTTGTATAATATGGATGGTCAAACAAAAAATCTAAAAGTAAAAAATAACACTTTTAATAGAATGGGAGAGTAACTTAACTACAAATGAAAATTTTATACCAAATATATATGTTGTTTTATATATAAAAGAACTCTACCATGATGAAAGACGGCTCCCATGATTATCTGAGAGGTGGAAGCCTCGACTTCTTTGGTCGAGAAAAATACCATGGAGACTATGTGCGACATTGTGTGTCTTTTTAGTTAGCGTTATGGTAGGCGCCCGAACAAGGAGCACCGGTATAAGCATTTTTTAAGCAATGTCCACCTCCACGCATGCATGCGAGGCGGAGAGTTGAACTCTCGCCCTAGGACTTTACGCAACGGCTCAACATTCCTTATGAACTCTACATTTTGCATTGAGATCTTGTTCAACACTTCAAGGCAGTTTTGGAAATTTGTGAGGTCGACCTGACCTGCCCCTTCCCTTGCCCCAACAATATTCCACTACAATACACCACACCATGCAAAATTCCCTATCTTTTGCCCCTTTAGTGACCTAGTTAGCTTCGTTGACCCTGCTACGTTTAGCAAAGTGGACACTTTGTCCCCCCTTCCCCTCTTAGTTAGTTTTTAGTTTGAGTTCAGTCACCGCTCAAAGGCCTATGGAGTATTTAAGGAGGGTGGCAAATGACTTGCCGTTTTATAAGACATACGAAGGTGAGAGGGATTAGACGGGTCACACTAACATTGGAAAAAAAATTATGGTAATTCTCAAAATTGGTGAAATTACCAGGGTGTCTCGTTGCCGGGGGCTACACATAAAAAAAATAGCAAACATCCATACCAAGTGAATGACACGACCTTGGATGAACAATTGTACCACAAAGAACCCAACTAACTGGATTTTGCTTAATTCGTTTAGAGATACAGATGTTGATATTACTTTTCTATAAGTAACTGTTTTAGATCTCATTCTCCTTGTGAAATGTTGATACTATTTTTCTGTACGGGACTATTTGAAAATTAGATCCCATTCTCATAGAGAGAATCTAGATTCTCGACAACAAATATATACTAGATTATGTAGATTAAAAAGCAAGAGTTTTATAGACCTTATCCTCGTAGTGATTATTGTTTTTGTGTAGTTAAGATATCAAAATAATAGATTTGAGAATTGAGATAGATAATTGGATTATGGTCTCTCATTCTAAAATCCAAGTGTTTGGATCTCATTCTCATTTTTTCTATCTTTTTTTCTTGCTATAGGAAACCAAATAAGGCCTAAATACAATCAAATTTAAATTGTTTGGCTCTTTAGCAAAATAAGGCATGCTATTTTTAATGGAGTGAACAGTAGCAGCCAAGAGCAAACACTGCTATAATGGCCTTGTTTAATTCCATTTTTTAGATTTAGTTACTATAGTATTTTTGTTTTATTTGATAATTAACGTTCAATTATAGACTAATTAGGCTTAAAAGATTTGTCTCGTGATTTACAGACAAACTGCACAAGTAGTTTTCATTTTCATCTATATTTAATGCTCCATGTATGTGTTCAAAGATTCGATGTGATGGGTGAAAAGTTTGAGTGAGAACTAAGGCCTTGTTTAGTTCACCCTAAAATCCAAAAGCCTTTCAAGATTCTCCGTCACATTAAATCTTGCCGCACATACATAAAACATTAAATATAGATAAAAAATAACCAATTACATAGTTTATTTATAATTTATGAGGCAAATCTGTCGAGCCTAATTAATTTTTAGTTAGACAATAATTTCCAATACAAACAAAAAATATTACAGTATAAAAAATTTAAAATCTAAACCTTTTTGATCTAAAACAGACCTAAACAAGGCCAATACTAGGCTAGCAGCGTAGCAGGTCCATCGCACATTCGCAATTGGCATCTTGCAGTGACTCGTACTGTGCACGTTTCACTGTTTAGCGTCACGCAGAACCTTTTTCCTCGGACGATTCTACCCCTGGCCCTGTAGGCCCCAGCCCGCTGCAGCCGCGCGGCGCACGTGGTCGCGTCCCGCATCCCGACAGCCCAATCTGCCACGTGGGCCCACCCGGACCCTCTTCCCAACCCCATCCCTTCCCACCAAAATCTCCCGCCATCTCCACACCTCTCCCGCCAAAACTAGCAGACTCCCGCCCGCCAGGGCCGGGCCCACCGCTCAGCGAGACACGCGGCGTGGGTTTTGCCGCGCAAGCCACCCCGCAGATATAACAAGTCGGCGCGCGTCGCTTGGGTCCGAAACTCCTTTTTGGCGCGCATCCCAACAGCCGCCGCCACCGCCGCTGCCGCTCGGCCACCGCCACCGCCCAACCCTAACAGAGCTCCCCCTCCGCCTTCCCTCCGGTCGCCGGACTGCCTGGTCTGGCCGCGGCAGCGGTTTCGGGACGCTTGATTGGCGGTGTGCTCGGAGGACGAAGGAGGGACATGGAGGGAGTCGCCAAGCCGTCCACGACGAGCTCGGGGTCGGGGGTCACGGATGGGCCCTCCTCCGCCGCGGCCTCCACCGAGGAGAGGTTCGCCGATCTGTGCAAGGTGCGTGTACGCTTGCGCGGCTTCGTCGGGAAGGGGTTTTTTGACCTTTCGTTGGGTGCTGGAATTGTTTTTTTTTCCACTGCGCAAGGCGTGATTTTTTTTTCCAGTGGTGATGCCTTCGAGCCGCTTCGTGTCTGTTTGCTTCGTGAAACAAATCATAGAAGATTGAAGATTTGGGCGGATTTTCTTGTTTGGAGTTTAATTTGGGCTGGATCTGGCGCTCTCCTTTGGTTTTGCTTCGTCTATTTTGAAGGGGGAAATGTGTCATCTTTTCTAGCTGTGGTACGGTCTTTGGGGTTCAGTGCTCTCGTCCCACTGACTTTTAGATTATCCCAACCAATTTCTCGCCCTTTTAATCTTTCGAATTTCATTTTGAAGATAAAGGAAACCATTCCAAGCCAATATTTTCGGTTTCCTTGTGATGTGTGGAAATTTATGTTTTCAACCTTTCGCTGCCAACATTTTGCGTTCTACTGGGGTATTTTTTTTTTAAAAAAAATATCTGTGGCTGATCCTTCAAAATCGAATAAATGAAGTGTCTTTTGAAGGTTCATTTTTGTTTTATACACTTTTTTATTGAGGAGTCTGGAGTGGCGTGGGTCATAGTAGATAGTACTGTCTTTCGTATGTCTTTGTCATATCATTAGTGATTCTGTACCTGTGAGTTTATTTACTACAACCTGCAGTCCTGACTCCTGAGTCCTGCTTGTTCTATTTTTAGGAGAAATATATATCCCTAATCTTGTGATGTTCCACTTTATCGCTACTGTTCTCCTGTAACAGATTCTCGTATACTCTAATATTTTATTTTCTCTGTTGTTTGCTGGCGAGCAGAGCAAGCTGGGACTGGACGAGAGCACGACGAGGCAGGCAATGCAGCTTTTCAAGGAGACCAAGAACATCCTCAAGTCCAGCGTGTCTTCCTTGGGCGGCGGATCGGTAAGATTGCGTTTTCTGTTTCTGGTGTAGTTACTAGTTAGTGCTTCTTCCATCCAGTTTCAGGACCATGATGGCTTATGTCTGCTACCTATTGGATTTATGTGTAGCCCGAGGAGATCGAGAGGTTCTGGTCTGCCTGTGTTCTTTACTGTGTGTCAAGGCTCAGCAAAGCGGGGAGGTCGAAGGAAGATGGCAGTGTCTCACTTTGCCAGATCTTGAGGGCGTCTAAGCTGAAGTAAGACTCGTGCTAGGTTTGTTTGGCTGAGGAACAATCACTTCTCACTTAGGCTAATCCCTGTATTCGTTCTGTTGATTCCATGTAGTATCGTGGATTTTTTCAAGGAGATGCCACAGTTCTGCTTAAAGGTTGCACACGTTTTGACTGGCCTATATGGTTCAGATTGGGAAAAGAGGCTTGAGGTATATTATGCAATTAGTATGCTCCCCCTGTTTTAGAATCCATTTTAGAATTGAACATGTTTTAGCTTGCTCTCTTACTAATGCATTTCCTTGTTTTGTGCTCAGTTGAAGGAACTGCAAGCAAATGTTGTCCATTTAAGCTTGCTAAGCAGGTAAATAATACTTTCTATTTTGCGTTTAAAAAACTATACTTTCTATTGCTTTTGCTTGTGTGATGTAGTCATGTAGCTACTCAGCATAAAATATTTAGCTTTTGTTTTTGTAAATTGCTGTGCAATGTTGATTCACTACTAGTTTTGCTGGACTGAAATGAAATCACATTGGAGTATTTTGTAAATGCAATGCTGAGTTTCAGTGGATTGGAGGTATATTTGGTACAATAACTTGAGCAGGCATATCCTGTACTGCTTGTACTACTCTAGAATACTTATGTACCCTATAAGGCTGATACCATAAATATTGGGATACCCAAGCTTGGATTGTTCTTTTTTTTTTGATCCCAAAACTACTCTTTTGTACAACCTGTCTAAACCTTATGCATCCTAGAAAGTTCAAAATGGTAGGCTAAAGTTCCATTATTCAGCTTAGATGTTTTTAAAATCATCCCCAATAGACAATTATTAAGGATTGTGACACCATTCAAATAGGCCAACGATATATGAGCAAATTGTGCTACAGTGCAGGTGCTTAATTGGTTTCAAGCTTCATGTATAATCTGTTTTGAAGACCATTAGCAATAATATCTACTGTAACTTAACTTCTATGCAGCTGTTTGCTTTGTTGTTTCCTTCTCATCGATAGTTTCCTTTATAAAAGGATAAATTATTAACTATTGATGACTAAGTGATCACGTCTTTGGTTCAGGCATTACAAGCGTGCATACCAGGAGCTATTCTTGTCAAATGATGGCAAGTGTTCAGGCAATTCTTCAGAATTAATCAACCAAGAGGCTTCTGATTATTATCGCTTTGGATGGTTGCTCTTTTTAGCCCTAAGAATCCAAACATTCAGCAGATTCAAGGATCTTGTGACATCCACGAATGAACTGGTTTCTGTGTTGGTAAGGACATCTGCTATGATCTTCACAAGGATTTTGTCTTCACTTGCAGCAGGACAATTGATCTATACTGTTAATTAACTTGAAAGTAATGGATACTGCTTATTTTGCACACCTGCAGGCTGTACTTATCATTCATGTTCCTGTGCGGCTAAGGAACTTTGATATAAAGGATTCATCCTACTTTGGTAATGGCAACCAATTCTTATTTGACAGATTCTGTTTGCTAATCATGGTCTGCTAGTTATAGCAGTTGTGGCATAAAACTCATGGGTTCATTTACTGGTTTGAATCAGCTAAGAAGTCAGATAGGGGAGTCAGTCTTATTGCTTCTCTGTGTGAAAAATATCATACCTCAGAAGATGAGTTGAGCAAAGCACTGGAGAAGACAAATACTCTCATAATGGATGTTCTGAAAAAGAAGCCATGCCCAGCTACTTCAGCATGCCAACAGGATAATTTGTCTTTCATTGATCCAGGTAAAGACCTGCTGCGCAAGAACGATTTTAATGTTTCGTATTCAATGTTTTTGTTTCACAAGCTTGTCTGTTGCCCAGTCTCACTAAGGATTCTTCTTCGATGCAGAAGGCTTGACAGTTTTTAAGGATTTTCTTCAGGGAGACTCATTAAAATCAAGTCTGCTAATCCTGGAAAAAGAATATGAAAATGCAATTAACACAAAAGGCGAGCTAGATGAGCGCATGTTTGCTAATGATGAGGACAGTTTACTTGGCAGTGGAAGCCTTTCAGGTGGAGCCATTAATTTACCAGGCACAAAGGTATTACTAACTAGCGAGCTTATTCATCCATTGCTTCATAACTTGAAAGCTTTGAAATTATTTAAAATTGTATGTATGTCGTGGTATTTCAGAGAAAGTATGATGTTATGGCCTCACCTGCAAAATCAATATCAAGCCCAAATCCAATGTCTCCTCCACGTTTTTGTCTATCTCCTAAAGGAAGCAACTTTTGCAACTCAAAGATGGCTCCTATCACTCCAGTGAGCACAGCCATGACAACTGCCAAGTGGCTTCGGAGTACTGTATCTCCCCTTCCATCAAAACCTTCTGGGGAACTATTGCGCTTCTTCTCAGCATGTGATAAGGATCTAACTGATGACATTGCACACAGAGCTGGGATTATACTTGGAGCCATATTCACGAGCAGTTCTTTTGGTGAACGGATCTGCACTAATATGCGAAGCGCAAATAGGATGGATGCTATCTGGACAGAGCAAAGAAAAATGGAAGCCCTTAAGCTATATTATAGGGTTTTGGAATCTATGTGTAGGGCGGAGTCACAGATCTTGAGTGGGAACAATCTTACATCACTTTTGTCTAATGAGCGTTTCCATCGGTGTATGATTGCATGTTCTGCAGAGTTAGTTCTTGCAACTCACAAGACTGTCACTATGATGTTCCCAGCTGTGTTGGAGAAGACGGGCATTACAGCCTTTGACTTGAGTAAAGTCATAGAGGGTTTTGTTCGGCATGAAGATACACTCCCAAGAGAGTTGAAGCGCCATCTGAATTCTCTTGAGGAACGGCTGCTGGAAAGCATGGCATGGGAGAAAGGGTCATCAATGTACAATTCCTTAATTGTTGCTAGGCCGGCACTGTCTGTAGAAATAAACCGGTTAGGTTTACTGGCTGAACCAATGCCATCACTTGATGCAATTGCAGCACATCATAATATCTCATTGGGTGGCCTGCCACCTCTTCCCTTCCAGAAACAGGACCGTTTGCAAGGTATCATTTTATCAGTCACCATCAGCATAATGCCTATTGCACATTCCTGAAGTGTTAAAAGCAGTATTTCTTTGGGTTTTCCACTTTTCAATCTTGTGAATAAGTGACTGAACATCCTCTTTGTTAATTGTCTTTCCTGTAGATAAAGATGAAGTCAGGTCTCCCAAAAGGGCATGCACTGAGAGGAGAAATGTGCTGGTGGACAGCAATTCATTTCGATCACCAGTGAAGGACATTATTAAATCAAAGTTACCACCTCCTCTTCAATCAGCTTTTGCAAGGTTAATATTCCTTTCTGACTTCTTTGTGAACTCTTGCCTCAGCTGGATGCTTAAGTGGAAATTTCCCTTTTGTTATTCTTATTGCAGTCCAACAAGACCGAATCCTGCAGCGGGAGGTGAAACATGCGCAGAGACAGGAATAGGTGTGTTCTTTAGCAAGGTGAGTGTCCCTTCAGAAGCATCGTAATGTGAAGAGATAAAATGCTTGCTGTTCATGCATATCCTTCTATCCCTGCAGATAGCAAAACTCGCAGCCATTAGAATCAGAAGTCTCTGTGAAAGACTGCAACTTTCTCAGCAAGTTCTGGAGCGAGTATATTCCCTTGTCCAGCAAATCCTTAGCCAACAGACTGGTCTTTTCTTCAACAGGCACATTGATCAGATCATACTATGCAGCATATATGGAGTTGCCAAGGTACATCCTTACATATAAATCTGTCGAAGTTCCATTATTAACAGATAAAAGTATTTCCTACTGTATTTCTTACTGACAACAATTTGCAGATCTCTCAACTGGAACTTTCATTCAAGGAGATTATTTTCGGCTACAGGAAACAACCTCAATGCAAGCCACAAGTTTTCCGAAGTGTTTATGTTCATTGGCCCCCAAGAAGCCGTAATGGGGTAAGCCATCTTGTTTTTAGCTTTTAAGAATTTTGCAATGAGTTGAAAGTTTTATCTGACTGAATTATATCGTGCCAGAAAACAGGAGAAGATCATGTGGATATTATCACTTTCTACAATGAAGTATTTATTCCTGCTGTCAAGCCTTTGTTAGTGGAGGTAGGACCTGGTGCTAGTCCAAAGAAGAAAGAAGAGGAAAAAGGTTCTGCTGATGGTATGCGCCCAGCGCAGAAATTATGCAACATCGTTCTAGTGTTGACTATATAAAGGCTTTGCTGAAATGTTTTAATTGTATCAGTAGGTCCATACCCAGAATCTCCTCGGCTAGCTCGGTTTCCAAACCTTCCTGACATGTCTCCAAAGAAGGTTTCTGCTACTCATAATGTGTATGTCTCACCACTTCGATCGTCAAAGGTAAATACCTGTCAATTTGTGGTGTATCTTTCCAGTTTCACCTGACTGAACTAGTTTGGTAATCCTCCATCAATGTTTTGACAACTTTATAACTGTACTCTCCAGATGGATACTTTGCTCTCCCCAAGCTCAAAGAGCTACTACGCATGTGTCGGCGAGAGTACCTATGCGTTTCAAAGCCCCTCCAAGGACCTGAAGGCTATCAATAACCGCCTAAATAGGTAAATTTAGAAAAAGAATAGTTCACTAAAGGTTTGCTCATTCAGTTTCCAACAACAGATAACTGATGCCCAGATTTACTTGCAGTGTGTCCAGTGGGAAGAAAGTTAACGGACGACTGAACTTTGATGTTGTCAGTGATCTGGTTGTCGCCAGTAGCCTCAGCAGCGATCAAAATGCCAAGCCGGCAGCCACGGAAGTGGTTCCCATCAAGACACCGGTGAAATGCGAGCCATCTGACTCGTGATTGACTGTCACGCTGCATCGCCAATCCAGTACAACCTATTATAAATTGTTAGGTTTCAGATGCTCTGATCTAGATATTAGATGGCCCTTATTTTTGTTTGTGTTTTTTACATGGGAAACATCTCTGTGAGCAGCTCTACCTTCTGTAAAATATAAGAAAGCTGCCCTGAGAGCTCCCTTAACCCAACTCGCTTTGTAAGAGAGAATATAAGTACCATAGCCATGTAACTTCATAAGTTTTGAAAGGTTCTGTAAATACAAAATGATCATTTGTCAACTCCTTACAGCTGCGAATTCGTGAAGATATTGAAGTAAAAAAATCTAAACACTAAGCAATTCATGAAGCTGATGCAAGCACGACTTTTCACCATGCTCAGGCAACTGCCAGGGTGGGTGCAAACTGCATCAGATTCCTGGAGATCCATCGATGGAGTACTTGTTGCTAATCATGATGCTTAAGTCTCGAGCACTTACTGAATTCTACAATAACCTACTTGGATCTCCGGGGATGTCATCCTGGGCTTTTGAGTTCTGACGTCAAGTCCAACAGCTCTTCCGTCTCTGAGAGCGACCAACCTGCAACTTATCTGCGCCGTTCAGGGAAGCTGAAGCCTTTGCTGCCCTAAAGGACCATGAATCAGGGATTCGGGCCAAGTTTCTATATGGCTACCTGGTCCACGGTTAAACATCAGGTCATGGATTTGATGCATGCCTTGTACTAATCCCTAATCCTGTTTGATTGATGTCGATGAGTCTACAAATCTCCCTCTGTAGACGTTGGGTTAACACTTTGGCAGTAACCTTGGTACAGCAGCATGAAGGCAAATCAATCTGAATGCATCAACGGTAATAGCACCGATCTTCTTCGGCATCATCACCATGAAAGATCTGTTGATTCTTTCTAATTGCACTCCTGCCGTGCCGTGACGCTCAATTCTGAGACCTTCGTGTATGCAGTTGAATCAGCTCAATTTTGCAGCAAGATGAAGGCTCCGGCTTTGGTAATAAAATTGGATTCTTGCAAAGGCCTTGGATACGCAGGCCTTGTTTAGTTCCGAAAAGATTTCGGAATTCGGTACTGTAGCATTTTCGTTTATATTTGACAAATATTATCCAATCACGGACTAACCAGGCTCAAAAGATTCATCTCGTGATTTACAGACAAACTGTGTAATTAGTTTTTGTTTTCGTCTATATATAATGTTTCATGTATGTGCTCCAAGATTCGATGTGACAGAGAATCTTGAAAAGTTTTTGGTTTTTTTTTTTGTGTGAACTAAACAAGGCCGCAGCGCTGGTGTGGCTAGATTCAGGACTTGGGCGCTAACCGCGCTCAACAGCGGCGTACCGCAAGTGCGGTGGACTAGTGGTCCGCCGCACTTTTGGCGAACTGTTGCACGCATTTTAACTGCAAAACAACATGGAGGACTGCAAAACAACGTTTGGCGCCTTGAATCAGATCCTCTGCAGTCGCTCTCCTTGACTGTACTCTGCAGTCAGATCATCTGCACCGTCCGTGGCTGATCCAACGATATCTATGCCAAAATGACAAACAGGCTATATAAACTCAAGGCCCATTGTAGCCCAAGTCCTGCCGAGAGGTCCTTAGTCCTTACGGTGAAATAACCGCTGCCATCTTCCACTCTGCGGACCGACGTTGTGAGCAACGCGCCGTCGCCATCCCCTCATCGAGAGCCACACCGTCGCCATCTTTGCTCTGAATATCGCGTCGTCTCCATTCTCGTGCTTAGGTTCATGCCGAGAGCCAAGTTGTCGCTGTCCCAGAAGTGCCGGTATGCATCGTTTCTACCTCGCCCACCTCCTTCATGCTTTCCTCCTTTGCAAAGCTTGAGCTCATCTAGCTTCAGACATGGCTATGCTGTGAAGGCTTTGAGCAGTAGAAACCATGCCAGAGCAGTGCTAGGATCTGCCATATGATTGAGAATATTGTATAGACTGAACATTCTGCTAAATGCGTGATTGAATGTTGTAATCAATTTATAAGAACTAGCAATTGTGATGGAAAATGATATTCTAAATATCATGCCTCGAACTCCAAAAGAAATGCACGAAAACTATTAGTCCAATGCTTATATTCTATTTTTTTTAATCATTGCGTCCGATGTTTGGCACAATCGATGGGAAGATTAACAACAAAAATAGTCAATCTGTTCTAGATGCAGCACTCGCCGTATAGGTCGCCGTCTCTCTTGCCATCACCTCTTGGTGACCTTGCCGTGCTGTATCTCCCTGCTTTGCATGGATCCTGAGACCGGCAACCGGCAACCGGCGTACTAGACGGCGGCGTTTGCTCCTTGCAGCGTTGAGGATGAGGGTCGCAGCTTTCTAGAGCTGGTGGGCCGTGCTGCTGTTGGGTTGTGTGGAGCAGGTGAAGTCTGGTGCAAGCTGGACGTTTAGATGGCAGTGGACGGTAAGGATCGACCGACTGTAGAGAGCAGTCGTTGAGGCCGACTTCAGAGGATCTCGTTCCGGCGCCTTGTGCTGGTTTTGCACTTGCGCCAAAAGTAGTATTGCTGGAGATTCTGATTTGGTATAGGAGTGCTTGTAACCGCTGAAAAACACTCACTCAAACACAAGGGTATCCAAAATTGTAGTGAGCCCATCCCTATACAAAAATAAATTTAATATTATGTCCCACATATATCAGATAAATTGAATTTAATAACTTCAAAATTTAAATATGAAATTGTGGATATTTTGTAATTGAATAATTCAATAACTTAATTTTAAATACACAAATAAATACGGTATTATGTCCCAAATATTAGATAAATTTAATTTACCTAAATTCAAATTTTTGAATATGAACGTGTATATTTTGTTAAATTAATAACTCAATTTTAAAATAAATTGTGTATATTTTGTAATTGAATAAATTTTTCTTCCGGGCGAAGCCCATCTTTTAACATTTCAATTTAATTTGTTTGGGGTGTGCCAGGCCCAAACTATAGTACTCCTTCCATATAGGATTTAGAAGTCGTTTTGGACAAGATTTGTGTTAAACATTGGGAATATAAATCATCATCAGTAACTTTTAAATTGTTCAGTTTGTAACTGTGAAAATTATATGTATATATTTGTCTTGAAAAATACTTTCATAAAAGTATACATATATCAATTTTCTCTAAATATATTTTATAAAATTAAAAGGTCAAAGTTATATTTTTAAGACATTGTCGTTATCCTAAACAACTTCTAAATCCTATACGGAGGGAGTACAACACTAGAACGATACATGAGAACTTTGATAGCAAGCTACCATATTAGATTCTCTCAAAAAAATAAACTTAATTATCATCGTGGGCACTATCCCACGTATCATCATCAATTCATCATTAGATCAACTGATAAAAACATATACTACACTTATAGACTCTTAGCCAAAAGGCCGAGAAAGCTATGGGAGTGTTTGGTTCACGTTTTCAACTTGGCCTGGCTAGCCAACTAAGCCAGGGTATCCCAAGCCTGGCTCTCCCAATGCAAGAGGCAGTTGTTTGGTTCACTTGTCTTAGCTAAGCCTGGATTGCTTTGATCATGTTTGGTTGTCTGCTCAGCTTAAATACAGTTACCTCTTCCTTGTT
>Ga0182004_10003196_pt1 | contig 12982 bp, 22 predicted proteins | sample Sormic07211540_1_FD_120479 | JGI IMG/M metagenome (GOLD analysis project Ga0182004, IMG submission 120479) | Endophyte microbial communities from Sorghum bicolor roots, Mead, Nebraska, USA - 072115-40_1 MetaG | ecosystem: Host-associated > Plants > Roots > Unclassified | place: USA: Nebraska... | reverse complement strand
GCATAGTTGGTTCTCCCGTTTCCCTGTGGATACGATAAAACCTTTAACCGGGTAAAAGCTATAACGGTATCCGTGCGCTTGTGGATTATCTGTGTGCGTATAAATACCATAGTACACTCTAGTGCCATGTTAGGGATGACAACCTAGTATTCAAGTGGTGTTAGCAAGTGTCAACACCCGCGCCAATTCTTAATGAGCTTTGAAGCAGCAGTGGCTTATGCGGGGAGAAATGAGACTGTCATGGCCAAGTATTTTGTGATCGCGATGGAAGGAGATGCATTGGCCTGGTATTCAATGCTCAGACCAGGTTCAATCTACTCATGGGAGAACCTCCGTGATAAGATTCTGGCGAATTTTCAGGGGTTCACCACTGAATTACTAACCTCCACAGACCTGTTCCAGTGCCGGCAAGGTCAGGGGGAAGCTTTGCGAGATTACTTCCAAAGATTTGTGGAAACCAAGGCAAGGGCACCCAGCGTACCGAAAGAGGTCGCCATTGAGGCAGCCATCAAGGGCCTCCGCATAGGACCCTTCGCAGCCCACTTGGCCAGGGAAAAGCCAGCATCTATGCACGAGCTGTACCATGAGTTTGAGAAGTACTGTAAATTAGATAACGACTTCCGCAAGCGGTTGGAAGAGTAGAATTTACAGAAAAATCAAAACAATAACAGAAACTCACAAACAACAACTCAAGCCGAGATGGGCGTCGACCATAACAAGAGCCCGACGGACAGATGTTGAACATCGAGCAGCCAAAAAATGACAAACCAGGAAGAATGCCCCCTCCATCGGAGGCGCCAAACACGATGCGAAGGTTCATCCAGGCAGAAGGAGGGAGCCAGAACAGGGGATGGGGAAAAAAATCAAAAGCCATGACAATGAAAACAATATTGTTCCTTTCATGGGGAAGAGAAGGGACACTCAACCAGGGACTGCCCAGAGGCGAAAGAAACCTAGGAGAGAATAAAAAACAGAACCACCCCACAACCTCCATAGCCACTTAGCCAACCGAGGGAAGTAAACCACACCTTCCAGCAACCCATCTACCCTTCATACATAGGAGGGCCACCCTAGCAATTCTAAGCTCAAATCCAACCCACCACCACAGCCTCCTCCTACTACCCAAGCTTCTTACCAGCCTAGTGCTCAATGCAGCTACCAGCAGAACAAAGCTCCCACCACCAAGAAGCCACACCCACCTACACAAACCCCAAACCCCCAAAAATAACATACATTGAAACCAAACAGCCTCACTAGCAAATGAGTAAGCTCAAAGCGTTACTACCCCCACCAAACCAACTTCAGTTGCTCTAAGCTCTGTAGCCACCTGCTTGTCTTCACCAAAGGTACGCAGAATCAGATACGAAGACTGCACCAACAAACAAACAGCGTTAAAACACACTAAGCGTAATCAAACAAAAAAGAGGCATGACAAAAAACAAACCTCCGATAAAGCTATGAACTTCATGAATAGCATTGGCCCAACATGAGATCATAGAATCGGAGCTTCTTGGAAATTATATCAACAAGCATGTCAGCCAATGACGACAAGCAAAGACAACTAACCAAAAGAAAAAAGAAAAGAAACAAGCACGTACAAGCACTGACTCCACCCACAGGTGCCAAACTAGAAGCCTTTGGCAGAGGAAGGCACGATGGGGGCTCCTCAAGGCCTTCGCTAGCAATGCTCGCACCTCCGGCCAGCTCCACCACACTAGCCAATTTGGAGAAACCTACACAAGAAAGACAAGAGTTTCATGTCACATACCAAGTAAAGCAAAGGACATCAAAAAAGGGGGGAACCAGCATCAAGTACCCATGAAAAGGCCCAGCGGCCTAATCTCCCCTTCTACAAGGGAGAGCCTCCAACAATGGGTGCAGACTTCGCCTCCCCAGAATCCACCTCTAGGTTAGGGGCTGACGCCTCGAGAGCCACATGCTCCTCGGCAGGAGCCTCCGCATTGGAAGAATCCTCCACAAGCAGCGAGGGAAGTGGAGTAGCAGTTGAAGGCTCCGCATAGGTAGGAGTTTTAGCCAGCAGCGCAGGTTCTAGAGCAGCAAAACCTCTAGTAGGATCTGGCGTACCATAACCAGCGCTGGAAGAACTACCATCAGAGGAAGAACCGGTAGAAACCTTCTCTAGGACATCAACACGGGCCTTCTTGGCCAAAACCTTAGGTGCCCCACCGCCCTTGCGGTTCTTGGCATCTGCTGCCACAGTAGTGTTCTTCGTAGTAGCATCCTTCTTCTTCTCGAGGCTCAGAAGGACCTCCAAAGGAATCATGTATTCCTCGTGCTTGATCCCCAATTCCTCAAATACGGGGTTGAATTGTGGCATAATGCCTAGCGCACTCCGCCGTGCAACATATTCCCACGCCAAGATTTTACCGACAATCCTCCGAGCGGAGGATTCAACCCGCTCCAAGAAGGACTCTCCAGTTTCACCTTCTTCAAGACTCTTACCAACCCAAGAAAAAGGAAGTCCCTCCGGAGGCCCAAAACTGGGACTTGCACCATCTCAATCTTAAAGTCCTCATTCTGGAATCCAAGCTTCCAGAAGTCGAAGGCTACCATCTCCTCCACAAGATCGTGCCCTCCTAAGTAGCGGCACGCGAGTGTAAAAGCTTTATCGCGATCCTCCAACATCTCCGCCGAAGGTTCCACCTTGGATAAAGGTTTCATCTCCCTCATCCGTGACGCATACGAGTGCACCTTCTCCATGCTCCCATCTTCTAAGGTGCGCACAACACCGGGAGTCTTCACATAGAACCACATCTTCATCCAATCATTTTGCCATTTGTTCTTCTAGCAATACGACATCTCCAGCCGTTCACCAGGATGCGTCCTTTGGGGCATAAAGGCACAACTCCCAAACTGCGCTATGAAATCTCCTTCGGCCGTCTAGATCTTCTTCGGCTGCCTCTGTAGCTCAAAATAAGTACAAAAGGTATCGATATGCGGTGTAGCCCCATAAGACTCGTAGGCCCAGCAGAACTTACTGAGTGTAAGTATCCCATTAGGGCTAAAGTGGTACAGCTCTAAGTTGAAGGCTTCCATCACCGGGCAGAGGAAAGCATATGGGCATCCGTAAGCCGCAGGTAAAAAAATCTCTAAAAACCACCGCATACCCCAGCTCAGGATCGGGAACCGTCTATCTAGTGGGAGGAACCTTAGCTTGGCGATCCTTGAAGAACGCAGCTTCCACCATTTCAGCAATATCCTCTGCTATGATAATGGATTCACCGAACTCAAACGTCGGCCTAGCCATGGCAATGAAATCCTCCGTGCTCACTAAATCGCCTACAAAAACCTCTACGTCGGACAAGCTCTCCTCTAGCCCCTGAGCAACAGTAGCTTCTAGCATACAGGCTTTGTAATGCTGAAACCAACCACCAAACCTCACCCTCAGAAGCTCATAGAAAGGACCAGTGAAGCTAGCCTGAGCAGGATGGGACGAAGGAGAGGAAGCCACTGCAGAAGCACACTCTAAGCGCAAAAGGAATGCGAAGGCTAGAAGGCAGAAATGTCAATGAGACAGCGTGAGAAAGCGAGCAGCGCCCCCCTTTATACGGGGAGCCTGCGACGGTTGCGATTCCCGGAGCATAACGGCTATCTGCAACAACTGCAGGGCTCAATCAGTGGAGGAAAGCGCCAACAGCTATCTACAGCAACTGCAGGGCTCAATCAGTGGAGGAAAGCGCAACGGCTATCTGTACCGAAGGAAGACAACATCGTCAAACTTTGAAACATTAAAATCAAAGAGAAAAAATCGAGGAAAGCAAATAAACCACTACGTTAAATGGCAAAGAGACACATCCTGCGCACCAGGGGGGAAGGAAGCACTCCCGCCCGGGGCCTTTGCCTCCAAACAAGCCATTGAGCATATGGCCCGCAGGAGTGCCACTACGATCAAAAGGTGGGAACTATTAGGGGCTTAGCCGTGCCTTCCCCCCACCTAGCTGCATCAAGGATCTACCTTTACCAAAAAAACCACCACGTCCCGTACCTTTGGACGTTGAAGGACGAAGGTTTCGGGCGAACCTGACATTAATGCGACTCATGTGACGTGTTATGCATGCAGGAGCCGGGCCAACATCGGAGACGACGGAGGATGAAGGACGTATCCTTCGGATTCCTCACGACAGAGGATGCACCAAAGTGCGTCCTAGAGCAACACAGGACTCAAGGAGGGGGCAGATAACCTTCAGCGCCCCTGCGGCAGAGGTTTGCCGGTCGACCGGAGGTTCAGGCCCGAGCAGACGGCACGCATGGAGCTCGTCGTTTGAAATTACTCAAGTGGTCCTATATGCGATAGAGTGCAGTGGTGGAATATGCCACGATATTCCACCACCTCACGGGGCATTTTTGTAACGAATCTAGGTCGAGATCCGCGCCCTATATAATGGAAATGTAAATGCTCATGAAGGAGAGAGACACATTAGCAGTCATTTATTGTGATACCCATTGTCTTGGGGCAGAGAGCTCGTAGGTCGTAACACGCGTGCCACTCGCAGCAGCGTGCGAGCAGGCCATTCTCTCATCGTGCTGTTAGGGACGGTGGCGGTTCCCAATAGCTAATAAGCTTGGCTACAAGCGAAGTCACGTAATAAGCAGAAAAACTTAATAGCCAAGACATACAATAAGCTAGTCCCTTCTTGTATCATAAACCATATTTTTTATTTCCGTGGGACACACCTTATCTTCACTTTTCTTACTCTCTCCGTTTTTGTTTGTCCCAAACGCCACCCAAGCAGCCATCTCGCTGTCTTGTGGCCTTGTGGATGAGGGAGCACACGGTAGTGGCAGGACCCATAGCCTGGGCATCTGGGCAAGCACTCGGCGCTATATGTTGCGCCAAGCTGAGGATTTCTTCCCCTTTCTCTCTCTTAGGATTATGCTGACATATCTTGGCTATAAGCCAAATGACGCGGCCTTATTGTACCTGCTCTAAGTCTTGTGTGGATAGCGACAACAGTGTGTCTAAGCGAGTATAGTATCATACATTCTGAATGCAACTCAGTCTACATCTAATAATTCTACTATTGAAGCCGAAATTGAAGCGTAGGACTGCAGGTATATATTGGTGTCCATGTACTTAAATAATGGGGTCAACTAAGTAAAATGCACCATGTAAATGTAATTAAAACACTCTATACTTGCAGATCCAAGTATGTTCACCCATACCTAGTAGATACGCTAAGACCGTCCAAGCCCTGCCCCTAATTCACACAAGGCTGCTATTAAGAAGAGCAATAAAGAACTGTATGCAAGTTGATGTGTGTAAGCCTGTTCCCCTAAATTAGGGTTTTGCTTTTCTCCGGCGGCACCATCGAGGTCCACCGAAAGCAAGTGATCTATGTGATCACTCCATCCGATCCCTGCGTCTAGGACGTCCTCTCCTCCGCAAGGAGCCATGGAGTCATCGACGCGGTTTGCATGGCTGGGAGTTCAAAGAAGGAGAAGGGGAAGGGTGTGTAGATGGGTGATGATGGCGATGTGCCGAGCCTAGAAGATCATTTGGAGGGGCTGAATCTACAAGGAAAGGAAGATGAAGACCTCAATTTCTCGGGGGAACTTGATGAACTTGTGAAGGTTGTTCGCTGCATTTCTTTGTTTAGGGTTAATACCCTGAAGCCCTTTAGTCACGCAGCGTTATTTAGCGTCATGAGGAACGCACACTAGTAGAAAAGAGTACAACGCCAACGCCCCCTTTTTATAACACATGCAGTTGTAGTTATCACGCGCCTGTGGTATAAAAAGGGCGGTGTTAGAACTACCAACCTTTTGTGAAGATGCATTTTCACAGGCGGTTTTCCTAACAAAACCGCCTGTAGAAATCATGCATTTCTACAGGTGGTTGTCCTAACAAACCACCACTAAAAATCATATTTCTACAGGCGGTTGCTTAAGAAAACCGCCTGTAGAAATCATGTATTTCTATAGGCGGTTTTCCTAAGGAACCGCCACTAAAATCATATTTCTACACGCGGTTGCTTAAGAAAACCGCCTGTAAAAATAATTTGAAATTGAATTTTGAGCTTTTCAAATGACCTTGTTTGAAAAAACTGTCAAAATAAAAGTTGTAGATCTCGAAAAGTTATGAAATTTTGTAGTTTATAATTTTTTTCATTGGGATCATCTTGTCGTCGGAAACAACATTTGAATTTCTCAAATTTGAAATTCAAATTTTGTAAATGACCTCGGATGCAGAAACTACCAATATAAAAGTTGTAGATCTTGAAAAGTTATGAAACTTTGTAGTTGACAACTTTTCCATTTAAATCTGTTTAGGGCCTCAAATAATCAATGTATGCTCAGTATAGGATAATATGTGGGGAACTAAACTCTAATATAGACACATCTGGGTGATAGGTGGAGTGGTAGAGAAGGTTTCGCGTGAGAGCAAAGTCTCAGGTTTGAATCCCACTAGCCGCGTAGCACGCGATTTTACAAGAAAAAATGCGCGATTAGCCAGTGGGCCTTCCCTGTAATTAAATTTTTTTGGTATGCCCCTGTACTAGTGGCATGGTCCGTGGCAAAAGAGATGACTTTGAAGACTTAGGGCCGAATCTATTTCTAGTCAATTGAACTATCTTGGTGATTGGACGAGGGTGATGGAAGGGAGTCCTTGGCTATTTCGTGGAGCAGCAATTGTGCTTGAGGAATATGATGGTTTCTCCAATGTTTTTTTAGTACAAGCTGAACATGATCCCTTGTGGACTAGAATTCAAGGAGTAATAGAGGTGTTGATGAAGAGAAGAGAGTTAGTGGAGAAGGTAGCAAAGAAGGTTGGAAATATTATCACGATGGTGGTAAAGGAGGACCAAATTAACTCTACACCATATCTGCGTGCAATGGTGTGTCTTGACTTGAACAAACCTCTATTGCGGGTGGTGCCAACCACATTGAAGGAAAGGAAACAATACTTGGTGCAATATGAAAAACTCCCAAGTTTTTGTTTCTTTTGTGGTTGCATGGGGCATGAAGTAATGGAATATGAAGACGGAGTGCACAGCAAAGCCAGTTGTCAATGAGCAATTGGCTATGGATTCCATTCTAGGCGATGGTCCCAGGGCGAGAGGATTTTAGCAGTGCAAGAGGAAGAGGTGGCGGAAGGTGTCAGTGGTTTGATGAGGATACTGAAGAGATGGAAACTTCTGTGGGTGAGGAAGAAAATTTAGAGAAATCTCTGACTAATAATAAGGACACCTCATGTGGAGGAGGAGCAAAAGATATGCAAGTTGTGTTGGCTGATCCAAATACCTCTATTAGTCCTCTAAAGGAACAGGAGAAAAAGAGACCGAGAAGGGATGGAGAGGGGGAGGAGGTTCAAAAAATACAAACGTGAGATCTGCGCTCTCCTTTGAGGAGAGTGGCCGGGCGCAATGAAAATCTTTGTTGGAACTGCCAGGGCCTTGCAAGTGCCCGGAAAGTTTAAGTGCTTCTGGAAATCCAGAAGCGGGAGGACCATATGTGTTTTTCTGTCTGAGACACATCTGGGTAATGTAAAGGCAAAGATTTTGAAAAGAAAGTTGGGTTGTGGTCACTTTTTCATACATGAAAGTGATGGTCGAAGTGGAGGTCTACTTATGTTGTGGAGAAAGGAGACTGTGATCCAGTGCCAATGTATTTCACAATATTTTATTGAAGTGCTAATTCGGGGTTCCGAGGACTGGAGGTTGACTGGTATATATGGAGAGCCGAGATGGGATCATAAACATTTGACCTAGGATGCTCTGCGGGCTTTGCAAGGCAACTTGAATCTCCCATGGTTGGCGGTAGCAGATTTTAATGAGATTCTATATCATCATGAAAAGGAGGGAGGTAGAGTGAGATCACAAGCACAACTGCAATCATTCTAGGATGCACTTATGGACTATGAATTAGCTGATATTGGATTTTTGGGTGATGTTTTTACATGGCAGCGAGGGAAGATCAGAGAAATATTAAATCGGGCAGTTGCTAATACACAGTGGAATATATTATTTCTAGAAGCTCAGCTAATTTAATGGGGAGATGGTGAAATCTGACCACCGTCCTCTCATTATCAATACGGAGGGTTCTTGTGGGCAACATCACCAAAGGGAAGGGCAAAGAAAAATTGAAGCTAGATGGCTGAAAGAGGAGACAATAGAGGAGATTGTACAGGCAGCCTAGGCACGTGTTGTAGCACAGGGCAGCATAATTTACATGATTGGGATAGAGAGGTTTTGAAAAAAAAACCTGTTCAGAAAATGAAAAAACTGAAAAGGGAACTTGAGAGGTTGAGACGTGGACCACTAACAGATGAAACGCTAGCAGCACAAAAAGAGATTTTTCTGCAACTGCAATTATTACTGGAGCAGGAAGAAATTTTCTGGGTTCAACGAGCTAGAGCAAATTGGCTTAAACATGGGGACCGAAACACTAGCTTTTTCCATCACTATGCATTGATCTGAAGGAGGAGGAACATGATTAAGGGGTTGGTAGATGAGTTTGGGGTAAGACATGAGAATATTGGGAGATGAAGGTGATGGTGAGGGATTATTTTTAAAATCTCTTTACATCTGAAGTGCACGAAGTCGATCAGAAAGTCTTCAGAGATATAAATTGCAGGGTCACCAGTGATATGAGTCATCAACTCCTAGCTCCTTTTTCTAGGGAGGATGTGAACAAAGCTTTGGTTAGCATTGGGGATCTTAAAGCCCCACGACCTGATGGGCTCCATGCAATTTTATTTAAGCAGTTTTGGAACATGTTGGGAGAGTTGACTGATGAGGTGCTACAGGCCTTAAACTCTTCTACTATCCCACAGGGGCGGAATGACACTACTATTGTCATGATTCCTAAAGTGGATAATCCAGATAAAGTTGCTCAGTTCAGACTAATTTCTCTTTGCAATGTGGTTTACAAGGTAATCTCAAAGATCTTATCAAGTAGTCTAAAAGTTATTTTACCAAATATCATAAGCCACCGTCAATGTGCCTTTATTTCAGGGAGACTGATTACAAACAATATTTTATTGGCATATGAATGCATAAATACCATGAAAAAGAAAAAGGGAAATAGAGGTTTATGTTCTGTTCAGCTGGATATGCAGAAGGCTTATGATAGGGTTGAATGGGGTTTCCTTGAAAAATGTACGATGAAGCTTGGTTTTGACCAAAGATGGCTCAGCTTATTATGGCTTGTGTAAAATCGGTCAAACATACAATTCATTTCAATTCTGTGGAAATTGGCACCATCGTTCCAATAAGGGGTCTGAGGCAGGGAGATCCATTATCACCAGACCTCTTCCTTTTAGTTGCAGAAGGCCTATCTGCTATGTTAAAGGGTGCTGAGGAAAGAGGGGAATTGGAGGGTGTCAAGGTGTGTAGGGCAGCTCCAGTTATCTCACACTTGCTATTTGCAGATGACTCTTTCATTTTAATGCATGCTGATAAGAAGAATAAGGAATGCTTGATTGATATATTGAATAGATATTGTGTTAATTCGAGGCAAAAGGTTAGTGAAGCAAAGTCAAGTATTTTTTCCAGTAGCACTAATGTTGATGCAAAAGTGGAGGTTTGTGAAGCCCTGAATATCATGACTGAATCTCTTGGTGATAAATATTTGGGCTTACCAGCGATGGTGGGGACTGATCAAAGTGACTGCTTCCGGCATCTTATAGATCGAGTGAATTCTAGAATCAATGGGTGGAAGGAGAAGCTTCTGAGTCTGGGAGGAAAGAAGATCCTAATAAAATCTATTGCTCAAGCTATACTAGTGTATGTGATGCTAATAAAATGTGCAAAGGAATAACAAATGCTATTTTGTAGTACTAGTGGGGTGGCAATAATCATAAGAGGACCCATTGGCAAGAATGGTGAAAAATGTGTATGCCAAAGGGATCAGGAGGTATGGGGTTCAGAGATATACAATCATTCAATTTGGCAATGTTGGCAAAGCAAGTATGGAAACTGTTAAGAGAGCCTGATTCATTATGTGCTAAAGTATTGAGAGCACATTATTATTCTGATGGTAAATTGCCAAATGCAAAAATGAAAGTGGTAGTTCTTATACTTGGCAAAGTATTTTAGCCAGCCTTGATTGTTTCAAATTGGGATATATCTGGAGGGTTAGTGATGGAACACAGATAAAAATCTAGGAGGACAATTGGATACTTGACAGCCATAACATGAAAGTTCAGACATGTAGAGAGAACAATCTAGTCAGTACGGTGATTGAGCTTATGGGATAAGGATCTGGTACGCTCTATCCTGGAGGATGATGCCAATCGCATTTTACGGATACCTATTACTTCCGGGAGAGATGATTGTGTTGCTTGGCATTATAATATAAATGGTATGTTCTCAGTCAGATCAGCTTATCATGTCCAATGGAAAAGAAAATTTGGAGTTAGAATGGCTACTATGTAGGATAGTGGTACTAGCAATCACCAGGTTTGGAAGAATCTTTGGAAGCTCGATTTCTCAGGGTAAATAAAATTTTTTGCTTGGAGAGCTGTTAAGGATTTGATGCCGTGCAATTCTATATTAGCTAATAGGCATATTGTTCCCAATGGAGGATGCATGGTCTGTCAGAATGGAGCAGAAAATATTAAGCACTTGTTCTTTACCTGTGATCGAGCCAAAGCATTATGGAGATGGATAGGAATTGGGAGAAAATTCGAGATCTGCTGGAGGCTGACCAATTGGAATCTATTGTGTTGGAATAAATAATTAATAGAGGTGAACAGATTTATGACCTAAAGCTAGGTTTTGCTGAACTACTCTTGACTGGTGGATTGTACCTGTGGTGGGAACGCAGATAGCTAACTCATGGAGAAATAGTACAGCCACCATCAAGATCAGGATTAGCGATTGTTTCTTTAATTACAAGTTGGCAATGAACAAAGATGTTAAGATAAGACAGGGATGGAAAAAACCAAGTGAGGGTTATATCTCACTGCATATTGATGCTTCGTTTGATGAAGATAATGGCTGCGGCAATACGGGTGCTATTATTCGGGGTAGTTCTGGCGGTATGATTGTAGCTTCAAATACTTTTATTTCCTATCTTGTTGATGCACCAATATGGCCAAAGCTTTTGCTCTTAAGGAGGGACTGATGCTGTAACACCCTAAAATTTCCTTCTTTTGAAAGAGTCAATTTTGTGAGCATTAAAATATAGGAAAAATAAATAAATTTTGGGAAAGTAAAATTTAATATAAGTTTAGAAACACGATGATGCATTCATGCTGTAGCATTTCATTTATGTGATGTGTGGTTTTGTGTAAAAGGGATTTGAATCTAAATTCAATTTGAAAATGAGCTTGGAAAATTTGTTGAAAAATAAAAAAGAATTCCCTCTCCCTCTCTCAATTCGGCCTGGCCTAGCTTTTCCCTTGGCCCGCTCTTCCCCCTTTATCCTCTTGGGCTCGACCCAACTGGCAGCCCCCTCTATTCCCCCTTCTCTCTCGCTGCCAGGCGGGGCCCGCCTATCAATTCCTTCTCCAACCGCCTTTCCCTCCCCTTCGCACGCTCGTGAGCAGTGCTCGGAGCCGCAATTGCCGGTGCCCCCGCTCCCACGTTCCCCCACGATTTCCCTGCGCCTCAGCCACATTTGAGGAGAGCCTGAGCCCGAGCCACCATCACTCTCCTCACTTTGCTCTCTCTTCCGCCACTGCTCTCGCTCAAAATGCCTAGTGAAAGCTCGTCGGAACCACCGATCCGCCGCGCACCACATCGTCAAAACGAGCCACCTCTGCCTTCTCTCTTCACGCTGGTGAGCCCGCCTCCCTCCCCTCTATCTTCCTATCCAGTTTTTGGGCGCTCTTACAGTCTCTAGAGTCTTCCCTGCGTGCTCTGAGGCCGCCGGCCATGGCGCCGCCATGAACCATCATGTGACCGCCCGCGTTGGCCGCGCTATACCTCAGAACGTGTTTGCCTTGTCTCTCTCTCTCTCCCGGTGCTCTCGGATTTGAAAACCGCACACTGTAGCGCCTTATTGAGTCACGCCAGAGACCTTCACACCGCCAGTAATGGTGCGCCACCGGCTACCGGCGCCGCCCTCTCTCCCCTATATCTAATCTCGACCGTTCATCGCCAGATCAACAGTCGAAATCGCCCCATACCCCTTCACGGGGCAATTTTCTAAAGAGACACCTAGCTTTCCACAAATATCACCTGCAGTCCTCGGCCGGAAAAGAAATTCTGGATGTTCGTATTTATTTTAATTTGTTTAATCTTTGCAATATTTACATAATTGCCACTGCACTATTTTGCTTATAAAATCATCATTTTTGCTCCGATTTGAACCATTCAACTTGCGTTAGTTTTGTAATTTTGTAAGCTGCGCATTTGAAGCACCGTTGCTTAGGTTCACCATTGTTAGATTTCCTAGAATATTACAAGTCCGTAGATTGTCTTGAAGTCTCGTTTAATGCGTAGTTTTCGCGTCGTAACTCTGTTTTCCATGAATTTTGTGTTGACGTGATCGTTGCAGCGAGTAGATGATTATGGAAAACTTTTATTTAAATTTATTTACTGTTGGTATACTGTTCTAACTTTAGGAATGATTTTCTTGCATGTCTGCATTAGAATGCGTGTTGATTGTAATGTGTTGATCGAGTCCAGACGGTGAGGAGTTCTATAGGAATCCAGAGTTCTATGAAGACCAACAGGACCAGTAGGATTGTGTTAACCAAGGCAAGTATAGCATAGGCTTACCTTGATGTCCTACTCACTTTAAGCATTTCACACTGCATGTGTCTAATATTGTAAACTATAAGGACATCGTAGTTGTTGATGACAATTACCTTGATACCTAACGGTTTTATTGCATATGGGTAGAAATGCTAGTGCTCTAACCTTACATATATGATCTATACTTCAATTACTGAACTATGGTTTAATTGATATAACATGATTATAATTAATGGAATTTAGGGCTATGGTACAAATGACTGTTGGTCATGTTGTCCTAGACCCTCAGTAAGGACTTATATGTTAGCAAAAGCTGG
>Ga0182004_10003195_pt1 | contig 12983 bp, 6 predicted proteins | sample Sormic07211540_1_FD_120479 | JGI IMG/M metagenome (GOLD analysis project Ga0182004, IMG submission 120479) | Endophyte microbial communities from Sorghum bicolor roots, Mead, Nebraska, USA - 072115-40_1 MetaG | ecosystem: Host-associated > Plants > Roots > Unclassified | place: USA: Nebraska... | reverse complement strand
TACATACATACATACATACATACATACATGTATCAATCAGGATTCAGGAGTAGGAGCCCTCCATTCATGCTGATTCAAATGGGTTGAAGCTAGCACTAGCAGCCAGCAACGGACCTTATTTTCGTCGTTGTCCTCGACGATGAGACGAAGGACTTCGAGGGCCTTGAGGCGAACCCTTCTGCTGCTGCTCTTGAGCAGGTCAGTGATGGTGGGTATGACGCCTTGCCTGCGCACGAGGGTCTTCTTGGCGGCGCTCCTGTGGCACATTTGGGAGACGTAGAGGAGTGCGCGCAGGGTGTCGGCGTCGTCTTGAGCATGCTGTGTGGTGGTGAGACTGAGGGAGGCGAAGGCCTTGTCCAGCTCCTTGTCCTCGTTCCTTGCCCTCCACTCGTCGATGACGTTGCGCAGGGCGATGCTGGGGCTGATGTCGGTGCTGCGCAGCTCCGCCTGCGTGAGCGGGCACGTCGGCTTCCTCCCGCTGTCCCTGCACTCCCTGAACCACTTGAGGATGGCCTCCCGCTCGAAGGTCTGCCCGGTCTCGATCGTCACGGGGTCGTGCATCACCTGCTTGGTGAGAGGGCACATGAAGGCCTCGAACGCCGGCTCCTGGTACCCCTCATTGGATTGCTCCTCCAGCTCGCTGTCGCCGCCACCGAAATCCGCCATCTATCTTCTTCGACTTGGAATTCAATTCAATTCCAACGATCGATCGATCGATCTCTGTCTTCTTGTCTGACGGTTTTTCTGCCAAAACAACAAACAAGCTCATGGATATGGATGATGAGGTGACCACCAACTAGCGGATGATGAGGGGGGCCTAGCACAGACAGCACTAGTAGCAGCTAGCCTTTGAAGGGATCAGGGTCAGGGATGGGACGTCCATTGTTGAGCTTGAGCACGGCAATCAATCAGCTTCTGCATACGGAAAGGAAGGAAACGAAGCTAGCTCACCCACCCACCCACCAACCAACTGTACTGTACATACCAATCAATCAGCGGGCGGCGGCGGCGAGGACGGAGAGGGGCAGCGGCGGCGACCTTGCGGGAAAACGAGCGCGAGGATTTCGAGACGAGCTCGGCTCCCGGTCCCGGCGTGCGGCGTTGAACAGCAAGGTGAAGGAGGAGGAAGGAGAGGAGAGGAGCCGCCGACGCCGACCTGGCCCGGTCTTCTCCGCCCGATTCCACAGGCTGCCGTGCAGGCCCCACACACCCAGGCTGTGTTTGATTTTTGATCGGGTCGCTTCGCTTTGGCGGGGTCGTCAAGTCAACTAACCCAACCCACGGAGGCCACCTGGGCTCCTTTTCCTTTGCCCATTTTGCTCCCGGCCTCCCGCTATGAAATATAAAAAAAATTCAGAAACTACAACAATCATACACTTAGGTTTTGTTTAGATGTGAAATTTTTTTGAATTTCGCTACTATAGTATTTTCGTTTGTTTGTGGCAAATATTGTCCAATCATAGACTAACTAGGGCCAAAAGATTCGTCTCGTGATTTACAGGCAAACTATGTAATTAGTTTTTGTTTTTATCTATATTTAATGTTTCATGCATGTGCCGTAAATTTTGATGTAACGAGAAATCTTGAAAAGTTTTTGGTTTTTAGTAGAAACTAAACAAAGCCTTACACAGGTGAATTTCCAGTTGCTCTTTTTTTTGCAACAGGCCGTGCCCAGCAGTTATAAGTGAAGGCATATGATTCTGGTACCATATATAAGCTTGCAAGCAAAACTTACGAGTTCAAGTGAAGGCATATGATTCTGGTACCATATATAAGCATGCAAGCAAAACTTACGAGTTCAAGTGTGTGTGTATGAATCTTTCGCAAGGCCTTGCTTGGTTCCATTGCTAAATTTTAGCTAGCTAAAACTATTTTAGTTATTCTTGGGTTCTCTAGGACACACTTTTTTGCGGTGGTCCGATGAAGTTACGGTCCAAGCGCTTGAAGCAACACACCATCACCACGTCCACAAGATTGGTTGGAGGTGGAGGAGTAAGAAGAATTCCCCCCATGGCCACCCTTGGTGGCAGGGGCGGAGCCCAGTGGAGGCGAAATTGGGCTCCCGCCCTCTCTTGACCCAAGTAAATTTCATAAGGCCTAGTAGTATTTTCTTTGGCCCAAGTAAATTTTTCAGCTTCTCTTGTCTACTCCACAAGCCAGACAAGCTCACTTATGCACTCAAATACGCAGGCACAACCTTATTCTTTTTCTTTAAAAAAAGGAACGGAGGCACGCAGTTGTGTGACCATGTATTGCATCTTCTGCTCTTTGTCTCCGACAGTCTGGCCTTCCGCTGCACTGTATCACGCGGCGTGCTCTGTATCCCTACGACAGTGCACTTGTTCTTGTTTTTAGGTTCACCCTCCGCCACTGCTTGGTGGCCATATTGACAGATGACTGAGACCGCCGCCATGGATCTCCTTGCACTGCTCGAAGGCCATGAGTTGCGCGTACAACTCGTTGACGGTGATTGGTTCAACACGGGACGCCATGGCAGTCACAATGGAATTGAAATCCTCGCCGAGCCCAGTGAGGATGAACGAAACTAGTTCCTCATCTTCAAGTTTCTTCCTCGCCGACGCCATGTCATTGGAGAGGCCCTTCATCTTGATGAAAAATTCAGCCACCAACAATGTGCCCTTGGTCACCGTGGTCAGGGCCATGCGGGTGGACATCACACGTGCCCAAAACTGCGAGGCATAGAGAGCTTGGATCGCAACCCATAGCTCGGCTACGGTGGTCGTCGTCGCGACTTGGCCGAAGACTTCTTTGGAGAGGGAGTTGAAGAGATAGCCGAGGACAATATGATCCTCAGCGATCCACTTCTCATACGCTGGATTTGGCTGCGGTTTTGGCTTCTTGTCATCAGCAGGTGTAGATGCATCTTTAAGAAACTCAGGGGTAGGTGCGGTCATGCTTCGAATGTAGCTGGCGAGGCGAGCCCCCTTCAGCACAGACGACACGGTGGCGTGCCACATGTTGTACTTCCCGTGGGTGAGCTTCTCCAAGACGATGAGGAGAAGACCGGAGGCAAGAGGCGCATTAGCAGATGCGTCGGCCATCGGAGAGGATCGGAAGGTAGATTGGATTGTGCTCCGTGTGGAGGTTTAGGCGTCTGATACCATGTAAATGTATACATATATGCAGGGAAAGGATAACCCTCTTGGGTCCCTCGTATATGCTTATATAGAGATTACATCAGGGTTGTTACATGACAACAATACTCCCTACAATCATGGGATACTATCCCATGTTCTTAACCATCGGGAGCCTATCTATTTCTATGGAAACATATCTCATTATCTAAAAAGAAAGTAGAATGATATGCTTATTGCTTACATATACAATAGTGTTAGTCAATTCCCTCTCTTTCTACTGTTCATATCAATATTGAAAATAACAACCGTTTTGCAACAGTGGTTAGGGCCTCTTTGGATGCAGCCCTGCCAATCAAATGCATCCTGACCCTAGGCGTCCAAAATCAGATGCCTAAGAGGATGCCTAGCCTAGGTAGGTCTACACAGTCCCTAGATGTGGTTGGACCCTCTAGGCCACAGTTCTATGTATTGTTGAAAGAGAAAAATCAATTGTAACAGTTTGTTTTTGTTTTGGGCTAGAGCCCCTAGTGTTGGGTGCAAATTGGCCCTTATTTAGGGATGACTTGCTACTTAGTGTTTTGAGAAAAATACGTGCAATTTATAGGCTAAAACAACCATTAATGCAACAAAAAAACCAAATGATTGGTCACATAATTATTCTGTTCGCTTGGTTGAAAAGTTATGATTGAAAGTACTCTTCGCTGATTTGCTGTGAGAGAAAAACACTGCTGAAGAATTGACAGATTCGATAGATAAACTCAAGCGAACAGGCATATACTCCCTCCATACCTATAAAGGAAGTCATTTAGGACCGCCAAAGCCTAACTTTGACTCCTTATTTTTATAATAATATTTAACAAAAAGTGATATATGTATATTTTTATGAAAGTATTTTTCAAGACAAATCTATTCATATGGTTTTCATATTTTCAAATTCAACAACTTAAAAGTTATTTATGATTTATATTCTCAATGTTTGACTTAAACCTTATTCAAAATAATTTTCTTTATGAATATGGAGAAAGTAAGAGGTAAGTAGGTGGAAGATTATATATAAAATAATCTTAGGCGTCTGATTTTGGACAACTGACATTTGATTGTCTGGTTGGTGTTTTATTCAGACGCCTAACTGATTCCACGTATTCTATCAAGTTCCAAAGAAAAGATGCCGCAAAATTGTGAAGTACTGAACGGGGCAGAGGTCAGGAAAGTCCAACGAGCCGTGATCATGATGCGCCGGCTCAACCAATTATCCTTTCTTAGTATAAAAAAACAGTTATAAAAATGAAGAAATACATAAAAAAAGTCATAATATAAATACAAAAAAAATATCCTTCCTTAGTATAAAAAACAGTTATAAAAATGAAGAAATACATAAAAAAAAGTCATAATATAAATACAAAAAAATAGAAGAGCCCCCGGCGAGGATCGAACTCGCGACCTTTCGCTTACGAAGCGAACGCACTACCACTATGCTACGGAGGCGGCTGCTTATGTGGCAATTTGGAAACCTATTAGTTTGCAGATAGCAGGTTCATATTTATAGCGGTGGCTCTGTCTCCCCAATTTTAGCATGGAGAGACACGCGATCCAGCGCGGCGGCGGTTCTGGAGACGACCACATTTCCGGTCCCTCCCTCCCCCTTCCTCCTCCTCCTCCGGGGTTCTCTGCATTGGCTTGGCAGCCCAGTTGATGGTCGGGAGGCCAATAATTAATTAGCCATGATGAACTGCTTGCGCCTGCGTCTCTGCTACCACCGCGACGTGGATCCGTCGTCCCCCTGCGGCAGCCCCTCCAGCTACGCGGCCCAGACCCAGAGCTCCGTCCACGTACGCGGCGGCGGCGGCGGCGGCACCACGACCACCCGCAAGTTCACGCTGGCGCAGCTGTCCGTGGCCACGGGCGGGTTCCCTGAGTCGAACCTGGTGGGCGAGGGCGGGTTCGGCAGGGTGTACAGGGGCCGGCTGGATGCGGCCGGTGGCGGTGGCCTCGAGGTGGCCGTGAAGCAGCTTTGCCGCGGCGGCGCGCAGGGCAGCCGCGAGTTCCTGGTGGAGTGCAGCATGCTGATGATGCTGCGGCACCCGAACCTGGTGTCCCTGGTGGGCTACTGCGCCGAGGCCCAGGAGCGGCTCCTCGTCTACGAGTTGCTCCCGCGGGGCAGCCTGGACGCGCACCTCTTCGTCTCCAAGTCCCTGCTTGGCTGGGACGCCCGCGTGAAGGTCGCCCTTGGCGCCGCCCGCGGCCTCCGCTACCTCCACGAGGTGGTGACCCCGCCGGTGATCTACCGCGACCTCAAGTCGTCCAACATCCTGCTGGGCGACGACCTGAGCCCCAAGCTGTCGGACTTTGGGCTCGCCAGGCTGGGCCCCGACCCCGAGGGCGACGACACCCACGTGTCCACCCGCGTCATGGGCACCTACGGCTACTGTGCCCCGGAGTACGCCGTCACTGGGAAGCTCAGCGTCAAGTCCGACGTCTACAGCTTCGGCGTCGTGCTGCTGGAGCTGCTCACGGGGCGAAGGGCCTTCGACTTGGACGCCCACAGCAGCAGCAGCAGTAGTAGTAGTAGTAGGGATGATCAGGAGGCTCATCAGGACCAGGAGCGGCGGCTGCTGGTGTGGGCACGGCCCCACCTGCAGCAGCTGCAGGGGCGGGGCAGGGGCAGGGGCCTGGAGGCGCTGGCGGACCCGGCGTTGCAGGGGCGGTACCCTCGCCGCGGACTCTACCAGGTGGCCGTCATCGCCTCGCTCTGCCTGCACGACAAGCCCAACCTCCGCCCCACTATGACCGACGTCACGCAGGCGCTGGAGCACGTGGCGGCGCAGCCCTGGAGGGTTGTTGTTAGTAGGGATAGAGACGGCGATATGATCAGGAGGAGGCCGGCTGCCGGCGGCGGATCATCAAGACGGGGACGGGGACGGGGAAGCACTCCGCGCGCCTCCTCCGCTGACAGTGACAGCTAGTCGTCCCGGCGGCGGCAGCGAAGAACCACCACCTTGTCGGATGGCACGCTATTGCAGAACTAGCGCTGTTCATTTTGCTCCGTCGGTGGATGACTGACTCGCTCAGGAGAACAATGTGGGTTTATGTATGTACTCGCTCTCTATCCTTGAAAGTTTTTTTGATTCTTTTAAGTTGTAAATCGGACTTTTTAGAGCCTGTGCTATTCATTATAAAAGATTAAAGTTTGAGTGGTCATATATATGTGCCATCCATCATTCGAAACTTTTTGTTTGCCTTTTACGCCATTTTATCCATCTTTCGTTAGTTTTTCACCATGAGGGCGGACGGCAGCCCTCGGACTCGGAGCAGTGGTAGGAGACGCGTTGGTGTCCTGGCGTCCGTCCACCTCTCCGAGCGAGGCACGGTTGCCGATCTCCGGCTCGAGGCTCTCGATCTCTTCGCTGCAGTGCAGGTTGCCTGGTCGTTGATGCCCACCTCCTCCAGGATCTTCTACAGAGCGTCGTCGTGGAGCAGGTGCTGCTCCGTGTCGACCCGGCGCTCGCCGACGCTGTCGAGGCCGAGTGCCCCAGGCCCGACGAGGCCGACCAGTGCGACCTCATGGACCTCATGGCTAAGCTGCACGCTGAGCCAAGTTCGCAAACACACGCACTTGCAGCCCGGAAGCGCAGAGCCCACTTGAGCTACCCTCACAATTGCCCCCCTATGCTACCGTTGTCATCAGACTGCCTTCCAGGGCTACCCCTGACTGCATGAGGCAGCGGTACGTGCGTGTGGCCGTGGCCGTGGCCTGCACATGCCCCAGCAGTACGTGGCAGCGCTTAACCCTGCGTAGTGCAACTGCGGCGCTTGGATTGGCCTTGCGTGCAGTGCGGCGGCGGGCCAACGGTGCTCGTCTTGCCGCAGCCAGACGCGCGGGCACGGAGGCACGCAGACAGGCTCCGGCATGCGCAGGTTGAGGTGAGGTGAGAGAAGCTACTACACAGCCGATTGGATAGGATTAAGGCCAGATGAAAAACTCGAAGTTTATTAGCTCGCTCGGCTTGCGGCTAGTTTGGCTCGTTATAATAACAAGTAGAGCCGAGCTAAAATTTTAGCTCGTTAATTAGCTATAACGAGGCAACTTGAGCTAGCTCGCGAGCCAAACAAGCTACAATATTAGAGAAAAAATTATCATAACTTATATTAGTTTTGTATTACTTCATGTCTTACACTTTATAAATGGTTGATATATTAGCTTATATGAATATTTTTTTGGACTTAAAACTATTGGATATATTATATTGTATTATTACTATTTTTAAGCTTTAGATAAATAAATATTTTAAGTATTTTTTATACCTGTCTCGTGAGCTTAACGAACCAGCTTAAGCTTTTAACGAGCCTGGCTTTCTAGCTCGTTAATATAACGAGCCGAGCCGACCTAGCTCGTTATCCTCACGAGCCGAGCTGGCTCGTTATTCAGCCTTAGATAGGATAGTGGAGAGAGAATAAAATAAATAAATGAGGGAGAAAATAAATTATAAGGATATTTTAGACTTTTTTTGCTATAGTTTGACACCGTCACATGCAAATAAATAAATAACGGAATGACTTGGATGACAAATTAAAAAGTTTAGACGAGTGGCACCTAAGTGCGCTTCAACTATTTAATGGTTTGTAGGTAAATATCATCTTTTTCAATGGTATATATATGTAAAACCCTCAACTTTTTAAATTTTAACCAATTTTTTAGAAAAAAATACTTCTAAGATTTATATTATTAAATTAATATGATTAGATTTATCATAGAACATATTTTTCTATAAAATTAGTTAAATTTTTAAAAGTTTTGATTAACATAGATTGGGAATTGAAACTTTAAAAAATAGATAAAATATATACAATATAGTAATACTGTATCTCTATACCAAGAGAGCGTTGACTAAGCCACGTCCCCCCTAATTATCGGCCGTACATCGAGTCCGTCTATCCAGTGCTCACGTGCAAACGTGCCAGGGTAGAGCTCAAGCTCTCGCCCAGTTTTGTTTCACTACAGTTGTCTTGGAACACGAAGATGACCCGCTATTTTTTTCCCCCTATAAGGCTAAACAAGGAAGCAAATGCTAAAGACTTCCGTACATTTTTGCATGCAACAATGTTAATTGTGATATGGGTTTGATTTTACCCTAAACACAACATGTCAGCGGCAGACTTAAGCCTAGGGCCAATATGGCCATAGCCCTAGGCGTGGGAAAAAACACTAGAGTATTCTTTTTATTTCTTCCAGCTAATTCTATATATTAGCATTACTTTTATCTATTAGTATGTAATAAGATGTTGGTGATTTATAGTATTAGCCCTAGTTATGAAAGTTCCCTAGCTCCACCACTGCAACATGTCAGATTTTTCACCTACAAATCCCGTGGGTAACCATCACGGCCATGGTGGCCAGCAAATGTTGACGTTCAAGAGCTCAGGGATGAGCAGCAACCTACTAGTGCGACGGCCGGGGGAACCCATGCCACATAAGCGCTTATGAGTATATACTCCCCTCTTATAAGATTTAGATATCGTTTTGCATAAGATTTAGGTCAAACATTAGGAATATAAATCATCAATAACTTTAAACTGTTGAGTTTGCAAATGTAAAAATTATATGAATAGATTTTTCTTGAAAAATAGTTTCATAAAATATATCATTTTTTTCTAAATATTTTTATAAAAATAAGAGATCAAAATTGTGTGTTGGAGACCGTGTCAGTATCCAAAACGACATCTAAATCCTATATCCCTCTATCACAAATTGTAAGTCATTCCAAGAATGTTGGAGAGTAAAAGTATCTCAACTTTGACCAAACTTATGAAAAAAAATTACAAAGATTTATAACATCAAATAGGTAAAATATAAAAATATAATTATTGAACAATGTAATGATACTTAGTTGACACCATAAATATTATTATCTTACCATATAAATTTGGTCAAACTTGAGATGATTTGACTCTCCAAGATTCTTGAAACGACTTATAATTTAGGATGGAGGGAGTACTTAGTATATGCATTTGGCATATTGAAATGAAAACTTAAAGGTTTATACACTTAGCACAAGTAAAACAATCGTCTAGCCCAAACTCCAGGCACATTATTGTTTTATTTGAGACAACTGCAATAGTTACTTTACTGTTTACTGATGGTCAAATTTGACATCATAAGTCTGTCATATAGGACATTCTAGCATTCAAAATTTGTCATCATATATAAGGCATTCCAGAAGCTAGAAACCAGTTTTGCATTTAAAACTTTTCATTTATCAATCAATCACTAGTAAACTTGTTGATGATAGCGTTTTATTTGGAAATAAAGTGAGGGCACATGTGTCTTTTGTATTCTCTTTTAATCTGTCCTAAAAATTATAGAATACACTATACAGGATGAAGGGAGTAGTGTGCCGATCTTCTCAGCTCTGTGTGTGATGACATCACCGAGTAAAAGGTTCACTTCTTATAAAAACCCTTCAACTATTGTAGTATACATGCCATTGTTGATGTATGTTTTGTGCGTGGCATGTCACCAAAGGTGCCTTTGCTCAGGGAGATGGCTTCCATACATGGCACCATTATAACAATTGAGATAGATAATGTTATGTTGGTTTATATTTTGCTTATTTGTGGTTGCCTAGTGGTTTAGGTATAATTAGATTTCTTATCGGAACCCTGAAGAAATTAGTTTATAAATACATTAAATGTTCATCTTTGGCTGATGCCGATGATCATTTTTGTGAACTAGAACATCCTTGAATTGCACTTAATCTAATATGGGAACTTGCAAAAGCCAATTATCCTTTACTACCCACTAAAGCAGCATTATGCCATTTTCATAAATTCTGAAATCAAGAGTGAAAAAGGGATAGGTTGACAATCTCTATGTCTGGCACTCTGGCTCAAGGTACTAATTTACAGTGGCGGAGCCAAGATTTGAATCTTGGGTATTCTCTTGCTGGTGTCTGGTGGGCTACTACTTAGTTGTTGCCTCTAACCTTATGATCGACATGCGTCCTCGTCGGTCGCCATGTAGGCATGGCATAGAGACAGAAGTCACGCCTGTGCTGTACGCCCCGCGTTGCTAGGAGCTCAGAATACTGGGAACCAGCAGTGCCGCCACCATGTCATGCACGGTTGGCTAGGGTTAGAGATTTACAAATGAGGATTATGGAATTGGCTCCCATGCACTCATGCCTCGTTCACTCACAAAAAGAATACTCTATTATACATGTTGCCATATATATAGTCTGATTTGTCTTGAAAAAGAGTTTAGAAACAAGATATGATTTATACTAATATTTGGTAGCATGAGTCAACATGTATGTGGGCTGGAGATAAATAATTAGGTTCCCATTCCCATTTGCAGAAACAATAAAATAGAATAATTTTGGCAATCGAGCTAACATAGAACCTGTGTGGAAAAAGGTATATATATATATAGGGTTTAGGGTATATACACACACACACACACACACACTTAGTGCATAAAAAAGTTGGGTATTCCTATCTGCTCATGAATTTACTACCTTTGTTTGATCACATGATTGGTTAGGAGATTGGCCAAGCTCAAAGCACAAGAGTGGCTCTTTCCAATCATAGAGGGTCTTGTTTTGTGATGTTCAAGCAGCTGGTGGAAGTTCTCAATAATTAGAGGCCTTCTAGGTAATAAATATGTTTAATCTCTTCTTTGCACATATATTCTCCATATTATTTTGGGATGACATGATACAATTTTACTCATCATTGCATAAATCAGGGAATCAAACGCACTTTCAGCAATGATCCAGAGTGCACCAAATATTTTATTATTTATTGGCTTTTAAAAAGATGAGGTCTCACCAAGAGAATCCTCCCAACGATGAAGGCTTCCCCTCTTGGAACAGATTGCTGATAAATTTGATGATCTCATATGGCACATTGTTAATGCTAAGTCGAGGGAATTAGAGAGATCAGTTTCTTTGGTGTTCATTGCTTTGGGTTTGAAATTTAGTACCTTATATCTCAAGATCGTCATGCACACATAGAGAGCAATTTTTCTTCTCAAAGTAACCCATCTGAGCATGACTATGCTATCCATTGCATGCGTTTAATATGCAGTACTACCTTGTATCTGAATATCATCACACATATGTACAACAATTTCGCTTCTACAAAGTACTCCATCTGATCATGATTGTGCTGATAGTGTAAACATATGATGACATCAGTATCGAGTTTAAAGGCAAACCATGTTGCAGAATCCCCTTCATGTGAAATACGGTTATGGCATTCAACTACTACATTAGTCAAAATGGACACAAAAGGAATCTCTGACTGAAACTGAGCAAGTATTTGTAGTGGATATGAATCAAAGGAGACGGACACATAAGTACATGCATGATGCAGGGGTGTAGATGTTGAACTAAGCCAGAGTGTCAGCTTCTAGTGGTGATCTAGAGGCTGCAAGACCACATGCTATAGTGCTCAGCTTGGATAGCAGGGTTGAGGTTAAGAAGCCTATGAGGCTGTGAGGTCGAAGGAGGTAGAGGTGAACCTGACAAGGTTCTTGTAAGGACCGATGTCTCTGACACTGGCGTCCTAGCTATAGTGGTCCTGCTACCCCATGTCCTCCTTGGCTGCTGCCATCCTGAAGCTGAAGCTCTTAGCCCCTTTACAAGGCTGCCATACTTCTCTAGCTTAGTCACCCATTCACGATTACCTGGTAAAAGGTCCTTGTTTGGTTTTGGTAATTGAGTGAAAACTTAGGTGGACAAATAATGTTTATGTGAGATACACAGAAGATTAGTCCATAGGTGAATATGTGATGATGGAGGAGCTCATTGCATGACATGGAGACATAGAGTCATGTGACTAAGGTAGAGAAGATTAAGATGAGGCTTGGCTTGATAGACCGGTTGTAAATGTGAAGGGCAAGTCGGAGGCTTTGAAGCGAGAGACCGTGTGTGATGGTGAAGCTTGAACAAGACCTGGTGCCAATGGACCGAAGCAACAGTGAAGAGAAAGTGAGGTCAAGATCGATGAACCAATACAGTCACATGATGATATAAAGTGGATCATATCATTTGGTGATTGTTTGGTGCATGTGTTACATCAACATTGAAGGAGATGGAATAGAAAGCGCAAGGCAAAGGTATAACCTAGGGTATTTCCATTTCACCGGTCATATGTGTGTAGAGAATTTTATGATTGGATTTAGGATAGATGGCCGTACTATCAAGAGGGGCAAACTTATTTGCATATCTATCATCTAGTGCCACTTGATCGATCTAACTTTACATACGTGTTAGGATCGAGTGGCGTGGCAAGTTTGAGAGGCTAACTCCTCTGGAAAAATGCTTGTGAAATCCTAACACATATGCACAATGGTGGTGTACACTTGGTGGTGTTAACACATTTGCAAAGGAGGTGGTGGTTGAAGAGTTGAAGAGGGGTTTGGGTTCCCCTCTCCCTCGCGCAATGGAAAATAGGCGTTTTTAGGAAAATGAAGTGCTCATCTTCCACTGCACCAGAGGCCATGTTGAGGAGGCGAAGTTGCGGAGTGTCGGACGCTTGCTATGGAGGCATCAGACACCAAGCTTGCGTTCGATGCATGCTGACTTTGTGGCTTAGCTCTGAAACATGCGTCGGCACGTCCGATGAGTGCGCATCAGATGCTGGCCGAGCTCTGTTGAGCGTCTAACTGAAAGTGCATTTGCCCCCTACGTGGGTTTTGGTGTATTGATGACATCCAATTTAGGGACTAATGCGTTGTATTTGAGATTTGCTACAGATACTAGTCTCATGAAAGATGCAAAGGTTCAACTTTAAATGAAATGGTATCCCCCAATCTTCGTTCGTGAGAAAGGCGTTGGATTCAATCTAGAGCTTATTCGTTTTTATTTTAACTTGGGGATAGGTATG
>Ga0182004_10003194_pt1 | contig 12984 bp, 19 predicted proteins | sample Sormic07211540_1_FD_120479 | JGI IMG/M metagenome (GOLD analysis project Ga0182004, IMG submission 120479) | Endophyte microbial communities from Sorghum bicolor roots, Mead, Nebraska, USA - 072115-40_1 MetaG | ecosystem: Host-associated > Plants > Roots > Unclassified | place: USA: Nebraska... | reverse complement strand
TCCCCAGCGAGTTCTCGAGGCGGGCCTCGATTTTCGACCACTCGCTGGGCATCCCTGACTCTGGTGCTCGAGATCGGCTGTCGAACCCTTTCGGCGGGTCAGCCTGCGACCTCTCGAGGCTTTCGTCGGTACGTACCATGGCTTACAAAGGAAGGAAAAGGTCGTGGCGGTTCGCCTTTCTTCCTGTTGGGCGTGTCTTTTCAGGCGGGAGCCATTGGGACACTATATCAGCGTAGAATTCGGAGCACCCCGTCTGTAAGGAGGAAAAAGACCGTTAGGCGGTGCATTTATGGGGGGAGTTACCTCATTTATCGGATCTGTCCGTTGGTGGGTTGCTGCCTATAAATATCCCATGGCCTTGCCGCCGTTCTCCCTTTCGCCCTCTGCCTCCATTCTTGCCTTAGCTCCCTTGCCATCTCACGCGCGCGCACCCCCTCGAGTAGTAGCGAGTCTGCCTTCCGTCCACCCAAGATGCCTGTGAGACTCGTCGCCGCCGACGACTGGCGCCCGTCGTCGATGACGGAGCGCCGGTTGCTGGAGCTTGAGAGGGAGGGACTCCTGCGCCACCGCACATCGCTGTCGTCGCCGGAGTGGATTGCACCGCCGTCGGACCATAGGGAGCCCAAGCCGCCCAAGGGCTACGTGGTTTCGTTCACCAAGTTTCACCGCCACGGCCTGGGCGCTCCTCCGAGCCACTTCATGCGGGGGCTCTGCCACCATTACGGGGTGGAGCTCCAGCACTTCTCCCCAAATGCCATCACCGTCGCGGCGGCCTTTGCCGCGGTGTGCGAGGGCTATTTGGGGATGATGCCCCATTGGGAGCTGTGGCTCCACCTCTACAGGGGCGAGCTCTTCAACGCCCCCACTGGGACCACTGGCGTGAGGAAGCCTATACGGGCGGAGTGCCTCAACCTCGTGCTGAAGACGGGGAAGACGGAGAGGCCACACGAGTACATCCCGGTGGGATTGTCGACGAACCACGTCGGATGGGACTCCCAGTGGTTCTACCTGAGGAACGACAATGATCTCCTACCCACCTACACCGGTCACCTGATAACGGAGCGCCCGGAGAACTGGACGTACGGCGTCGTCCAAGTTCACCAGTCGCGGCTCGACCCCCTCCTCGATGCCTTGAAGAAGTTGCGCGTGGAAGGCCTAACCGCTGCTCTCGTCCTCTCGGCCGTCCATCATCGGAGGGTTCTCCCATTGATGTCTCGGCCACTGAGGATGGATGAGATGGGTCCTGGTGTCTCGTCCCGGGACCTCGAGCAGTGCCGGATGTCCAACGAGGCTCTGGCAGACGACGAGGTTGCGGCCCGGGTCCGGGCGGCCGTCGCCGGCGATTTCCAGCCGAAGCACGTCAATGGCTTCCCTATGAGGCCTGACGAGGGGTCAATCGATCTGGTAAGTTTTCTTCCTGCACATGGTTTCGATTCCAGGTTTCCCACGATCTCTTTTTAAGCTTGTCTTTGACCTGGCAGGGACCGATCGACGTTCGGTCCTCGAGGCCTCCAGTAAAGGAGGACGGGGTCGACCGTGACAAGCGGCGCCAGTCCACCGAGAAGCAGAAGTCCGCCAAGGACTCAAAAAAGAAAGAAGAGAAGACAAAGAATCTCGATCGCCAAGCATTAGAGGCGCGTTGAGCCAAGTCCAGACAAAGGGGGAGCCTGAGGAAGAATCCCCCAGCGAGGACGACGGCGGAGACGGCGATGACGACAGCAACGACTCCGAGGGGATGGCGTCTCGTCTCGACTGGATCCTCAAGGGTCCGCCTCGAGGCGATGTCGACGCCCCACGGACGGGAGCACCAAGGGAGCGGCTAGGCGGATCTCACCGCCCCCGCGCTGACACCCCTCCCGCGCCTGCGCCAAGTCAGGCCGCCCCGCATCCCCAACCTCCCCCTGCACCAAAGGTGGGTAGCCGGGCTAAGCCCCAGGCGACGGGGCCGTTGACCCGTGGCCGCGCCGCGGCCTCCGAAAAGGGAGAAACTGGCCGCAGGAGCGCTAGCCTCAGCGCTCGCCAGGCGGGAGATGCGGTACCAAAGCCTGAGCCTGCCTGTGAGGGGCCTGGAGCCTTGACGCGGGGCGGCCCGAGGCCTGCTGGTCGAGGCACCAGCAGGCGGGCCATTCTCCCAGTGGGGTAAGTTCTTCGACGCTGTGATTCTCACCCCCGTGAGTTATCGTGTCTTCTTCGTGTTTTCTCATATAACGGTCTCCCTTATGCCCATTTCTCTCTCCTCAGGCTGAAGCGGACGCTTGAGCAGGCCCAGCCTTCGATGGCGAAAAGGCTCAAGGTGGGAGTGGCCTCCAAGGACTCAAGTTAGTAGCTCATTCTCGTTGTTATGGGAGCTATGTATTCTGGTGACGACTGACCTTTGCTTTTGTGTGTTTTACAGGTTCCTCCGACCCTCGACCGCCCACCAGCGCTGAGAGTGCCCCGCCCCATCCACTGGCGGGTGAGTCTGCCCCGTCGTCGCTAAAACGGGCTGAGGCGCCACAGCCCCAAGGGCAAGAGGGAGCCCCGGAGCCTCCCCGATCGGGGGTCGAGGTGGATCCAATCACTATAGGTGACGGGTCTGGCGGCGACGGGTCTTCGAGGGACGCCCGCCCTATGGACGAGGAGGTCGAGGCCTCTCCCACCGCGAGACGAACTCCTTGGCCCATCGGGCTCCACTTTGTCGAAGAGCAGAGGAGGAAGGAGGAAAGAGAGCGTGAGCAGAAGACACGGCATCAGTTGCAGGAGGAATAGCAGCCGCTGCCGACGGGAGGAGAGGTGGGGCAGCCATCAGCAGGTCCCCAGCTCGAGGAGCTGCTGGAGCAGGACCGTCGCCGGGAGCCGCAGGAGCCCCAAGAGCAGCAGCGGCAGAGGGGCCAGCAGTCGGAGGAACCGCTCGAGCCTCCTCCCCACAGTCCACCCCAACCGGTACCACCGGCGCCGCAATAGCCTGGGAACCAGGAGGAGGGTATGCAAGTTTTCGGCCCTCCAACCCCGACGTGGCTCCGTCCAGGGGCGCCCGCCACGATTCCAGCAGAGTCAGGGCGGGCGGACGGCGTGGTGGCGCTCGCCTGCATGATGCGCACCCCCATCGACCCCGAGTCTGAGATCAGGAGGACGATATATGGCATGGACGGAATCGCCCCGGGATTCCTCCGGGGCCTCGATCGTGGGAGGAGTGCGTCCCCTCCGAGGAAGATGAGATCGAGACGCCGGGTGGCGGTGGTAGCAGCGAGACTGGGACGTGGAAGACGGTGGATGATGATGGTCGGTTCCCCTCTCTCGTCAACCTGTTCCTACGCCACGGGGGGTCTCTCGAAACCGTCGAGGAGCTCATCCGAGGCGTCAAGGCGCGCGCCGACCAGGAGATGGAGAACTGGTGCCCCGACCGGATCTGCATCCGGGCTTCCAGCGATCCGTCCGAACCCAATATCTTTTTGGACGACCGGAAGGAGGCCGAGAAGTGGGAGCACGTCGAGGAGCTTCGCCTATCGATGAAGCACACGGTGGGGCTCCTGTCTGACGTGGTTAACAACGGGCTCGCACCGGCCTACTTCGTAAGTGTTTTTCAGTCCTTAACCCTTACAGAACATTTGGTTTTGTGTCCTAACTGCTCGATCACCGGCTTGCAGGACCTGAAAGAGACCTCCCGAATTAAGTCGAGCTTCATCCACGCCACGAGAGGCGGCTCGGAGCAGCTCCCCATCCTCAAGGACCAACTCCTGGAGTCGTAGGAGAAACTCCTCAAGGCTTATAAAGAGCTCTTGGCACTCAAAGAGGAGAAGAAGGAGAGGGAGGCTGCTCTGGTCGAGGCTCGAGAGGCCTCAAGGAAGGCTCTGGAAGAGGTTGTGCTACTGAGGGAGTGGGCCATGACGATCGTGGAAGCCGCGTCCAAAGCTCGAGAGGAGGCCCTGACCTATAAGAGCGCGGCTGCTGACCTAGATAATGAGAAGAGCCTCCTCAAGACGGACCTAGACTCCATCCGAGAATCCTTCCAGAGGATGAAGGTGGAGTGTGTGAACAGCGAGATCGCGAGGAGCGCCATAGAGGAGGCACAGAGGAAGGCCCTCGAAGACCTCGAGGAGGAGCGGGCTCGATCCCGCAGCCTTTCTGACGATGTTTATCATCTAAAGAGAGCGTTGCGGGAGAAAGACGGGGCCATCGCGCAAGCCGGCAAGGCGATCAAAGAACTACGTGTCGCCAACACCGAGCTGGCACGCTCCAACAGAGAGGTCGAGGGTGCCAACACTAACTTGGTCGGCGAGAACACGGCTCTGGAGGAGAGCATCCGCGGTATGTTTTCTACTATCGAATTTCTTTTTTGAGGTGTGTTTGGTGTTAGCTAATTTCCTCGTGTTGGTCTTTACAGGGCTTAAAGACGAGCTGCTGGCCGCCCAAGTCGAGGCTCGCTCTGCCAAGGCCCAGCTCGAGGGGGAGGTCGTTCTGAACCGTCGGCTGCGGACGGCGATAAGCGATCTCTCGACCTCTTGGGAGGTCGAGCCTGTTGATGAGTCCAGGGAGGAGGCTCGAGGTGACGCGCTCGTCGACCAGCTATGCTACCTTGGTGCTACGCTGAGGGACCGGGTGCGGGACGCCGTCCATATTGGGGTAAAGCAGGTAATGGTAGCTGTCTCATGGTTTTGTCACCGACATCTCCAAGACTGACGCGAAGAACGAGGAGAGGCTCCACGCCTTGATCGACGACGCAGAGGTCCCTGGGGACAGGTTGGCCAAGCTATTCGAGCCCGAGGTACTTCCCCCTGAGACTAGCTCAGGTGCAGGTGATGGTGAGGGTCGAGACGCGGACTGAGGCCTGCGAGCCTACTCTGGGTGCCGAGGCCCTTTGTATAGTACTTTGCTATTCTGTCTTGTGTAATATAGTGCTTTTAAGTGACTTATAATACTCGTGAATGTTTGTCTGTCTTTCCGCTCGAGGATCTTTTGTTTCTTTTTGCACCTACGTTCGTATTCCTTGCTTAGTCTTTTGTTTAAAGCGGTCTCGATCGCCTCAAGGGTGAGGAAGCGAGTAGAGTTTCCATAGCCCGGGGGCGTAGGAGTTCTCAGGCTCGTTGTCTCTCAGCCCTTAAGGGGCTCGAGGTGCCTCAACTACTCGACCATGCAAGGTTTACTAAGTAGGAACGAAAAAATTTGCTAAGTTTTTCGGTGCTTGGGGGGGATCCCCCTGCTAGCCCCCGAGGGAGTGTCGACTATGATGTGTCATAGTTGGTACTCCCTTTTGACGTCTAGGCTTTGACGTGTAAAAAACTAAGTTACTCGAGGGAAAGATCTTATTTATGCATTCATTCATAAGGCTTTTGTACAGAATGTACATGGGAACATAAAGCCTTGGAATTCTAGGGGTAGAATCGACGTAGCTGTTCGATGTTCCATGCATTGGTGAAGATCGCGCCTTTTCGTCCGCCAGCTTTTACGTTCCTGGCTTCAGGACCTTGGCCACCACGTGTGGGCCCTCCCAGGGCGGAGTCAGCTTGTCGCGTCCTTGATTGCTCTGCCGCCGACGTAGCACAAGGTCGCCCATGTTCAGATCTCTTTTCCGCACGTGCTTGTCGTGGTAGTGTCGGAGCTTTTGCTGGTATCTAGCAGAGTTGAGGAGGGCCATGTCTCGAGCTTCCACGAGTTGGTCGACAGCATTCTCTTGAGTCTCCTTATTTGATTGTTCATTGTATGCTTTGAGTCGAGGGGACCCATACTCGAGGTCCATCGGGAGCACAGCCTCAGAGCCATAGACCATGAAGAATGGGGTGTATTTCGTGGCCCTGCTTGGCGTAGTCCTTAAGCTCCATAAGACCGAGGAAAGCTCCTTGACCCACTTCTTGCTGAACTTCTTTAAGCGATTGTAGATCCTAGGTTTGAGCCCTTGCAAAATCATGCCGTTGGCACGCTCGACCTGGCCATTAGTTCGAGGGTGGGCCACTACAGACCAGTTCACACGGATGTGATGCTGGTCGTAGAAGTCCAAGAACTTTTTGCCGGTGAACTGAGTGCCGTTGTGAGTGATGATGACGTTGGGGATCCCAAACCGGTGGATGATGTCGGTGAAGAAAAGGACGGCCTGCTCGGAGCGGATGTTGGTGATGGGTCGAGCTTCGATCCATTTGGAGAATTTGTCGATGGCCACCAACAGATGGGTGTACCCTCCTTTCGCCTTCTGTAGAGGTCCCACTAAGTCGAGCCCCCACACCGCAAATGGCCATGTGATGGGGATCATTTGGAGAGCGTGCGCGGGCAGATGCGTCTGCTTGGCGTAGAATTGACACCCATGGAATGAGTGTACGAGCTGGCATCAGCTACGGCCGTTGGCCGGTACAAGCCTTGTCGGAAAGCGTTCCCTACGAGGGTCCGTGGAGCTGCATGGTGGCCACAAGCCCCCAAGTGTAGGTCCTCGAGGAGTTTTCGGCCTTCTTCTATGGTGATGCAATGCTGCAAGACCCCCATCGGGCTTCGTCGATATAGCTCATTGTCCTTGCCATAGATTACATATGACTTGGCTCGTCGAGCAATACGACGAGCCTCGGATCGATCTTCTGGTAGCTGGCCATGGATTGGGCAGTCGAGGAATGGCGTGCGCCAATCAAACGGTCGACTGGGCCGCTGTTCCACCTCCATTACCTCAGCTGCCATTAGTAGCGCTTCGACGGAGTCGGTTTGCTGGGTAGGAGTGGCTTTGACACCAGCCCCCGAGCCCAAGTCGGCGGATGGCTCATGTAGATCTCTTGGGAACATGTCAGGTGGCACCGTGCCTCGAGTCGACGCGATCTTGGCGAGTTCGTCGGCTGCTTCATTGTAGCGTCGGGCGACGTGGACGAGCTCGAGGCCGTGGAACTTGTCCTCGAGTCGACGGACCTCCTTGCAGTATGCCTCCATTTTTGGGTTGTGGCAGTTCGAGGCTTTCATCACTTGGTCAATGACGAGCTAGGAGTCGCCTCGAACGTCGAGATGTCGAACTCCAAGCTCGATGGCGATCTTCAGACCGTTGATAAGGGCCTCGTACTCTGCAACATTGATGGATGCGGCGAAATGAATCCAGATGAGGTACCTCATATGGACGCCCAGGGGTGAGATGAATAGCAGGCGCGCCCCAGCTCCCGTCTTCATGAGAGATCCGTCAAAATACATCGTCCATAGCTCTGCCTGAACTTGGGCCGGGGGGAGCTGGGAGTCTGTCCATTCCGCGACGAAATCCACCAGGGCTTGTGACTTGATAGCTTTACGGGGCACATAAGTGAGGGTCTCACTCATGAGCTCGACCAACCACTTGGCGATTCTACCCGTGGCCTCCTGACTTTGGATGATCTCGACCAGGGGGAAGGACGAGACCACCGTGATAGGGTGGCCGAGGAAGTAGTGCTGCAGCTTGCGTCGGGCGAGGATTACAGCGTAGATTAGCTTCTGTATATGTGGGTAATGCGCCTTGGTCTCGAAGAGCAACTCGCTGATGAAATAGACCGGCCTCTGGACTGGCAGCACGTGCCCCTCCTCCTGCCTCTCGACCACTACCGCTGCGGTGACGACCTGGGTCGTCGAGGCGACGTACAGAAGTAGAGTTTCTGTGGGTTGAGGCGGGACTAGCACTGGTGCAGAGGTGAGTGTTCTCTTCAAGTTATCGAGGGCTTCCTCGGCCATTGGGGTCCAAGAGAAACGCTCGACTTTCTTCAGGAGTCGATACAGCGACAATACCTTTTCTCCTAACCTCGAGATAAAGCGACTCAGCGCCGCTAAGCATCTCGTGACTCTTTGCACGCCCTTGATGTCTCGGATTGGCCCCATTCTCGTGATGGCTGAGACTTTCTCGGGATTAGCCTCGATGCCATGCTGGGAAACGATGTAACCCAGGAGCATACCTCGAGGTACATCGAAAACGCACTTCTCGGGGTTGAGCTTGATCTGGTGGGCGCGTAAGCAGCTGAAAGCGATCTTGAGGTCCTGGATGAGGTCTCCCCGCCGCTTTGACTTGACAACGATGTCGTCGACATAGGCCTCGACCGTCGACCCTATGTGCTTGCCAAACACGTGGAGCATACAACGCTGGTATGTGGCTTCTGCGTTTTGAAGCCCGAACGGCATGGTTACATAACAATACATCCCCAAAGGCGTAATGAAAGATGTCGTGAGCTGGTCGGACTCTTTCATTTTTATTTTATAGTAACCAGAATATGCATAAAGGAAAGAAAGGGTTTCACATCCCACAGTGGAATCAACGATTTGATCGATACATGGTAATGGAAAAGGAACTTTCGGAAATGCTTTATTTAAACTCGTATAATCTACACACATCCTCATTTTCCCATTCTTTTTCTTAACTAGTACAGAGTTAGCTAACCAGTCGGGATGGTGAACCTCCTTGATGAATCTGGCCGTCAAAAGCTTGTTGATCTCCTCACCAATGATCTTGCGCTTCTCCTCGTTGAATCGGCGCAACTGTTGCTTCACTGGCTTGGAACCAGCTCGAATTTCCAAGGAGTGCTCGGCGACCTCCCTCGGTATGCCCGGCATGTCCGAGGGACTCCATGCAAACATGTCGGCGTTCGCACGGAGAAAGTCGACGAGCACAACTTCCTATTTGGGGTCGAGGTCGGCGCTGATCGGCAGCGCCTTGCCGTTAGAGTCGATGGGGTCGAGCGGGATCTTTTTGGTTCCTTCCGCTGGCTCGAAGCTGCCCGCGTGGCGCTTGGGCTCTGGAGCTTCTGCGGCCAGGTCCTCGATCTTCGAGGTGAGCTCAATGGAACTCTCGACTGCTTTCCCATACTCGACACATTCGACGTCGCACTCGTATGCATGCTCGAAGGAGGAGCTGACGGTGATGACGCCTTTGGGACCGGGCATCTTCAGCTTCAGGTAGGTGTAGTTGGGAATAGCCATGAATTTAGCGTAGCCCAGGCGCCCGATGATGGCGTGGTATGTGCCTCAGAACCCCACTACTTCGAAGGTGAGGGTCACCTTTCTGAAATTGGCCGCCGTGCCAAAGCAGACTGGTAGGTCGATTCGACCTACCGGAAAAACGCCTTCTTCCCTGGTACAACGCCATGGAATCCACCGGCGCTTGGCTAGAGCTGCGCCCTGTTGATGCCGAGGAGGTCGAGGGTCTCGAGGTAGATGATGTTGAGGCTGCTGCCGCCGTCCATCAGCACCTTCGAAAGTCGGGTGTTGACGATGATGGGGTCAACGACGAGTGGGTAGACGCCAGGGGCAACTACCTTGTCGGGGTGGTCTTCTCGATCGAAGGTGATGGGGGTGTTCGACCAGCTGAGGTACTGGGGCACCGCCATTCTCGCCGTGAACACTTCGCGGTGTTCCCTCTTGCGTTGTCTTGCGGTCAACTACGTCGAGCGCCCGCCATAGATCATGTAGCAGTCGTGGACGGTGGGAAAACCGTCGTCGTCTTTGTTGCCCTCCTTGTCGCCGCCCTTCTCCTTCTTCGGGTCATCGTGCGCGTCCTTCTTGAACCCCAGACCGTCGAAATGTTTTTTCAGCATATGACAGTCCTCGAGCTTGTGGTTGGCTCCTCCCTTATGGTAAGGGCATGGCTCCTTTAGCATCTTATCGAAGATGCCTCCATTTGGGGGGCCTCGAGGCCTTTTGCGTTCCTTGGCGGCGACGAGATCGTCGTCGAGGTCTTCCCGCTGGAACGGCCGTGTTTTCTTCTTCTTCTTCTGCTTGGGCCCTCGACTGGGGCCCTCATCATCATCAGCGGGCGGCTTGCCTTTCCTTCCTTCACAGCTGAAGAAGGCGCCGACCGCTTCTTCCCCTGCGGCGTAGTTCGCCACTACGTCCATCAGCTCGTCGACGGTGTGAGGACGATTCCGGCCTAATTCCCGCACCAAGTCTCGACTGGTGGTACCAGAGACAAAGGCCAGGATGACGTCATGGTCGGGGATATGCGGCAGCTCAGTGCGTACTCTCGAAGTGTTTCTCCTGACCTCTGCTTGCACTTGCTAAGGTCCCACGAGTTTCCAGGCCGTATGTAAGTCCCTTTGAAGTTACCCTCGAATACTCTAACCAAATCGACCCAGTCGTGGATCTGATCTGCTGGAAGCTCCTCGAGCCACCTGCGGGCGGTGTCGGAGAGGAAGAGCGGCAGCTGTCTGATGATGGCTCGATCGTCTCCTCAAGTGCCTCCTAGCTAATAGGCCAGCCTCAAGTCTGCCAGCCACAGGATTGGTTTGATTTCGCCGTTGTACTTTGCGATGCTGGTCGGGGGTCGGAACGGGCTGGGCAGCGGCGCGCTGCGGATTGCCCTGCTAAACACCCATGGACCTGGTGGCTCTGGGGCCATCCGGTCCTCATCGCTGTCGTACCTCCCGCCGCGATGGGCGCTATAACCGCGCTCTTCCGCGTTCCCGTACCGACGGCGACGAATCTCTTCAATGTCGCGTCATGCATCGTGTCGACGTTGGTTGTCGATGGGAAGGATGAGCATGGTCTTTTTCCCTCGAGGGGACGGCTGCTGATGGACCGACACCTCCTTTTCGTTTTGGGCTGGCTCATCGGGCTTTTCAGTGGCCGCTCCTCGTCGTCGAGAAGCCGAGCTTTCGGCCTACTGGACTGCTGCCACCTAGAACAGAGTCTGCACCTCATCTCAGATGCGTCGAGCTTGGGAGTTCGACGGCTCTGGCATGTTTCGCAGCAGCATTGTTGCTGCCACAACGTTCTGGCCTGCTCGAGGGAAACGGCTGACGGCCTACTCAGGCTCTGCGTCTCCGACGATCTGCCGGTGTACCTCTCGAGCTCGTCTGCGAACACTTCCGCTAGGCGGGTAAGGCAGGTCCTGCTCGAGGATTTGCTCAAGCAGAACAAGGCGCTCGCGATCCTCGTCAAGCTTTGCCTTGAGCTCTCGTAGCTGCGCAATTTGCACGGCTCTGTCTTCCTGTGGAGGGGGGTCGACCTGACTGTCATTCCCAGGCGTCCTAGGGTCTTCCCTTGCTGCAGGGGCTCGCCCGCCTACAACGGCGTCTTGTGTCTCGCCGGTGGTTTCCACTGCTCCGTCGATATGGAAGCGTTCCCTAGTAGGGTCGTAGCTGTCGGATTCCGAGCCAGAATCCGACTCGGCGGCGTAGAAGCATCCACGTCCTTCCTCCAGCAACCGCTGTCTAAGGGAGGAAATCGTGTACCGCCCAGGGCCTAGGTGGCGGAGGCCTCGTACCTGGGAGAAATCCGGTAGCTCGGACGTCGGTCGCTGTGCTCCAGGGTCGCGTGGGAGGACCATTGGTCTCTCCACGTACGTCTAGGCGTTTGAGCATATCGCCCTAGCGAGCGACGCTGCGGCATTGTCCAAGCCGATCGGTAACGCTGCTCTTGGGGCGAACAGTCGATGTGGAAGTAATCTAGCGGTGGGGGAGAGCACGTGGGGCGCGTCACCTCATATCGTCGTGTGATACTCGTGGTGCTGAGCCGTCATACCCACGGCTCCGGCGTGTGGGGCAGTCGACTCCTGCGTCACATCCTGCCTGGCACGGACCGCCGGTCGAGACAGGGCAGAAGGGCGACGGTGGTGCTGTCCACGCCTCTTCTTGGGCGCGGAGGCATGGTGGCGAGGACGTCTTGGGACCCTCAACCGTGCTGGTGCAACACGGGCTCCTCCCGGTCCTTTGATCAAGAGCAAGATCATGTCATAGCCAGAGCCAGTTGACATGAACTCAAGACTCCCAAACCAAATCAGCGTGGAGCGCGGGATCGGCGAGGTGAGAGTGGCCATCTGGAAAGGAATGGGAAATCGGTGAAAAACACGCAGGACCCTTACCTGGCGCGCCAACTATCGGTGTTTTCCCCATGGGGGGCCACACCAACTAGTGAATTTGTATGCATGCTCCCTTTTCCAGATGGTGATGCAAAAAGACACAAAGATTTATCCTGGTTTGGGCAAGAGAAGGCCCAACGTCCAGCGGGGGGGAGAGTTTGTATTGTTCTGCACCTAAGTGCTTGTATAGGGGTGAATACAAGCGTGGTATGAAGTAAGATCGAGATGGAGTATGGAAGTTCTACGGAGTATGAGTGTTGTGATGCGTGATGCCCCTCCTATGTTCGCTCCCCGGGCCTCCCCTTTTATAGTTCCAAGGAGTAGCCCAGGGTACAAGTATAGGTGTCAGAGTAGGGGTCGATAGATGTATGGCACGTGGACCTACACGAAGCCCCCGTACCAGCGTGGTCTCGAGCCGTCCCATCCTGGTAGCTTGATGATGATTACGCGTGCCCTGGTATCCTGCTCTGTGCGCCATCTTGGACTGGTTCATCGGTTGCACGCCTGTACGATATAGCGGCAGATCCGTCGGAGTGGTTGCTGTGATGCCATTCGACGCTCAACCCTTCCCCAAGAAGAAAACAGGTCTGGTCGAGGGTCGGCCGCAGTGTAGCACCTCGCTAGCCTGAGCGTTGACCTTGGATGCCTCAAGGGTTTCTTGATTAGACGTTCCGACCCTGCTTCCTGCGTCCTAACATACTCTGGATCGTTTGGTGGGGAAGGCTGCAAAAAGAATGATGGGTCGGGTGCCTGTTCCCTATCACGCTTCCCATGACTGGCGTGTTAGGTGAGAACGTGACAGGCGCATTAAATGCCTTGGTTCTCGTGTGCACTTCAGGCGGCGGGCGGCGTCCTTGCGCTCGACGCCTCCCGGTTCGCTTCGAGCCTGTTTCCGTATTCGACGGTAGTTGACGCTCGAGCCCTGATCGATTCGCTCGACGCCATTTCTGCCTTCGAGGCTGCGGTCGTCGATGACCATACGCGTGATTGGGTAGTACGTCGAATAGGGGGCCTCGACTTGCATACGGGCGATCTCATTATGTACATCAGTTAAGATACCTCTTACTGATATCCTTAACATAAATAAAAGTAATTAAAGAACTCATGAATTTTGAATTGAAGAACCTGGAGAACGATGAAGAACGAACCAGTTGCTGCAAAAGTACAATGTTGAGGAAGATCCGACAGATCCGGCTCCTCCTCCTCCGCTCTCCTCTTCTCTCTCCCTACTTTCT
>Ga0182004_10003193_pt1 | contig 12989 bp, 14 predicted proteins | sample Sormic07211540_1_FD_120479 | JGI IMG/M metagenome (GOLD analysis project Ga0182004, IMG submission 120479) | Endophyte microbial communities from Sorghum bicolor roots, Mead, Nebraska, USA - 072115-40_1 MetaG | ecosystem: Host-associated > Plants > Roots > Unclassified | place: USA: Nebraska... | reverse complement strand
TGCCATCAAAAAGTATAGTCTTCCTTCACTGCCATCAAAAAGTATAGTCTTCCTTCACTGCCATCAGTTTAGTATTTTTGTTCCCCTTACTGCCATCACCGTTAGACCAACAGCCATTGTTTCCTTCATTGCCATCCATTTACATTATCTCCCTTTATTGCCATTGCGTTAACATAACGGCGTTTGAAGGGACTCACGTTGTTAGTTGTTTTACCGGTTTGCCCTTGCCCAAGTGATTCCGTATTGGCGCTTGTGCACCCGCCTAGGCCCCCTGCGGCCCTGCCCACCCTCGACGTCAGCAGCCGCAGTGCTAGACGCCCCGCACGGACTATCGACGTCCGGTGCCCCCGCAATGAGGCACTCGCGCGAGTCGCGACCCTCATTGAAGCCGCGCCGAACTCTGTACGCGCAGACACCATGCTGAGCGAGCTCTGTTCGCTTCGCACGATGTCTAGTTGAGGAGGGGGCCAAGCTGCATCCGTGTCGTGCCAAGTCCAGGAGGCCGCCGGCACTGCAAGTTGCACGCCCTGCTCTCGTCTTCATCCCCGCAAGTTGCACCTGCACATATGCTATGATCCCCGCTAACAGTGAGGCTGCAGCTACAGTCTGTCTTTAGCTCCCCAGCAGCTTCTCGCCTTGCCGCGCAGAGCCACACGCGGCCCACACCACGCCTAGGTCGTGCGTGCCTGCGAGCAGCGGTGCAGTCCCATGACCACGGTTGCATGCTTGTGTTATATTTTAGCATGTGGGCCCTACATGGGCATAAATACGTTCCATAATTTTTAGACTGCCATCCGAACACCACCTAAGGGGTAAACTTGTCCTTTTCCCTCCCATCTAACAGTGCTGTGGTTACTATGAACGTAATGGCAATAGGAAAAACAAAATTACTAAACTGATGGCAGTGAAGGAAGTCTAATTTTTTATGGCAACAAAGGAATAGTTATAAGTTTTAATGGCAATGAAGGAATTTTCTCATTATTTAAATTGAGCATTCTATTCTTATGTGCCAATATTATATACACAAAAACACAACCTGGAATAAAAACATGTTTACACGTAAACTTACCACATGTAAAAGAAGGGCAAACTGCTTCTTCCTCAGTTCCAAAGTCCTTATGCATGCTACATTCTCAGCCTCCAAATCAGCTATCTCCTTCTCAAGATCTGCAATGAGTTTTTCAGTTTCTGACCGTGGAGGCTGCAAACAAATCAGCTTCCGGATGGCTTCACACTCTTCTTTGTGCTGCCTCTCGATCTTGCTCTGCTCAAGTTGCTTCTTAAGGTCCTCAATATCAGTCTTAGCTTGCAAGATCTGTCGCTCAATCTCAACCTGCAGATCATTAAAGCTTTCCTTCTCCCTAATATTTGCATCAACAACAGCCTTACTTTTTAGGAGAGGTAGCTCAAAGGTATTAATTTCCTGTAGAAAGGCCTTGTACAGTCTTTCGCAGTCACTTGCGTTATCTGTGTCCTTCTCGATCTCAGTGGCAAAGGACATGAACTTCTTCTGAAGCTTCTTTAGTGGTGGTTCACCCCTGGTGGTCGTCGTCCTAGTCAGAAGCCTGTGTTTAATAATTGCATCATCATCCTGTGGTCCAAATGCATAATGTGCGGACATTTCTTCACCCCTTCCAGCTATCTTCCTCCCTTTGGCAAGCATTCCACAATGTGGGGTCCAATAACTGAAATTAAAAGAGTGCTATGAAAAAAATATTTATAATCCAAAAGTCAGTTAAGGTTATCTCATTTGGTGATATAAAAAAAATGCAGCTACAAATTCGTACACAAACACAAAAATAAAATGTTTCTTCTACCAAGCTGCAGCAAATAAGCAACTGCATAACTGTAAGAGAGCAAGTTTCTACAACTAAACCCTATACATAATAAAACTGAGAAGGCATTGCAAAACTTTCAGTAATAACCAAAGAACATTTTGTTACAATGTTAGCGCATCAGGTTCAGAAAGATGAATGATTTAATCATGCTGAGATAAGTTATTGAAACAAAACAATGGAGAAGTTCCACGGGTATGAGTGCACATAACTGAGTAGCAGGGGCGGATCCAGTAAAGGGACATGGGAGTACGCATGTACACCCAATAATTTTTGGAAAAACTTCGAAGTTATGAGGATTGTCAAATAGCTAAATAGCTTTAGGTTAGGGTTTCGGTGCTCAGCTTCGCACAGCATAAGGGAAGGGAAGAGAAAGGGTGGGAGTACCTGGTGGGTGCTCGTCGCCGGCGAAGAGACCAAGGACAGCCTCAGCGCCTGGCCTAGGGCGGCGGCGGCGGCGGCGGCGGCCCAACAGGCGTCTGGGAGCGAGAGGGTAGCGAGAGAGAGACAGGAGGAGGGAAGAAAGAGGGGGGCGCGGACGGATGACGGAAGGGGAAGCAGAAGGCGAAAGAAAAAAACGCACGGGCTTCTTGTGGGCCGTTTCTCAGTTTCTTTGAAATTTGTGTTTTTTATTTTTCTTTCTCTCCCTTTTGATTTTTTATATTCTTGTAGGATTTCATATGTTTATTCTCTTCATTAGATACTATCAATGGCTAGTAAAACATTTTTTAAAATAGCATAACAGAAATTTTATATATATTCTCTTCATTGGACACCATCAGTGGCAAGTAAATACATATTAATATATTATAAATAAATAAATAGATCTTTTATATTTTATTAAAGTTGAATATTTTTCTATTGAAGCTAAAAGCCATTTTCACAAGAACATATACCAATTTCACAAACCAATAAGTGATAAAAATATATTTTTCTAAAATAAAAACAAATTTTCTCTTTGTGACAATTTCTCAAGTGAATATTAAATGCCTGGTAGGGCTTGTCACCGGTGTAGGGGTCGAAGGAGGGCCGCAACGACGACTAACTCAGTCGTCGGTGTGTGAGAGAGGGTTGTGTGCCCACTAGGAGTGATGGAAGAAGAAGACCAAGGATGGGTTGTAATTTCAGCATAATACAGAGGCCGGCCTGAGGTGAACCAAGATGATCTGTTTGGGTCAGATACTGTACAAATTTAGAGCCCATTTGGATTCTAGCAAATTGTGAAAGCTAAGGATCCAAACAGATACAATTTGCAGCCAACTTCTACAATTCAGATTTGGCAATCCAGCAATCTCTCAAGTCTCATCCAGCGACGTCTCTAGGCCCAGTTGTCGTGAATATATTCGCTAAGAATAGTGTCTTTAGTTACATCATTCAAGATCTTACTAATGACAAACTCCGAGGTTTTATCGATCCAATTATAAGAAATCTTATATGCGTAAAACAAATTCTAGATATATCATGGCCACGACATTTGCTTATTTTGGAAAAATAGTTAAACTCAACATCCCCAGATTTTTAGTTAAGGAAGAAGTTCGTTTTTTACGATCGAATTATTGGAATCCAATGTTGACCAACAACCAGCTATCTTTGGGCAACCAACTACGAAATTGGACAAATTTTGACCCCATACCAAAGATGATTTTATCTATGTTTATATCTTCTATAAAAAAATAAAAGTTTGGTTTTAATATGTATAGATTCAGTTATTTATTTCAAATAAAAATACGAAGTCGATGTGCCAAAATTCTAAAAGTATAATTATATCTATTAAATATCTAACGGTACTCTATTTATAGTTATTTGAATCATTGTTCCTTTTCTAGTGTTTTACTTGTTTACTGCTCGTAATCATGAAAATGTATTTATTTTGAACAATCATTTTATACTTTACTTTATGTTGACCGCACAATTAGTTGTTTGCATGATGTCTGAGACCCACCTCGTTTGGAACACATTACCTGTTCAAGCAATTAAAAAAAGTACAAGCGCTAGCTATGGCGCTTAAATAAGATCTTTATGTGGTGGAGCATGCCTACAAAGTTCGTGTTATCTTCGAGATCTTCCATATACTCGGTATTTGTTGGATCCTTTTGGTTGCTCCCTTGTCTACTATACCATAAAAAATGAGAGGTAAAGTAAATAACAAGCAAGATAAGAAGAAAACATTAGAAAAGGGAACAAATAATTGTCTGATAGAGCACGTTTGTGGGGAAACAATGATACTACTTTCGATTTTTTTTCTAATTGAAAATGAATTATTTACCAGTTTTTTTATATTTTTTAAGGCAATAAAGGAGAACCTTTGAAACCATCTATATGACTAAACTAATTTGGCCAATTTTTTTGGTACAATTTGTTTGGTTTTCATAGTTTAGCTGTCAAAGATATATTGTTTCTAAGTTCAGTTACCAAAACCATACTTAGTAATAGTTCAAAAAATGACCTTTTTATTTTATTGTATTTTATCTCTTATTATTGCCCCATGAACGTTGCTGCTTTTGTTCTGTTCCTGATCTAGCCATGTAGAGATCTAGAATTTCCAAGAATAATTTCAGATCTAATTGCCTGGATTTAAAATGCCGAAGAGTAAATAAGAAAGAAATGAGAAGAATTTGAATGGTTCTAGCTTCTAACCAGAGAAACGATTCTTACCGTTTCTGAGATAAATGTTTCTGGCTGCCAAACACGCCCTTACGCTTCCATATATAGCATCAATTGAAACTTGGATATTATTGTTGCATTGCATCCAATACCATTTTCAAGTTTCTGACCGTTATATACACTACTGTCATAGAGCCATGGCCTCCACCATCAAGTCATCAAGTGGCCTTAGGGGACTCCCAATGACATATAGTTTCTATATCTATTAATATCTATATATATACTACATATAAAAATCATGGTCCCAATAAATAATGTCTACATAATTTTTTTATCCAATCATATTCATTTTTTCTTAATTCTCAACCAATCATATCACTTCATGTTTTGGTTCTCGTGTAAGCATGGTTTCTAACTCAGACCTGATTTCTATGATTTTTGTTCTCTCTCTTCAATAACTAACTTGTCACATCAACAAAACACTTAAGTGACAGTACAATTAATGTCCATAGAAATTATAACGATTTCTGCATTAGGAGTGTCCTTATTGTTACCTTTCACCTTTCACTCCAAATCAAGAAGTCAATGTTATGCTTTGGAGACTGTATCACTGTTCAAAACGATTTTATTTTTTGTAGTACGGAGAGTATTTGCTTTCCCTCGAATCAAGTGTTTCTTAAGTTTATGGTCAAAGAAAAAGAGAGAAAGAAAGATAACCACACACCTTACAAAAGTTTATCTTAATTCACTCCAACACAAATGAATTAATCTGAATACAAACAAGCCATTAGCATCATACATTTACATTATCTTTCTTTTTTTCTTGAGGTGTGCATTATCCAGGAATGGGAGGAGCGAGCAAGGTCAAAAGCTAGAGGCTGAAAGCCGCAAGCCATGCACCGCAATGCGCGCCAGCACGCAGCACATGCATTGCCTCGCCAGTTCATGAATCCAGTCGATTCGCAGTCACAGGAATCCTACCAATTCCGCGCCGTGACAAGAAGAGCTTCCCAAGGTCTTTGTCACGGCCGAGTGCATGCTTCACGGGCTCTTTTTCATATCACTCACTCCCTTTCCTTTCCCTTCCCTTCCCTTCCCATCAGGGGCCAAAGCCATCACAGTTCTTCACGAGCTGGGAAGAGCTCGTGAGCCGCGCATTGGCGGCGATGACCGCTGCTCGTAGCCGCCGCTGCCTGCAGGCGGCGGTGCTGCTCTGGGCGGCGCTCTCGCCGTGGGCGCTCGCTTTAGCGGCCGCAGCCGTGCCGGCAAAGCTCAAGGCCGCGCCAGCGCCTGTGGCGACCAGGCCGATGTCCAAGGTGGAGGACGCCACCATGTTTCGGATATACTACGGCCAGAGCTTCAAGGTCATCAAGAACTCCGGCGACGGCAAGAGCTACCTTCTCATGCAGGTAAGTAAAGCTACGTCTCGTTCGGAGACTGAGCTGCATTGCAGCGCCACCGGATTCTTCGGCTCATTCTTCGCCAGCCAATTTCCTGAGAAGGAAGTGCTCACCGTACCTGCAGAACACGTCCAAGATGGCATCCAAGACGAGGTATTGCACGGGAAGGATCAAGTCGTTCGTCATCCCCCTTGCCAACTTCTCCATCGACACCACGACTTCTCCAGGTACTTGCTCACCGTCTGCTGCTCTGAACTTTTTACCTTAACAATGGAAAATGGTGCAACTCCTTCCTCCAAACACGACCTTGAACACACATGCTGCAAAAATGGAAAACGTACAGCTAGAACATACCAAGATGTAGTAAGTTATACAAACTTCCAAATAAACTTAGCAATAACATTTCTGAACTTTTCACATCCGAACCCATTCACTTGTCATTATCAGTTCGTCAGCGCAAGGTAAAATATACTTATCAGTACAAGAGAATCTTTCCTCAATGAAATAGATAATTCATGACCACTCCATTTTGTTGCCAAGTGCCCAAGTACTTTTGACCCTTTTTTTTTCTCGTATGTACATACATCCATAACTGATCGGAGTAATATTGTTTCCACCTTTGTCTGCAGTGTCATTCTTTGAGGTGAGCAATGCAGGACACAAACTGAAACTCTGCAGCATAGTCCAATGGGCAATGGTTCCTCCTCCTGCAAGGGAAAAAAAACTCAGACACATATCTGAACTATTCCATTCCACATCTACTCCGAACTTAAGGCTAAGAAAATTGTAGTTAGCTGTCACTAATAACTAGTATAGTAGCATGCATACACAATGAAACAATAGCAGCAGAAGAAACAGAAAAGCCAAGAGAAACTAGCAGACGTGAATGCTTTAAGCTTATAAATTATTATTGACCTCATAAGTACATTTGACATATATGCAGCTGCTTGGAGTGATAGAAAGCTTGAAAGGAATAACATCAAACCAAGTTGCTTCTCAGTGTGTGCTCCAATCATATACAAGTGGAAATGCCCAGCTTGTGAATAGAACTGATGCACAGACACTCTCGCAGTTTACTGCACATTTCATAAGCGATACAGATGAAGATAGAGGTTGCAACTTCGCAGCATATGTACCCTTAGAAGAAGATGCACCATTGCAGGTAAAGCAATAAAAGGAACCTGAGTTCAATCTGGAACTTGTCTAGTTATGTACAACCTAAAACTTATATACTATCTATTCAATGGTTCTCTCCAGAGGGCTGAGTGGATCAAGTACTTGGGAACTTTCACAAACTCTGAAGGCAGGGCTAATACTGTCTATGATGCAGTTAAGACCACTAAATGTATCTTTATTTGAATTGATATATGAATAAGTAATAAAGTATGGCATTGGACAGTGCCATAAAACCACACTTAGCAAACTATTTGTCTCATTTCTCTAGTACGTCATTGCAGATAAAGACAAACTACCTGTGCTTAAGCAAAGCAGCTGCAAACCTTAGCACAAGGTTCAAGCCTATAGTAGCGTGGATTGAATTCACACAGGTATGCAACTGCAAACCAGTAAAATTGTAACTTTCTCATCCAAAGCAACTTTTTAAAGCGTTCTCCATCTACTGTTGTAGGGAATGTGGACATTTGTTAAAGAAAGTTACACCTTACAGGTAAGGTCCTTAAAGAGTAGTACTCAAATAAACAAAAAACAAGTGGACCACTGATGTTCATGTTTGGATTCATGAACAGTATGTCACAGATGCAGGAGCAGAAATTGTTGATGCAACTATTACAAATAAGAGATTTAATAGTTCAGACCCAGAGGATATGGACAACTTCCATGCTATTCTTTGTGTGAGTATCAACCATTCAGAATCTAATATTACAACCCTGTAATGCTAATAGTTGACGAGCTCACTGTTGCATGTTGTGTACAAAAGACACATTTTCTTTTGGTCAGAAAAGGGATTAATCCTGACACAATTAACATTTATAACTTGACTGGTTGCATCAAATAAAAATTTCCTGCAAAACATCAAATGCTCTATTACTTGACACATTTTTCAGTGACTCCGCACTCAGTAACAGAGTTAACTAAGCTTGGTTCACGAATATTCCAGACAGTGGACGTGGTCATTGATCAGACATATGCTTTGGAGCCTGCAGAGTACAAACTAGCAACTTTTTTGGAGAACATTAATGTTAGCCAAGACTCCTGCTATAGTTTTGTATCAAACCGCAGCATATGGAGATTAGACAAAAGGATAGGAGCTTCTGGGACACTTGGTAATAGAAGCAATCCTACTGCTAAAAATCCAGTATCATACCTTTTACCTATGTAATGATCTAATGGATTTTTCCATCTCAAAGAAATGGGGTCATAGACATTTACTTTTTTCCCCCTTTAAGATTGGTACGACGGAGCTATCTCACAGCCTCAGTTGGTTCTTGGAGACCTCATAGAAGTTTTCTTCCCAACAGGGAACTACACAACAATTTACTTCAGGAATCTTGCAAAGGCATGAGCTGTGTTATCTTTACGCTACCTTTTCCTTTCACTTAATTAATTCATGACGTCTCTAGAACAAGGTTGTTGATCAGTGGAACTATAATTACACAGGAAGAAGGGGTCACAGAGATTGGCCCTGAAATGTGCGCTAGGAGCATATCCACACCCATGGAGCCTATAATCCTGCCCTGCGAATGATGAACCCAGATGAACATGATTGAGTTGTCAAGCTACTGTACCAGCAAACAGTGACAACTAGTTGATGGAAGCATTTAGGTTACTGACAAACTGATCTGGACAGAAGCATTTGCAAAGATTAAATTACACAATTGTGAAAGATATATTGAGCTTTCTTTCAATTTCAAATATATTGAGCAGCAACAACTAGTTGGTCTGTTGATCATTTAATAAGTGATTACAAACCAAGTCCACTGATTCCATGTTGAAGGAATTTGATGTAATTATCCAATAAATCATCATCATATGAAACTCAAACAATTTTCAATATGATATCTGCCTGTAATTTGTATTTTCTTGACTGATATGTCCTAAAGATTTATAAAATGGGATACTAAGTTACTAACTGCTTGCACAGCTTGACTCATGATAAGTCACAAGTACTTAGGTTACAAGTATAAAACACTGATAAACAAAGTTGAACTGGAACTCATAAGACATCATATCATCAAAAATAACATAAGCCACTTGGACTCGGGTGCTACTATCTTTGTGTGATACAATAGGGGAACTATAAAATAAGAAAATAAGATTAGGACAAAAATAATTGTATTTTATTCAAGTCACAAATTTTTTTTTTGAACATGCAGGAGAGGTTCTTATTTTTGTATTAAAGAGAAGAAAAACCTGTCCCTTACAAGCAACCACTCTGACTCATCTTGGCAAAGCAGAGGGGTTGTGGCACAGTGCATGACAAAACACAATCACATGGGAAACAGAAATAAAAATAACACTCCGACCAAACAACTGATCAAACCAGCCCACTCTGACCTAGGTCTAGTTATCGCGTTGCCAGGTAAAATTAGTTGTACCATATTATGGCTCTGGAGTCAATAGCACACCCATGCAAGTGCAATATACTTACCATTAGATTGCTCTTCTATTTCTATAAAGAGAAGGTTCCGACGTATTAGTTTGGATAGTCCAGGGTACACCTATTCCATGACAAGAATGAGGGGTCACCAAGAGTCCTGAAAAGAATTAAGTGTGATTTTCTCACTGTGAATATTAGAACTGACAGCTTGTTTTAATAAAAAAAACAGAAGTTACAACAGAATTAGCATGTTCAAGAGATGCAAACACATATGTTACTGGTTTTTACTCCGTAGAATTCAAGTAATCAGGTCTCAATAATCATAAACAAGGAACTATTTGGCTCCTCCTAGTATTTGCGTTTCAACATTCACAGAACTAAGAACAGTTTTAACTTAAATCTAATATAATGGGAAATGCATCTGCATCTGACTGAAACAATACATTGTACCTGGGCTTAATCATGTAGAGAACTAAAAAAAGCAGTGCAAGGAAAAGGCAAAAACCACCAACACTCAGATATGCGACACCAATAAAATTATTTTTGCCTCCAATCCAAGATGTAGTTGAAAGGACCAGTGCTTTTGACCCTCCAAAACTGTATGTGTTATAGTTGTTCTGTATAACCACTGTGAGTTGATCATTTTCCATAATATCTGTCTCAATTCTTCCATAGAGCTTTCTGAAAGTTGGGAGGGCAGCAGTTCTCATCCAAACAATGAGATCTTCTTGCTCACTTAACTAAACAATTGACAGATAGAAATGGAAAGACAATAATTTAAATTAGATCAAAACTAGAAGAAAATAGATGAAATGGAGATGTTGAAAATATCAACTGTTGAAGACACAGAAATTCTCACGTACCGGTATGCTCTCATTTAGCTTAGCACCACCTATAAGATTTCCGTTCTGAAAGTTTCTGGGATAAACATCACTGCCAAATTTTTTGTTCTTGTCACTCTGCCAAGCTATATCCTTTTTATTCACTTCAATAGCTTTCTTGTTGACCGAAATTGTATATGTATCATTGAACAAACTCCAAGCAATGAGGCCACATGGAACGATTGGAGCACCATCAGCACCATAAACTTCAGGCTCACAATCTTTTGTCAAGTGTGCAGCATCTTTATACAGCAATTGTTTATCACTACGACTTTTCACGTACCTTGGAAAAGAATGCAAAAAAAAGGTCTGAATGTCAGCATAATTAATTCCTACTGACCTGACATCATCAAAGTCAATTAATAGCAGTTCAATGTCCGTGGCTCCCTTCTAATGCAGTAGACATAACAAAATAATTATGGTATTTAATTCAACAGTATCATGGTTCAATATGCCTGTTAATGCCGTACTAGATGCAGATTTTAGGATAGAACGTTTGGTTCAAGAATGTACCGTCGATGGTTTTGATAGAAGTCACCGATCTGGTAATATATTTGAATTGGGCTCTTCATATGCTTAGGTACCTAGATGACATACACCAACCAATTAGTCCACTACAAATTCTGCTGGATATAAATATGAAGGATTGTATCTTAAGATCACAAGCAATAAATAAGGGCAACTTTTGCTGGCATACTCACAGTTAGAGTTCTAGTGCATGATTTGTCCGTTTTAGTGTCCTGAATGAACCCAACTTTATCAGCCGAGGGCACACAACTTGTATCATATCTATGTACCAGCTCCACAATCTACATTGCAGTCAAGTGACAGACTAAATAAATGCAGCAGATAAAAGAAAAACAAATGGAAAGTGTAGTACGAACATTTTTTTTAAAAAAACATAGTACAAACATATTATGATATACCTCTTGTGATGCAGAAAGCGATGCGAGACCAATTGGGACAAATAGGATGCCAACCAGTAAGAAGGTAGAAATGACCTGTGCTCACGAAAGGTACTCATAAGTCTAACTGATAATATAATATAGCAAACATTCATCTGAAAACAAAAAAAATAGTGGTGAGCAGGCAAGCTAATTACAATTGCTGGAGTTAGCAGTGGTTTGCATGCTGGAAGCTCCTGCTGCGTGAACTTAGAATCTGCACATAGGAAGGGGCCGAGTCTTATGTACACATATTATGTTGCACTCACCATTTTATACAGATAATATTGAGCTCTAAAATTTCCTCGGACAACACAGTATACATGTGCAACACAAACGAAATAAAAAGGGGGGGCACGGACAGATACATTTGGGCTTATTGGATTTCTTCGAGTCGTGCTGCATTTCCAATGGATCCATCTGCACAAGCAACAAAGTTGGGGGCAGAGTTAGCAAAGTCACTGCAAGAAGCAGACAAAATTAACCAACTAGAAATGACTGGAATTCTAGGAGCCGAGAAACTTGTCAAAAGGCAAACACACAAACTGTAGAAGAGAAGAAGTCGCGTTAGTTGACTAGAGGGGGGATTTCGGGACCCACCGGGCACTAAACAGTTGAGAAACAGATAATTAACGATAGAGAAAGACCGCGCTCATGACTGCTCCTTTCACCGCTTTTACCTTTGTTGTCCCTATCTATCTATTGTAAGCCACGATTATGCGACGATAATGACATCGACAACCCTACCAATTAAGATCACGGGTTTGTACGGCGGCCGCATGAAGATCACGACGTCCCAACCTAATCGCGCACGAGGAACGGAATTCCACGGTCACATGCGTCCGTCACCTCCAAGCAGACAGAAGAACCGCGATAAACCACGTCCCTCTAATAAGATTAAACACGACGAGACGTTGGCGGAACCATGGGGGCATGCAAGGACTGGGGGCGGAATCAGATGAACGGCTCGCGGGTTCGGAGCGGCGAGGTGGGTTAGGTCATCGGGGGGCTTACCGGGGAGGGCCTTCGATTGTCCGGACGGGGAAGCGGGAGGAGGATGAGGAGGAGAGGTTCGGGGGGGAAATGGTGGAGGAGAGCACAGAGAGCGACGGCGAGAGACCCCGACGAAACGTCGTGAGGACGAAGAGAGAGAGAGAGAGAGGTGGGGCGCGTGGCATCCGATGCGATGCGTGGGCCAGGCCCGGCTCTGCGGATTGACCAAATGGGCTAGGCCTTGTTTAGTTCCAAAATATTTTGCAAAATTGATACTGTAGCTTTTTTGTTTGTATTTGATAAATATTGTCCAATCATGGACTAACTAGGCTCAAAAGATTCGTCTCGTCAATTTCGATCAAACTGTGTAATTAGTTTTTATTTTTGTCTATATTTAATACTTTATGCATGTGTCTAAAGATTCGATGTGACGAGGAATCTGAAAAATTTTACAAAATTTTCTGGGAACTAAACAAGGCCCTATTCTTTTCGCGGATTGGGCTGCCTGCAAATTCTGGCCCACTGAGGAGGAAAGCCGCAAACGAGAAGAGGACCAATGGATTGCAGACCGCAATTTGCAGTGCCAGAATGTACAAAAGGCACCATGTATCCCTCCGCCAGCGGGCGTCATGAAAATAAATGTCGATACGGCTATATCGAAGAATTCGAGCAAGGCATCAGCTTCGGCAGTGGCAAGAGACTCCTCAGGCATGTTTGTTGGGGCTTCAGTTGTAGTAACTGAAGGTATTTCTGATCCTGAAATCATGGAGGCAGTA
>Ga0182004_10003192_pt1 | contig 12993 bp, 11 predicted proteins | sample Sormic07211540_1_FD_120479 | JGI IMG/M metagenome (GOLD analysis project Ga0182004, IMG submission 120479) | Endophyte microbial communities from Sorghum bicolor roots, Mead, Nebraska, USA - 072115-40_1 MetaG | ecosystem: Host-associated > Plants > Roots > Unclassified | place: USA: Nebraska... | reverse complement strand
AGACAAACACCAAAACTCGTGGAATTCTGTCAGATAAAACCCTAAGTCTGGGTGTTGGTTGCATTTGGATCCTTTTCTTTATTTATTTGATGATTAAATTTGGTACTTAAGGACCGTCAACAGAGACCTAGCTCTGATACCAATTGAAGGGTCGAGATGGCGGAATAGAGGGGGGCGAATAGTCCTTTCTAAAACTTAAATGCGGCGGCTACCTGAAACAAATGTGGAACTAAAACTATCGGTCTAGCCAAGATTACACCCCTCTATCTAAGGTCTCTAGCACCTTGTAAAAGATCCTTAACAAGCAAACAAGGTGCTACCTTAGCAAGAGCTCACCTAACCAATTCTAGGAGCAAGGTCACACAAACCTTTGCCACTAGTACTTTGCAAACCGGGGGAGCTCCTACAGAACTAGTAAGCAAAAAGCACAAAGCTCCTAAGCTTACTAGCAATGCTCAATAACAAGGCAATCAATGCCAAATTAGAGAGCACAACTTACTTAGCTACACAAACTAAGCAAAGTGACTAACAAGGTTATACAAAACAAATTAGTCACGCAAGGGGACCTACTTCTTGCTACACAAGCAAGAAGAAGACTAGCAAGCTACTCAAGCTAAACTAGTTACAAGAGCAACTACACAAGCACAAGTATATAAAGAATGTAAATACAAGCTCGTGTATAGTGAATACAAACCACCAAGTAGAGTGGACTATGTTGATATGGTGATTTTTACCAAGGTTCACTTGGTTGCCACCAAGCTACGTCCTCGTTATGGTGATTCACCCACTTGATGGATCATGAGCCAATTGGAATTCTAAAGCCAAACCCTTAGCGGGTGCTGCACATCCACTCTCAATATGGAGATCCTCCAAGCCACAAGCAATCCACTAGAGTTGCTCTTCACGATCCCCACAGGGTGAGCACCATACCCCTCACAATCTCTTCTTTGGAGCACCGCACAATCTCCTTGCGTGCTTCGATGGAGTCACAAGCCACCAAGCCATCTAGGAGGTGGCAACCTCCAAGAGTAACAAGCACCACCGGCTTGCAACACAAACATCTAGTGCCACTCGATGCAATCTCTCGATGCAACACACTAGAATCGTTCACTCACACAATCGGATGATCACTATCAAGCATATGTGAGTTAGAGGGTTCACTAGCACTCCCTAAGCATGGACACTAAGTCTCAAGGGTGCTCAACACTCACCAAGGCCGACCACCACTTCTATTTATAGCCACAAGGGCTAAACTAGTCGTTGCCTTTTCACTGGGCAAAACTCATGGGCACCGGACGCGCTGCAAGGAGCCACTAGACACTTGAACCCAGCGTCCGATGCTTAGATGACAGCAGTAGCACCGGACGCTCTGCTGGTCCACACCGGACGCGTCAGGTGCACACCGGACGTGTACGTAGAGAAGGTGTGTTTCGCGTGGGGTCACCGGACGCAATTACCGGATGCTCTCCTCGGTGTCTGATGCTCTCTGTCAAAAACAGTCGCATTCTTACTAGCTGACGTCATGCACACAGGACGAGCGAACATTGTCTTGCCCACGTCCAGTGCTAGTGTCCGATGCGCACTGCTCACTCGTGCCAAAAATTGACAACACACCGTACGCTTAGGTACAGCGTCTGGTGCCTCTGAGGCTAGCGTCAAGTGAGTGTTTTTCTAGTGAAAAACACTCCCACGAGTTCTCTAAATTTCCCATCGGCGCAATAGAAAATATACACTTAATTTTCTCAAAAGGAACCCAAACCCCTCTCTACCCTAGAAACTCCACCTCCTTTGCAAATGTGCTAACACCAACAAGTGTACACCAACCAGTGCAAGTGTGTTATCTTTTCACAAACATTTTCCCAAAGGAGATAGCCTCTCAACTTGCCACGCCACTCGATCTTAACACGTATGCAAAGTTATATCGCTCAAGTGGCACTAGATGACCGATATGCAAACAAGTTTGCCCCTCTTGATAGTACGGCCATCTATCCTAAATCTAGTCATAATCTTCTCTACACACTTATGACCAGTGAAATGGAAATGCCCTAGGTTATACCTTTGTCTTGCGCATTCCATTCCATCTCCTCTAATGTTGATGCAACACATGCACCAACCAATCACTAAATGATATGATCCACTTCATATCATCACATGACCGTATTGGTTGATTGATCTTGACCTCACTTGCTCTTCACTATTGCCTTGGTCCATTGGCACCAAGTCTTGCTCAAGCTACACCATCACACGCGGTCCCCCGCTTGAAAACCTCCAACTTGCCCTTCACTCTTGCAACCGGTCCATCGAGTCAAGCCTCATCTTGATCTTCTCCACCTTGGTCACATGACTCCATGTCGTGTCTCATATGCAATGAGCTCCTCCATCATCACGTAATCACGTGTGGACTAATCTCCTGTGTATCTCACATAAACACTATTCGTCCACCTAAGTTGTGACTCAAGTACCAAAATGAAACAAGGACCTTTCACCAAGTCCACTTCCACTTCCCTGGAGAAAAGGTACGCTGTTATTTTAGAGATTATAACTATTCTAGATTACCAGCTTTCACCAGGACCAAGAAGAGAAGCCAGTGCCACGCCTTGAGAAGAAAAGTTGGGGAGGAGAAAGCAAAAGAAAAATCAACTACACCTGAAGAACATCCACAACCAACCAAAGTATGGAAGAAAAAGGAGATCCCCTCAACCGAATCATCAACATTAGCAGAGGCAACATTTGGGTCCCCTCAGGATCCACTGAAGAACCCTCAACATGATGACCACAAGAAGTCTTGTTCGGAAGACTTTAAACTCCGTACACTCGCCATAAGGTAACAATGGTAGTTATCTAATTACTGTAGTATATTTATTCTTTTGCATGTTTAGAAAAGAAAAAGAAAATTCTTTACTACTTTATTATAAAACCTTAAAAAGCTCCAAAGTATTAGGTTTATGGTTTACCCCATAAGAGTAGTTACAATTGTAGCGCAAAAATAAATTTTCCTCTCTTTGCATTATAAATATAAAAGTACAAAATATAAGAAGCGTGCTACATGTTCATATCTGCTCATAGAGATAATCAATTACTCATTTGGCTGACTGCTAACCTATTATCATATTCAAGCCTTGAGTTTTGGTTTTATTTTTGGAGTACACATTTACAGGACTATACTATGAAGGAGTGAGACAGGACAGTGTGTCACCATGCTAAGCTTACTCTAAAAGATCATTCAAGCGAAATATGGCGAACATCTAGCTTGGGGGAGGAGCATCCCCTAGATATTAGGTAACTATACCTATGCGATTTAGTGAGTCTGTCTTATAGTTATAAAATACCAAAAAAATATGTGGGCACATGATGGTCCACGTCTGTTGAGTCTTTTAAGAGTCTTTAGATTAATAAAATTTGAAAAGCAAGAAAAAGAAGTTTTAGTTAGTCTTAGTTTGAGTGTGTCTAGAGTGAACTATGAACTAGAAATTTTGTCTTGGAGATGATGAATAGTTGCTCTGTTCTTTCAAGTACCAAGTTTTTAACCTTGAGTTCTCCTCAATTTTGGACATGATTGCTTTAACTTGATAATTTACTCTGAACCTGAAACTTGTGGAGTAATATGCTTGAGCTAAGTCTAGGTGATTGATGGATATGATATAAGATAGTCTGAGCTACTATTTATCTTATTCCTAATGATGCTAAATTCTGGAGATTTATCTTTTGAAAATTTCAAACCTTTACATGATGAGCTCTTGTATGACAAAGTTGAATCCCTACCAAAGCCATATATGGGATATATTTATATTAGGAAACCTTTGCTCATTTATGCTACTTGTTGTGCATTGAGTTTAGTCAACCTTTGTTGTATACTTAAGAGAGTCTTGTCATGCTTTTAAAATCAAGATAACTCACACACTCCATTCACATATGCATTACTCTTACTCTGAGAGTAAGCGCAACCATTTTCCACTTTTATCCACTTCTACCTCAAAATGTTTCTCCTACACTGGGAGAGAACACTCAAAAATATACATAAACCCATAGGATAGCCTTTGTTTATTTGCTCTAAGTTCTTTATTGTTATCTCTTCAATCAATTATTGTATCTAAGGATGCATGTGGCTAAAAAAGAGAAAGAAGGGAAAGAGAGAAAGAATAAAGATAGCCCTTGTTTTCTTGAGAAGTTCTGAAAATCTAAGAAAGAAGATAGATTCATTCTGAAGAGCAAAAGTAGAATTAGAATTAGCCACCACATATACACTTATCCACCATATTCCACACACGTGCACATCCTGGTTTGATTGTATGACTCGATTATCTATAGATCCATTGTTTGGCTTTACAATATATGAATTGCAAGTATGCTTATCCTTGTTTAATGCCACTCCTATAAACTCCACTATAATCCTTAGAATTAGGAAGGCATAACATCATGGATGCCTCAGTAAGATCCACAAATACCACATACTTTGAGAGACTAAGGGTGTAATACGATTAAGCTCTGAGTTTCATTGCAAAAACTTGTAAAACTCTGGATACTAGTTGAGTGAAGAATTTGAGATATAGTGCTTGACTTTATTATATCTTTCAATTACTCAAGACCCACATGAAAGTTAAAAGCTCTACAGTTAAAGGTAATATGGGTGAGTTTGAAAGTTAGAGCATTCAGAGGAAATTTTTCTCTGAGAGCATGTGTACTTCTGAGAATAAAAGCATTGTAGCAACTCATGATCCAACTCTAGGTTTTGCTAACGGACTAGCAAAAGGTAAGCTTGAGGGAGTTGTTGATGGTGGATAGCGTCAACATTTTATATATCGAAAGGCATGAAACACACATCAATATCTAGAAGGCTAGGGGTTTATCTAACAATTTCCACTAGTTTTGGTGATTTATCAATTTTTAGGGACTGAACTAGGAAACACCAAAAAAGGGGCATAACTACAAACCTACACCACAAAATTATCTGAAACATAGAAATGCGCCAAACTACTCTAGAAGGATCTAGAAAACACCAGTGCAAAGGAGAGGCGAAGCCACCTCTAGGTGGGGCCGATCGGCCCCACCTGCTAGGCCGGTCGGCCTCCCATGAGGCGAACCCTCTCTGCCCTTCTAGAATGTTCCTCCACTGCCTTTGAGGATCAATCTTAGCCCTACGTGAAGTTAGTTTGATCAAACTGCCGGCCTGCATCCCACCAGGCTATATAAGCGGAGCCAGACCTCCCCTTGAAAACCCTAGAGAATTCATTCAAATCATTCAAGGTTGAGCCAGTTGAAGATCAAGTCATATAGAGCTTCAAGTTCTAGTTCCTCATAGCCTTCTAGTTCATAGTTTAGCATAGTTAGATCTAGATTAGAGGAAGTCAAGGCATGTTAATCCATCTTGGATTCCAAAAGTTGTCAAGAAGAGAAGAGTCTGGTACCGTTCTTAAGATTTTCTTTCTTATTGTATTATCTGCGTTCGTATGATATTTACTAGCAACATTGTTCTTCATCTTAGTTTAATTATTATGTTCATTATCTACTTCAATACATCTAGTTTAGTTGGTTTTCTATTATATTCATGCACTGGTTCGTATAGCGCTCATCTAGTTGATCATATGGTGACTGATAGGCAATATGTAGACATGGTGTCTAGATGTTTTGCTTATCTACGGATATCCCCAGTTGTGTCGGGTAGTGAGGCAGATCGTGGGTGTCACAGACCCATTGTAGGCCTTCCCCTGTATGATGGATTGGTAGAGTGAGATTGTGAGGTTGAAAGGAGGTTCTTGTACTCATCTTTTCCTGTACATTGCTCCGATGTGTTTGGGAATTATGGTAGTATAACTTGACAATGATTTCTAGATGTACTTACACAAGTTGATGTAGCTTTGACAGGTAGTTAAATACATAGGAGTTATTTCTCTATTACCTGATTAGACAATGCTGAAATGATTAGAGTGCTATGATGGATTAGTATCATTAGGAGACGACTGATTAATGGCTCATTATCATTATAGTTATTATTATCTTTATCATATTATTTATCTTGTGACCTACCCCTATTATGAGTAGAGTGAATGACATTTGTTACATCATCTATTCAATGCATATACATATACATGTTATCAATACTATGAGTAGCATCTTAGCAATGCCTTCCCAGTGGTAGAATATAAATGACAACCTGGTAATACTCTAGGTAAAATGCTACAATGATATAATTATCTATCCGCTTGCAGAATTGTTCTTAGTTTATATTCATCTTTATTTATTTCTGCCTAGTCACAAAAAATGATAAGATTTAGTACCAGAATTTATTCCTAGCTTTACAATTAGGGATGACAACCTAGTTTCATAGTTAGGATGCGTGAGACATTTTGGTTTCGATGTAAACCTTATCCTTATCCAATAATGGGACAAATGCATGTGGCCACTAAGCGAGGTGTCCGGTCAACTGTAACCAACCATGGCCGCTTGGTGGCCACCATGACAGGCTATGAGCTGGCCAAAGTTGGCCAAGGCAGGTTGTAGGGCAGCCACAACAAGGGTGCCCTACCAGGGAGGTGATGGGCCAATGGCTGGTGGAGCAGTCCTGGTGAAAGTGCTTGAAAATAAGTGATTTCATAGCAGTTTACCTAGGTCTCAACCACCCAAACCCTCTCTTCCTACTATACATGAGGAGCATCCACCCATCCTAGAAGTCTTAGGAGTTCTCCCTTCACAAAACAATGCGCGTTTTTGCACCAAGAGTCGTATGGGAGTCACTATGGCCACAAATGGACCAAACCTTGGACTTTTCATATGGAGCCCCATGGGAGGCTCCCCCAAGGCCCATAGGCCGCCCTTGTTGAACCATGTCCCATATACCATTAGTGGCCCATTTTCATCCGTTTTTACTTTGTTTTCGTCCGTTCCTGGACTGACTTAGTCATTTTTAATTGTTGGATGCATACTTTTTTTGTTTTTGGATTTATCTTTTTTGTAACGAAATACTTCTTTAGATTTGCCATTTTTTAATATATATACTTTTACGACCCATGTCCCATGGCATGAGATTTCTACTGACAATGTTGACCATAGTTATGACCATAGTATTAGTCAAATCTTTAGAACAAACAAGTATAGAAGCCATCGTTAATAAATCTTGAGTATCAAATCTTCTTAACAAATGACAACACTTGAGACATGTGGTCAGACATCAAAACACTAATGGCTGAAAATCAAGTGAATGGATAATCTTCCATAGAAAATGTTATCAAGTGCATCCGTAGGAATCCACGATTCCTCATCTTTGGTGAGCATCAAGCACACTTTATTCCTTCTTATACCATTTTTGTTGAAGGTTCTACTTTATTGTGTATTTATCCATTTTCTCTTTATAAGGATGCATACCACTTTTTGCTCTTTTATGCACTTTTCAGTTTTTGTTTTTGGATTTATATAATTTTTTTGTAATGATATACTACTACTTTAGTTTTTCCCTTTTTCTATATATACCTCTATGATGCATGATATGATATTACCATTGACAATGTTGACCATAGTTATGACGATGCATGGTACGAATAGTGGCAGTCAGTGCCTTTACTTATGTGGTTGAATTGTACTAGTACTGTCACTAAAATTTACTGTACCTTTTGCTTTAGGAAGGAAATGCTTTTGTAGTGTCAATTTTCTCTCCATAGTTCTAGAGGAATCACCCTCAACCCTTGGCAGCCCCTGCCCTTCGGCCCCACCCCCGCCGTCGTCGGTGGTGCTGGCCATCACCCTAGTGTCGGTGCCCACCACCCCTCCCACTCCTCCCCTTTCCTATAACACCCTAGTGTTAAGCATGCATTAGAGCTTCATAACAATCTACAAAAGCACTGTGCATGAGCACGAGCATTATCATGTCATGGCATTCCATGTTGATTGAGTGTTATTTCATGTGCACTATTTCAAGTAATAAAATAGTTGTTATATATTTATGTTATCCCTTATAATGATTATGATACTTGAATTGATTGAATTGTGCTTGAATTAAGTTTAGAAACCAAAGTATCATTTTTAGAGCAAGTGTTTTTTAAAAAGAATTCAAAACTCAAACTTTGTCAAAAGGTTTTACTCAAAACCTAGAACTAACTTTAAGTGTAATTCAAAATCTATTTTGATTCTTGAGTTGTACCTTAAAGCAAAGTTATAGAGAATTTTATTTGAAGCAAGTTTTGTTTCTGGGTCAACCTCTAAAAATGCTTCCAAAATGTTTGAAAATGTGTTTGAAACTAGTTTTGAAAAGAAATACAAAAAAGGGAAAAGAGCAAACCTGCTAATGGGACGACCGCTCCTCCTTTCTTGGCCCAGCTCGGAGGCAGCCCAATTGTTGATGCAAAAGTGGATCTGCAAACACAAAGGGCTAATACCCGATTCAACGTTAAGGCGTGCCAGCCAATTTGATCTTACAATCGACAAAGGTGGTAACTCGAATACTTTGGTCCCGACAACAGCGATATGCCCGGATGCCACGGCCAAGAGGTATTCATGCGGAACTCGAGAACCCGTCGAGTATAACTCGAAGAATTCTTAAGAACTCGTAAATAAAAGAAAATATGTGAGTTGACAAAGTCATCGAATAAGTAGATGCAAAAGTAGATGTAAAAGTTGTGTATAGTATTGATTGATTGATCTCTTACATCGCTACTAGGCCTATATTTATACTGTGTCCTAAAGAGTTACAACCAGATAAGACTAGGATTCTAATTCCAAATCAAATAGAACTCGTACACAAAATAAACTCTAACAATTATAGAAAATAACAATTTATCTATCTTGGGTGATCAGCACACCACCATTGTCCTCCCAACGACTCCCACGTCTTCCTTCACCATCATCGGCATATCATCTTCCATCGGCATCGACAATCGTCAACATCAGCCATCGGCACCGATCAACCATTGTTCCCGTACTTAACCATATCTCCCTCCTGCTGCCTTATCGTCGGTATCATAGGCCATCAGCAACTTCCTTATCGGCCAGTCATTACTTCTCCATCTGTCGGTCCAAGCTTCATTAACTTTCCTGATTCGTGTCAAAACACGGTGTCAACACATGCCCCCCAATTTTGGAGTATAAAATCATTAATGCTCTGAAATTCTCTCCTGATAATGATGCCTTTTCACAATTATTTCCTTCTGACAGCAATTAATTACAAATCCAAACAACCTTAACCCGGATCTCCAGCATACACCTCGAATCTCTCAACCACCCGAACCAAATCTCCGAAACACACGCTCATCGGCAACTGTTCTATTAGAGTTGGCTGCCGATGAGCCGACCAAGAGATCTTGCACAGTGAAATATCTCCTAAAATCATGATTACTTGCTGTCAAATCACCTGCACAATCCCTGGATTATCGTGCGAACAGTTACCATATCCACCTAAACATCCTCGAATTTCACGGATGCGACAAAGAGATGAGTCCAAAATACCCCTACTCATTCCAATCTATAAATAATTCCTTCCTCAGCACTCTTTCCCCACCTTGCCACCCTCCATTCCCAGATTCATCTAGTGGCAGCGGCATTGACGAAGAACTCAAGAACTCGTGCAGTAAGAACTTTCCCAAGAATCTCCAAGTCTTCAACTCTTTCTTCTTCTCCACGAAGAAATGGCCGTCAATTTCATTGTGCCTGAGGTTAATACATCCCCACTCTTTTACTGCAATTCTTTACCTTTTTGCAAGTCTATTTACTTAGCTTTCTCTCCTTCTTTTCTTTTTCTCTGTTCTTTCAATCTTCAAATTTTAGGAGTTGAGCAAGAAAATTGTTATTCCTACCGAACAACCCCACCTCCAATGCCTCAGTCCACTGGGTGACCCAGATCCCACTGATTTGATCAATGCAGAAACCAATAGGATTCCTTCTAGGGCCGAAAACTTATCTTTAGATCTGTGGAAGGACACCTTCCTATCCTGGCCAAACCCCACCAAAGGATGGAAGGATTGGTTTTTGAGGGTTAGCAAAACAAATGAAGGATATTGGAGTGAACGCAAGATAGACCAGTGCATCAGGCTGTCCATTGTCGATATGGAAAGAAACGAATCAATGCTGATAGCTGCCTATACTTCTGGTCAGATACTTTCAATGCTTTTATTTTCGGCCATGGCCCAGCCTCCCCTACACTTGCCGATGTAGTTATGCTCACTGGTTTGGACATCGCTACTGCCGATGATGGCCAGCTATTCGGCCGTAAAGCCGAATTCAAAGTAGAAACCCACAACATCGGCGGTTGGTCAGGGTACATTTAGAAATATCAAAAAACAGGATCGGTTGGTCAGAGAGAACATGCCACTTTTCTGAATATGTGGCTAGACAAATTCATCTTCTGCGGCCGATCGGTAGGACCAACCTCTGTCTACTTATCGGCAGCATAGAGGCTAGCCGATGGTAACCGATTCCCCCTCGGCCGATATATGCTCGGTTCTGTTTACCACCTCCTCCATCAAGTAGTAGAGAAACTCCTGCTAGGTGAACCTATCGGCAATCTAGGAGGCCCTTGGTGGTTTATCAATATGTGGCTCAATGTTCACATGCACAAACGTCTTCGGTTTGACTTCTTTGCCCAGCAGTTCCCTCGAGATATCACTGAAGATTACGAGCTAGCAGATGATGAATCAGCAACGCACTCACCCCTCAATTATGGTGAAGCTGTTATAGTTCTCCAAAGATCAGCAATCATGGATGCCTTATGAAGATCGGCCGAAAACCAGATCGGCCGATTCTTTCAAACTCTGTATGACAGCCTTTCCAAAGATCCGCGAGCATGGATGCCTTATGAAGATCCAGAGACCAGATTTCCACTCACCTTCGATCCTTTTGATAATGCTCTTAATAAAGACAATGATCTGATGATGGCAATCATCACCTCAAGAGCAATCCCAGTAAACAGCTTTAGCAGTGGGAAGAACATTAGCACCACCTATGAGTTTTATAACCCATCGGCACTAGCCCGCCAACTGGCTTTTGGTCAACTGCCGATTAGACTCTGTTTTGCTGATGTTGTAAAACCAAGGGAAACAATAACCAGCGGACTCGAGTGGATCAAGATAGCTCAGCTCCAGCCAGATACCGATATGACATACATTGATCTATCGGCTTGGGTTCCAGCTCTCTTTATCACTTAGTTAGACAAACACTGGTGGGAAGAATGGAAGGAGCATCTGTTCAGAGTATCGGCTCACACGTACCGCAACATGATCGATCCTGAATATGAAGTTCCCGATGACGTTGTAAGTTTCTTGCCGATTCTTTAATCCTTCTGTTAATTTTAACTTTATCGGCAACTCACTATCTTTCATTTCAACAGGCTGATGACCCAGCACCGACAGTGAGCAGAAGCAGAAAGCCGATCGACCTCCTCCAATCAGGTCCAATCTCTTTGATCGGCCCTCATGCATCAAGCCTAGCAACTCTGATGCATCAAAACATCCGCTTCAAAAAGATAACCACCAAGCGGTCGAAAGTTTCTCCATCGGTAGCTGCTACTACCTTGGCACAAGCTTTCAAGGTAAACTCTCAATCTTCCTTATCGTACCGATTTCATTCCATACTTACATTATTATTTTTTCAGGGCACATCGGCCGCAACGGGAACGTCATTGGTAACTCTGCTTTGCACCGAACCTTAGCAAAATTCCACCAATTCCTTTTCTTATGTCTAACTTGTGAAATTTTGTTTTTTTATAACAGCAAACTAGTGCATCGGCAAAGACCAAGAGGACCCAAACATCGAGTGCCGATGCCCCCTAGCCCAGTCAGGCTCCACCCAAAAGAAAAGGTCCAAAGAGCACCAAGACCCAGGCAAAACGACAGAAGACAGCACCATCCTCTCCACCTCGTCCAGTATCTGCGATCCAACTAGCACCTTCTCCTCCTTGATCGGTGCCCCAACCGCAAGAAGTTCCTTCTCCTCCACAAGCATATCCAACCGATGTATCTGGACAAACGACCGACGCAGTTGATCTGGGCACCTCATCGATTGTCCCTTCTAAGCAAACAATCGCTATTCCTCCTCAAGGTAAAGTACCGATTACAGAATCATTACCAATGATTTTATAAATACCATTGTGACTCTTGGTAATTTCTAGCTGAAGATATTCCATCGGTAGCTTCAGCAGATCAAACTATAGTGCCAGCTATATCTCCACGCCAGAGACACGAAATCACCTTGAAGCAAGTAAGTCACCCGATTTATCAGATTTTGCATCGTCAATACTTAATTTTGGGTAACTCATCTTCTTCCTTTTCTAGGAGCAAGACTCTCCTGATAGCCTATTCTCCGATGACGATGGCAAAGAAGCAAGCTCCTCAACGGCAGTTGGTATTACATCGGCAGAGATCAAGACTAAGTTGGAAGACTTATTAGCTCTATTGCATCAAGACACAGCTCAGCTAGTGGATGACTCCGACCCAGCCAAGGCCATATTCAAGATTCTCCATGGCCAGATTCTAGCTGATGCTGAAGAGATCCTCTTTCAAGCTGCCCACCTAGAAAGTCGTCAGCTCCAGTACCAAAAAGCCACTCAGCGCCTTGCCGATAGAGCTGCTTATGCCTAGCTCAAAGAGGAAATGCTGCAAGTGAAGCATGCTGCCGATGAGAATCATAAGAGCATCGGCGTTCTGCAATCCTCACGTGCTGAACTGAAACAGAGAATTTTTGATCTATCAACTAAAAGGGAGGCTTTGCTGGCTGAACTAAAGCAGGTGGAAGAGGCTCTAACTCAAGCCCAACAGGAAGAAAGCTAACTACCCGAAGCACTCAATACTTGTTGATGCCAAAGTAGATCTGCAAACACAAAGGGCTAATACCTGATTCAATGTTAAGGCATGCCAGCCGATTTGACCTTACAATCGACAAAGGTGATAACTATTGACGGTCCTTAAGTACCAAATATAATCATCAAATAAATAAAGAAAAGGATCCAAATACAACCAACACCCAGACTTAGGGTTTTATCTGACAGAATTCCACGAGTTTTGGTGTTTGTCTATT
>Ga0182004_10003191_pt1 | contig 12995 bp, 9 predicted proteins | sample Sormic07211540_1_FD_120479 | JGI IMG/M metagenome (GOLD analysis project Ga0182004, IMG submission 120479) | Endophyte microbial communities from Sorghum bicolor roots, Mead, Nebraska, USA - 072115-40_1 MetaG | ecosystem: Host-associated > Plants > Roots > Unclassified | place: USA: Nebraska... | reverse complement strand
TTTCTAAAAAAACAGCTTTACTAGTGAAGTTGAGCTGTGCCAAACAAGCCCTCAATAATTGCTTCATAATTTTCTTTCATTCCACCTATTGTGCTGTAGAACATGCTGATTCACTTAAATGGATAGCTTTTTTATTGTCAATGAAACGTATAGGATGAACAGCAAGATCACTGGGACTATGAAATTTCAGATTTTATTTGCTGTGTCGAGTCATATGAGCAGGTGCTGCGTGGGAAGCCATGGGTCAAAGGACCAGGTGTTCTACAAGCTCATAACCGAGCAACTACTCTAATTTAATCCGTGTATGGCAGTTCTTTTTTATTTGGTATACCACATGAGGCTTCAATTTTAAAATTGAAGTAGCTAGAAAACCATACTATAAACCTGAGATGTGTTATTGCACCAGCTAGGAGCAATGTGGCCAATATATTGAAATAAAGAGAATTTTGATGCTACCTCACTTCAAGTGCTATTTTTGTACAAGCATTCTTTTTATTTATACCAGGTTCCGAAATTGTGTACCTTCTGTAATAGAAGATGCATAGCTACAATTGAGACGCTGAATATTATGTTTGCCAGTTTAAGATTGTAGTGTACAATACGAGGATGAGTGTTCTTCTTAAGCAATTTGCTGGGAATCTGAGACAATGAAAAAAAAAATGATTGACATTGTTTTTCAGCTCTATAATGGATCCTAACATGAAGCAGCTTCAAGAGGCTCTGGTTGACATTGAGACTGATGCAGAACAAGTTCTTCTAGCTAGGCATCAGGTTCATATATGTTATTGGCTTGCTTTATTGATACCAGATGAGAGTCTAAATATCACTCTTCTGATTTGTTGTTCTCTGTTACTGTCAGTTGGTGGAAAATGATAAGATAAGAAATGCAAACAGGGAGGCCCTGACAGCCCTCCGGAAACAAGCTAGGACAACCAAAAGCAGTGTGCCATCTCCCTTTGAGGTCATAATGAAAGAGATGGAAGGAAACTCTGGCAAGCAGCTGATAAAGGAGATATGCCCAACTTGTGGAGACCACGACCCCAAAGAACATACTTGGCTAATGTTTCCTGGATCTGATGTTTTTGCTCGTGTTCCATTTCATGTGGCACACACTGTTCTGGAGAAAGGTATGGTCAGGAATCGCGCTCCGCAAAAGTCAGTGCATTTGAATTTATTAGTGATGTACAGGTTCGTTTCGTTAGATATAATGGAGCAAGCATTTACAGTTGATTTTGAATTTCACGTAGACCATGCTTGGGCGGTAGCTCTTGCATTTTCTTTGCAGCTTTTTTGCACAGAAACTGTTAAAATGAGTACAGAAGCATGTAAGGAACTCTGCTGACATTGTTCTTTTTTTTTACCGACTATTGTGGCATCCAAACTATTTTCTTTCATGTTCATGAAAATCCAAGAAAAAGAATTGGTGAAGCATGTTCTCTTTTCTGCAAACAAGGAAACTTATGTGCCTATTTAGTTCAACTATTTATATTTAGCCAGTTCCTTGAGGCAATACTTATGATTAACAATTGCTTATTTCACTTTGTATTGGTGCAGACCAAGAACGCCTTGATTTCGATACCAAGAAACTGCAAAGCTTCATCAAGGAGAAATCACTTGTGATCGCTGAGAAAGGCGCCCTAGCATTAAGATTCGGTGCTGACACTGTGAAATCGTTGGTCAGCCTTACAGACACACCTAAGTTGACACGGGAGGGAGCAGAGGTGAAGTATCAGTTGGGTTAACGGTCCAACCACAATGTTGTTTCTTGAATACCTACTGTATAGATGTTTGCTTTCGTGTCGGAACAAAATTTTGTGTGACTGTTAGCACTTGCAAAAATTTGTTCCAAATGGATGTTGAGCTGTTGAACCACAGCTAATCTGGGTTTTTGAGTTCTGATTTGCTGTGACATTGTAACGGAATCAGTGTGTAGATCCTGATGGGGCATCCTTGATGATGGCCTAGCTGTAGTTCCTGATGGGAAATCCTTCCTGTTTCAAACTGAAGACAGGTTGAAAGACTTGAGTGCATTTCTGCACTGTGTCATAGCAGAACCAAAGGCAGCGGAAGGCAGGTTGCATTTACCCCTGCGGTAAACCAGCCATGTTGTATATTACAAGTCTATTTCCTATCATCCAAACAAGCTCCAACTGCTGCTAGTTGCTCTTCCCCAACTCCGGCTTGACGCGTCCTCTTCTTCCTCGTCTACGGCCATCCCATGATCCCATCCTCAATTCGACAGTTCAGTTGCATCGCTCGTTCTAAGGATGGGGATGGCTCTGATACTCGCAGTTCTTCTCTAATGTAATTTAATGAACTAAACAGACAATTTTTTTCCTTATTTTTTTCATTTAGTTCATTTAGTTATACTAGAGAAGAACCGTGGGTACCCGTTTGGAGCATAGTCCCCATTCCTAGCTCGTTCCTACTCCTACCATTTCGGTTCCAACAGTTCAGACAGTTGAGCATGGCTCGTTCCTACCATTTCAGGTTCAGTCCCGGAGGGGCGGTTGTAGCGGCCGTTGCGGGTGAAGGAGGGGCCATCGCCCCTCAGAATAGCAAGCACAGAAGAGTCGAGGCGCGCGCGACGTGCGCAGAGGCCACACCAGCGCGCGCGCGCGTGCACCAGAAGAGGAAATCGAGTGCATGGCCGGCGCGCCCGCCACCGACTCTGCCGCGGCGGCGACCGGCACTGCCGCCGTGCCGCTCGATGACGCCGTGGCGGGCGCAGGGTGCTGGGAGGACGCCGCCATCTCGCTGGGACTGGTGGGCGTGCAGCTGGCCAGCGCAGCGTACATGGTGGTGCTGACGCCCGTGCTGGAGCTGGGGCTGGACCCGCTCTTCCTCATCGCCTTCGGCAGCCTGTGCACCGGGATCCTCACCGTCCCCTTCGCCGTCAAGCTCGAGAGGTTTGAATCAGTCATGGACCGCCGTGGATTGTTCGCGTTGTTTTCTGTACTTTCTCTGATCGGTCTGCATGCCAATCCGGGATGGACGGAGCAGCAAGAAATGGCCGTCGGAGCTGACCAGCCGGCTGTTTTTCCGGTTCGTCGTGCTGGCTCTGGGAGGGTAAGAAACTCCAGCAATGGCAATGGCGTGCTGCTGCTGCTGCTCTGATCCCAAATGCGCTCCGTGGTTGGTCTCTTCCAGGGTGACTGGATTCCAGGCCCTGATGCTGCAAGGCATGAAGATGACGTCCCCGGCCATTGCTTCCGCCATGCCCAACCTGGCGCCCGGCTTCATCTTCGTCATCTCCGGTTGTCTCGGGTAGTACTCCCGCTGTCCACCGGCCGGGGCCCCCCAATCCACACCCTGACTGAGATGAATTGCGCAGGCGCATCATATATAACATTAGTTTGTGCATGTTCCAAGTTTGCAGGTTCGAGAGGGTTGACCTGAAATGCCGGTACACGAGAGCCAAGATCCTGGGCACCGTGGTCTGCCTGGGGGGCGCCGTGGCCATGAGTTTCCTGCAGAGCCCGGACGCCCGGTCGGGGCACGTGCTGCCGCGATCGCCGGACCACGCCGCGAGCTGGGTGGTGGGCTGCGTGTGCCTCCTCGCCGCGGTGCTCGTGCTCTCGGGCACGATCGTCATGCAGGCGGCGACCATGCTGCGCTTCCAGGCGCCCTTCACGCTCTGCTCCGTGACGTCGCTGATCGGCGCGGCGCTGACGGCGGCGTTCCGGGTGGCCACGTCGGGGCGGCTTAGCCCCGGGACGCTCCAGATCAGCCTTCAGATCGTCCTCTCCCTCGTGTTCTTGGTACTGCCCGAAATGACGTTACAGAATCTACGGCCATGGTTGAGCTGAAAATGACCGGTTTTCGCTGGTACGGTGGCCGGCGGTGGTGCAGGGAGGGGTGGTGAGCTCCGCGTGCATCATGTTCCAGACGTGGGCGCTGGAGAAGAAAGGCCCCGTCATGGTCTCCATGTTCAACCCCATGCAGACCGTCGGCACCGTCATCTTCTCGGTGCTCTTCCTCGGCAGCGCTATGCAGCTAGGAAGGTACTGGAAGGTTCCAGATTCACCCACGCTTTTGTCTTTGCATGCTTTGCCTCCCTTCCTTCGTGTTGAGATTTTTGATAAGCTAGCGATGCTGGGATTGACATGAATCAGAAGCTGATTCTGTGCTCTGGGTTTTTGTCTTCCAACCCCAAACACCAAATGCAAATAGACTGAATTGATATCTTGATGCTTGTCTTGCAGCATACTCGGGATGGTTTTCCTCTTCTCCGGGCTACACATAGTTCTGTGGGCCAAGAACAAAGAATGCCAGGTTCTTGCTGATGCTGCGGGCAGGATGGAAAAGAGTAAAACAGCCCACAACGACATGGAGAAGCAGCTCTTGTTTTGAGATGGAGCTAAAGTTTTGCTTGTTATATTAGGCTCTTCAACGTAATACATTTGTAAATTAATAAAATCTTCCTTTATCAAAAAAAGAAAACTTGCATCCTCTTTCAAATTCTGATTGCCTTAGCCATGCGACCTAGGCCTTGTTTAGTTCACCCCGAAATCCAAAAAGTTTTCAAGATTCCCCATCACATCGAATTTTGCGGCACATGCATGAAGCATTAAATATAGACGAAAATAAAAACTAGTTACACAGTTTGATTGTAAATCACGAGACGAATCTTTTGATCCTGGTTAGTTCATGATTGGACAATATTTGTCAAATAAAAACGAAAGTGCTATAGTAGCGAAATCTGAAAACTTTTCGGAACTAAACAAGGCCCTAGTTTGATATGCAATCATAGTAAGGCGTTGTTTATGTCCACTGATTATTCCCATGCAGCTTCAACTGTTTCAATTGTTCCCATGCAGCTTCCACTGATTTTACCCTGAAGCTAGGTTAAAAAATGAAGGATATGTCTCCATAAAGCCTAATCTGGAAGCATATGGGACTTGGGAGGCAAACCCAGAGATCCTCTCTGTCCTCAGAGATGCTACTCACTCCTGAACCCAATCGTCACTGAAGTATCTTGGGTTGGGCTTCCCAAGTCGCTGGGAACGCCGAGGGCCGAGGCCCAGCTTCTTCTTGTGCCGTCGCATCTGCTGCAGACTGCAGAGTCCTCCACTGCATTCACCACTCACCAGCACAGCATCAGCATCAGTATGACAGTATGACAGACAGTATTCATTCAGAGGAACACGACACGGTAAGCAAGGGGCACGGACAAACGAACCGTGGTTAACGACGACCTCCAACGGCGCGAGCTTGTCGGCGGCGTGAGGCGTCGAGCAGCGACGAGATCCTCGCGTCCCCGAGCTTCAGGTTGCCGGGGAGGTGAATGCAGAGCCGGTTGAGCTTGGGCCGGGCCTGCGCCAGCTCACCAAGCCGGCTGAGGGCGCCGGCGAGCGAGTCGAGATCAACGTCGCCGTCGAAGGTCAGGTCACGGAGCTGCGTCCAGACGCCGCGCCATGGCCTGGACACGGACAGGGCGCTGGTGCGCGCAGCTCCGCGCGCGCACCGGAGACGGGCGAGCACCTCCAGTTGCAGGTCCAAGGGGAGGCTGCTGAGCCGGTCCTCCCCAACGCCGTCGCCGTTGCCACCGTCCGGGCTGCGCCGGCGACGGACGCAGCGCCCGGCTCTACTGGGTGCGGCCACCGGCGAGACGAGGCGACGGCCCGATCGCAGCCTCATGGCTCGTCAACTTCACCTGCAACTCTGCAAAGGCGCACGAGATGCAGAGGACTAGCAAGACAGAGTGAGCCCAGAGCACCTGCTGGATCTGTGTATATTTATAGCCCCTCCCTCCCGTCCGCCGTCCCGCCGGTCTCCTCCACGACGGGATGGACGGGAGACGACTGACGAGCGCGGCAGTAAATGGGCAACGGCCTCGCCTGGCCAACTTCCGAGATGAGGATTGGATTTTGATTTCAAATTTGAACTTCTGCTGCGCTGATCACTTCGGCCGCCGGTGGCACCTCGTTTCCTGCACGTAGCAATTCGAATTTGAACTAAGCAACTGCACGCGCGCGAACGGCTGTGAGCACACGAGCATACTAGTACTAGAAGAGATCTGCGACGCAACGAAACTAGCATATGTGAACGCAACCAGTAGCCAGTGGCATTTTTTTTTAAGCATGGCGCCTTTCAATTAAGGCCTTGTTTAGTTCCACAAAGATTTTGGTTTTTTTGCTACTGTAGCATTTTCATTTGTATTTAACAAACATTGTCCAATCATGGACTAACGAGACTCAAAAGATTCGTCTCGCAAATTACAGGCAAACTGTGTAATTAGTTTTTATTTTCATTTATATTTAATGCTTTATGCATATGTCCAAACATTCGATATGACCGAGAATCTTGAAAAATTTTAGGATTTTGGGTGGAACTAAACAAGGCCTAAGTAAGAATGACAAAAAAGTTTATGTACAAGTAAAAAAGAGGCACGCTCCATAGTGGAGCATTACAGGGAAGCACTCTCCTTTGGGAGGCGCAGCTATACATAAGCAAAAGGTCTCTCTCTCCTCCATATTTTTCTTAATTCTTGCAGCCACATGTATTACTGTTTCAGTTGCGTTGTTGAAAAATCTCATGTTTCTCTCTTTCCAAATATTCCAGAATGCGTAGATTACAGGAAGCACTCTCTCTTGTAGCCAGTGGCAATTGCTTTGGACCCAAAGACTTATGAATAGTAAACTAGACACGTTTCTCACTTGAATATGAATCCAAAGCACAAAACCACTAGTTAAAAAACAAGGGAGCAATACAGAACCAACAGCATCTGAACACTAGCATCAGAATTGTGCTTGCATTGCATGGGCTAATAAACTGTACCCAACAGAATCTCAGCCTTTGCAGACAAAATTGATACATTCATATTATCCGAGAAAAGATTGTATCATCCTCGAGTTACATTTCTTTGACGAAATTTACATCAAACAATGAAGCTTGCCAGAGCACTGCTTGGCTTCAGATTAATCACGAGTCAGCTCAACTCTGTACAATTATGAGTACACGTATGCATTTCCTCATGTCACATCTTAGAAAAGAATGTATCTAAAGTATACGTATATGAAACACTTCCAGGGTGCTAAAACTCAGCAGAGCCAGGAACTCGGGGAAATGGGATGGCATCTCTGATGTTGTCTATTCCAGTAGCAAACTGTACAAGCCGCTCAAATCCAAGACCGAAACCAGCGTGGGGAACTGGGCCAAAGAAAAAGTCAAAGTTTGTTATGGGTCGTCACAAAGGGGAACAAAGGTGTCAACTATTTATAACTAAAACTGGAAAAATAACAGTATTCATACTTTTCGAAATTTTTAACATGGCTAATGTATTATAACCTGATCCATATCGCCGTAGGTCCAAATACCACCAGTAGCTCTCCTTGTTCAGATTTTGCTCGTCTAATCGAGCTTCAAGGTAATCGAGGCGCTCTTCCCTCTGGCTTCCTCCAATAAGTTCACCAACCTGGCATTGAACAGACACAGTCAGTATTGGCAATAGCTAAAGCTTTTGTTCCATTTTATTCATTCACATGCTAAGAATTGTATATATGATCTATTACTTGTGTGTGCTTACCCGAGGAACCAACAGATCCATTGCAGCAACTGTCTTCCCATCATTATTTTCTCTCATATAGAAAGCTTTGATTTCCTAATGAAAATGGAAAGGTATGATACTTTGTTTCAAAACTAATATTAACACTCAAAACTGTACACTGCAAACCTTTGGGTAATCTCTAATTATTACAGGGCGCCCACCCAAGGCAACTTCTGTGATATATCGCTCATGCTCACTTTGAAGATCCAAACCCCACTTTACCTGATGATTTTTGGAGAGAGATAAAATGTCAGCTCAGACATTTATTTTCATATGAATATCACTTAAGCTTCTGCCTCTCTCATTCAAGCTCAGGGAACGAATATTGGTATGTGGGACTCAAGACAAGTAGAAAGCACATAGTGATTTCATACATAATAAAACAACCAGAATTTGTTCAGTCAACATTCAACTATGAAGACAAATATCAACATTTCAAGCATTCAGCCATTTTCAGAAGTGTATGCTTGAATCTTCATTACAATTGTATATAAAATTCAAAAAAAACGCGTCAGATAAGTATTACTGTGACAAACATGAAAAAAAAAATCTTAGAAGCTGTCACTCATGCATTACCGGGAACTCGAATTCCTTCTTGGACCCAAGAAGTAGCTCGACAGCATCAGTGTAAGACAAGTGAATGAAGTTCTTCTCTACTACATCCTGTGGGCAAGCAGAAGAGAATTCACTGACAGCATTCCTCTTGATCAAAATGTACAACTGAGTCAAAAGCTATATGCTGCAGCCATAGATATGATAACAAAGGAAAGCTGTATATAAGAGCTATACATTTAATCGATCTATGATGCCTTTCTCAACCCATGTATTGAAGAAATCCATATCCTCTTTGCAGTTCTCTAGAATGTACTTTACCTGCATGAAACAGTAGTAGTTAGGTTAAAAGGTGAGTCTAGACCACTGCTTGAAATTTCCCTAATTTAATAGACAAGAGGCTTTAATAAAACCACACTGCAGATATGGCTAGCAGTAGACTTGAGCATCAAACGAAAATGGTAGAGGAAGGCACCTACTACATACTGGAGATATGCAGTTGCACAAGCCATGTCATCGTTTAGATCGGCAAAGGCAAGCTCAGGTTCAATCATCTTCACTCACAACAACGAAACAGCAAAAGATGTGAATTCAGTGTTTAGTCGGATTCTAAAGATAGAGAAGGTGTGAGGATTTCAAATACCCAAAATTCAGCCAGATGCCTTGCAGTGTTTGAATTTTCAGCCCTGAACGTTGGACCAAAAGTGTAAATCTGGAGCGAAAAAATGAATGAGGAAATAAAAAAACTAATTAAAGCTATCAAACATGACAGGGTTAACTGTTTCAAATGAATGTAGCAAAGGAGTTACATCAGATAGAGCTGAAGCATATGTTTCACCATTAAGCTGTCCAGAGACTGTCAGAAATGCTGGTTTGCAGAAGAAATCCTAGCATAAGTAACATTGGAAAGATTCATATTACTTGTACAGTTTTGAGAAACTAAATAACATTAAATATAGGGCATCATATGATATAATCAAATTGACTCAGGTAACATGCTAACAAGGGCAAAGGCTACCTGTGACCAATCAACCCTTCCATCCTTGGTAGCAGGAATATCTTTGAGTAGGGAACCACCTTCAGCGCTGTTTGAAAGCTATATTATAGAAGTGGACAAAAATATTAAATATATTCAAACCAGAATGCAACAAGGAAAACCAAGGAACAAGAAGGCAAAATGGATGGCTACATATCATTCTAAGGAAAAGTTTTGTGGAAAGACAACGATGCCACTAGTAATCATGAACTTAGTTATATATACTTATACATATATGCATTAAAACACATATGGGATAATGATTGAATGATTCTGGTATGACTGTTATGGTATAACTTCAATGATTACATTTACAATTCTCCAAATAATGCATGTGACCTGATCTAACAGTAAACCTGATGATGACATTTCTATGGCTTCCATACACCAGATATTTGATAGGCACAACTTTAAGGAAGTTCTATAAGCAATATAGGTTAAAAAAAAGCAACATGTCCACTCCAATAATAATACAGCTGGATTGGGCAGCTTGTTAGGCTGTATGGTTTCTGATTCAGAGCATAGGCTCAACTGAAATATTTGGGTAAACATAGAAATGGGCATAGATTCAGTTTAATATAGATGAACAGAACATTTTCTATACAGCAACCAAATTCTAAGAGTGTAAGTAGTCTATGTAAAGAAACATATTGAAGAAAAACTGACCAAAGTAGTCACATAAAACTGCTCCCCAGCTCCTTCACAATCTGAGGCAGTAATAATTGGGCTTGAAACCCAAACAAATCCATTGTCTTGAAAGAATTTATGAGTTGCATATGCCAGAGCATTTCTCACTCTTGCCACCTAAATATCCAGTTCCAGTAAGCAAATCCACAGGAGAAACTTTCATAATTACTGAACAAGAAAACTTCGGGTAAAGAATCATATTTCATATCATTTTTTAAGAGAGATTTGTGTAACTAGATCATCAGCATAGACGATAACCCATTATCTTGCAAGTCAGTGTCCAGGGGAAAAAACTCTATAACCATATGACTTCAAAACCTAGAAATTTGCATGGGCAACCATTTTAAGATGTGTACGAAATTGTAAGCTAACATATAGGGAACTAATAACACAAATAGAAAAATGGTAGCACTTGATAAAGGGCGTTCAATTTCTGTTTGAGTAATGGAAGGAAAGAAAATTTATCATCCCCAATCTCTTGGTCAACGAATCTATGTGCCTTCATACTAACTGGCAGCTTTTCAATTCCTCAGAATGCCAGAAAAGGGGGGTCAGCAGTGAGTAGAACATACTGCACCAAAAGTGTTTGTCCGAGGACGGAGATGGGCTACAGTTCTAAGGAATTCTCTTGATGCCCGCTTCTTCTGTATAGGAAAAGATGTGGGGTCACTCTTACCAATCTGCAAAAATAAAGTAAAAATAAACATTAGCACAAGAAAAGAAATAAAGGCACCAAAAATAAGGTCGTGAGACTGCAAGTTCTTGGTCTACAATCCGACAAATGAAAGGTAACTGTAGAGGCCAGATTAGTATAAAAAATTAGTTAAGCATAGCATATAGCAAAGAAAGTTACATAACATGTGTACAACTTGAAACAAAAAAACAAAAGAGAATATCGCCTCATAGGATGCTTCAGTTGACTACAGTTGGCATGCAAAAAGACTAAATGAGACATTAACATTAACTAACTACAAAATAAGTATACCCTGTACTTCTTTAGAAATGAAGAAACAGACAGAAACTTCTTGACATCTTAACAAGCTAGTTAGTTACAGACTATTCTCTTTCAAAAGAATGTGTGAACTAAAAGTAATTCTAAAATACTAGAATAATTACCACAGTGATCTTTGAAACCTTCAGCTCCACTTTTTGCTTACCACCTTGGCTGCTTGCAACAACTCCCTCAACTAGTACAGATGCTCCAGTAGTGACAGAGTCTATCTGACAGCCATCATTGAAAATAATGGCGGATAAAACGTATTATAGCCTTATCAACTGCAACCATGCAGTGTAAGAGAATCTTACAAAAGTATAAATTGCAACCTTCGCTAAATGGGCAGAACATAGTACCTGGTCATAGCCTTCTGTGTCAGGAGTCAATACACATTGCATATTGGACAAGCAAGAGCCATCATTGACCTAAAAGTTAAAAGTTTTAGAATGCATTAGACTCTTAAAGTATAAATTGACTCCATAATCATAAATTCCTCTGGATAGTAATCACACATGTGCAGAAGATAAGAGCTACTTGACTACATAATCATAAATTCCTTTGTGACGCGCATAAGCATTATGGTCTGAATGGCTCGTTAGCCGAGTGTTATTACATGTTATCTAGGGTCTCTCTGTTCAGTAATTACTAAAGCAAAGGAGATACACTATCAGTTGAAACATGCAGCACTACATTCCGCTCAGAATATTTAGCCAAATATCAAGGCATTGATAACATTGTTGAAATGCTGATTGAGAACCCTAGACTGGTTCCTAGTACAAAAGCAAGACACATAACTACATTCACAAGAGTCCTAAATCACCCAGCTGCTAATCATATGTACTAACGGCACGCATCACCATTGCACCAAATTCCAATTGACCAAAACCATAGCAAAATGAAGTTGCAAGTGTGCCACCTCGACGAAGGTGACGGTCCTCTGGGCGCGGCAGGTGCGCACCCAGCCGCGCACGGTGAGCTCCTTGCCCACCCACGCGGCGCCCTCGTCCTCCCCGCCCTTCACGTCCGCCACCCGCAGCCGCTTCCTGAACTCCCCCACGGCCTCGCCCGCCGCCCCCGTCGCCGCGGCTGCGGGGGCGGAGGCGGAGGCCTGCGCCGCGGCGCAGAAACGCTGCCGCCGCCCCGAGGCAGCGGCGGCGAGCGGCGCCGTACGCGGGAGTGGGAACGAGAGCGCGGCGAGCGGGGAGGCCTTGGGAACCTGGAGCCGGCGCGGGGCCAGGCGGAGCAGCCGGGCGGCGGCTGCGGCCGCCATCGGCAGCGAGGTGGCGGCGGTGGCCCGTGGGGCTGTAAGCTGAATTTCCTGTCGCGGCGGGCCTATCTGCTTCTGCTTTCCCCCGCCTAGGAGCCGTCCGTTTCGTTTATGATCGAGCGGTTAACACGTCTCCTGCGGCTGTTAACGTATTTCAGGAACCCGCCTTTGTACCTTGGTTAACGGTTTCGCATTTTTTATTTGGCAAAACATAAAGTTTGCTCACTCATAAATAAAAATACCGAAGCTAAAAAAAGAGGTCATCTTCAGTTCGCCTGGTCGCCGGTGATTGCATCCAGCCGCCCAGCAAGTCTTCCTAGGGAGGCACGCCAAGCTAACTAGCAGACATGACACCGATGGATTGCAGGTCGCTGGAGACTCCACCAAACCGGCAACTGGAACTTCGATGGACGGAGCAATCGCACGGGAACTCCAACGGCGGCACGCGGGAGGAGTAGGCGTGCCGGAGAAGGATACGCGCGCGAGAGGAGTCTCTCTGTTGCACAAAAACACTAATGTCAAGCCTCGTGGGACTTTTGCATATATGCATAGTTTGATCCTCTATTTGCCAAGTTGCTAATTTTGTCTAAGCCAATTGCCAAACCGTTGAAAAGTAATTTTTTAGATTTTTTTTTTAAATAAGAATGTCTAACTTAATTGTAAAACCGTTTGAGTTGCTCTTACCTATCAAGAAGGGACACGTCTTTTTGTTTTGTTATTATTAATAAAGTATATAATCCTATAATTATCCCATTCCCGGCATCAGACGTCATCAGGCACATGAGTTTATCTATTCTTCAATCTAATTCCCATTTTAATTTGAAGCCAATCCAATCTTCCAACGAAAAAGCATGCAAGAAGCCAATCAAGATCATCACATCACATGTGTTTCGTCGTCACGTCTCACTAC
>Ga0182004_10003190_pt1 | contig 12997 bp, 9 predicted proteins | sample Sormic07211540_1_FD_120479 | JGI IMG/M metagenome (GOLD analysis project Ga0182004, IMG submission 120479) | Endophyte microbial communities from Sorghum bicolor roots, Mead, Nebraska, USA - 072115-40_1 MetaG | ecosystem: Host-associated > Plants > Roots > Unclassified | place: USA: Nebraska... | reverse complement strand
TTGAGATAAATAGTTATTGAGGTTTTACTTAGTGGATTTTAATTGAATATGGTAGTGCATTGCTTAGGTGGATAGCTTGCATGCTTAGAGAAATAGTTTAGTGGGGTTTAGGATTATAAGAGTTATAGATAAGATAAGATACCCACGAGCTATGTGATTAAGTAAGCAGTGATGTAACACTGGTGCATGAAGAAGGGTCGATTTGATTTTATGATATTGGAGTAGGTCGATTTGTATCATGACAGTGAAACAAATCATCTGCACTTCTGCAACAGAAATATCACACTTGATGTTGTTTGGGTAGATCTTGGTACCGGAGTTGTTTGGTGGTTGTACCCTAGTTGTGTGGTTTTCTTTGGATCTGGTTTTCACTAAAACCAAAACTAGGCGAGGACTTGTGCTTTTTTATTTGTCCTTGTAATAAAACTTGCAGCAACGCTTCTGACGTCCTTTTGAAGAAAAATCACACATCATGTAGAAAATAAGCCAACTTTTCTCTAATGATGCCAAGCCATATTCTAGATGATGCGCTAAACAATGTAATTATCTGGGGTAAATAAAAGTTAGAAAGTGGCAAAGAAAAAAATGCCTCGCGCAGTCGCGCTTATGAACATTTCATACTTCATTTTCGAAGCGGACTACCCTCCTTGGATTATGTCTCCTGGCCTATAGGGTTTCTTAGCTTTACTTCCAAGTAAAAGCAACTTTCTCACAATGATTCTCTTAGGATGTTGGGCATGTGTGATCGTCTGATTGAAGGTGTACCTGATACCATTTTCCAGATTTTTTTTTGTCCATGAACCATTCCTAATAATCTTAAAAAAGATGAAGCAAAGAAACTATCCAATCAGAGATCATTGTGAGATGAATACAGCAATTATCTTTTTTTTTGGACAGACAGTTACAGCTCAAGCACCATGTTCCTTTGTCCTCTTAGCGGACCTGCATGTGCCAGATCGTTATTAGTTGACCCTAATACGACATGCGTACCAGACAAACCAAATCCCATAATCCAACTCCATTTGTCCACCCAGAATTCACAAACTAAAGCTGCAGACAACAAAGAATCCAACTGTTATTTCCTAGTATATATCGCTTCCAGGATCAATGCTGGCAAGTATAGGGAATAAAATTAAAGCACTGTTTGAGAATAATTAAAGTAGGGTTTGATTGACCCAGCTGCATCAAGTGACACTCTGTATGACACAGGCTGCTGCCTGCTGCGCCGTGCAAGCCACGATGCAGCAGGATCATCCTCGACCAACCACCATGAATGCCTGCAGTTTGCCTGCGTCCATTTCGCTGTCACTCTCCTGCACTGTGTCCTACCATGTAGTATTATTATGCATGGTGCTCCAGTTAAGCTTTATCTGTGTATATAACACATAAAACATTTGTCATTAGCCCATATCAAGGGGCTCAGTTAGAGCCAACATACCACGGGCCACGGTTCTATAGCTTCACACCGAAAAGCACTTCCCCTCTCAGTTTTCGTCAGTTAAGCTTTCCCCACTTATATTTGCTTACTTCACTGTCCTTCAACAAATCTGCAATCTGGTTCAGCTTGTAAGGGCCTCTTCTTCACTCTGTAAGTTTCGATTCAACAAATCGCAGGCTTTGCCCTTTCTTCGTTTTGTCTGCACGTTTTTGTATGGGGATTTGGCATCTTGTCTGTTGTGTGAAGAATCCTTTCCAGTCGAAGTCGAATTGATCAGTCAGCAGATAATCCCCCCCCCCCCCCCCCCCTCTTCTTCTTTTTTTTTTTTTTTTTGCTTTTTTTTGTTTGGGTGTTTTATTTTTTTTTGTTTTTGTGAAACTCTTCCTCCCGTTGGATGGAATATTCGTGTGAGAAGAAAATGCCCCCCCCCCCCCCCCCACTGTTTTTCGTCATTATTAGCTAGTGGATCTAGGTCACCGTAAATTATCGTCATTATTAGTGCAATCCTGTCAGTATTTCCTGTGGTGATGCCTGAATTCAACTGCGCCCACCCCCATTTGCTGACTTTTAAGAAGCTATTGCACCCAAACTTCTGTATGCCTCTGAGTGAACCATCTAAATTAGGTCCCTTTTTTTTTCCTTCTATTTCTTTTTGCATTGAAACAAAATTATTTTCTCTGAGAAGAATCCATGTCGATACTGTAGAGCAAGGAAGCGAAGAACAGGGAAACAAGGACATGGATGCTTTCAGTTCAGTGATGGACAAGGTGAAGAGCCACCCAGAAGTGATGGAAAAGGTCAGTGCAGTGATGGACAAGGTGAAGAGCCACCCAGAAGTGGTGGAAAAGGTCAAGGACGAGGTGAAGAGCCTTGCTGATGCTCTCCATCTGCGGAGACATGGTAAGAAATGCATTGTTTCTGGGGATTTCATTGGTGACTCCTGCCCATTCACAGCCTTGATCTTTAAACATTTGCATCATCCTTACCTTGAACAGGCAAAGATAAAGAACCTGAGTCTGAAGAGAAGGCAGAAGAAGGCGAGGTGGCGCAGAGCGTCGATGAGAGTGCCTCTGCTGACAAGACTGAAGAACCTAATGTGTTGGAGCAAGCAGTAGAAGAGATTCAGGCTGTCGCCACAGCTTTGCAGCAGCAGGCAGCCCCAGCAGCTGAAACTGAAACTGAAATTCCAGTTGAGACTGCTGCTGCTGCTGAAACTTCAGCTGCAGGAGACAAGCCTGAAGAAACAAACAGGGGGGAGGTGGAGAAAGATGACCCGAAGAAGCGGCTCGATTTCGCTGGGTTCTTCGCCATGCTGTTTGAGAGGTTCTGCTCCCCGGGCAACAAGAAGAAAGATTAACTGATTGCAGATCAGCTGTGGATTTCTGGTTTTGTGATATTGGACTTGGAAATTACATGGGGAGTGCATGGGATTGTGGGTGCCTGGGTGGTGTACAGTCTGCGGTTGTGTTCTCTTATCTTAAGAAAAATCTCTATTGATTTTTACTATCATCTGTGATGATGGGGCAATGGCTACATTTTATATGATGTAATTATTGTCACCCTTGTGGATTGATTTAATTTATGTGAACACAATTGGTTTATTTTTGGTTAAGATAATACAGTGTGTGTGTGTGTGAAGCCTTGTATAAACATGTGAGAACCAATTTTGCTAATGCTGAACAAAATTTTAGCTCAACTCAGGCAGCAATTTTCCATATTTGTTGAGGTTGGTTCTATTTGTAATCAAGTTGCATGAGAAGAGTTTATTTTTACAAAGAAAGGGGGCCAATGAGTAGTCTCAAAGATAAAAGGTGATTTTGTTAGACCAAGCTGATTTGTTGTGGGAGAAAAATACTGCTAAATAGCTGATAGATTCAATAGATAAGCTAAAAAAACAAGCTCATGAAATGTTGGAGATTCTATTGATAGAAACCATCAAGGCTTCATCTTCGTCTTTGCTAACATTTGATATATAAAATATCTTCAGGCACATTTGATGACATAAACACCAGAATCTCCAATAAGGGCACTACTAATATTGTTAATGTAGGGCAACTCTGGTACCATCATTGTATTCATGATTACAAATTACAAGTAGCATAATGGATGGTACAAGCAACTCGACCGACGGTTACAGACACAGAACTATTTGACCAATATACAATACTCTCCATCATATGCAACATAGGGTGATAGCAATAGGATTCATAACAAGAATAACAATGCGACAGCCTAGATTTTCTTCAGTCATAACACAAGGATGGCCAATATTGCTTCATTTGTTACCACCTGACGCATGGACTCTCTCTCTAGGAGGAACCCCTAGCAATGTCTTCATCATGTCATATGTTGTGAAGCCGATAGCTACTGAAGGGACAACCTGAAAAGTCCATGTGTCAAGAAATAAAACTTGAAATTGACATTATTGTAAAAAATGAACATCCCAGTTGTAGATGTCTAACAATTGCAACTAAGAAAAAAGAAAACAAGGAGCAACACAATATGAGTAATAATTGTAACTAAGCAAAGGAAAAGATGGAGCAACCCAACAGAGTAAGTTATTTTTCCATGCCACACATTTTGCAATACTGATTCTCATTTTTCAAATTTTGCCTTTCTTTAATTTTGTCCTGGCTTATTACCTTGACATAGTTAAGGCTCAAACCAGCAAAGAGTTGTCTCCACCCTTGGCAATGAATGATCAATAAGAGACCCTGGAAAGTTCCTCTTATACGGAAGCCATCACTTGAATTTTGAGGCTGCTTGCTCTGAACCTGAAGAAAGGAAGTCTTGTGAGTGGTGACCGTAGGCATCACAGATAAGATTTAGCAGATTATCAATGCATGGAAGACAAGAAATGTACCTGCATTTGTCTTCGGACAACATCCAGTGGATAAGTGAGCGTTTGTCCAAATAGACCAGCTAAAGCTCCGCAAGAGAGCTTCAATATAACAGAATTCTTGTAATCTTCTGGAACTTGAGATTTCAGATCTTCGTATATGTAAAATTTTAAGCCGGCGTATGGAAGAATACCAATAAGAGTTGGGCCTGTAATTGATTAAAAGAATCTTGAACCCTCCTCTCGTGTGTTGTAATAATATAAACCTAAATAAATAATACAGACATCTCAAGTAATGTAATTTAAACTACAAATTTCACGATATTCATATGGTAACTCATGTTAAACTAATATATCCCTGGCAATAGTGTTTCTGGTCACCATGGAACCAGTCCTAGGGATTTAAACTAACTAACAATAGTGCCATCATGTTTTCAGGAAAACCAAGAAAGAACAGAATATACATATTTGGTATCAACCTAGCATCATGTTACATTAGAAACAAAGGTGTGCAAGTGCGGAACATTAGCTGGCATGGCAACGCTGGAAAGAAACAGAATAAATTGCTAGCCTCACACTGATGGGCCATAAACGATACTACAAATCCAAGCGAATGAAATGAGACTGAGAGGATAAGACATACCTACTCCACGATATAAAGATCGTGCGCCTCCTTCCTTGTAAACAGTCTTGAAGACATCCTTTATGCCATTATATGTTTGTTGTTGACCAGAATTTCCAAAAGCATTGCCAGGCTGGCCAACATTTGAAACCTTGGAGCAACCATGAAGAAATTAGTGTTAACAGCCTTGAGCCAACATTTGTAATAACAATACATCAAAAGCTGACATGGTGTAAACAACTAATATTTGATCAAAAGCTGACATGGTGTAAACATCTAATACTTGCTCAGAGTTGTTCCAGCAATACATCTATTGATGGAGACTCTTCACTACAATCAAAGGAACAAAATGAAAAAAAAAAAAACTACTAATATTTGCTCAGAGAGTTGTTCCAGCAATACATCTATTGATGGAGACTCTTCACTACAATCAAAGGAACAAAATGAAAAAAAACAACAACTAATATTTGCTCAGAGAGTTGTTCCAGCCATACATCTATTGATGGAGACTCTTCACTACAATCAAAGGAACAAAATGGAAAAAAAAAATATGCATCAGTGAACATGGTAGTACAATACCTGGTATGCCAGCTTGGTCCTAGCCAAGTCTAATGGGTATGTACACAAAACTGCAGTACCACCAGCAGCAGAGCCCGCTAAAAGATCAACGACAGGCCCTGTACCTATTGATGGAGCAAAATTGTTCAATATCCAGCACCTGTACTGTTCATATGTCATGTAATGTAATGCTGCATATGGAACAATCCGAAGCACGCTTGCACCGTTCCCTCTGCATGGATAGTAACAGTGGATTCAGATCACTATACTTATTTCAGCAGTAAAAAAGCCTGAGGGATCTCTACCATGGTACTCACTTGTAGAAGCCTCGAATTCCCTCGTACTGCCACAGCTTCCTCAAGGACTGGAGGATCCCAAGGGACTGGAAACCTTCAGTTCTTGTCTACAAAGCAAACAGAAAATGTGCAGCAAGTGAGCTAAAACATCAACACAATCACCCCACACACACACTGAAATTGATAGAATGGGCAGTTGGGGACCTGCAATAAGATCTTGACCCTCTCCAGTGGTGCTACCGCAGTCTTTGCAAATGCACCAGCAGCGCCGCCAGCAATAAGCTCCTTGGCATAGACCGGTAGCAAGTCGAGAGCGGAAGCATTCACTTGTGCAGCCGCTGAGGCCGAGGAGAAGGTGGATTCTTGTGAGGAACCCATAACTCGAATGGCCGAGTATAATCAGGATTTGTGATATGTGCACTCCCCACCACTAATGATTTGAGCATCAAACTAAACTAAGGGTAAGGGATATCTTTGTACAGGGTGGAATATCCCCAAGAATATGTCCCCAAAACCGGCAATACAATCGTTACTTTGCCTCCCCACTACTTGCATTAGGAGTACGGAAACAGCAATTAGAAGATAAGGTAGAATCCTCCTGCACAGCGATTGAGTGTTAATCACCCAGGAACCCAATCTTTCCCCTCCCGAGTGATGAAAAAGTGCAAAGCAAAAGGGGGGAAAAATCTAGCGTGAGCTGGATCCCCACCGAGGACAGGATTCACATCCCCAAGACGCAACAACAACTGTACACTCTTGTTACTGGAAAGCACAACACTCGCATCAGCAGGAGGCGATCTACACGCAGGCCAGCAACTCCGAGGATCGAGACCAAGGAGTTATTTGGATTATTCCGAGAGCGCGAGGAGGAGACGGGCGGATCCCGCAGGCCGCGCCTCCGCTCGCGATCGCAGGAGGGCGAAACGTGAGTCGCTAGCCCATGGGCCTGCGGCTAGCTCCGGGGAAGGAAGGTGAGAGCAGGAGGCTGCCCGCCGGGCGGCGGCGAGGCGGCGAGATAGCGGCGAAGGCGGGTCGAGCGCGGGCAGGTCCCTCGCATCCACCGAGTCGCTCCAAGGGACGGGGAGAAAAATACTCATCAATCGCGCGGGACTTGCGGGGGGCGAAGGGCGAAGAGGAGGGAAGACCCTGATCGAGGAGCCGTGGTGGCGGCGGCGGTGGCTGGGCGGCCGCGGACTGGGGAAGGGGAGGGTTGAACAGCAGCAGGGGGGGCGTCACACGATTGGCGGTTGGTCTGCTCTGCTGCAGGCTGCAGCTGCCTTCCTCCTGCTGGCGCTGGCAATGGAAAGCCAAGAGGGGAGCGCATATTGGAGCCAGTTTAGTGGGCTGGGCCGGCCACCGACTCAATGAAGACGCGTCTCGAGTTGGGCCGCGGCCCAGACCACGTATCAAGTATCATACCGCCGCCGTATAGTATTTTTTTAAGGATACCGCCTTATAGTAAGGGATACGGTTTCTAAAAAAAACGTAGGGGATACGGATCTACCTGTATATTATACGTACAAAGGCCCACCTGCCAGACCCCTGATCCCACCCGTCGCCGTCTTCGACTCTCCGCAATCTCGGCGAGTCCTCAGCTTCCTTCGATTTTTGCTCCCGCGCCAACTCGCCATCTCGCCGAGTCGCCGACGCCGACGTCCACCGACCCGGCGGAAATCGTTGAAGGTCCGCATCTGTTCTTGTTCCTTCGGTTCGCATCTGTTCTCGTTCCTTTCGGTTCGCATCTGTTCTTGTTCCTCCGGTTTCTTTTTCTTTGGTTCTCGTTTGCGACCCCGCCGTACACATGGCCGAATCCGCGATTGCTCCGCCGCCGCTGAATCCTATCTCGCAGGGTTTGGTTCCAACACCATCACCACCAGCCGCTTGCAGCCGACCCTTCCGTACCCCTGCTTCGCTGCTGAGCTCCACCTCGCCGGGTTTGTTGCCAACCCCACCGGCGACTCGCCGACTGGTGAGCACCGCTGCTTTTCCCTCCGTGCCAGGCCGCGCATCCGCCAGCGGAAGTTGGATCAGAGACAAATCAGCGCTCGCCGCACTGCCCACCAAGATCAAAACAACAGGCAAGATTCCGGGACGTGCATCTCTCAGTGAGAATTGGGTTAGAGATAAGCTACTGGCTACTGCCAGTACAGTATCGGCTACTGTACCAGCGCCCACGGCCAATCTTGCCATTGGATCATCCACGACCAATCTCCCTGTCAAGCGCATTGGAGTCGACTGTGGAGTGTCGTCGGCTGACAACTCCTTCAAGAAGCCAAGGTATGAGTTCTTGTCAGAGGATTCGGGCTCTGAATCGGAGCCCGAGGACTCGCTCTATGCTGGTCCGGCTTTTCTAACAGCGCCTCATCCGAGTTGTCTTCCAAAACCCATCTATCTTATGCGTTCCAATGCCAATCTATCTTATTAGGTTTTGATATGTCATGAGTAATAACTCTTTTAATGCCAATTCATCTTATTTAGATTTTGTTATATTATAAGTAGCAACTTTAGGACATGTTATCTTCTTATTGCAATTAGTTTTATATCTTTAGAATGATAAAATAATTCTTTTTTTTAAAAAAAAATAGTTTTCTCATGGAATTTCATAAGTATCCTTGTTTTTTATCTTATTGATAACTTTTTATATGGTTCAATTCCAATACTTTACATTTCTATTGGTGTCATTAATCTGCAATTTAATTTTCACCAAATTCAGTTTTATAGTAAACGATACTACAATTGCGAAAACATTAATTCTAAGACTAATATGCAATTCGATTTGTTTTTAGCTTTTTAAGTATGAAATATGTAGTCATCAAAACATTGACTTTAAGATTTTATTCCGCATTCAATCTATCTGTATATTGGCTTTTCATTTTCTACAGCATACTACAGCTATTTTGTCAAAAAACAATTGCTGCATATTCTTGTGGAGATATCTTTATAGTTTGCAGGTATTGCTTTTAAGGTGTTGCTCTGGTGATGAGGCAGTCCTGGTTTCATAGGCACCCCCAATGTGCAGCCAAATCAAGGAAAATCAGGGAAGAGACGGAGAGCAGGAGGGAAACGACAAAGCCATGCAGTCGTGTAACAGTCATCTCCCCCAGTCCCAGTGGGATCCGGCACCAATGGCTGACGAGCCTTCCTGTAATCAGCTGCAGCGGTGGTATCGATTTGGAAGACTTATAGATGATCTATTGATGAAATTTGAGATTTTTTCTTTCTAGATCACCAATAGAAAATGTAAGGAAATGGGTCTATGAATGTTCAAGTAGATGATCATGTGTGAAGCATTTGCTTTTCATAGTAAAAACAGGCAGTATATGTGGTCATTGTTGTCTGCTCTAAAGAAAAGATATAGTAATACAATCATTGATGTCACACCATTCTTTCTATGTGATGTATATACCTGATTCTGCTAGTCCAAATGACAATATTTGAATACTCATGTCAAGGGCGCCGAACCCTTGGCTCGCCGGACCGCGGCTACGCAGTTCGTAGCCGTCGGCCGTCTTCTCCGGCGGGGTTATGCCCCCCTGCCGCAGGCTTAGCAAAACAGAAGAGAGTAGGAATAGGATAATTTCTTGCTTGCTTCATTCTCTACTGATTACATGTATATATGGCCAATGGCCCAACCAATATAAGGAAACTCTCCTTAATTCTAGGAATTGCCAAAACTCCTTAATTCTAGGAATTGCCAAAACAGCCTGCTAATCTATTCCTTGATTCTAGCCACTAGAAGTTGGTAGGGTCGGAGCGCTTGGGGGGCAGACCAACGGGGTCCGCGAAGAGCCCCCCGAACACATGCAGCAGCGCGACCAGCAGGGGTCCGGCCTCCGAAGTCGCGCACAACACTGGAACGGACGGGCAGGCCACGCCAGTCCAGGAGATTGGGCGTCTGTGTCGCTGGAAGGACATGCGCCGGCTTTCCAGGTCCCAAACGATGGGTCCCAACGCGCCGAGCCACCGGGTGCCGAGGACGACGTCGTACCCGGCCAGGGGCATGACGAAGAGGTCGGCTGGGAACGCCTCGCCATCGATGAGCAAGGGCGCGTCGTGGATGATGCCCTCACAGGTGGCGCGCTCGTCGTTCGCGACCAAGGCGGTGAGGCGTGGGCGTTAGCGAAGAGGAAGACCCGAGCGCCGCGCCACCTCCTCCGATATGAAGTTGTGCGTGCTGCCGGAGTCGAGGAGGGCGCCGAAGGCTGCGGCGCCGAGGGCCACGCGGAGCTGCATGGTGCCCGCCACGGGAACACCAGCCACGGCCTGCAGGGAGAAGCAGGCGCCTCGGCGTCGGGCTCGGCAGCCCCTGCGTCGTCCGCGGCGTCGTCAATCTCGACGCCGTCCAGGAAGAAGATGCGCCTGCAAAAGCGATTGTGGCCACGAGAATATTTCTCGTTACAATTAAAACAGAGGCCGAGACGGCGCCGTTCCGCCCATCTCCTCTGGAGTGAGGCGGCGATGATTGCCGTCGCCACGGGCCGGCTGGGCGGTCGTCGAGGGTGCAGTCAGCGCCAATGGCTGCTGGGGTGGTGGCAGAGCGGCCCGGGGGCGGGCGCTGGAAGGAGACCCCGCGCGGGCGCCCTGGGAGGAGGTGTTGCCAGCCGATTAGCCTCCATCAATTCCACCTGCCGCGCGAGACTCATGGCGGCCGCTAGCGACGTCGGGTTGTGGATGCGGACGTCGTGGGTGAGGGGCGGTAGGAGACCGCCGGTGAAGAGTTGGACCCGCTGTGCTTCGTCCAGGCGACCCGCACGTGGCAGGAGGGCTTGGAACCGATTGGAGTATTCCTCCACGGTGCCGGTCCTCCGGCACTCCGCCAACTCGAACAGGGGAGCCGATCGGAGTGGAGGGCCAAATCGCAGGTTGAGGAGGTCCTTGAAGTGCCCCCATGTCGGTGTGCCCTCGTCCTCCTAGAGTTGGACGTACCAGAGCTGCGCGACGTCCTCCAGATGGTAAGAGGCCATCCACACCCGCTCCTCGGCCATGGTGCACTGTTGACGGAAGTACGGAAGTACGAGTCGCACTTGTTGAGGAAGGCCATCGGATCAGACTTGCCGTCGTAGCGGGGAAAGTCCAATTTCTGGAACTTGGGGGGCGATCAAGATCGCGCGTACCCTCCAAGCGGCCGCCGCTGTCCGACGAGGAGGCTGACTTTTCCTTCAGGGCGGCCATGTCCGCCTTCATGGTAGTCATCTCGGCTGGCGTCAGCGCGGTAGAGCTGGTGGCAGAATGGGGCGAGGGTGGTGGGCTAGTGTGGTGGGCGGCTGCTGTGGAGGATTGAGCGGAGCGACAAGGCGAGGATCGACGTGACCGTGATACCAGGTTGTCAAGGGCGCCGAACCCTTGGCTCGCCGGACCGCGGCTACGCGTAGCCGTCGGCCGTCTTCTCCGGCGGGGTTATGCCCCCCTGCCGCAGGCTTAGCAGAACAGAAGAGATGAGGAATAGGATAATTTCTTGCTTGCTTCATTCTCTACTGATTACATGTATATATGGCCAATGGCCCAACCAATCTAAGGAAACTCTCCTTAATTCTAGGAATTGCCAAAACTCCTTAATTCTAGGAATTGCCAAAACAGCCTGCTAATCTATTCCTTGATTCTAGCCACTAGAAGTTGCCCCTTCGGGCCCTGGCTCTGCGCGCCCAGCACGCTCAGCCGCGCGGCATATGTCGCGGGCGCGCCTGCGCCTGACATATGTGCGACCGCACATGACAACTCATGTTTATTTCATGTTTCTTACGATTTATTGCATCACTCATTTGGATATGAAATAAACTACACAGGATGTTTCCATTTCATAAACTCCGTATACCAATAATCAGCTCAAGGAGAGCAGCGCCAGGTTACCACTGCATGTCTGTTCTGATTTCTTTTTATATATATACAATTTGACATGGTTTCTGTACCTGCAGTGTCATGCTCTGTTTCTACTACAATAATTCCTTCTTGTCGATGGTGCTCATCAATGCCATGAAGAAGGATGGTGTGTTCTGGACATTTACATGTATAACTTTTCCCATTATATATATTTGTGATAATACTAAGTTGTTGTACTATGTCACTTAATGGTGATGTGTTTTCTCCTGTGAACAAATATCCCTATAAAATGCCATCACATGGGTATTAGGCCAATTCAGTACAATCGAACCATGCTTTTTTAAAAATTTTCTACTACAAAATGCTCTGCTCTGCTGAAGGTTTATATCTCATATGGATCATTTTTATGCAGCATTTCCAATATTTGGTGAATTATTATTGTTTTTTACTCTCTTATCACGTGGACTGTGAAAATAGCACATTCCATTCTAGCATGCCTTTCCAGTCAGCTGGGCCTAATTGAGCATGCTTTTGATGATTGCCATTGTAATATTTTTGTTTTGCTATAGATTTATTGGTTTTCGTTCAGTTATGCTTATCAACCATATTATAGTATTTGTGGTTCATTGTCTCTTTATAACATCACAGATAATTAAGTTTGTTTATATGCAAAGCTTTGACCATCTCAGGTAAGTATGAAGTTCATTTTTGGCTTCTTTCTCACGATTTTACCAGTTTACTTCTTAATGTTCTCTTCGTATGCTTAATTTTCCATTGATTCATGTTAGTTATGAATAGTTCTGAATCTTGTAGGCTTATTTTCTTCAAGAGTTTTGTGGGATTGCAAAAATCTCTGACTCCTACTGGTCCAGATCTTTCTGCTCTCCTGTCATTGCATGCGGGACTCGGCTTTCTGCTCTCTAGTCCCCATACCTGATCCTGTTGAAGGAAGTTGTATCTCTAGATGAGATAGGCCCTTGCAGTCTGCAGACCACATGATGCTGATGCACCGTAGTACTACCCAACAGGCAGATAAGAAAATAGAAGAGGGGAGGGGGCAAATAAACAGAGGAAAGACCGAAACTGAGCAGAGTCAGAGATCCAGACTAGCTCAAAGTACAAATACTAACTTCAGAAGACAGAACTAGGACAAAATATAACTTACTATGTATCTGAAACCCATGTTGTGTGGTGTGCAATTTGAGTAGTTGTTGGACAACTGATTTTCCATTCCTGGCCATCCCTAACCAGGGTGGCCATATTGTTGCATACATGGGCCTCATGGGCCAAGCCACATGGGCCTGAATCACTCATACTCTAACACCCCCCCGCAGTCTGAACTACCGGCGCAGCGGAGTTTGCAGACTAGACACGAAAAGAAGTACAACACATGAGCCCCCCCACAGACGCAACTAGCCACTAGTGAT
>Ga0182004_10003189_pt1 | contig 12997 bp, 11 predicted proteins | sample Sormic07211540_1_FD_120479 | JGI IMG/M metagenome (GOLD analysis project Ga0182004, IMG submission 120479) | Endophyte microbial communities from Sorghum bicolor roots, Mead, Nebraska, USA - 072115-40_1 MetaG | ecosystem: Host-associated > Plants > Roots > Unclassified | place: USA: Nebraska... | reverse complement strand
TCCCGTCTCCCTCTCATGCATCCCCCGCGCTGGTGAGTGGTGGCTGCATGCCACCGACGCCCACGGCGAGGGCTCGCCAGGTGCTTTGCTCGTCCTCGCTCTCACATCCTAGCTCGTCAGAACCCCAGATCCCATCTGGTAGTTGTGATTTTTTCAGCTCGAAATCATTTGTTAGTTTTTTTAGTTCTACTTTCTATTTGTTCGAGTATGATGTTGAAATCGATCTATTATTCAATCTTCTTCCTGCAAAGTCTTCTTTTACAAAGTCCTTTCTCCGCTCGATTCGCTGCTCAGCAGCTAGTTCATCAACCAAGTGATGCCCCAGCCCCACCCTCCTTGTATGGATCCATGTGGCCTTCACCTTGTCCCTATCCACCACTTGTCCTTTACCACATCGACCAACAGCGGTGCCCTGCACACCAATTATCACCACTGCCGATTTGGCTCTCCCACCTCTGGCAAACCTGAATCGTGACCCTAATTTAATCTCCTCAGAGCTCATCAAATTGGACAGGTGAACAGATGCAAAGTGAAAACCATCGAGTGGCAAGAGAAGAAAAAAAAAACATTTTTTTTAGAAAAAGGAATAGCCTGCCTCTGTGAGCCGCACACAGACAAGTTTTTACAGCATTAAATTGAGCTTATAAGCTGATCACAAAATATAAACGAAATGAAGAAACTAAAAGCAAAGTCTATTATTGCATCCATTTTAGCAAAAATATTTAAGGCCACGACCTCCAACGCCTAGCTTGCTAGACAAATAGTCTCCATTGTGTCCTCACGCTGCAACAGGGATCGAAATCTCAGCCAATACGCTCCCCTGTAGACAGACTGTATAAAAGAAGTAAATCGTTTTTTTCTTAAATACCAAATCATTATGTGCACACCAAATTGGCCACATAAGAGCCACAGGAAATCCATTTTGGAAATACTTATTTGTACATCTGACTTTAACTCCAAATCTTCTCAACAACTATGCTCTGGATACTTGCATAATATTGTTTCCTCATTGATTGTAACCTCTATTCTTCTATCGGTATTTTGTTCATGAGTTTTTGTTGTAAAATTGCCAGTAGACAAGAGAAGGACGAATTTTAAGTAACATGTTAAGGTTAATTTTGCAGAGTGGGACATGTAATGCACTTGGGAACTACCACAAAAGGATTTTTCACTCTACAACGCAAGCAGTAGAATGAAGAACACATCATGCCGGATAAAAGATGTTCATCGTAAGTTACAATTCGAATTGTTACGAAAGGCGACTAATTATTTTTCTGAGGAACGGAAACTTGGCTCTGGCACATTTGGACAAGTATACAAGGTATGACAGAATCAAATTAGATACTTAGCGGTATATCTTCTTACTGTTGCCCTGAAAGTTTAAACTCCATAAGCTGTTGTATAGGGAGTGCTTGAAGATGGAGAAGAAATTGCTGTGAAGATTCTCCAATTCATGCCACAGATTGACAGTCAGCATTTCGAAAATGAATTTGGACACCTAAAGAGGCTGAAGCACGAAAACATTGTGCGATTACTGGGCTTTTGCGATGAATCAGAACCAATAATTGCACAGTACGGTGGAAGACAAGTCCATTGTGAAGTGATACACAGGGCACTCTGCCTCGAGTATATGCCAAATGGAAGTCTTACCAAGCTTCTTTCTGGTAAGTTTTCCCTCGTGTCTAAGGAATATTTTCTTTGGCATGTCAACAAAAGATATTCTTTACAATTCGCATTTTGAAAGTACTATGTTTGCTCTTGCAGAAGAATATACTGGGACGAATTGGTCCATACGGTACAAAATAATTAAGGGAATATGTGAGGGTTTAAAATACCTGCACGAGGGATTGGAAGTTCCTATTTTGCATTTGGATCTAAAACCAGATAATATACTTCTAGATCAGGGTATGGTACCTAAAATTGCAGATTTTGGTTTATCAAGACTTTTCGGTGAAGAAAACACTATACGAACAATGTCTCCACTAGGGACACTGTAAGATCAATGTCTCGAGTAAATATTTTTTTTAAGAAACCAAATTGTTTTTTTTAACCGTTGCTTTATGTGTATAATTAATGTTTTCTTGCAGCGGATACTGGCCACCGGAATTCATAGACAGGGGAATAATCTCAAAAAAATATGACATATTCAGTTTGGGTGTTATAATTATGAAGATAATTGTTGGACTTGAGGGCTACTCGAGCATTGCTGATATAGATGCCGGAGGATGTTTTGATTATGTAAGAATAGTTAAATTATTTACTATGTTAACTTAAAGTAGTTGTATATGCTGTTGAAGTACAAGTAATTGTCCATCTTTTTCTATCAATTTAAATTCTTTTGGGTTGAATAAGTCAGTGCATGCGACTCAATATGTTATTAAAGCTAGATGTCTCAAGTTCTAACAATAGCAGACTCAAATAAATGAAATAATTGTAGTCGACTCCAATTTCCATGTTTGAGACCTAAGGTAGGCTGCACGTGAGGGGAGTGTTGACGTATAAGTGAATTACCCATATTTCCCTATCAGCTTAATCTTTTGAATTGAACTTTTTAGTGTATGCAACTCAATATATGTCCTTCTCAACAAGACGTCATCTTGAAACATTTCCTTTGAGTTCATTAAATGTACGATCACAATGTGTTCCTCCATCCAAAACTAAATGTCTCTTATGCTACTACTTTAAGATGCTTGACTATTTCAGTCCTTGCTGTTGGCCAGAACACTTCTCAAGTTGTGCGACATTGAATTTGTGCTAATTTAGTTGTGTTACAATTTAGCATTGTGATGGGGTATATTTTCTGGTAGCATACATCCAAATTTTTTTAACAGTAACTGAGTAAACTTGGTTATACTCACCGTTCCCATTTTGTAGGTATACAACAACTCGAGGCCAAACTATGCATTTGTCGAACCAGATTATGAAAGAGTAAGGTGTTGTATTGAGATAGCTATAAACTGCATGGACAAGGACCGACGTAAAAGGCCTAGAATTAGTGATGTTGTCAGTAAATTAGATGAAATAGATTTTTTTTCAAGCCTGCAACAGCATCCTGCTGTGAAGGAAGCTGAAGGGTCGACGGTCACCATGCACATCCAAGAGGAGTGGAACAACCAGGTTGACACTGACAAGCTGGTAGTGATAGACTTCCCTGCGACCTGGTGCTCAATGTCCCGTGGGATGGCTCCGGTTTTTGCTGATACTGCCAAGGAGTTCACAAATGAAACTGTTTTATCAGAATCAGATCAATTTTATTCCGCATCGCAAGCAATTAGAAAGATACTGGAGATCAGTTATGGTGATCTACCTCTTCCAGTGAAGTCTTGCTTCCTGTACTTGACTGCTTTTTCAGGAAATCATATGATCAAGAAAGATCGTCTGATACGAAGATGGGTAGCTGAAGGGCTAATCCCTGAAAGGCATGGAAAGAGCTTGCTGGAAACAGGGGAGAGATACTTTGTTGAGCTTATCAATAGGAGGCTGATCCAACCGGCCTTTGACAACGACGATGATCAGCCAACTGGCTGCACTGTTCATGGTGACGTAGCGAATTTCATGGCATCCTTGTCAAATGAAGAAAACTTCATTACACCGGGTGCAGAGTTGAATTCCGGACTATTTCGGCAAGTTAGCCTTGACATCAACTATGGTTATGAACACGAAGGTGATACCTTGTTCTCGGACATGTGTTGTCTTCTAGAACAGAAGAGTTGGGTGGTTTCATGCAGTGATGAAAACTCAAGCGGTGGCATCAATGAAGCAATTTCTCTGCACCTATATAGGGTGCAATCCATTGCATTTTGGGCCTTCAAACACGTGCGGGTGCTGGATCTTGAAGATACCAAGGGCTTGGAAAACAAACAATTGGAAAGCCTTGGACGTCTGTCTCTGCTGAGGTACCTGGGATTGAGCAGGACCGATGTCACCAGGTTGCCTCCAGAAATCATGGCACTTAAACAATTAACTACCTTAAATCTAAGGCAAACCAGAGTGAGAAGGCTACCGAGATTTGGAGACATGAAGCTGTTGTCCCTGCTTGTCGATGAATTGATAATTCTGGGAGTAATGGGGGGAATGCAAGAATTGGAGGAACTATCGAAAGTCCTTCTAGGTCCGGATGGCTCGCTTGCTGGCGATGTGGCAAGGCTTGTTACTAAATTGGGGCGGCTGAGGATGCTTGGGGTAAGATTTAGTCATTTGCTTGGTCTGAATGAAACTGATCGGCAGGGAGTGAAGCATTTCCTCGAGGAGGTGGGGAAATCAAACCTGCAGTCCCTCTTTCTTGACAACTACCACCATCAGCTACTTGACTTACTGGCTGCTTCAAGCTGGGCCCACAATAGGCCACATCACCTGCGAAAATTTGAGCTGAGGATGCATGAATGCCTCCCACTGGTCCCACCAGAGATCGCTTCGCTGAGAGCCCTCACGCACTTGCATATCCATGTAGAAGCAGTCGAAGCAGAAGCTGTCCGCGCCCTTGGGTACTTGCCTAACTTAGTCCTCCTAAAGCTACGTCTAAGTACGAGCACAGGGCTGGCAGTGGGTAGCAAGGATGGATTTCATTGCCTCAAGGTGTTTTCGTATCACGGTGCATTAGGGCTGCAGTTTGAAGAAGGAGCCATGCCACAGCTCCGGAGGCTTTGCCTAGACCTTGATGCCCGGGATGAAATGCCCGAATTAGAATCTTTGGAATTTGGCATCCAGCATCTCACTTGTCTAGTGCAGGTCCGTGCAACTATTCACTGCAAGGATACTTTGACAGCTTCAGAGGTGGAGGCAGCAGAGGCCCACATCAGAGGCCAAGTATCTCTGAACCCCAACAATCGGGTATTCGAATTGAACAGAAGAGTGCAGCGCTCTGCTGCGAAGGCAGCCGAAGCGCCGGTGATCGCCATCCAGAGCCTGGATGAGTGGAGCAGCCAGGTCTGCCCCGACAAGCTGGTGGTGGTTTTCTTCACTGCGAGCTGGTGCAGACCGTCCCACAGGATGGATCCAGTTTTTGCTGATCTCGCCAAGAAGAACCCAAATGTGGTTTTCCTCAAGGTTGATGTTGATGTTGGTGAAATGAGCATTATTGCTAAGCAGTTGAGTGTTAATGGCGTACCAACATTCCTCTTCATGAGGGAGGGCACAGTTAAGGACAGGGTTCTTGGCGCAGACAAGGAAGAGCTGGAGGAGAAGCTTTTGGAGCAGTTGTCCCTGATGCCTTGGCTGCGCCTCTATGTTTGATGGCACCGCATATGCAGTATTAATTCCATCTTCTGCTATTAGGTTCCTGCAAACTAATGACATAATGCCCCCCCTTTTTTTGGCAAAATGCATGTTTTTGTTTATAAAAGAAATGGTTGAAGCACAACATTTCTAAGGTTGATGATAATGGAAACTTCAGTTTTTGCTGTTTCCAAGAGCGCTACAATGCTTTAAGTTGATGAATGAAACAATCAATTTTAATACATAGTGTCATTTTGTTGTTTATTGTTGGAATATAAGTGAATTTCCTATCTCTCCTTATCAGCCTTTTGGGTTGAATTGGTTGGTGCATGCAACTCAATATAGCATCAGAGCTAGAGGTCTCGAGTTTGAATCCTGGTTAGCGCAATTAAATGAAAATATAATTGCTGCTTGCTCCTATTCCACGTCTGAGGTATGAGGGAGCCTCCACGTGAGGGAGTGTTGGAATATAAGTAAATTGCCCAACTCTCCTGGTCAGCTTAACCTTTTGGGTTGAACTGGTTGGTGCATGTAACTCAATATTTCTTGCTGACCTGATTGTGCCATGCTGAAGAAGTCGGAGCCAAATATACCATTCTTTATGCTTCTCAACCATCTGGTTTACTGGAGAAGAAAAATACTACTAAGGCTGGCCTTGGCAAATGTGATGGAGAGTGCCTAGTCAAGTCAACTTTTCTGGAGGGGACTTTTGTTGTAAGTTGTTACCTGTACTCTGTTTCATTCGTGGTTAGCTGTATTATGAAATGTACACTCATGTGTGAGACGATACTTCACAAATCAATATGCACGCCTGTCTACTATGTTCAGGGAATAGTGCTTCCTATCATCTTGATATCACAAATTTTCCTTGCAATATTGTCTCACACCTGTCTACTATGTTCAGGGAATAGTGCTTCTTATCATCTTGATATCAGGACTCATGTGTATGATGGGAATTGATACTCCATCAAGGTTTGAAGCTCCCCAGGAATCTTGGTTCATTCCAATACAGATCAGACTGAGTTTGCTTCCTATTCAGAGTGACTTGTTTAAATTACATACCCCTACGAAAATCTAGTTGAGCTTTTGCACGCACTTGCATAAAGCTTGTGTTGTAACAGATCTAGCATGGCGCCCAGTGTTTTCTGTGAATAACCTGCAATTCAGGTAACAAATAAGATGGCACTGTGCATCAACAAAATGAAATCTTGTTACTGTACTTAAACATGTGTCACGAGCTCACATGTAGAAGCCGTGATGTTTTTGGTGTTTCTGATGGGGTGGGATCAGTGGACGTCGATTCATTTTGTGGCCTTGTGGCCTTCTGTTGTAAGGTTGCTGGTTGTGGTGAGTCTGGACTATCCAGATAGCGGAAACCTAGGCTAAGTTCCCATCTTGTAATGTTAAGCTCTAAGCATTTATCTTGTGAATGTGAGGGCTGAAATACTTTATTCTATATTCTAAAAAAAAAATGTCACGACCTCACGCCTATTTACATCTTGTGTCCCAATTAAAACTGTAAGTCGTTGGCCAAGCTGTACAATCTTTGACAGACTGCAATACATTGATCCTCTGGATGTGAAACACATTGGCTAATTGATGATATCCGTCCTTATGGCTGATTAACATGTTTCAGGATCGTGTTTTAGTCTAATGAAGCAACATGATTTGTTTCTCAATTCTAATGGGGTTTCAATTTAAGCCTAAATTGAGAGGCCTCTCAGTGTACATTTTAGGTTTATTTATTGGCCAAAGTCGATCCTCAATTCCTCTTAACCAATGCTACAATCTGCATTAGTATCTATGTAACACGTATCTAAAATATACTCATGTCGGACATGCAAATAAATCGATCTTCCCATGCTGCTAGTGGAAGATCTAGCAGAAGGGCTAGAGTATCTTTATGTCCATTAAAACCAGGGGGAAGATAGGGGAGGAGAATGTGAAAGCAAAAGGGCTAGTTTGGATGGTGGTGGTGGTGGGTAATAAACCTAGTGGAAAGCGAAGCCCTGGAGGGATTTTAGAGGCATTTTATTTCCTTAGGTAGAAATTCCCATCCCCTAGCCACTATCTTGGAATGTCACAAAACTTCCAAAAAGATCAAGAAAAGTTATAGAAAAGGGTATCCTTCCTCCTGGAACCCCCTCCTCATCCTTGCCCCCGCCACCTCCTCACCCTTGCACCTCCTTGTCGCCCTCGTCCTTGCGCCCCACCTCCATTTGCCTCGCCGGTGACCGTGCCCTCCTCACACTCGCACCCGCCGCTACGCACCACCCGCCATGGCGAGCTAGGGTTTCGTCGGGGGTGGCAGTGGAGCTTCGGCGAAACCCTAGCGTGCATGTGGTGGCTGCCTTTTCCCCATCCCCCACCTTCCGTAGTGAGCTCCGACCATGGAGCTCCCATGCCTCAACCCCTCAAACACAGCTAGGGCCCTTAAACCGCACTGCAGCTATCCCCACCGCGTGGCCGGCCTTCCTCCCCCAAACCCCCTTCTATCCTCGCAGGAGATGGAGAAGAAGAGAAGGAGAGCATAGGAGCAGAAGATGCTAGAACCCTAACATCCAAGCGAGGTCCCGGTCTCCGTCCTCACCGCCGTCTTCTTCTAGTCCAGTGGGGCACGTGCGTGGGCGCATCATCTGACAGGTAAAGAAAATATCAGGCACATTCATTTGAGTAAATGCTAAGATGTGATTAGTTAATAGCTAGCACGCATGATATATGCTACATAATTAAAAGGAAACATTTTTAGCAAAACAAAAACGGTCAACAAGCTACATCACATACTAAGTCACATCCATCACATTGCAAGGTACACATTTTTTTTCTAGAAATTTAGACAGCACAATCAATTAGACAATAGTACCAAGTTGTAGATGCAGGGTTGCAGGAAGATGTAGTGTGGGTGGGGTGGAATTGGCTTCAGAATGTATGAACTCTCCACAAATTGAGTAGGCAGGAACAGAATTACGGAATCACAGATCCTAGCGGCAGCTCACCGATGGGATCCGTGTTAGGCCAATCGGATCTGGTGTTTGATTGATCGATGGAGTAGGAACTCAAAATATTGGAGTGGATGCATGTGTGTGTATCACACATAACAGTTCGTGGAGAATGAGATGAACTTTGTCGTCGTCCCACCGTCCATCCTGTACCAGGACTTTGGGGAGATGCTGAGCGATGTGAACGGGCGGCCAGTTGTTCCGTGCCCACATATGTGTCCTGGCTTTCCGCTCTCCGGTGTTTAGAGCGGAGCTCTTTGATCCAATGAAGGAGAAAGCCGAAAATCTCATTAGGATTGATGACACGGAGTCAGCAATCTTCGAGGCTCTGCTTCACTTCATCTACACAGATCGTCTGCCTGATAGCTGCAGTGATGGCCGGAATCTGGCCATCATGCACTTGCTGGTTGCCGCGGACCGGTATGGAGTGGAGAGGCTAAGGTTGTTGTGTGAAAGTAAGCTCAGCAAAGCCATTGATGTGGAAATAGTGGCGACGACGCTATCTTTAGCAGAGCAGCACAACTGCTCGCAGCTGCGACGAGCCTGCATCGGGTTCATGGCCTCGCTGAACATGTTTGGCCCAAACATGGAAACCGATGGATTCGATCATCTCATTGCAAGCTGTCTATTGGTGATGAAGGAGATTCTAGACAATGTGTCCTGCATTTGGAGTGGTAAGCAGTGCCGGTGACAAGTGAGTGATACTAATTCTTAGTCAGTGTTCGGTAATCTACAACAGTGGTGGAGCTCGAACAAATTTGAGGGGGATGCGCTTACTTTATGGGTGCAAGAATTTATGATTCATGGGTGCAAATATGGTGAAAATTTGACATTTATCATTGTTTTTTTATTTTTTCTGTGGGTGCGGCTGCATCCACAGTGCTCCCTGTATCTCCACCCCTGATCTACAGTTAATCATGTGTGTTACTACGACATATCTTTTAGGGAGTTGAGTTCATGATGTTTTTATTATGATAACAGTAACCTCGGTTTCATGGCAAATGATATATTTTTTTGTTACGTGAAAAAGAAGTGTGTGTGCGTGTGCATGCATGTGTGTGTATCACACATAACAGTCCCTTTTGAAATATAAAATCAACGTCTGTTTCACAACACAAACGGTATGGTCTCTCAATGACCATGAAGGAGTGAGTTGTGCGTGTGGTCACCACCCACTCGTCGCGCGACCAAGCAACGACAATGCCCCCCGACGCACCCACCAAAGGCTAGCACACATAGTCAAACCCCGTTCCCATTAAATCATTAACCATGGAGTGGGACAGTACATCAACTTTGGTCTCAACCAGGCAGAGCGCAGAGATACGTTCCTTGATCAGGAACTCACCAATGGCCACGCGCTTGACGCGCTCTCGACTTCATACCTCGCACATTCCAAATAACAAAATTTTGTTCTAACATGGCTACAATGGCGCGACAGGGGTTGTGGCGGTGCTAATGGCACCAAGTGCGCGTTGCTTCCTACCTGGGAATAAGATGTCCATAGCCTCACGCTTTGACGGCGACAGTGGTAGCCTGAACAACGTCTGGAACTCGTCGAGTAGGCCAAAGAAAAAGTTCCAGACGTCCCAATTGAAACTGTAAATCTTTGCTGTCTCTGTTGCCAAGATGAACTTTGTCGTTGTCCCACCGTCCAGCCTACACCAGGACTTTAGGGAGATGCTGAGCGATGTGATGGGGCGGCCAGTTGTTCCGTGCCCACATATGTGTCCTGGCTTTCCGCTCTCCGGTGTTTAGAGCGGAGCTCTTTGATCCAATGAAGGAGAAAGCCGAAAATCTCATCAGGATTGATGACATGGAGCCAGCAATCTTCGAGGCTCTGCTTTCACTTCATCTACACAGATCGTCTGCCTGATAGCTGTAGTGATGGCTGGAATCTGGCCATCATGCACTTGCTGGTTGTCGCGGACCGGTATGGAGTGGAGAGGCTAAGGTTGTTGTGTGAAAGTAAGCTCAGCAAAGCCATTGATGTGGAAACAGTGGTGACGATGCTATCTTTAGCAGAGCAGAACAACTGCTCGCAGCTGCAAAGAGCCTGCATTGGGTTCATGGCCTCGCTGAACATGTTTGGCCCAAACTTGGAAACCGATGGATTCGATCATCTCATTGCAAGCTGTCCATTGGCGATGAAGGAAATTCTAGACAATGTGTCCTGCATTTGGAGTGGTAAGCAATACCGGTGACAATTGAGTGATACTGATTCTTAGTCAGTGTTCAATAATCTACAGTCAGTCATGTGTATTACTATGACATATCTTTTAGCAAGTTGAGTTCATGATGTTTTTTAGAATGATAACAGTAACATCGGTTTCATGGAAAATGACATATTGTTTTTGTTAAGTGAAAAAGAAGTGTGTGTGTGTGTGTGTGTGTGTGCGCGTGTGCGTGTGCATGCATGTGTGTGTATCACACATAACAGTCCCTTTTGAAATATAAAATCAATGTTTGTTTCACAACACAAACAATATGGTCTCTCAATGACCGGGAAGGAGCGAGCTGTGCACGTGGTGACCACCCACTCGTCGCATGACTAAGGCCTTGTTTAGTTCTGAAAATTGAAAAGATTTCTGTACTGTAGCACTTTTGTTTGTTTGTGACAAATATTATCTAATTATGGACTAACTAGGATCAAAAGATTCGTCTCGTGATTTACAGCTAAACTGTGTAATTAGTTTCTGTTTTCGTCTATATGTAATGTTTCATGCATGTGCCACAAAATTCGATGTGACGGGGAATCTTGAAAACTTTTTGGTTTTCAGGGTGAACTAAACATGGCCTAAGTAACGACATTGCCCCCCGACACACCCACCAAAGGCAAGCACACATTGTCAAACCCCATTCCCATTAAATCATTAATCATAGAGGGGGATACTACATCGACTTTTGTCTATACCAAAAAGCACAGAGATACTTTCCTTGATCAGGAACTCACGAACGGCCGCTCGACGCGCTCTCGAGTTCATACACACATTCCAAATAAGAAAGTTTTGTTCTAACATGGCTACAATGGCACCATAGGGGTTGTGGCGGTGCTAACAGCACCAAGTGTGCGCTGCTTCCTACCTGGGAATAAGGTGTCCATAGCCTCATGCTTCGATGGCGACAGTGGTAGCCTGAACAATGTCTGGAACTCGTCGAAGGAGGCCAAAAAAAGTTCCAGACGTCCCAATTGAAACTGTAAATCGTTGCTGTCTCAGTTGCCAAGATGTACAATCTGTGACAGACTGCAATACATTGATCATCTGGATGTGAAAAACATTAGCTAATTGATGATATCCGTCCTTATGGCTGATTAACATGTTTCAGGATCGTGTGTTAGTCTAATGAAGCAACATGATTTGTTCTCAATTCTATTGGGGTTTCAATTTAAACCTAAACTGAGAGGCTTCTCGGCATACATTTTAAGTTTATTTATTGGCCAAAGTCAATCCTCAATTCCTCTTTACCAATGCTACAATTTGCATTATTATCTAAGTAACACGTATCTAGAATATACTCATGTACGACAGGCAAATAGATAAATCTTCCCATGCTGCTAATGGAAGATCTAGCAGAAGGGCTAGGGTATCTTTATGTCCATTGAAACCAAGGGGAAGATATGGGAGGAGAATGTGAATGCAAAAGGGCTAGTTTGGATGGTGATGGTGGTGGGTAATAAACCTAGTGGAAAGCGAAGCCCTGGATGGACAGAGGCATTTTATTTCCTTCGGTAGAAATTCCCATCCCCTAGCCACTATCTTGGAATGACACAAAACTTCCAAAAAAATCAAGAAAAGGGTGTCTTTCCTCCTCGAAACCCCTCCTCATCCTCGCCTCCGCCACCTCCTCACCCTTGTGCCTCCTCGCTGTCCTCGTCCTTGCGCCCCACCTCCACTTGCCTCACCGGTGACAGCGCCCTCCTCCTCACACTCGCCATGGCCACCGCCGCTGCCCACCACCCCAACACGGCAAGCTAGGGTTTTGTTGGAGGTGCCGTGGAGCTTTGACGAAACCCTAGCGTGCCTGCGGCGGCTGCCTTTTTCCAATCCCCCACCTGGTCCGGCCGCCTCCACCACAGCCTTGGCCCCTAAACCACATTGCCGCTGTCTCCACCGTGTGGCCAACCTTCCTCCCCTAAACCCTTTATATCCTCCCGTTCCTCGACCTAGTCCGGCCGCCTCCACCGCAGCCAGAGCCCCTAAACCGCACTGCTGCTGTCCCCACCACATGACTGGTCTTCCTCCCCCAAACCCCCTTCTATCCTCGCTAGAGATGGAGAAGAAGAGAAGGAGAGCGCATGAGCAGGAGATGCCAGAACCCGAACACCCAAGCAAGGTCCCCGTCTCCGTCCTCATCGCCGTCTTCTTCTTGTCCAGTGGGGCACAGGCGCGAGCGCATCATCTGACAGGTAAAGAAAAAGGCACATTTGTTTGAGTAAATCTGTATAAAAATAGGAAGTTTATGTTCTGCGCATCCATAATGCTAAGATGTGATATGCCTACAAAATTAAAAAGAAACATTTTTAGCAAAACAAAAATGGTCAACAAGCTACATCACATACCAAGTCACATCCATGACATTGCAAGGTACACATCTCCACTACTATATAATGCACCACTTTAAACTTTCCTAAAGCTACACAGAAAACTACCCCGCACAGTCATTGCCTAATCTAAGTACACCCAACTACTTGCACACAACAATATCTAATTTTCAAAATTAAGGGACAAGATTAGGCAATGAATCATCTTTCTCACATTCACTCACATCCAACGGCCAGGAACACT
>Ga0182004_10003188_pt1 | contig 12998 bp, 14 predicted proteins | sample Sormic07211540_1_FD_120479 | JGI IMG/M metagenome (GOLD analysis project Ga0182004, IMG submission 120479) | Endophyte microbial communities from Sorghum bicolor roots, Mead, Nebraska, USA - 072115-40_1 MetaG | ecosystem: Host-associated > Plants > Roots > Unclassified | place: USA: Nebraska... | reverse complement strand
TCTCAGGGGGTCAGGGTCTTTATTTATAGCCCCCTAGGAATCACCACAACCCTTGGATCAAATCGACTTAGGACACCAATTGTGACAGAACACATTATACAATCAATCCAACACAAAGGCTAATGCTAATCGGATGTAAAGGCTTTTACTTGAGTTCAACCTTCGAGGCTCGAACTAGGATAAATTGACTGTTCTTCCATTAATCGCCGAGTTCCAACATACGTCAAAGCTCGAACAACTGTCCTAGGTACCCCGTGGTAGGCTACTAGTTGAAAACATCGACAAGCACCAGAAAGCTTGTTGTTATATTTTAGACACATTGGCGGACGCACGGGTGGGGTGGGGGGTTGGGGTGGCTGCAACCCCCCTCTTGGGTTCAAATTTTTTAACAGATTTTATTTTTAGCAAAAGACTCCAAGTATTTGGTATTTTTCTATGTTTATTCTATGAATCTTTGCTATTGAGCACTTTGAATCAATATTGAATTATCAATCTTAGCTATATCTATTAGTGTACTGGATTGAGCGAGCAAAAAAATAGCTATGTTATTTAGCCCCCCTCTTGGTCTGTTGTTTAGACACACATAATGTTGAGGGTGCCAATACGGGGTACCCCAACAAACAACCCCGATAGGATATCAAAAAGCCAAAACACAGATCAGCCTCAACGTCCCTTTTCACAGATATAAGCTGATCGACACTCCAATTCGACCCACGGCACGTACGACGATCGACTCGAGCCTCGAATACGGAAATACGTTCGAGCGAATGGCCAGGGGATCGATGGTGGGCAACCGTCGATTACGGAAATAGGCGTCGAGTGAATCGACAGGCCTCGAGCGCAAAAGCCCTCTCCCGCCGCCTTTTGTGGGTATGGGAGACAGGGCATTTAATGCAACTCACAAGCTCCCGCCTAACCCAACAGGCACAGGAAACATGACAGGGGATCGTGCACCCGTCAAATCCCATCTTTCCCCAGCTTTATCCTCAAAATCAACAAAAGGTACGCGCTGGTACTGTTGTGGCAGGCGTGATATCCCATCAAGAGACCCCTCGAGACAGCATAGTCAGCGCTCCCGTACACGAGGGCCGCCAATGCATCCAGACCCTCGAGCACGCATGCTCCATCCCGGAGAAGGATTGGGCGACGGAAGTCAGCGCTCCAACCACTCCAGATACGGCGACTGCTGCAACGTACAAGCGTGCACATACATGAACCAATACCAGACGACATATAGGGGATAAGCTCAGGAGATGCACGCACCATCATCGCAAGAGTACATCATAACAAGACGGCTCGAGGCTACGCCGGTACAGAGGCCTCGAGTAGGTCAGTGCCATACCCCTATCGAGGCCTATTCTAAATGCCTATACCCTGTAAACCTCAGCCTCCCCTTGGACTATAAAAGAGGACGCTGAGGACGAGCAGAAAGAGACATACAACACACATAGAACACCATTCATACACTTCTACATCCTGCTAGAACTTAGAACCCTCAGCAGAATTCACTTGTATTCGCCCCTGTACAAGCACTTAGGTACAAGATAATACAAACTCTCCCTCCCCCGCTGGACGTAGGTCCTTCCTTTGCCCGAAGCAGGATAAACACTCATGTCAATCTTGCATCACCATCCGGAAAGGAGAGCATGCACACAAATTCACTCGTTGGTGTTACCCCCAGGGGTCAAAACACCGATAGTTGGCGCGCCAGGTAGGGGTCCTGTGTGTTTTATAGAAGATTTCCCATCTTTTTCTAGATGGCCACCTCCGTCTCGGCGATCCTGCGTTCCACGATAATCTGGTTCGGGAGCCTCGAGTTCATGTCCACCAGCTTCGGCTATGACATGATCCTACTCTCAGTCAGAGGACAAGGTGGGGCTCACATCATGCCTGCATGATCAAAGGCCTCGTGACGGCCTCACCACCATGCCTCCCCGCCCAAGAGGAGGCGCGATCAGCACCGTCACTACCGCCCCTTGACTGTTGCATGATTGCCACCCTACATAGGGTGGGTTGGCCCACCAGTGGAGGGGCCAACATCTCTGTGTGCTAGGGCAGTGGTCAAGACAACCAGCCGGTAGAACGACCGCTCGACAGCGCCAAGGGATGGTATCCCCCGTGCACCTTCGCCGTCGTCTGCCCTATTGCCGCACGGCCTGTTCACCACCAGGCAGATGCTTCTATTTGGCATAGATAACGCTGCGACATCCCTGGCTAGGACAATCTGTCCTAGTGCCGATGCGCAAGTGGAATGGCAACTGGCCCCTCCATGCAGCATAGTGGCACGGAAAGACGCTCACCCGGTGGCTGAAAGCCCAGGCTTCCCACAGGTACGCAGACCTCAGTGCGTTGGGCTCGGATGCTACCCTCTCACCACACTGAGACAGCAGTTGGCGGAGGAGTGGCGTGGGTGCTTCTACACCGCCGAGCCAGACCTCGACTCTGAGTCCTACAGCTATGACCCCATGAGAGAATGCTTCAACATTGACGAAGCCGTGGCAACCACTGATGACATAGAGGACAACGACAATGCCGCCACCGCTGCTGCTCCAGCTCAGCAGCGGGAGCAAACCTCAGGACCCCTGGGAACGAGCGACAGGCAGACCCGCCCCAGGACGACAAGGCCGCACAGCTCGCACAACTGCGCGAGTTGAAAGCCAAACTTGATGAGGATCGGGAACACCTCGATCAACTAGAATGGGCTCTCGAGCAAGACCGACCGCACCCGCATGGCAGGTGCGCACGAGGTCACGCTCGAGACGTGTATCGATACTGAGGGGAAGCCACGAAGAAGCGCCCCGAGCCAGCTCGAAATGAGAGAGAAGTATCGGTCCACCAGGAGCCACCTCCTCGAGGCAAGAAGACAGTGCCAATCCATGAGTGCCTCATCAACAATCAAGGGCCTCACGACGCTCGTCATGACATCAACGAACACTGACGCCGCAATCATGGAGACGCTAAAGAGCGAGGCTATGGTGCTCATCGTGGCGGATGCTACGACAGCAGCAATGACCAGATGGCTCCAGAGCCGCCGGGCCATAGAGTCTTTAGTCGGGCAATCCACAACACGCCACTACCTAGCCCATTCCGACACCCAACCTGTATCGCCAAGTATAATGGCAAGACCAAACCGGAACTATGGCTGGCAGATTTCCGACTGGCATGCGAGCTGGGAGGTGCTCAAGGAGACGATTGAGCCATCATCCAACAACTCCCACTTTTCCTCTCCGACACCGCTCCCAGATGGCTCGAGGAACTCCCGGACAACCAAATCTACAACTGGGCCGATCTGGTCCGAGTATTCGAGGGAAACTTCAAGGGGACCTACATCCGCCTCGGCAACTCATGGGACCTCAGCAAGTGCAAGCAAAAGTCTGGAGAGTCCCTCCGAGAGTTGTCATCCTAGCACGGAGCTAAGCAGCGCACGGAGCTCCCACACATCCCCGACCATGATGTCATCCTGGTGTTCGTATCAGGCACTACCTGTAAAGATTTGGTGCGAGAGTTGGGACAAAATCATCCGCAAACTATTGATGAGGTGATGGACGTGGTGGTAAACTACGCTGCCGACGAGGAGGCGATCGGTGCCTTCTTTAGCCACGAGAGCGACAAGGGAAAGACGCCAGCCGACAATGACGAGGGCCCCAGCAAGGGGCCCAAAAAGAATAACAACAAGAAGAAGGAAGTACGATAGAACAAGCGCGAGGCCCTCGAAGATGACTTCGTCGCTGCGGTCGACCGTAAGAATCCTCGAGGCCCCCAGAGGCGGCAGTTTTCAACAAGATGCTCAAGGAGCCTTGCCCTTACCACAAGGGAGGGGCAAACCACAAGCTCGAGGACTGCTGCATACTGAAGAAATAATTTGACAGCCTAGACTAAAGAAGGACGACCAAAGGAAGGACGAGGGTGACGACAAGGGTAGAAGCAAGGACAACAAAGGGTTCCCCGCCATCCATGACTGCTACATGATCTATGGTGGGCCCTTGACGTAGCTCACCTCTCAATAGCGCAAGAGGGAACGACGGGAAGTCTTTGAGGAAAGGATGGCGGTGCTGTAGTATCTCAGCTAGTCGAGCACCCACATCACCTTCAACCGCGACGACCACGCCGACCAGGTCGTCGCCCCCGGCGTCTATCCACTCGTCGTCGGCCCCATCATCGTCTACACTTGACTCTCGAAGGTACTGATGGATGGCGGCAGCAGCCTCAACATCATCTACCTTGAGACTCTCGACCTCCTGGGCATCGAGAGAGCACAGCTCAAGCCAAGCGCGGGCGGCTTCCATGGCGTCATACTCGGGAAAAAAGTGTTGCCGGTAGGTCGAATCGACCTGCCGGTCTGCTTTGGCATGGCGGCCAATTTCATAAAGGAGACCCTCACTTTAGAGGTGATGGGTTTTCGTGGCACCTATCACGCCATCATCGGACGCCTGGGGTACGCCAAGTTCATGGCGATCCCCAACTACACCTACCTCAAGCTGAAGATGCCCGGACCCAAGGGGGTCATCACTGTCAGCTCCTCTTATGAGCATGCATACGAATGTAACGTCGAGTGCGTCGAGTACAGGGAGGCAGTCGAGAACACCACCGAGCTCGCTTCAAGGCTCGAGGCCCTCGCTGTTGAGGCACCAGAGCCAAAGTGCCAAGCAGGTAGCTTCAAGCCGGCAGAAGGCACGAAGAAGGTCCCGCTCGACCCCAACCACTTTGATGGCAAGGCACTGACAATCAGTGCTCGACCCCAAATAGGAAGATGTGCTCATCGACTTTCTCCATGCGAATGCTGATATGTTTGCGTGGAGTCCCTCGAATATGCCTGGCATACCGAGGGAAGTCACCGAGCACTCCTTGGAGATCTGAGCTAGTTCCAAACCAGTGAAGAAACGACTACGCCGCTTCGACGAGGAGAAGCACAAGATCATTGGGGAGGAGGTCCACAAGCTTTTGACGGTCGGATTCATCAAGGAGGTTCATCATCCTGAGTGGTTAGCCAATCCTATATTAGTCAAGAAAAGAATGGAAAGATGAGGATGTGTGTAGATTACATCAGTTTAAATAAAGCATGTCTGAAAGTTCCATTTCCTTTACCACACATTGATCAAATTTTCGATGCTACCACAGGATGTGAAACCCTTTCTTTACTTCATGCTTATTCTAGCTACCATCAAACAAAAATGAAGGAGTCCGACTAGCTCACGACTTCCTTCATCACCCCTTTTGGCATGTACTGCTACGTGACCATGCCCTTCAGACTTCGAAATGCTGGGGTGACATACCAACGATGCATGCTCCATGTTTTTGGAGAACACATAGGGTCGATGGTCGAGGCTTATGTCGACGACATCATCATCAAGTCAAGGAAGCTGGGTGACCTGATTTAGGATCTCAAGATCGCATTTTGCCACTTGCACGCCAACAATATCAAGCTCAATCCTGAAAAGTCTTCGGCGTACCTCGAGGTATGCTTCTAGGGTACATAGTTTCCAAGCGCGGCATCGAGGCCAACCCTAAGAAAGTCTCAGCCATCACCAAGATGGGGCCGATTCAAGACGTCAAGGGCGTACAAAAGGTGACGGGCTGTCTAGCGGCGCTCAGTCATTTCATCTCACGACTGGGAGAAAAAGCACTGCCTTTGTACTGACTCCTGAAGAAAGCCGAGCGTTTCGCATGGACCGTCGAGGCTGAGGAAGCCCTCGACAGGCTTAAGAGGATGCTGACCACTGCCCCGATTCTGGTGCCCCTCGACCTGTAGAACCTCTGCTCCTTTACATTGCGGCAACGACTCAGGTTGTCAGCGCGGCCGTGGTTGTCGGGAGGCCTGAAGAAGGACACACACTTCCGGTACAGGAGCCGATCTACTTCATCAGTGAGGTGCTTTCAGAGACGAAGGTACGATACCCCCAAATTCAAAAACTAATATATGCGGTGATTCTCGCATGATGCAAGCTGCAACACTACTTCCTCGGGCATCCAATCATGGTACTCTCGTCCTTTTCGTTGGGCAAGATCATCCAGAATCGGGAGGCCATCAAGAGAATCGCCAAATGGTCGGTCAAGCTCATGGGGGAGGCTCTCATGTACGCACCCCACAAGGCCATCAAGTCTCAAGCACTGGCGGACTTCATCACAAAATGGACCGACACCCAGCTCCCCCTAGCACAAGTCCAGGCAGAGCTCTGGACGATGTACTTCGATGGGTCACTCATGAAGACGGGGGCTGCGGCAGGCTTGCTGCTCATCTCACCTCTTGGCATTCATATGAGGTATGTGATCCGAATACATTTTGCAGCCTCTAACAATGTTGTAGAATACGAGGCCCTCGTCAACGGGTTGATGATCGCCATCGAGCTCAGGGTCTGATGCCTCGACGTCCGGGGTGATTCGTAGCTGGTCATCGACCAAGTTATGAAAGCTTCAAGCTGCCACTCTTTCAAGTCCTTAGTTGCTGACCATCTTGTTAGAATCAAGTCTAACTTGCATTCCTGTATCCTGCAGTGGCTTGATGCTTTGTAGTAGGCTGTAGTTTGTTGTACATTCCCTCCTCTCCCCTCCCCTCCTACTTCTTCTGTCTAACATCCAGTTAGACCTTTGTAAGTGCTTCTTCTTTTCTCTGTACTGTACTTTGATCTTTAATTTTATTATAATCTTGTTGCCGGGGGGCTTTGCCCCACGGTTTTCGCTCAAAAAAGGAAGTACGCAAGCTGGAGGACAAGTTTCATGGCCTCAAGCTCAACCACATCGCCCGACGATACAATGAAGCAGCCGACGATCTTGCCAAGATTGCGTCCACTCGAGGCACAGTCCCGCCAGATGCATTTTTGAGGGATCTACTCGAGCCATCTGTCGATCTCAGCACGGGGGCTGGCGTCGAAGCACCAACACCCAAGCCCATCAACACGGTCGAGGCTCTCCTGGCAGCCGTAGAGGTGACGGAGGTCGAGAGATCTTCTCGACAACCAAGCCAGTCATTCGATTTGCGTACACCTTTCCTCGATTTCCTGGTCTAAGGCGAGCTACCAGAAGATCGGGCCGAGGCTCGTCGTATCGCTCGACGAGCCAAGTCATATGTGATCTACGGCGAAGAAAAAGAGATGTACCGACGAAGCCTGACAGGGATCCTTCAGCGCCGCGTCACCATGGAGGAGGGATGAAAGCTCCTCGAGGATCTACACTCGGGGGCTTGCGGTCACCATGCGGCACCCAGAACCCTCATCAGCAACGCCTTTCGACAAGGCTTCTACTAGCCAACGGCCGTCGCCGACGCCATCGAGCTCGTACGTTCATGCCATGGATGTTAGTTTTATGCCAAATAGACCCACCACCCGGCTCATACTCTGTAGATGATTCCCATCATTTGGCCATTCGCGGTATGGGGCCTCGACCTCGTAGGCCCCCTCCAAAGGACAGCATGTGGATATACCCATCTGCTGGTAGCCGTCGACAAGTTCTCTAAGTGGATCGAAGCTCGACCCATCACAAACATTCGCTCCGAGCAAGCTGTCCTCTTCTTCACTGACATACTCCACCGGTTTGGGATACCCAACGTCATCATCACCATCAACGACACACAGTTCACGGGAAAAATGTTCTTGGACTTCTGCGATCGGCATCACACCCATGTGAACTGGTCCGCAGTCACTCATCCTCGAACTAATGGCCAGGTTGAACGTGCCAATGGCATGGTCTTGCAAGGACTTAAGCCCAGAATCTATAACCGGTTGAAAAAATCAGCAATAAGTGGATTGAGGAACTCTCTTCAGTCCTATGGAGCTTAAGAATGACGCTAGTAGAGCCACGAAGTTCACTCCATTTTTTATGGTCCATGGCTCCGAGGTCGTGCTTTCGACGGACCTTGAGTATGGGTCACCTCGACTCAAGGCATACAATGAGCAGACAAACAAGGAGACTCGATAGAACATGGTCAATCAGCTTGAAGAAGCTCGAGACATGGCCCTCATCAACTCAGCTAGATATCAGCAAAAGTTTTGACGCTACCACGACAAGCACGTACGCAAGAGGGACCTGAACATGGGCGACCTCATCTTACGTTGATGGCAAAGCAATCAAGGACGCCACAAGCTGACCCCACCCTGGGAGGGTCCTTACATGGTGGCCGAAGTCCTGAATCCGGGAACGTACAAGCTCACCAGATGAGAAGGGCGTGGTCTTCACCAATGCGTGGAACATCGAACAGCTACGTCGCTTCTATCCCTAGAGCATCGAAGCTTTGAATTTCCTATACACATTTTGTACCGTCGAGGCACTGTGAATGAATGAATGAAAGTATGATTTTTGAAACGATGCATGTACCACTAAATTTTGACATTAGGAGGAAGTCTCAGCCATGACCCATCATAGCCGAAATCCCTCGGGGGCTAGCAAGGGGGAACCCCACAGGCTCCTAAAAACTCGAATGTTTTTTCTGAAAGCTCGGCGTTATCTCCTTCTTCTTAAGCCCTAAGGAAATTCCACATGATCGAGTAGCAGAACACCTTGAGCCCCTTAGGGGTCGGGGGACGTCGAGCCAGATGTTGGCAGTCATTATAGACCAATCATAAACTGCCAACTTGATCCCAAAGGAGAAGAAGCAATCATATTATATACACACATGCATTTTATTACTAACAAGTTCCACTTGTACCATAGTGATTATATTTTGCAGGAATTATAGTGCAACAAGTGGAAATGTGTCATACCACGAAGAAAGCGCAAAGTACCAAAAGACGTATTCAGAAATGCGCAAACCAAGAAAATAGAGAAAGGCCTGAATAACGTAGAACTAGGTCTGATCGTAACCGCGGGAGAGATCCAGGCGTAGAGCCAAACCGACCACGCAAAGGCGGTGGCCAGGGGGACCCACCCACGGTGCGGCTGTACCCTAGTGCGGGCGCACCCCTGGAGGCGACAAACCGGGCCCATCTTTCTCAGGTGGTTGCATGCCGCCATGCATAGGACGGTTTCACCTACTACCAAACTTACATGCGACGAACTGTCCTAGTTCCACTATAAAAAGAGAGGCACTCCCCCCTTTTCAACACACACATAATTTGGAGTCAATTTACCTCACACCTCTCACTTGTATCTTTAGTCTAGATTAGTAGTAGAGCAAGGCAAGAGCTAGCAAGCTTGGGCGGCTCGGGGGCTCCCTCCTGATCCTAGGGACACGACACCTTGCCCTAACCAGAAGACGGTGGGTCGCTCATCGAAGCGTCTCGTCCCTCTTGCGCTCAGAGTGGGATCTCGTCACCACCGGCAGAGGGCCTCGAGTCGGAAGAACCTGCAAACATCCAGAATGCACGCCTGTCACATGGAGTGCCTACACTAAGCGAACCCAACATAGAAATGTAGAAGGGAAGCCAACCACATACTAGGTGCCTTGGAGCTCGCTCCTATCTTGAGCCTCTTGGCGGTCGAGGGCTAGGCCTGCTCCAGCTGCCTCTTCAATCTGAAAAAGGCGAATGCAGCGCAAGTTGATTAATACCAGGGAACGATAGGATGATAACAAGGTCTAGGAACCTTACCCTGCGGGGAGAACGGCTCTCCTTCCTGTACCATGACCGGCAGGCCTCGAGCCACCGCGCGTCGAGGCTCTCGGCTACTCTAGGATAGTAACGAGCCTTGGATCTACCCTCCCTTCTTGACGATCCTCGGGACTTTAACTTCTACGGTGTCCACCCTGGCTCGAGGCTAACGCGGCCACGCGGCCCTGAGTCAGTGGCCCCGTCCCAGAATTCTTGACCCCATGGCCAGGACCGGAAGCTTGAGGAGGGAGTGGGGGCAAGTCAGCCCGGCCCTAAACAACGGCGGGAGGTGTGTCTGCTTGTGGGAACCATGGTGACGCCTCCTTCCGACGAACCTCATGTTCCTCACCTTGCGACCCCTTAGAGGCCTCCACGCTCGATGGCAAGGCACCGGCTTGTGGTGGTGCCTACAAGATTCGGTCAAGGCGGGCCGCCATCCCCTTGGAGTCGCCATCATCATCATCGTCCTTGTCGGGTGAATCCTCCTCGGGCCTCCCCTCGCGCCTGGCCTAGGCCCGACGCTAGTAGAGCGCCTGCCGCTTGATGTTTTTCTTCTTCTCTTTCTTCTTCTCCGCGTCTAGCGTGGTCTTGTGCTTCTCAGTGGAAGTGCGCCTCTTCTCGTGGTCGACCTCATCCTCCTTCACCGGAGGCTTCGAGGACCTAGTGTCGATCATCCCATGCGAAGCAGGACCTAAGTCTTAGAGAAATTAGACCAGAAAAGATGGAACCCAGAAACGAAGGTTGAGTCGATAGCTCGAGGGGCTTACCAGGTCGAAATAGCCCTCATCGGGCTTCATGGGGAAGGAATTCACATGCTCAGGCTGGAAGTCACCCGAGACAGCCACCCTGACCTTGGCGGCCACCTCCTCATTCAGGAGCGCCTCGTTCAACATACGACACGCCTTGAGGTCCTGGGAGGGAGCACGGGGGCCCATCTCATCCATCCTCAGCTGTCGGGACATCAATGGGAGTGCCCGTTGACGATGGACCGCCGAGAAGACGAGGGCCGCCGTCAAGCCCTCCCCACGGAGATGCTTTAGGGCATCGAGAAGAGGGCGCAGCCGAGATTGATGATTCAAGATGATGCCGTACTTCCAGTTCTCGTGGTGCTCCCTAACAAGTCAACTGGTGTAGGCGAGGAAGAAGCCGTCGTCGTTGCGAAGGTAGAACCACTAAGAGTCCCACTGAGCATGATTCGAGGTCAGCCTAGTGGGGATGTACTCTCGAGGCTCCTTCGCATGCCCCGTCTTGTGCACAAGATTGAGGCAGCCAGCCCGCATCGGCTTCCTCACTCCGGCGGTCCCGCTGGGAGCGTGGAACAGCTCACCCCAGAAGAGGTGGAGCCACAGCTCCCAATGCGGCATCACCCCTAGGTAGCCTTCGCACACCGCCACGAAGATCACCGCGGCAGAGATGGCGTTGGGGGAGAAATGTTGGAGCTTGACTCCGTAGTGGTGTAGGAGGGCCCTCATGAAGCGGCTCGGAGGAGACCCGAGCCCGTGGTGATGGAACTTGATGAAGGAGACCACATAGCCTTCGGGCGGGCTTAGCTCCCGATGTTCCACCGGCGGCGCGATACACTCTGGCCGTGTCAAAGAAGTAAGGGGATGAAGAAGCCCCTCCCTCTCCAAGTCCCACAACCGGCGTTCCGTCACTTTCGACGGGCGCCAGTCATCGGTGGCAATGAGTCTCACCGGCATGATCGCATGGTGGAAGATGCGGCGAGAAAGGTTTGGTCTATCCTAAGTTGTCTCTCCTCTCTAAGCTCTGATCCCCTCTGATGCGCAGGAAGGCATGAGAAGAAAGGAAAGGCAAGTTCCAGCAAAAAGCGGAAGGGAAAGCAACGAAGCGGAACCTCGATATATATAGGCGCACCACAACGGACGAATCCGACAATCACGGTAACTCCCTCCATAAATGCGCCGCCTAACGGTCCCATTTTCCCCGCAATAGGACGTTACTGATTCCACCCGTCGGAACAACGCCGCAATGGCTCTCTCCTGAAAAGAAGTGCCCAACGGGCAACAAGACAAACCGCCACGATGTTTCCTTCCACCACAAGATAAGTTTGGCGCAAATCGTCGATGAAACCTTGAGGGAGCGCAGACTGGCCCACTAATGGGGTTCGACAGTTGCCCTCGAGTACACGAGTCAGGGCACCTAGTGGGAGGTCGAAACGAGGCATGGCTCGAAGGCAAAACCTCGAGATCCTATTGGGGGTATCCAAGGCCAAGGCAAGCAGGTCATGAGGAATCCCCACTAAGGGAGGCGTCGAGCCACCGGACTCTATCAAACGAGGCTGGTATCCTAGCTTTAATGAGAGCGCCTCTAGGCTACAGCCAACCCCCATCGAACAGGGCATGGGTTCTCACTTGGACTACCCGATAAAAGCTCACAAGGACGATGATGCTCGCTCCATTAGGGGTACATCACGCTCCTCGCCTCGAGAAAGTGAACCAGCGAAAGCAAGCTCCAAACGGTGAAAACCACGAGCAAACAAGGCTCGGGGGATTTTACCCAGAATCGATGTCCCTCAAATGAAGGAGGGTCGAAGATATTCAAACCCGAAGCAATACAGACCTCAAAGGAGTCCCATGACTCCTCCGAGGCCTCGGAGGCTACCCTCGCACGCAAAAGCGCTCTCCCGCCGCCTGTTGTGGGTATGGGAGATAGGGCACCAATGCGACAGACAAGCTCCCACCTAACCCAGTAGGCACAAGAAACGTGACAGGGGATCATGCGCCCATCAAATCCCATTTTCCCCCAGCTTTATCCTCAAAATCGGCGAAAGGTACGCGCTGGTACTGTTGCGGCAGGTGTGATATTCCATCAAGAGACCCCTTGACACAGCATAGTTAGCGCTCCCGTACATGAGGGCCGCCAACGCATCGAGACCCTCAAGCATGTGTGCTCCTTCTTGGAGAAGGATTGGGCGATGGAAGTCAGCGCTCCAACCACTCTAGATACGGCGACTGCCGCGACGTACAAGCGTGCACATACATGAACCAATACCAGACAGCATCCAGGGGATAAACTCAGGAGATGCATGTGCCATCATCGCAAGAGTACATCATAACAAGATGGCTCGAGTTCACGCCGGTACGGAGGCCTCGAGTAGGTCAGCGCCATACCCCTATCGAGGCCTATTCTAAATTCCTATACCCTGTAAACCTCAGCCTCCCCTTGAACTATAAAAGGGGACACTGAGGACGAGCAGAAAGAGACATACAGCGCACATAGAACACCATTCATACACTTCGACATCCTGCTAGGACTTAGAAGCCTCAGCAGAATTCACTTGTATTCGCCCCTGTACAAGCACTTAGGTGCAAGATAATACAAACTCTCCCTCCCCCACTGGATGTAGGGCCTTCCTTTGCCCGAACCAGGATAAACACTCGTGTCAATCTTGCATCACCATCCGGAAAGGAGAGCACGCACACAAATTCACTCGTTGGTGTTACCCCCAAGGGTCAAAAC
>Ga0182004_10003187_pt1 | contig 12999 bp, 12 predicted proteins | sample Sormic07211540_1_FD_120479 | JGI IMG/M metagenome (GOLD analysis project Ga0182004, IMG submission 120479) | Endophyte microbial communities from Sorghum bicolor roots, Mead, Nebraska, USA - 072115-40_1 MetaG | ecosystem: Host-associated > Plants > Roots > Unclassified | place: USA: Nebraska... | reverse complement strand
TTTTTTGTGATATGTATATATATGTATTTGTGTTTGAAAATTGAGAGTGTGTTCTATATATACAATTTTATATATATATGGTTTATATATATATATATATATATATATATATATATATATATATATGATTTGTTGTTTACATGGAAAGACAAAAAAAGATTTTCAAAGTGGCTTTGCTGAGTGCATGGGCTGCAGCGCTCGGGGAAGAGGTTTCTTCCCCGAGTGCCTGGGCTGCGGCGCTCGGGGAAGAGGGTTTCTTCCCCGAGTGTTGCACTCGTGGAAGAAAATTTTTAAAAGAAAAATAAGAAGGAAACGGTGCCAGCCGGCAACCAACGGCGTCAATTCTTCCCCGAGTGTTGAAACGGCTCTCGGGAAAGCCTTCCCCGAGTGCACAATTTTCGGCTCTCGGGAAAGACGTCTTTTCTGTGAAGAGATACCCCAGAGACTCTTCCCCGAGTGTTGCACTCGGGGAAGGCTTCTCCGAGTGCAATTGAGCCTTCCCCGAGTGCATTTAGCACTAGGGAAAGCCACTCCCTCCCGTAGTGTATCGACTCATAAAAAAAATTAGTGCAAATGTTATCTTTTAATCTTCAATCATGTGAGGTAATGAAGCTGATCAGGAACGACGATACAACACCATTTAGTACTGAGGGACAAAGTTGAGTTAAAAAAAATTAGGACAAATGCCCACTTTAATAGTCTATGGATGAAATGAGGCCAAAATACAATGTCTGAGGATCGAAAATGGTCACTTCGATAGTGTTAGGGGAAACCAAGCCTAAAAATGAATTTTAAGGACGGAAACAGTCGGTTTGAATGTTTAGGGATAAAATTGAGTCTTAGACCTTAGTTGAGAGATTAAGGGCCCGTTTGGTATCCAAATTCTCACAAAAATGTTTCAAATGGAGAATCAAAATACCTGTGAAACCACGTTTTCACATATTCACGTTCATAGGAAGCAAATTAGGAATCATTTAGAGCCATTCAAGGAGAAATGCTTCTCCTATATGCTGTGGAACGCTATTTCTTCTCATTCCACCTATTACCGGAACCGTTTCGGTCAACCAAACAGTGCCTAAAATACTATTCTGCTAAAAGGGTTCTAAAAACCACACACCCACAACGAGATGTAGAGTATAATAGTCAAAATAAAGTAAATGCAGACATTATATTAACACTTGATCCTAGATCACAAACAATATTTTTAAAAGTTTGAGGCCCAATAGTGCATTCAATTATGGGACTACCGGGATCACTTTTCTTAATAGGAAGATCTTGATCTCCAAAGTTAAAGTACTTTATATCAACAAGATTAGCAGTTTCTATATTTTCAAGTTTACTAGTAATTTTACCAGATTCAAAAGATGGTATGGCACAAGCAATTTGAGCTAATTGGGTTTCTAGCATCTTATTAAAGCTAAGTTGATTTTTCATAGCAGACGAGAAATCATCCAATTTAGCATTTATATTCTCAAGTATCTTGTCATTAGCAAGAAACTTTTTATTTAAGTTGTCCGTTAATCTACCTTGTCTATAAACAAGATTTTTTAAACTCGGATATCCATTGTTGTTGTTGTTGTTAGGAAAATTAGAACGAGTGAACGAATTAAAAGTGCTACCTTGAGAATTGGAGCGCTGATTCCATCCTTGATTTGGTTGGCGAAAACCATTATCATTGTTGAGGAAGTTGAGATCTTCATGAGTCTCTGGGTAGTGATTGCCGGAATGTCCAGATTCACCACAGACTTCGCAAGTCATGTGTGAATCTAGGGATCGAACAATTTCTTGAGTACTCATCTTCTCATATTGTTCCAGCTTTTCGGTCAATACATCCATCTTGGCTACAATCAGTCAGCTTCTTTAAGAAAATGCATACCTCTCTTGCGGGGCTGTAGTCGTTCATCATTCCATCCTTGATTGGACACCATCTTCTCTATCAATGCTTTAGCGTCTACAACACCAAGAGAGAAAAAGGCACCGCCAGCTGCGGCGTCTAAATGGCTCCTATCTTATGGGACTAGACAATGATAGAAGTTCTAGATCAAAAGCTAGTTTTCCATCCCACGGTGCGGACAGGCAACTTGTTGTGTAAAACTGGAAATTTTATTGCGAAGAGCATTGGTCTTGCCCATAGGGAAGAACTTAACAAGGAAAGCGTTGGAACACTTATCCCATGTATCTACAGAATCGCGATTGGCATAGAACCATTGCTTCGCTTTTCTTAGCAGAGAGAAAGGAAAGAGACGAAGATGGATAGCTTCTTGTAGGATTCCCTTGACAGTAAAGGTGCCGCATATCTCCAAGAAATGTTGGAGATGCACGTTGGCATCTTCATGAGCTTTGCCACAGAAAGGACTAGCTTGGACCATAGTGATCAATGTGGGTTTCAACTCAAAATTGGAGTTGGCATCAATCACGGATGGAACAGTTGGTACATTAGCAATCGAAGGAGCAGAGAATTCACGTCTAGTCCCTGGCAACTATTGACGGTGGTTAATGTCAACTTTCATTAGAACTTTAGACCTAGAAGAAAATGTGAAAACACACTAGTCTAGGGTTTTAACTGCCAATTTCCATGAGTTTTGCATATTCTGTATTTTCCAGAGTTTATTTTAGAAAAGTTGAAAAGAGGGATTCAAGTGCAAAATTAACACAAAGCCTTTTCGCTACGGGAAACATCACGAGAAGCCTCAGGAACCATCTAGAAGACACCCGAAGCAATGGGGGGCCAGGACGTTGCCAGGTGGGGCCGGCCGGCCCCACCATAGGGCCAGGTGGCGCCCTGCTACTAGGGTTTGCCTCCCCCTTCTGGAATGTTCCTCCACCGCCTTTCCTAATGCATCTCGTCCCTTGGTTACGTCGGTTTGATCCTGCGGCGCACGTGCATCCCACCGGACTATAAATACATGGGTAAACCCCCCATCAAGGAGCACCCCCACTAATTCATTCCTCCTGCTTCATTTGTCAAGAGTAGCCAAAAGTTAGGGTTTCCAGAGATTCAAAGTAGAGCTCTAGTTCTTCAAGTTCTTAGTATAGGTGTCTAGTAAGATTCAAGTAGAGATCGGGCGCTCCGCTTGGGATTCAATATAGATGTGATTTATGATGATTATCGTTATATGATCGTAAAGCGCCTGATTCAGTACTCGAGTGAGTTAGGTGGTGCTCATTATGTAGACGTGGTGTCTAGATATATTGTGTACCTATGGAGGCACCCTGATGTGCTGGGTCGTGTGGTAGTCCACGTAGGTGATAGCTGCATTGGTTCCTCTGTAGTTCACCCTCGTATGTAGGACTAGCCGACACGGTCGCGAAGGAGGTGACCCTTGTGTCTTAATATCCTCATTAGTTGATTATCCTTATGATGTCTTCTGAGTTTATTATGCTATAGATGAAGATGTGTAGAATGGCGTAGGTTGTAGACTTTATATTAGCAATTACATAGGTTTCCTTTACTCGAACCTAATCTCAAGATTGTTTTACTACATTAGTGAGTCTCTATTTTCTATCTCTGGAATACCATTTACCTCATTAACTCAATTATCATTTATCATTTATCATTTATCATACTATTGACTAGTTATTGCTAAAACATTAGTAATTGGCTATGATAGATTTACACAATTATAATTTCTTTAATCCTTATAAGATTACCTAAGCCTAATGAATAGAATGACACTTTATCCTTTTGGCATAAATAAATCAACGATACTCGGAATACTTCTTGGGTGAAATGCTACAACGGGAGAATTATCTGTGCGCTTGTGGATATATTCTATTTAGAGTCATTGTGTGTAGATTATTTTATCCTTGGTTTTTGGCATCATGTTAAGGATGACAACTTAATATGAAGTGATGTTAAAAATACGAACAAGCATTTCTAGCGCTGGTACCGGGGAATGGCAATTTTATTTATTAGGATAACTTTAAAGGGATTTATCGATTAGCCAGGATTTATACACTTTCTAGAATTTCATGCAAGTAAATCTTTCATAGAACCATCTATAGAAAATCAAACATTTAAATATATCTAGGACATAGCCTTTTGCTTTAGCTGACTTACCCAGGTTTTATGTAGCAATTTTTTATAGGGTAAGAGCAGGATTGGTTGTAGTATTTTAACTCTTATCAGGAACAATCATAGGAAGAAGGGTCTTACATTATTTTGAGAAGCGATGGCTGAGAAGACTCTGCGTGAATTCTCTGCTCCAAGCATCGAGAATATTCGCGTGGGTCCAACTTTTAACCTTGGAGAATATAATTATGAGATCAAGCCAAGCCTCATCAAAATGGTGCAAGTTATCATATTCAGTGGAAATAAGGATGAAGATGTCATTGCCCATTTGCAGAATTTTCTGGAGATTGGCAATACCATTGACATTCAAGACATTCCTCAAGATGTCGTGCTACTTCGCTTGTTTCCTTTCTCATTAGAGGGAAGAGCGAAGTAGTGGTTTTATCAAAGTAAAGGTCAAATCAAGACATGGGGAGAATGTTCGAAAGCTTTCCTAGAGAAGTTTTTCCCAATAGGCCGAACGAATATCTTAAGAGGGAAGATTTTGGAATTTCATCAGCAGAAAGGTGAACCTATTCCAAAAGCATGGGAGCATTTTCAAGGATACATATCAGACTACCCGCATCTTGGAATGGAGAAGTGGTTGCTCATACAAACATTCTATCATGGACTAACCCAAAGGTCATGTGAGCAATTAGATGCCACTGCTGAAGGATCATTTATGTCACTCACCCTAGAAAAGCTGAAGCTATTATGGCGAAGATGGCAGAAAATCAGAATTGGACATTCAACACTCAGACATGCCATGAAAGTGTAGAAGTCCTAGAGGAGTTGTGTGCACTATCAACCAAGATGGATGTATTATTGAGCTGGCTAGAGTAGAGGGATAATTATAAAAGAAATCGTCAAGCCATTCAAGATGCATTCAATTCTCAAGATCAATATGAAGAAGATATCAGTGCAATCATAAAGAAACAAGGATGGAGTCAACCTCAGGCAACAAGCCAAGGTAAGTATCAAAGTAACTACAATTCAAATAAAAGACAATCACCGTCAAGAGAATTAATATTAGAACAAGCTAGAATTAATGAGAGTATTTATAAGAAGCTTGCTTTTAATGATAAAATGTTAGAAGGAATTAATTCAAAATTGGACAATTTCTCTCTAGTAGTTAAAAAGCAAATAATGTTCAATAAAAAGATAGAATCACAGATCACACATCTAGCTTCTACTTTGTCTGCCACTAACCATGAACATATTAAAGGAATATCTACTAGATGAGGTTAGGTTACACGTGATCTACCCTACCCAGAAGGGGCACGTAAACCTTCACATTCAGTGCAGGTAGAAGCTGGAAAGAACAATAAAGAAAAAGAGGTTGAAGCACCTTCGCCAACAATGGATCCAGAAGAGCCCGAATTAACGCAAGACTTCCATGATACTACTCTCCTACCTTTCCCACGAAGGAGGAGAAGTATCACAACTGATGATCAGTTCAATAAGTTTATAGAGGTTATTCAGAAATTATATGTCAACATTCCATTGTTAGATGCTATGTAGGTACCTACATACGCAAAGTACCTTCGAGCCATCCTCAACAACAAGGGACCACTTCCCTCGACCGAAGTCATCATGCTAACAGAGGCATGTAGTGAGGCAATCCTACATTCTTCTCCCATTAAGAAGGACCCATGATGTCCCACTATAGATTGCTCTATAGGCAACCAGATGTTCGAGAACGCCTTATGTGATCTTGGAGCAAGCGTCAGCGTCATGCCCAAGACGGTCTTCGACAAACTCGACTATTCCATGCTCACTCCAACAACAATGTTCCTGCAACTAGCTGACCAATCAGTCCGCTACCCTGCAGGGATAGCAGAAAATATTCCGGTAAAAATCTATGACTTTTTCGTTCCTGTAGATTTTTGTGGTACTTGACATACAGGACGAGAGGAAGATACCTCTTATCCTTGGGCGACCATTCCTAAACACTGCAAATGCAACCATCAACATTGGAGCTGGAGAAATAATATTCACCATTAATGGGCAAGAAGAGCGATTCGCATTCAGGCCAAGACTCAAGCAATGCAAGACTCGGAAGGATCAAGAAGAACAAGATGCATCAACATCTCCGACAACGGAGATCAATCATAAAGAATAATTCAATAGGAGAAGTCCAAGTCGGTGGACTTAAAAATCCCGAACCTTCGTCGACAGGTAACTCGGTAGTTATCAGTAATTTAAATTCTTGCATTAAATAGCATATTTATTTTTCCCTACCAATTGCATTATTAAAGAAAACTAAACAGAAGCATACCATATATAAAACCTAAGCCCGTGAGATTAGAACTAACGGAGTGTAAAATCTTCGTCAGTGAAATTTACTGTGGTGGCAGAAAATTATAGAAAAACACTATCATTAGAATTCTAATTTTTTTCATAGAAGTAATTTAGCTTTTTATCCTTGTGTCATTATGTGGTAAAAATATGGGAAATATGTGGGACCCACACACATCACCTCACATCACTTCACACCTACCATTATTCACCACCATCCAAAATCAAATTATCATTCACATGCATGCTTCTGCCACCAAAAGAACACCCTAGGGAGTAGCATTCTGATCACTTGCATGCCAGTGTCGACACCAGAGAAAGGAGGGAGCAAGCAGCCAAGGTGTGGGGCCGATCGGCCCCACCACCATACCAGCCGGCGCCCTACTACTACTACTCCTCCTCCTCTCACTTCTGTCACTCCCTCACTCACTTATCCCAAGTCCAGAGAGCTCTGCCTTTGCTCTTTTCTCAACTTCGAAAATTCAACACCCACAAGTCATCATCATTTGCTAAGGGAAATAAAAGAAAAAAAATATTAGAGAGTGTGGACCAAGATCATCAAGAGGAAACCTCCTCTCCTCTCTCTTTTGTTTCACTAATCTTTGAGTTCTTGTGTTCTTGTTGTTCTTGTTTTGTTCTTCGTGTTCTTCATGTTCTTCAAGCAGGATGAATCAAAAAGTTGGAGGTGCACTCAGGAGCATCGGGAGAACATTCTCCTTCCGTAGCACCCGAAGTCGTTCATCATCTCAAGTACCTTCATTTACCGGTTCCAGAATGGACGTTGATCCTCCATCACCTCCCGAGTACCACACCCTGTCATCCTCTTCCCAACGGGAAGAGCGGTATGAACTAATGGACATTAATCAAATTTCATTACCACTTAGGCCTCATGTTGTGTTATTTAATATGGTAAAGACAAAAGAGTTTACTCATACCCCAATACTTGATAATTCTTTGCTCCATGAAACCGGAATGGATTCCGAGTTTGAGCTTATTTTTAGAATGATGGATGGGAAGATGCATGGGAAATCACTGAACACGGTAGCGAGTTATTCACTATAGAATTTATTAGCTCCCTAGACTTTGATGATGATAATGTTCATTTTAGGATGTTCAACAAACCTTTCACTCTCACATGGCAAACCTCCAGTATAGCATTAGGATTTTAGAGCAGTGTGTAGTGAATATAGCTGATGTTTTAGAGATTTTAATAACGATGATTTTTGGGAGAGCATCACTGCTAAGAAACCTGTGCGTAAACAAAAATATACCACTGAGGAAGTCCACCATCCTACACTAAGGTTTATGCTTAAATGGTTAGCTTTTACTTTCTTTCCTAGAGAGGAATTAAACACCATCAGACAGGTTGAGCTGCATTTATTGTACATCATGATTAAAAAGAGAAAAGCATCACCAGTGAAATAAATGTTGAGCTACTAGAAACCTGTGCCTCCCATGAGAAAGTGCAGTATTTCTTTCACATCTTGGATCACACGTTTAGCTACGAGCTTAGATTTACTTTCAAAAGCTACACTCACATTTATTCCTGATGCTCGTAGAGTTATTGGATATGATTCTTTCTTTCATGCTCATATGATAAAACGATGTGATAATAAAGTAATTATGATTTATAAGAAATACCACAATGAGTACGAGCTGCCTAATCAGGAATTTGGAATTTATTCTGTCGATAGTTTAACTTTTCTGGAAAGCATGAACATTGGTAGGTGTCCATCCGCACGCATAAGCAGAGTGCCCAAGACTATATACACTGGGACTGACCCAGCACCATCGGGTCCAACTTATTTTCATTACACTAACTTTGATGATCCAGGTGCTTCACATGAGCCACATCAGCCATGGTCCACCCACTCAGGATGGGAGGACCAAGTCACATATCAGCAAAGAGAGTCTTCTACATCCACAGGATGGAGAACATTCCCCGCACAGGAGCCAGATAACACCAGACAGGGTTTCTAGAGAGGTTGTGCATCATTTTCTGTGCGCAGAAATACGGACCACACTACTGGTGGACCGTATCCGTTCCATGCACCACTGGCAAATGACTACATGCCGCCACCTGAACAGCACTTCAAGACTCCCATTAATGATTACCCTACCATGTTCATGCATTTCACTAACCTTCGGCAGGGATAGCAAACGATGAATGACACCTTGCACCGACACGAGCAGTGGCAACTTCATATTGATGATAGGTTTCAGCAGCAGGAACAGTGGTAGCACCAGGCGGACCAGCAGTTCCAACAGTTACACCATAGACAACAGGACATGCAGACTGGATTGGAGTACATGATAGATCGGATGGGGTACCCACCACCACCTCCACCACATTATTGAGCTCGACAATATGCAGCTTGGGGGAGAGCCCCCACAAGGTGAGCACCTTTTGACCTCTATATATATTCTATCGTTTATCTTCAGTATTTATTCAAGTAGTTACTTTTTAGAATTTAAATTCTGTCATTACATTAAAGTAAGTAGATTTGCCTTTAATTCTGTATTTCACTTATTCAAAAAAAATCTGCAATTACTTAGTACTAGAATTTAAAATTCCCCTTTGAGTTATATGAAGTTTATCTACCTAGATAATTTATTCTGAAACCTGATATTTGTGGGTAGCATAAAACTTGTGATTCAGTCTAAGTAATTGATAGATATGATATAAAAAGGTTTAAGCTGGTATATATTTCATTCTGAGTGATAGCTAAGCTCCAGATATTTTGCAAGAATTAAAATCAAGCAATGTGCTAATTCATCTTGCTAATATGATTTGAGTAGACTATTTAGTTATGCATTCATGACTGAATCAGCATGCACAAAAAGGGTTTTACTCTATGTAACAAATTCTCTCTTAGAAGTCTAAAAGAGAGTGTGGGCTATAAAATTAAAAGATACCATACCAAAGAAGTATGAGCCCAAAAGATGCAATATCAAAAGGGTATGTGCCAAATTGAAAGAAAGAGAGTAAACAAGGTGTGCAAAGACACCCGGCCTGAGAGAAAAAAATGGGTACAAAAAAGTATCTGCCGGGGAGATAACCCACATTTCTCAAAAGACAGAAGAGAGAGAATACTACATAAGAGTTTGAAAATAGAATTTAATCACTAGCACATTCAGTCATGATGTATAGCTTAGTAGTCCACTGCGATCTTATTAGTAGACTCTCATGGTTTTCAAAAAGTGAATAAAACCTCTGGAGTAGTGCATGAACAAAGAACAAAATATATACAGTGCTTGCATGTTTATTCTATCTTTCAATCACCTAAGATTTAATTTAAGTTGAAAAGCCCCATGTTGAAAGAAATGAGGATAAGTTTGAAAGATAGATCAATGAATTATAATCTAGAGAAGAATTTTAAATTCAATGCTCAAGTATTTGTTGAAATTGAACATAAGAAACCATGAAAACATTATTTCAAGTCAACTTTGCTAAGGGACTAGCAATGACTTAGCTTGGGGGTATTGTTGACAGTGGTTAACGTCAACTTTCATTAGAACTTTAGACCTAGAAGAAACATGAAAACACACTAGTCTAGGGTTTTAACTGACAATTTCCATGAGTTTTGCATATTCTGTATTTTCCAGGGTTTATTTTAGAAAAGCAGAAAAGAAGGATTCAAGTGTAAAATAAACACGAAACCTATCCGCTACGAGAAACATCACGGAAAACTCAGGAACCATCTTGAAGACACCCGAAGCAATGGGTGGCCAGGCCGCCACTAGGTGGGGCCGCCGGCCCCAACATAGGGTTGGGCGGCGCCCTGCTGCTAGGATTTGCCTCCCCTTCTAGAATGTTCCTCCATCGCCTTTCCTGATGCATCTCATCCCTTGGTTACGTCGGTTTGATCTTGCGGCGCACGCGCGTCCCACCGGACTATAAATACATGGGTAGACCCCCCTTCAAGGAGCACCCCCACCAATTCATTCCTCCTTCTTCATTTGTCAAGTGTAGCCAGAAGTTAGGGTTTCTAGATATTAGAAGTAGAGCTCTAGTTCTTCAAGTTCTGAGTATAGGCGTCTAGCAAGATTTAGGTAGAGATCGGGTGCTCCACTCGGGATTCCAGATTTGTCTTCTAGAAATTGGTAATATTATCTTGTATTTCATTATGACTTTGCTCTACTTTAATATATTGCTACTTATTTAGTTCTTAGTTTATTCTAGTTGCATACTCAATATAGGTGTGATTTATGATGATTATCGTTATATGATCGTAAAGCGCTTGATTCAGTACTTGAGTGAGTTAGGTGGTGTGCATTATGTAGACGTGGTGTCTAGATATATTGTGTACCAACGGAGGCACCCTGATGTGCCAGGTCGTGTGGAAGTCCGCGTAGGTGACAGCTGCGTTGGTTCCACTGTAGTCCACCCCCTGTATGTAGGAGTAGCCAAGCACGATCGCGAAGGAGGTGACCCTTGTGTCTTAATATCCTCATTAGTTGATGCTCCTTATGATGTCTTCTGAGTTTATTATGCTATAGATGAAGATGTGTAACATGGCGTAGGCTGTAGACTTTATATTAGCAGTTACCTAGGTTTCCTTTACTCTAACTGAATCTCGAGATTGTTTTACTACATTAGTGAGTCTCTATTTTCTATCTCTGGAATACCATTTACCTCATTTACTCAATTATCATTTATCATTTATCATACTATTGACTAGTTATCGCTAAAGCATTAGTACAATTGGCTATGATAGATTTACATAATTATAATTTCTTGAATCCTTATAAGATTACCTAAGCCTAATGAATAGAATGCTGCTTTGTCCTTTTGGCATAAAATAAATTAACGATACTTGAAATACTTTCTGGGTGAAATGCTACAAAGGGAGAATTATCTATGCGCTTGCGGATATATTCTATTTAGAGTCATTGCGTGTAGATTATTTTATCCTTGGTTTTTATCATCATGTTAGGGATGACAACTTAATATGAAGTGATGTTAAAAATACCAACAACAACGACACTAGAAATGCTTAATGACACTTCTTACTAATACTAAGAAAGGATAGAGTTTAACTACTATCCTTGAAGTGTTGCGTCGGTAGTTCTTAGCTACACCTAAGGTGAGGCTAGAGTTGGCTAGTGCACTAATGCCTAGTGGGGTTGTCAATCCCGACACTAGTAGGGCCAGCAGGCATGATTACAATCTACCAGGATAAATGGGATCTGCAAGCGCACAGAACTATCGTGTGAAGCACTTCGCCTGGTGAGTAACTAGGTGTCGATTTATAATTTCCCAAAGGAAGGCTGGGGTGATGTGGTTGAGTTGGGCAAGAATGAATGATCGGAGCTAGGAATGGTAAATTAATGGATAACCAAACTAATCTACCAACTAACTTATATAATTAAGAGTGGTAGTAGATTTAGGGGACCTAGTAAAACAATAGCACTAGTTATTCAAGTCAAGCAAAGAGGCGTACCCGTTGAACTCACCCTATGGTGGATCAGACATGAAGCAAGACGGACCCTACGTTTTAAGAAGTAGACCAAACGTGGGGGAATATGTAGGCAATCATGGCTGTCACCACGTGGTATGAAGGTAAGCCTATAGCCTAAGCACCACGCCTAATCTATACTCCTACTATCTTTATCTGAGCTCTGGAGTAAATACACCCTAACCATACGATAGAGAAATTACTAGCTTGAATACTAACACTAAACTTATCCCAATACAATCAAGCACCTAAGCTCACTAATGATATGATCACTATAAACTAAGTACTTGAAAGGTAAATAGCACTCAATATACCAAAGATAAATGATAAATAAATGAGTACTAAGATAGCAAAGGTATAATACTAGAGTGGAGAGGAGGAAGACTCTTCCTGTCTCCAAGCTAAGCTACGCCTAGCTACTTGTTAACGGTCGATAACGTCAATTTTTATTATAACTTTAAACCTGAAGGAGAATAGGAATACACACTAATATAGGGTTTAAACTAACAATTTCTATGAGTTTTGTATATTCTGTATTTTTTAGGGTGAATTTCTGGAAAGCTAGAAAAGATGGACTCTAGTGCAAAACAAACATGGAAATGTATCCGCCACGAGAAACAACACGAGAGGATTCAAGAACGCTCTAGAAGACACCCGACATGAGGGGGGAGCCAGCGGCCGCCAGGTGGGGCCGGTCGGCCCCACCCTAGCGCCAGCCGGCCCCCTGTTGCTAGGGTTTGCTCCCCCCTTCTAGAAGCTTCCTCCACCACCTTTGAGGAGTCATCTCGGCCCTTGGTTAAGTCGTTTGATCCAACGGCACACGTGAATCCAACCGGACTATAAATACGTGGGCAGACCCCCTGGAGGAACCACCTCATTATTCATCAAGGCCTCAAGCGATCAAGCATCAAGCGCCTTCAAGTTCATCAAGAGCCTTCTAGTTCATAGTTCTAGTTAGTTAGATTATAAGTAGAGGAGATCTAGTTCTTCATCGGGATCTGGAGCCCCTAGCGTTGGTCTGGAGCGCAAAAGTTCGATAATAGATCTAGTTCTTACTTTATAGTATTTAATTGTATATTAGGGAGACTTTATTCTTAATAGATTCATATGTTCTTAATTACATTAGTCATTGTCTACTTTGATTATATGTCTAGGATAGTTGGTTTGATCTTATTGAATTCATGTAATTGC
>Ga0182004_10003186_pt1 | contig 13002 bp, 12 predicted proteins | sample Sormic07211540_1_FD_120479 | JGI IMG/M metagenome (GOLD analysis project Ga0182004, IMG submission 120479) | Endophyte microbial communities from Sorghum bicolor roots, Mead, Nebraska, USA - 072115-40_1 MetaG | ecosystem: Host-associated > Plants > Roots > Unclassified | place: USA: Nebraska... | reverse complement strand
TTACCACTACAACAGGTGCCTTGCGTCTTGATTGTTTTTTGTTCGTGTCTTGTCCCGGTGTGTCGGTGGGGGGGGGTGGGGTGGGGGGGGGGGGGGGGGGGGGGGGGTGCTAGTTTGTTAGCTTCTTCTCTAGTCTCACCGTCTGTAACGCTTCCACTGTGACTACGGGGGGATGTTAGAGTAAATAGGAATAGTACCATATTGTGTACCCACGTGCGGTATTAGTCCTATGTACCCTATATAATCAGCCCATGAGGCTCAATACAATATATCCAATATTTCACCAATTGTATTATCCTTCAAGAATGTTTAAGAAGCAAACCAGCACCATTCATCACCAGAGGATTTATGGTGAAATAATTGATAACTTTGTACAGTGGCCATTGTCTGGTTTGTTTCACAAAAACTTTTGATGTGAGGATCTCCCCCACAGTTCATTTCTCAAAAAAAAGGGTCACCTGCCTCAAATCCAATATCCACAGTAACTTGTGCATAGTCCTCTAATGTAGTTTTTTTCTCTTTATTTGAGGGCACACAGTTTGAGATTCAAATTCATTCCAAAAGTATTCATGTAAACTTGTAACAACAGATCATCATGATTTTCAATTTTTCATTTTAGGGAATACTAAGCAGAGGTGGGAACAAACTAGGATTCAATAAAAATATTTGAAAGACAGGAAAAATATCAAGGTTACAGGGATAGAATACCCAGCTAGTTAATGCCTAATTGTCCTCATTAATTAAATCAAAATATTTTAAATGCATAATAAGTTTTAGTTCTCTCATTTTTTAAAGAAATTCTTGAATAGGATCTTCTTGCAGCAAGTCAAGAGAAACAGAAGAATTATGATGCGGTGCTATCGTTAGACACTACCAATTTTGCAATAATGTGAACAAGTTGCTATATGAGAATAACCTGAATGAGAGCATTTTGCGTACTCTAGGTGCACGCGGCATGTCCATGAATAGTGAATTAGTGAAAAATGCTATTCTTCGACGAGCTTCTAAATTTGTTGGGACGTCCATTGCAGATTCTTTCACAGTCAAAAGGAGGTACAGTCGCTTAATCTGTAGACAATTGGAGTTTGTGAACACGGGTATATGAGACAATATACTCTGAGATGCATGCTTGGTAATAAAGGCAATCAACAATTTGCTTATATAACCTGTTCTTCCCACTGTGCTGAAACCGGAGGAGGGAAAACAATTGCAGGCTTTGTACCAGAGCCCGCAAAAAGCTGTCTTCTCGGAACTGATGAATCCTTGTTACCATGACCAAACTCAGCCAGCTCTCTGAAAATGATAAAAGGTAACAATAATTAGTTGCCTATTCACATGAAGATGTGTATATAATTATCAGGAGCTCAACAAAGAACCTAATCTCATTAACCATCATATCTCTTGTTATCACTTCTAACATGTCTTGAAGCAACAGCACCACATTATCAAACTTTGAGGCATCTCTTTCTTTCTGCAGGTGACCGTGTAATGTTAGCACCACATTATCAAACCTCTAACACGTCGGTCTTAAAAAGTTGAAACACTGAAATTTCCAAATAGGAGAACATTAAGTAGTTAAATTGCATTACCAAGGTAGATACAAGCTCTACAAATTTCTTGCAAAGAACTGGGAGTGCGCTCATTCTAAAGTTGGCAAGGAATGTATTCTTTCCAATATTAGCTTCTATTTCTTTGATTATAATACCAATAATCCTGTTGATGTTAATGAACAAACATTCCAAAAGAGGATCAGCAACTGAACATGGAGTTCAAAGACATAAGTGCACAAACAGCCATGCAGTTGAAGAAGCCAAACAGATATACCTTCAGTACCATTTAGGTTAAAAATAGCTAAAGCTTAATAACTAGAATCATTCCTTTATATTATACTACATCTATGGTGGTGCTTGTCTGTCCTCCCTGGTTCATTTTGGAATAGTTAGTTCCTGAATATTGAAATATGAATATGTGCATCCATATGCAAATCAGAAAATGTTGGATTCAATATTCTTAGTATAGGATTTGTAACCTTGGCTCAGTGGCTCACACATGCATAATTACATAGAGCAATGTAAAGCTCATATTCTGATATTGATTCTGGAATCATTACTAAGAGTGAAAATAATTCAGTCCAAGATACTGGTTATATGACTGGAGGCTTGTTTTTTAACGCAATGGTAGGAGCTCTGCCTTTCAATTAAGAAGAAAGCAAAAAATAGAGAATTACAGGAGTGACAAAGGGGCACAAATAACAGGCACCCCCAGCCTGCCAGAACATATTCCTTAATTAATTGAGTGGCAGAGCTCCTGCCTTTTTTTTTTAAAAAAAAAAGCCTGCTAGAACACAAGAGACACAGAGTGCCCAAGAGCCAAAAGAAGGCTTCTAGGGAATTTTATCTCCTACAAAGGAACAAGAATATTTGGCTTAGTATGTTGCCAATATTTAGCCACTAGGGAACATGTAAATTAATTTATTATGAATTACTCCAGATAAGCACCTTTGGAACTGATGCTTGTGACAGGCATGGTTTTGCAGACAAAAGAGTTCAAAGTTTTCTACCACATTTACTTAGGTGGCTTCACATTTACCATTTCTTAAGTTTTTTCCTGATTGTTCTCTTGTAGACCTTAGTTTGTGTTCGATCTTAACCTTTGTGCCACTAATCCATTCTCCTAATACAAATGTTTTTATGGCATGTCTAAATGAGAATAGTAGTATCATTAGAAATAAAAGGCTAACAAATACATATAGTGACATTGTTGAAGGAAAAGGTGCCTAGCACCACCTCATTTCTTAGTCTCATATGGAAGTGCTTATTTCCTAGAGCACTACAGTGGAAGCAAGTTACAGTTTTACAGCAGAATTTCGAGTGACAGTGTTAGTTCCTTTTGTAGTGAATAAATATTTGAATAGTATGAAAGAATTTGTTAAAACAAACAGCATGAAAAGAGTGGAAAATATTGGAAGATACCTTTTTTCATTTTCTCCAACCACCACTAAATTAAGAACAAGTTTGAATGACTCATAACATTCCAGTACAGCACATTTCATGTACTCATCAGCACATATACGTTTCCAAAGATCTGAATCTCTAGGTCTAAATTGTGCTGCCATGTCTAAAGCTATAGGTATCTGCATCAAACATAATAAACTGCTATCATATATATTATTAAAAATATGCAAACAAATTACAAATCTATTTCGCCAAACCTTGCTAGCAAGCAAGAACAGCGGCCACTGCATCAATTTGAGGCTGGGGTCTGACGAATAAGGAACCACTAGCAAGTCCATCTCCCTATGCATCAAAAGGTTCTCAGCTGCACTGCAACAATGATATCTTCTTACTAAACATGAGGTAAGTGTCTCACCTATCACTTATAAGATCTTCTTCCCGGAAACTGCATATTACTTCATTCCACAATTGAGCAAACTTGGCGGCTTCAGTTCTCTTGTTGGGAGAAACCTGTATGGTCAATAACTTATAATAAGAAGTTACCTTAGTTTATTAGGGGAATCATTCTGAAAAATTCAGTCATTTGAAACCTCAGCAAAGCGCTTTGAGAGTGAAAAGCGCCTGTTTCTGCTTTTATCTGAAGGCACCAAATATGTGTTGAAGGCTCCAGGCAAAGAATGGAATCGTGATCTCAGCATTCCCAATGTTCGTATCTAATGCAGATAAATTAACAGCTCGTTTAGAAAGTAGATTGGGTAGTATTCAACTGTTAAATGGTATAAACATGTCTAACTATTACAGAATAACTTTTTTTAAAAAGAAAATGATAACATTAATAAAAATGTGGCAACAGTTAAAGGAGTGAATCAGATTGTGCATGCAACAAGCCAACAGAACAAGTCTCTGTGCTGAACTTTATTAATACAATATGAGTAGAGCATATGCCATTAAATAAAACAACAAAAACCTTGAAAAGTGATCATAAAAGAAATAAAGAGGACAATAAGCCAGAAAACAGATCCTTACAAACATAAAATGCCTTTTGAAATTCAATTGAATTTTAAGGATGCAGAGACATTTCAACTGTTAGGACATTTCAGTAAGATTTTTCCATACAGAACATGTTTTGCATAAAACTTTGTTAAATTGTATACAAATTATTTCATTTGTAAAGTTAAAGCTTATTGGTTAATGCAACTCCCTGTGATTTTAATTTATTCAATTACCCACTAATACAGAAGTCATTGAAAAGAAAAACATTTGGTAATCAAACTCTCTACACATTTTAATGCTCGACGAGTAACATAGACTAATTTAGGTTCATTATTACCTCCCCAAGTCGCCCAAGTGCTCCAGTCATGCCACCAAATATTGTAGAGAAGATGGCATACCAAATCTGTGTATCCATTAAATAGACCTGCAATAATTAAAGGCAACAAAAATGAATATTAGAGTTACAGTTCATGTTACAAATCAAAAAAGAAGAATAAGACAAATATTACTAGCCAGATAGAATAAGACAAATATTACTAGCCAGATAATATATATAAGTTGGGTAAGTACATACCAATAGAACAGGAGCCCAGAGCGACATGATGGCACCAATATTATAGGATGCTGCAAAGGTAATAGTTTTATATTATATAAAGGAAAGGATTCACTCAATGAAGACACTACCCAAAAAATAAAGAATGAATGAAGGAAATAATATATTACCATTTGGAAAAAATTCATGCCACTCATATTTAATATTATGAACACCCATTACGTCCTTTGTTGGTTTTATCAGAGGTTGAATCTGCAAATTAAGATGAGTTTTAGATCCAGCACATAAAAGAATCATTGCAAAACATCTAAATATAGAACTTACTTGGACAAAGTAGCTGAACGAAAATTTGGAGCATAACAGCAAAATCCAAAAAAATGTATACCTTTGAATTGAACAGAGGAGAATAAGAATCCCATGAGAGAAGACTAGTAATAATAAACAAATATTGAAAATAAACAAAGAGCATGTTAACTCACTTAAAAAGTGAAACTTGGCTTTCGTGCATTCCACGGCCAACGTAAATTCGTTTCTGCAATTTTTTGTGCAATTAGGATATGTATGGAACAAGAAATGGTGCACGGAATTATTTTTATGCAGCAAAACCAAGGAGAAATCTCTGAAACAGACTTTCTAAAGAAATCTCTGAAACATTGCTTGGGTGCATGCTATGGAAATAGTTAAGTGTACGAAATGTTTTGACTGACTTAACTGTGGAAGTATTTATGCAGACATTTTCAGATAATGCTGATTAGACATCTACATTTGCTGAAGTAGCACATAATATGACCTCCTTTATTAATTATGTAGCTCTAAAAAATGCAATAGGTAGTATGCTTTGAAGAACTACACAATTACCAAAACCACACTTAATCAGACAAAAGTCTGAAGATGAGATAATTTCTTCCTTTTTTTCTCGAAAAACGCAGGAGAGCTGCGCTTCATTATATTGAGAAGAAGAAAGATGGGTTAAGAACACTTTACACAATACACACTACACACCAGACTGTTTGACTGATTACATTCACGCCCGTGAACTAGTTGTCAAGGCGACCAAAACCATACATGCTAACTATCAGAGAGTGGGGCAGTCAGGAAGGAAAACCCCCGAGCACCGGCCATGCACCATAACTGGCGCTCCTCCCCTGCAGCAACCAAGGCCCTGGGGACGCTAGGCGTTACCCCATCAACACCCATAGTCCTTTGAGATTTTTTTTATGGGATTGTTTTATGAGCTAACTCCTGTTCCAAGTCCAACTACAAACACTAGGATGCCTGACAGATAACACGAGATTGGCATATAGTGGGCATAACAATCCAAATTGACAATAATTCATGATGATCTTGTAAACTTGACTGTCATTCGAATAATCAAAGAAATGATCAAATGCATTTTTGCAAGAATGACCAAACTACAGATCTAGGAAATCTATGACTAAGTCAGTGACCAAATGCATTCTTGCAAAATCAATTGAATCCTGTCCAAATAATAGCTTAAGACTTTGCCAAGTAAAAATTTGTTGTCTCACAGCAAAAACTTTGGGAAGAGCTTTTTACAAACATGTTGCATAAGTAATTTTTGAAAATATATATACAACAAAAATAAAGAGACTAGATTGAATTGAATACCTGAGACCACCATAAAAGCAGTCTAACAATATGCCAGTCTGAATTTTCTATCCACCTTCGGAACATTGGAAACAGGAAGAGTGCTGCACTAAGGATATTAGGTATTAGGTACACTGCCACAGCCAGGATATATAGAGGTGGCACCCCTTTGACATAACGGAGATATTTATTTAAATCCTTGAGTGGTAATAAGTTGACTTTAGATGCTGTGCTAATGTAGAAAAATGGAAGAACCACAGCCCACACGGCACTAACTATCATCTTCAGAATACTTCTCATGATGTCAACGAACTTGCATCTATGACTGCCAGGAAAGTTCAGAATTAAGTCCAAAATGCCTGCCATCAATTATAGAAAAAGGTCAGTCATACTTTGAACTAGAAACATTTTTTAAATGTAATGGCAGGAGCTCTGCGTTTCAAATAAGGAGGAAGAAAGTGTAATATTGTGTTAAAATATCTGAGGACACATAAGCTCCAAATTCAAGAGCATGGACAAAACATGACTGCTCCATGCTACATATAGTTCTCAAGACAGATGAGATGATTGGATGAGATTGAAAAATTTTGGGGATCCGTAGAAAGTATCAGCAGAAGGTTGGACAAGCGATTTTTTTAAAACGAATTCGCCAACTGAAAGTTGTAAGTGGTAAGGCTAACAGATATTATCAGATGTTCTACAGATTCCCTCTAGCAATAATTAGATATCAGTCATTAGTCTGCATTTGAATTCCATTATTTGTTCAGTATCTATTAACTGAGAAGTTCATCTGACACCGTTTAACAATGAAGACAAATTCATATAGTTCATTCCACCCTAAATCACTTTGTCAATCACTTTACAGAAGGTTAGAGTACAAAGAGTGAATGAAAGAACATAAGGCAACAATGGCTTTGGCTTCCATAAAGATATATAGTTCATAAAAACTTGCTGCATATCATGTTGATATGTACATATTTAAGAAAAATTTTGGTGAGCAAAAGCATTTTAAGGGAGATTGTTTAACGGGTGTGTTCGTGCAAAAATACTAACCCCAGCCATCGAATCGGCATGTAATCAGATTTTTTTTTTCTATCTATCAATGAAATGACACGCAGCTCGCCTGTACATTTGAGAAAAAAAAAAGAAAAAGCATGTTAAAGGGGAACATACTTTGGAGGAACTGTAGAAATGCTGCGGTGACAAATACACTAGACAGAGAATACAAAAGGTCTTTCCGAAGGATCTCAGTCAATGAATAATCATTCCAGGCAATAATCAGCATTGCCTGTTCAATAAGTGACTAGAAGATTAGCAGGTATCAAACTGTAGTCAAGATAAAAGAACATCCATATGCAATTTCAGTATAGTACCTGTAGAGCCAAAATGTAGAAAGTCCACATTCGGTCAAAACTTCGGAAGATGTGCCAAAATGTTCTAGTCTCAACAAAATTTGTCTTCCCCGTACTTTTCGTGGAATCCTTTTGTGGTGAGCTTCCAGCCTATAAATAATGTTTGTCAAAAAGAAATTCCCAATCAAATTTCTTGGCAAGAGATATTGGCTGAACACATATGGATATCAAATTTGTACCATTGTTACAGGCCTTGAATCATGCACGGATTTGAAGAAGTCACCATCATCCCGCATAGGCCACCCAAGTGAGAAACAATCAGATGTCCTGAGTGAAACGGAATAGGACTTGTTACACGCAACGCGAAGGAATGGTTATCCATAGAGCAAAGAAGAAATATTTTCCCTTTTATAGAAGAATGGCTAGAGCGCCAATTGTGATCTTTTTAATATTCTTTGTGTCCTTTTTTGTTTCATGAATTCTATTGCTTACACACTCCTTTTTAATTCTATTATTAATATATTTAACCAGTATGGGGTTACCCCTCCTTTTTCTTAAAAAAAACACAACATGGAGTAGATATGTACTAAGAAAATAAAGCAGTGAACAGACCAGAAGTACTCGTTTAGATCATCATAGTTAGACCACGCAGAATGTGGCGTCTTCCCATGCTGTGATTTGCCTGCCTCCTGCAAATAATCACAATTATCCGTATTTAACAAAACTAATTGCGCATTTTCTATGTAATGATTTATCAAAGTACCTTTCTGATGACTCTATAGAAAGGTGTAACCACTTTCTTCAAGAATGCCTCCTCATCCCCACCATAAGATGGCCTGATATTCTCCCCAGTCACAATACTAACGTTTCCAGCTAGCAGACCATGCAGCTCATATGCCATCTGAGCAAATCAAAGATGGCATGTCACAGTGTATAAACTTTATTGCACCGAGCTTTGCCACAAAATGTGATAATTAAAAAAGTGTATCATACATTATGGAAGATGTAGCAAAGACACTCCGGCATAAATCTGATATTTGCTGCTTCACCCCATATTAGAAGATAAAGACCTAGGTATAGAATCTTCCGCTGCTGAATTTCCTGTGGTTGTGCGCCTTGAGGAAATCTGCAGTCAGAAGATCATCAGTACCATTTACAGTAAGAGTGATTTTTTCTCTGATAACAATTGTAAGGAATATTACACCTTAAACTATGCTTCCGTGACAAAAATTTGCACCACTTCCTGTAATTGTTGAATAGCTTAGTCATCACAACATCAACAGCTCGGTCATCAAGCTGTTTGAAGGATAAAGAAAAAATCCAGTTAACTGAGAGGCATGAAAAACAAAGGGGTTGATTAGTATTCTCTAGTGATACACTTGAGGCACATGCATGCAATCTAATACCCAATCTGTTGTGTAATGTGCCTGTGTGTGTTTGGACTGAACTATAGTTATATTCTTCACCATATGATAGAATGCAACTAGTCAATAATCCTTTCACATTTTATATGCAGCTATTTCAAAACTCAGTTAATCTGATGCCAGTATCACGGCACGTTTCGAGCCAACGCAATTTACTTCGGGAGACTTACAAGTTCGACAACAGAAGAATAGTTGCATAATATATCACATTTTTCACATCCTTATGGTCAAGCCACCAAAATGAATTGTGCGAAAAAGCAAACCTTGCTGAGTGGATCGGCCTTTGGCTCGAGCCTAATGTGGACATTAGCAAGGAAGAGAATCAAATGCTCTCTTTGATTCCGTACACTATCTCGCTGCACATAAGAAGAAAGCTAATGTTAGATACAAATGTTTTTTTAGGGGATGTTAGATACAAATGTAACCAGGCTTTACTAGGAATATGACCAAAATGATCCATATTCTATCTACAGTAGCGCAGGACCAAAAGTCCCATAATAATAACAAAAAGAGCAAGTATTCCTTCAAAAAAAAAGAGCAAGTAAACTGAAATAGAACCAGAAGACCTGAAAGCCAAACATAGCTCTCAACCAATCCAACAAATCAAGGTCGCCACCCTTCTGCCTCTGTGGCTCGAATGTTGAAGGCCAGGTCAAGCCCCGTATGTTCCGCAGGGCTGCAACTGCTGCTTTGATCTGTTAATACTCACTATTTCATTAAATCAGTACAATGGCGTTATTCTTTTAGAGGAAATTCATTCCACAGTTATGGATAGTACATACCTCCTCCAGCTGCATGATGGACTGGGATGCACTGGCGGCATCAAGAGGGAGGATATTGAATGGTGTGTAGATGTCTTTCTTCTCTTGCACATCCTTGTGCAAGCGAATAATCTGTGCAGGGGAATATTAGAGAAACTCATTAGATACACTGCAATAGAACTAATTAGAGTAGATGGCAAACACGAACCTCAGGATTGAGCTCCTCGACTTTCTCATTTTTATTGACGGCGCAGAGTACCTCAAAGAGGACTCCAGCGGTCTGGTAGGCCTTCCCAAGTTGAGCCCTTCAAGTGACATTGACATGCGACATGGTACGAATGGGTAGGATTAGATTTATACATACATTGGAGAGCTCTGGTAGGAAACTTGGGAATTACCTGTCAGCTTGCTCCCCTTTGTCAAGTGCACGAACATAGTTCTCGTAGTACTGTTGGTAAAAACTCTCGATCTCGCGAGCATCACTTTTCTTCACACGCTTAGCAAGACTAGGGCTATTATCCTGTGTTGTTGCAAAGAGTGGGAAAGAAAACACATTTTCAATAGTTCAATAGCAAGTTGAAAGATATAACAAAACTAATAGGGTATTTAGTTTCAGGAATCTTTCCATTGTAGCAAAAATCAAAAGGCAAGCTATTATCCTGTGTTGTTTCCAACATAATGTACCTTCATTTTTTAGGCTCACAGGCACATATATTGTTCAAGACTAGGGCCACTTTATCAGTGCCAAAACCTACCGTATAGATGTTGCACATAAAGAGAGCTAAAATGAATGAAAAAAAAAATCTAATTGATATGATGCTTGAACTACATGTTTAATAGTTCAATAAAATAGTAAGTAAAACATTGCTAATACACACAAAATCAAATATTTCATTCAGTAGTGCAATAAAATAGTTAAGGATACTGCATGGTACACACACACACACACACAAAAATGTTTCATTCAGTTGTGTGTGGACTGTGTGGGTGGGATGGGGTGGGGTGGGGTGCGGGGGATATAAGACACCAAAAGTCTTGGTCATCTTCATTTTTAAACGATGTATAAATTTAAATTGATGATTGAACTTTGAAATTGAATGAACAGAGTAAAGCTACAAAAAATTTTCAAAAAAAGAGTAAAGCTACAAACAGTACGAACTGGAAATTAGGGAGTAGACTGTAGACATTAGACGAAAAATACTTAAACTTGGAGGGTGTAGGCGTGTAGCTATAAGGGAGCAGACGTACAGGAGTGGAGCTGTGTGAAGGCCAGAGAGCTAAAATGGAGCTGCCGGCCTACGCCTTGTGGGCTATCGCAGTGCTGCAATACTGTCAGGGCCCAGCCGCCCAGGCCGGCGCGGCGCCCCAGCCGTTACCGATCGGCTTACACGATCATGACAGTGTGAGCACAGAGCAGGGAACAGGCGGACAGACAGAAATCCGAGATGAGTTATCGAGGAATGAGGGCGTCAAGCCGGCGTAGGGATCAGGATCCAACAGGGCGGCAGCGGGCGGCCGGTCGATGGTGGTGGGAGCGAGCGAAAGGGGCGATCGGCGTCGGAAGGGAAGGTTCCCCGTTCCCCTGGTTGGACTTGGGCCTGATATTTCATATGGGCCAAAAATCTATACATGGTAGTAGGAGTTATCGGGCCACGGCCCTAGTGCCCCTAGGCCCAGGCCCGCCGTCACCAAACAATGTTTTCAGAATTATTATCCAATTTGTGACGAATTTGACAGCAGAGTACACCTTACAAACCATGCAAGCCAAATAAGGTTACTGGAAAGCTAAAAAAAAACAATAAACGAACTGAAATGAATAAACCTAAAGGAGAATACAACATAAACACTATAGCATGCAAGACAATATGGAGCAAAGGGTGTGTCTCACCTTCTCAAGACGTTGGAGCAGTGCTGTCTTGAACTGCCTGACGCCACGGCCAATGGAGTTTTGATCCAGCCGGTGCGCCTTCTCGAAGGCATAGAACCGACCTAATTTCACAGCGAAACTATATATCAAGATGAAAGCATCAAAATGCTAACAACTTGCATTTATTTTGCAGGAAGTAGCGATCTGGACATCATATAGCTAGTACTGTTTATTATTTAAACAAAAACTAAATGTACGCGCCTATTTAATCCAAGTCTCAAATTCCAGTAACGAGATACTATTCATGCCAATCTGACTGCAGATTGGTTTATATACAAACCGAGAAAGTATGGGCAGGACAGTCATATATGCATCTAATCTGTGTTCTGAAAGACAAATTGCCCCCCCGAAACGAACAATTGATGCATACGGATGGCCACATAGAAAACGAACTATGTTACGTGCGGGTGTGAACATACTCCGAAATTTCCTCTCTGAAGCAGAGAGACGTGTGGCAAAACAGGAAAAGCTCGTAGAGAAACACAGCAACTCTTTGTCTGGACAGAGACTCGGATGCATGATCACAACGATTGAGCAAAACCTCTTCGAAAATCACGAATCAAGGCGTGCATGTGGCCCAAAAATTCTCAGAATAAGCTTGTCGAAACGCACGAACCAAAAAAAGTTCGAAGCAGACAACCAGGCTAATTAAAAGTTCATCAGGAGCCCTCGATTAATTCATTTCGTCGCAAAATTCAGACCAAACGCGTCAAAACTGCACGCGATCGAGTGCGCCACAATAATTCCCGGGAGCAGCAGGAAACAGGAATGCAACATACAGAGGTAGGCGACCCGGGGGCGCTCGTGCTCGATCTCGGCCGCGACGCGCAGGATGGGCGCGATGCTGTTGAGCGTAGATGGGACGACTTCGTTGTCGAAGACCTCCATGGAGAAGGTGGCCATGCCCGCACCCCTCGACCCGCGGCGGTTGAGCCCCGACCCGAGCGCGGACGTCGGCGTCACCGGCTCGTTCCCCGCGGCGTGCCCCGCCGCAGCCGACGACGGCGGCGGCGGCGGCGGCTCGTCCCCGCCACCGCGCGGCGCCGTCATCTTCGCCGCCGCTCCACCACCCCGCGCACGCTCTCCGGGGCGATCCTCCTGCTGCATTGGGCTAGGGTTAGCGCCAGAGAATAGGGGGATTCAGGCGGAGAGAGAGGGAGGGAACGGACACAAACCCCAAACCGCGAGGCCGCGACCGCGAACGCTTCGCCGCCTTCCGCCTCCGGTTCCGCTCCGCCTCGGCTCGCCTTCTCGGGGAAACAAACGGAGGAGGTGACAGGGGAGACGGGTGAAGAAATAGAGGGAGCGGTCTTGCGTGCCCGTCGTTATTTATACTTCGATCCGACGGCTCAGATGAGCTCCTTCTGGGGAAAGCGGGGCGCGGAGGAGATCAGGACCGTCGGGCCGGCTGATCGCTGAGCTCCGCAGCT
>Ga0182004_10003185_pt1 | contig 13002 bp, 12 predicted proteins | sample Sormic07211540_1_FD_120479 | JGI IMG/M metagenome (GOLD analysis project Ga0182004, IMG submission 120479) | Endophyte microbial communities from Sorghum bicolor roots, Mead, Nebraska, USA - 072115-40_1 MetaG | ecosystem: Host-associated > Plants > Roots > Unclassified | place: USA: Nebraska... | reverse complement strand
CCGCCCGCCTGTCCGGTGTCCGGTCCGCGACCTCTTTTTTGCCCCGCTGTGACGCTGTCGTCGTCGCCATCGCCTGGAAAGCTTCCAAAGTGCCGCTACGCAAAGGGTCAAAAGGCCACTGATTCCTCGCTCGCTCTATGCTGTGCTACTCCTACTTGCATAAACTGGCAAGAAAAACCGCAGAGGGAGAGGGGGGCAAGAGATTGTTGCCGTGGCGTCGTCGTTCTCGTATCGTAGGCATCCCAAGAGCCAAGTGGAAGTGGGGCCAGACCGCCGGACGGACGGAGCCACGGAGCATGCATGTGGCGAAGCTGGAAAGGGGGGAAATTACCATGCAGTTACGTTAATATAATACTATAACCAGGCAAGATCAGGAGTGCAAGTGCATATGGCTCGCTGGGCTTTCAGCAATCAGCAGGCAGGAATGGACTGTTGGGCGCAGCAGATGTATGAAAAAGGACAGTGCCGTGCGGCGCAGGGCAGCTCGCGATCGTCGTGCATTTCGCGCTCTTCCGCTTTGGAGGCCATGCACGGGCACGGTAATTTCAAAGACGGCGAACTTTTTAAATTTACTGTTACTATTTTCCAACGGAGATGGAAAATTCCATTCGTATACATGTCCCCGACAGACAGGCCCTAGCGTTTCCTGGAGCACACTGGTACAGAAGTTGCGCTACTACAGACGATGGAGAAGAGAGCGCAAGTGCACGAGGGGAACAAGTTGCTGAATCCGGGGGTCCGAAATGAACAGAAAGCTATCGCACTAGGATCTAAGCGTGGGCCGCACAGAGCCCATGCGCTATGGAAGGCCTTGTTTAGTTCACCTGAAAACCAAAAAGTTTTCAAGATTCTCCGCCACATCGAATATTGTGGCATATGCATGAAACATTAAATATAGACGAAAATAAAAATTAATTACACAGTTTAGCTGTAAATCACGAGACGAATCTTTTGATCCTACTTACTCCATGATTGAATAATATTTATCACAAACAAACGAAAGTGCTACAGTACCGAAAAATTTTCACTTTTCGGAACTAAACAAGGCCGAAGTTAAGAAAAAAAGTGCGGACCGCAGATGATTGGTGCCTCATTCGCGGCCAGTTTGTTGTGGGCGGGGCCCAAAAACCAGATTACCGGCTCATTTTAACTATCCTTCTCTGTAAAAAAAACTATCTCCTTTAGGTTCAAAAAGAAAAACCATCTCCTTTAGTTTTGTTTTTTTCTTCTCAAACTAAACTATTTAAATTATCTTCTGCTTTGTTAGAAATGGCTTTCATGGTAGTTCATATTTTTTTTATTAGTTTGAAAAGATGCAGTAAAAATATCTGATAGGGTTTTATACTACGAAAATCTCTTCAAACTTCTAAAAATCGTGGAAAAAAGTTTTAGACATAAGATTGAGACATGACAAACCAAAATGAAATATTTAAATTTTGTGAAAGTATCTCTTAAATCTTCTAAAAATAGTTTTAACTCTAGAAGAATGGAAAGATAAACATTTAGATCTTAAAACATTCTAATTGATGTCTAAACATGTTTTGAAATTGTTTATGCAAAAAGAAATATGAGACGCAACCAACATGAATGCAGTCATCATAAATATATGTTGTATTCTTGTAGTTAAGGGCTTGTTTGGATCAGGTGAAGAAGATGCCTGAGCTCTCTCAAGCTGTTGATTTCCAGCGCCAGGGGCTAGATCGACATGCCTGGGCGAGGTTCCCCAATCCCCAGGCGATGGAACAATCCAAACAGCCCCTAAGTCTTTAGAGATACTTTCATGGTTTCTAAATACTTTATTGAGCTTGTCATATCACAAATTTCTCTAGTATTATTCTTGAAATATTTGAAATCTTAAGAGACATTTTCATGGTTTTAAAAGACCTTATCGAGTATTTACCAAATTTTTTTAAATACAAAAGATTAAAAATCTGTACAAGGAGATAATCTAATGATTTTGAGACTTAAAGAATATAAGATGTCTAGTTATGAAGCTCGAGAAAAATATAACCACGATAATCAAAAGGTACAAGAGAATTTTCGTTTGTCTAGTAATTTTTAGACGTTCTTGGGCCAAAAGCCCAAAAGGAAGAGCTGCTTTACGGCCCAGTCTATAATACAGGTGGACCCAATGACACAAACCCCTATGAATGTTTAGTTGCTACCTATACAGTCTTCAACTACAGACAAGTGACAACTACAGAGGTCGCTAAACGCCAAAAAAGCTATTTTGCCAGTACTCTTACAGACAATTACAGCTCACAAGTACTGAGACTCAGCGAGTCAACAACAGCAGAAAACATATCACGAAACTAAACAACTACCCGCACAACAAAAGGCTCTACAAACAAAAAAGCATACTTCTGGTTGGGCTCTCCACAGATGATCTTCAGCTGCTTTCTCAGCCAATGCTGTGCTCAAGGGTCTCTACTCGTGTTATCGTGTAATTGTGTTAACGGTATCGGCAGCAACAAGTGGATATATACAGGTGGGGCCAAGAGGCTTCGTCTCATCTCTACCTTTACACAGCTGCTAACTGTTATCAGACCTGGTAGACCATTCCTACCTCCAGAGTGGAGGCATGTGGTATGTTCGCAGCGTATGCAGGGCCACGGCTGTTCTTCCTCAAGAACTCGTAGAAGAAGTTTATCACAATTCGCTTTATGAAACTTGACCCGCTCTTTGCCTTCATGTACGAGTGCCCCAGGATGAAGGACATGCCTGCCTCCCTAGCGTCCATGAGCTCCTGCAGCTCACGGCGCACCTCACTGTCCACCTGAGCACTCTTCGGTATCATGAACCTTGCTTTCTTTTGCTTGGGTACTGCATTGTGTGGGTCTATCTCCTTATGAGGGGTTCCAGATGCATCAAGTTCTCCATCCTCTTCCCACATATTAATTCCAGTACTGATGGTGGACAGCTTCTCGGAGGGCTTATCTGTGTCCTCGACGAAGCCATTCTTGTCATACTCCCCACTGCTGCGGATGAACTCTGCAATGTTGCTGACTAGCTCCTTCTCGAACTCTAGATCATCCTTCTGCACATCGCGATAACCATATCTGACAATGACCCTGTATAACCTATACTCTTTTGGACCAATGCGACCCACCAGAAATCGTTCCTCAGGTTCCACATGCGGCACAGGAACTGATTTGACACAGAGGAATACCAGTACCTGATGAAAAACAATTGTGAGAACCCTACAAGTTACATCCATGAACTGACTCATGCACTAATGCTGCTTATTCAGATCTCAGGGCTTTGTGCATTCAGAAAAACTGTTGCTTGATATGTTTATGAACTATGAAGTGATAAATTACCTGGTGAAACGCAGGCAGATTGGTGACGAAGTGGGAGAAGATAGCTGGAATTCCAGACATTAGTTCTGTATGTATTAGCCCAATGCCTCGAACACGAACAATGCCCAGTGAAGGACCAAGGTTTAAGAGCCAGTTTACTGAAACCTTGTTTTGCACATCGAACTCGTACTTCTTTATTGTGCCATAGTGCCAGACACACGTGACCACCATAAATATGAAGGAGAGAGTAATAGGAACCCAAGCACCTTCGTGAAACTTGACAAGGGCAGCTGAGAAGTAGATTACTTCGATCGTGCCAAAGAAAAGCAGGAAACCAAGGGCAAGGAAGATACTCTTGTTCCAGCAAAGCACAATAACGAGTGACATTAAGCAAGTGGTAACAAGCATGACAGTTATTACTGCCAACCCTGTATCAAGAAAATTGGGTGAAACCATAACAAATATATATGAGGTTCACTTCAATTTCAATGTATTCAGGACTATATGAATCTGAGTTTTTTTTTACCTTGTGCATTTGCCAAGTGCTTTGTGTCTCTGAAGCCAATAGTAACAGCCAGGCAGAGTATCATCAGCATCCAATTGATTTCTGGTATGTATATCTGACCATGCACTGTCGAGGATGTGTGCACAATCTTCACTCCAGGGAAACAACTTAATGAAGAGCACTGCTTGATGATTGAAAAGGTTCCAGTAATAATTGCCTGACTCCCAACTACAGCTGCTAGTATCGCAATCACCAGAACAGGCCATCTGAGTGTTTCTACAAACAAAGTTGCATACGTCAGTAATTCAAAACATGCAGGTATTTTTTAAATGGAATTCTGTAAAAACAAATTACTACTTTAATAATAACATTTTTAAAGAAAAAAAGACAAGGGAAGTTAAAGAAATTACCTGGTACTGACACATAAAAGCCAATATGATAACTGCTCTCAATGTTGTGATGTTGTGAAATAAAAGCTGCTTGTCCCATATAAGCCAATACAAGTGCAGGATAAACCAAGGATATGAATGCAATCTGTCAGGATTTTTAAAAAATCGTTAAGAATCTCAAGACAGTTCAATATTTACATTTTCCTTTTTCAAGTGTGGTGAGTAGGACAATGGAAATTTCGGAAACCAGGATAATGTCGATATCTCTAGGATACTGAGTATGAATATAAAGAACTACAGAAATGATGACAAAACTTAAACACGCATCAAGTACAGATACAAACACACATCGAGTACAGATACTTGGTTGACCTTTCAAAGGAATCAGTAAATTAAAAGATTTCAGTCAAGAGGCAGATGCTTTCAGGGAAGGAACCGACTCAGCACAAAATTCCTAAGGGAAAAAAACTATGTGAATAAAAAAGTAGTTTAAATGTTAAGGATAATTAGAAAAATTATACTAAAGACTATTAGCGTGTTACAAATTTTCTACATTTGTAGAAGTCTAAACTGTGACGGAGATATGCAAATACCATGAAAATAGGAGTTGTAATGTCTCTTGTTAATTTTACTGTACAAAGATTAAGAACCTGAGGTAAAGTAGATATGATTTTATTAACAAGAAAAAGGTGAACATTGGGGATCAGTAAAATTCTGTAAATATAACACATAACAGTACTTGCCGTTGTAAGTTGTAACAAACTCGTCTATACCTGGATTGATGATTGTGAAAAATGTCCAAGATCTGCATACATAGCTTCAGAGCCTAAAAGTTTTACCAATAATAGGAAAAAAAAGAGTGTCAGACTTCTGTCACTAGAATTCAGGTATTGCCGCAGTCAAATATTAAGCAACAGCAGCCTAGTTTATCTGTACCTGTCACACAAAGAAGGATTCCACCCAGTGACATCCAGCCACCAGTTTGAGTCTTCCGGAGGAATTGATACATGTAGTATGGCGAGAGGGCTCGATAAACATGGTGGTCCCAGTGGATGATATTGTAGAGGCCTATTGCACTTATGCAGAGAAGCCAAATGCATACGATTGGTGCAAAAAGAAACCCAACTTTGTGTGTGCCGTAGTGTTGCAGTGCAAACAAGCATATAAGTATGGCACAAGCCACTGGAAGTTCTATATCTGCACATAAACAAGTTGCAGTAAACATCTCATAAGCATGGTATAATCGAACATAATACATAAAGGTGACTAAAACTAACACAATTGAACTAATGAAACATTGGCCTATGTGTATTCTAACATGTGCAGTATAGCAATAAACGCAAGCAATCACAGAAAGGATTTAACCTACATTTGTGCTGTTCCTTTTCCAACGACAACTCAAGCCCAGATACCGCAGAAAACACTGCAAATGGAGCAACATCAGTCGCATCAGAAACAAATATAATGCGATGAGGAGCAACCATCCAACACCAAGACGGCAAACCTGAGACTGCAGGGGTGAGCACGCCGTCCCCGATGACCATACATGTCCCGAGCAGTGCGAAGAGCAGCAACAGCCGCTGCAGCACTCTGTACTTCTCCAGCACCGCCCTGACCCTGGACACGGGCCGCTCGCCACGACGCCCGGTGACCTTGTCTTCCTCCATGAGCTCGTCTCTGGTGCCGCCGCCGGGCAGGAGGCCGGCGCGGACGTGGCGGCAGATGAGGGAGTAGAGCGCGAAGGTGCCGCCCTCCCCGCCGTCGTCGGCACGGAGCACGATGAGCACGTACTTGACGAGGGTGATGAGGGTCAGCGTCCAGAAGACGAATGAGAGCACGCCGTAGATCTCCTCGTTGCCCTCCGAGTGCTGGATGTCATTGCCGGCGAAGGCGCTCTTGTAGACGTAGAGCGGCGACGTGGCCACGTCGCCGTACACCACCCCGAGGCTCTGGTACGCGAGCAGCAGCGTCGCGCGCCATGACTCCCCATTCCGCCGCTGCAGGAGACGCAGCAAGCAGTACAGTCAGGAAAATGGAGGAGCAAGCCCCAGCAGCCCCCAACAGAGGAAACCGCTCCAAATCCAAGGACCCAAACCACAAACTCACGACGGACTCACCTTGCGTTGCGCCGCCTCCCCGCCGCCCGCGGCCTCCAGATCCATGTCACTCCCCAGCCCCGCACGCGCGCCCTCAACCTCAATGCGTCACGCCACGCCTGCTGGCTCCATGGCAGCGAACCTCGAGGAAGAATCGTCGGAAGGAAACAAGGAATCGGGGGGGCACCGAATCCAACCGCGGCGGCGCGTCCAAGAACCAAGATTTGTCCGTCGGGCTTGGCCTGTAGCGAGCGGGAGGCCAACCAACCAGGACAAGCGAGGCAAAGCAAGGCACACTCCGCACTCCTCCCCGTCCCACCCCCTCCTTCTAGTAGCTTCCCGCAAAGAACCACCTCGCGCAAGCTCGCTCGCTCGCTCTCGCCCCCACGCCCGCCGCGCCTCTTTAACTCGCTATCAAAGTATCAACCGCCCGTACGAAGCGAAACCGGGCGGTAACTCCCCTCGCTGGACGCGTACGAGAGCGCCACGACAAGTCGGCAAGCAAAGGCCAAAGGGGCGGAGAGGTCTCTGGCGAAGAGAGAGGAAGATAGGGATGCCGTTTGCCGTGGGTTCCTCTCCGCTGCCGTGCCGCTCGCCCTACGGTTCTGGATTCCAAACCACCCTGCCTTTTCTCTCTCTCTCTCTTTTTTTTCTCCCCTGGGCGAAGTGGAGTCGACTGTCGAGTCAAGTGAAGCAAGCACGCAGGTTCCGTTCTTGTAGCCGCGGGACTGCGGGAGGTGGCGCGCCGGCCAGGGGGAGTGGAAGCTTGCGTGGGGCTATCGAACGGAACGGGACGCGTGGAGCCGCTAGCTCTTACTACTTGCTTGTCGTAACGGGCTTGATACGTCGTTGTACGTTTTGCCGGTTTTAGTGCCTTTTAGGCCCTAATTGAGTGCCTTTTCTTGTTCCACTCCTTTTTTGGGTGCACTTTTTAATGGCTGCCAGCAGTGAAATTATACGGGTTAGATAGGAATACATCATGCTGTCCGGACGAAGCTTCGAAATTATATGCAGGCATCTGATGGGAAAACATGCTAACTTTTTTTAACGAAGACAAGACGGTGCTAGTTAAGCCTAGTCTGTTTGTTTAAGCTTATCGGCCGAATCTATTAGACATTTAACAATATTTTTTTCTCATAATAAATCAGTGAATAGTATTTTCTGTCATCTCTTAACCAAACGAACAAGACGGAATCTACAAATGAGCTGAAAACGAAAACTCAATTTATACATGATCAAGTGAGAATATAAATTTTTACTATAGGTTAAACATACAATAATTAGTTCATCATAAAAAATCATTATAATTGGATCATAAAAGTTGCAGCTATGAATTATTCTATTTAATTAGAGAAAAACATAAATCCAAAGTTATAGAAAAAACTTTATACTAAAGCATACCATATCATATGTTCATTGTGTATATCTACTCATGTGGAGTCCAACAAAATTAGATTTTCCTTTTTATGTTTTTTCTATGATTTACTATAATTTTTTAAGGATTCAGCATAAATAGATAAATAAGAAAAAGACAATCACTGTAGCAAAACCATCCTCCTTAGGGGTTTATTTGACTGGTTTTAGAAAATTCTGGAGTAGAAAATCCAGTTTTCATAGTTTTCTTGGGGTGGTGTTGAAGTAATCCACTCTAAATAGTTGGAGGAGGAAAAAGAGTCATGTAGACTTTTTTTTTTCTTTTTATATGGACAAAATTGCCCCTACCTCCTCTCTCTGTCACCTCATTGACACATGGAGCCCACTCGTTAGCTCTAGAAATACTCTCTCTATTAGTTCTAGAAATACTCTCTCTGTCCATGTAAATGTCACTATAGGGTGCGTGCGGTCAAACTTTACTAAATTTGACTAGATCTGTAAAAAAATATTACCAATATCTGTGTCACCAAATAAAATTCTTTTATGAGAACATGAAAATTCTTTTTTTTCCTTATTTAAGAAAACTTCATGTACAAAAATATTCAAATACATGCACATGACTCTATGAGAACATACTTCCAAATCAATTACTGAAAGTTCATTCAATCAATCTCATTGCTACGATGAATGTTTATATCCGTTCAAACATCCAACGGTTCAAATACTGTTCGTGTATCATTTGTTTATTTAACAATTCAACAATTGTTTCAAACATTGAACATAGATTATAGCCATCTAGAGTAAAGAAAATTCACTTATGCAGCCAAAGAAAAATCTGAGGCTGTCAAAAACCGAACATACAGCGTGGCTAGAAATCTGTTTCACGTAATTTTCAAAGATCTTACTTGTTGAAAGGGGGGAACATATTTCCTTTCGTTGAAAAGATAAGTCCACTTCGTACTATCTGATAGCTTGTCGACAGACGAAATGTAGACGAAGCGAAAGAGATATGCACGGATGGAGTGTACTTGCAGCTGGAAAGCTACGAAAGAGATATCCCGGGCATCTGATCTGACGGCAAAAAATTAAATTGATATTATCTCCAAAGGAGAGCATCGACACAGCGGTTTGACCCTGAAAAGGACGTTGCTGCTACTATACTAGTATACTAGTAGTAGCATAATACCATTTGTTTATTATTTTTTTCAAAGAGAAAACGCCTCATATACACACAGGACGGATGAGTTTTTGTCCTTGCTATTGCTATCAGATGATGCTACAGCCTCCTGTTGCTCGAGAGCAAGTTCAACGCTGGCCGGTGAAAATTTTGGACCGTGGAGTTGTGTCTTTTGTTTGCACTCGGCGGATAGAAAATCTCACGTCTTTGACAAAACTGAAACCAATAGATTTTGTGCGTGTGTAGCTTGTCCAACAATGCGTTAATGTTCACCAATCGTTTTTGGCTCATGTCCAAATACTACCTTTTTAAAAAAATTTAAAAGTAAAGTGTAGATAGCGTTTGGGAGAGAAACTACACGAAATCGAAGGAACAAGCATAGGCCACCTACTCCGAGATCCCGACAGAGCCGGATATGTATATGTTTTAGTATAAAATAAAATCGTGGGGAATCGCAGACAGAAACGGAGAAAACAAGCAGGACACGCTTCCAGGTGAGATGTACGTATGCCTAGAATCTACTGCAAAGATGTGGCGCCACATGATTGGGAGGCAATTAAAATTCTGAAATCAATAGATTAGTTCGGCCCCAGAATTGAGTAGTATACTAGTGGTACATCTCAGCATTTGTCAGAAATTACACGTATACATATCAGTGTGCACGTATATACAGCATCTGTCAGAATTTACACGCGGCATCGTACGGAGGTTACGATCAGAGCCAACGGATTAACTCGTGTAATAAGTCAAGGAGTTGGTGAGCAAACAATCAAAGATTTCAAATGTACACACCCAGTTCATCGTCGATTCGTTCTCGATGGCGTGATTTCACGTCTGATGGTACTATGTAGTAGGTAGGTACGGGCTTGATTCGAAGCTTTGTCAGCTGCTGATTCCAAACCCCTAATTAAGCAAAGCTCCCTGTCAGCTTCTATAACATCACCGCCTCCTCCTTTTATGCTTTTAACCTCGCTTTTATTTCTAGAAGAATATGCCATTATATTGCCATCGTCCGTCTAGCACGCATTGGTTAATCGAAAAGGAAACGAAGGGGTTGGGAGACTTTGCTTTCGGACCATCGGTTGCTATGACCGGACGGGGGGCGTCTATGAGCGGACGGGGAAAAAATCTCGGGACCTGGGAGCTCGTCCATTTTGGCCCTCGAACCACCAACCAGGAGAAGAACTGGTGCTGCATCATCTGTAGTGGACTAAAACTGTGACGGTGCTTTCGCGTGTTCAAGTCTCTGTTGAAACTTCCACCAAGGAATTTCTGTGCTGCAAGCCTGCAACCCAGACCCGGCCTCGCTCGCTTTCGCTTTCAGAAATCAGAACACCGTATCAGAGAATTGTGCTCGCATAGTCGCATGGCGGGCGACAGAGTTAAAAATTAATAAGCATGCAGCCTAGCATAAATCTCTGTGGTGACGTGACGTGGACTGGGCGATATATAATGAATTATTAACCGCATCAATCAGTCATGATGCCGGACTCGATCGGACCCCACCGGAGCCTCCGACGTGTGCGCAAAAGTTGGGCTCCCGTCACATCCAGCTCCCCGCCCGGACATGGCGACGTCGCTGTCGGCGGCCGGGACCCGTCGCACAGGACGACGCTGCCGATGCCCGATCGATGCCGACGGCGGCGGAGGCGGGCGTTGAGCTTTCTTTAACTTGCAGAGCATTTTTAATTTTAATTTAATCCAGCGTGCGTAAGGTGCTGGCCGAGAATATCTTCTCATGTCATCTTCGTCTTCGTCTTCCCCGGCAGGCGGCAGGCTCCCATATTCTTGGGCCACAGGCCCACAGCCACTCATTAGGCTCTGTTTAGTTTCCCATCCAAAATTTTTTTATACATCCCATCGAATCTTTGGAAACATGCATGGAATATTAAATATAAATAAAAAAATAAACTAATTACACAGTTTAGTTGAGAATCGTGAGACGAATCTTTTAAGCCTAGTTACTCCATGATTAGCCTTAAGTGCTACAGTAACCCACATATGCTAATGACAGATTACTTATGCTTAATAAATTTGTCTTGCAGTTTCCTGACGAGCTATGTAATTTGTTTTTTTTATTAGTTTCTAAAAATCCCTCGCGACATCCTTCCGACACATCCGATATGACACCTAAAAAATTTTTCTTCCCAATCTAAACAGGCCCTTAGTAGTAGGAGTAGGTGCTGTGACTTGTGTGCTCGTGCAGAGACCTGTTCCTGTTGTGCTTCCGGTGGCTGCTGACTGGCCAGTTGAGATTTTCAGTTTGATTTTTTTTGGTATAAACCACGTCGTTATATGTGCGCTCATTAGTGACGAAGCTAAAGTAAATTAGATGGTGATGTATTTGTCTTATGGGTATATAGATAAGTCTAATACGTAGTGGATATATATTATAAAATTTTAGAGCGTGTTTGGATGCGAGCCACTGCTAGCCACGCCTAAACTGCGGCTGAGTGTGGCGTGCCGCTGCTGCGGCGAACTTTTTGAGCGCCACAGTTAGTGGTGAGTTTTACACTGGAAGAATCCGTGGCAGCCTAAACTGTAGGCCCAACCAAACAGCTGCGTTAGAATTTGTGGCTCGCCACTGCTGTGGCGTGGCGAAGTTTGGCCGCAAACCAAACAACCTATTAATCACATCCACGGTGGTGCATTTGCACCCCTGCACATAACCTACCTTCACCCCTGCCGCTCGTGCCCTACGTGTGATTATTATTAGGCCTTTAGTTGGTGAAAAAATTTGGTTTTGACTATTGTGATATTTTCGTTTGTATTTGACAAATGTTATCCAATCATGGACTAACTAGGTTCAACAGATTCGTCTCACAAATTACAAACAAACTGTACAATTAGTTATTATTTTTATTTATATTTAACGCTCTATATATACGTTTAAAGATTTGATGTGACGTATAATCTTGAAAAATTTTAGGAACTAAACGAGGCCTTAGCAGTGGCAGTATATATATGCATGTGCTATTAGCACGTCGGCTTCGCTTCATTTAATTTGCGGGAATTCTGTAAACAAACTGGGCCATATCAACACTCGTGCGAACAGTATCCGGTCTGGTACTACCTATCTGGTACGCGATCGATTTTTCGTTGGTTGGCTCGATGATCCCCTCGAATAATTGGGACTAACACAGCTAGCTGTTTTATTTGTGGCCAGAGAAAATACTGGAGGCGAAACAGGTTGGTATCTCCTTTGTTTGGTGGTTTGGGCTACACCAAATGGGATTATGGAGGTGGGCCATAATGAAGAGCAGCAGATGTGTTGTGGCACCTCACCTTCGGGCAGGTGGTTCTTGCAGAAAGACAGCTGAATATATTGCCGCCGGCGCCGGTTCGCCACTATAAAACGAACTAGGGGCGTTGCCTGTGGTTCAGTGACTGTATGATATGCGTTCCGTTGCTCCACGCACTGGAAATGAGCTCCGATTCAGGATCGTTACCCACGGTCCGTTTCGCCAATCAATGTGTAAAGGCATCGAAATCTACAGCGCTAGTATTTCGAAACCACGGCGCGTGCAGTGGAAATATCAAATATGTGATGCGCGTGCTCTCCATTCGTGGAAGTGGAAGGAAGCCTATAAAACTCTGCCCGCCAGCGCAGTTCGTAGGCGCTAGGTCCCCTTGTCGGAAAGCCACCGGAACACACAGTGAGCTGACGGACGACTCGTCGGGAACGGGAATCATTGAGCATGGGGGCTACACTACTGCCTCCCCGAAGGGCCACCAAATCATTGAGCCTTTCCATCTTATCTCTCGGGCTTTGACGAAACAGCCATGCATGGATGCTTGATGGCAATCCAATCCAGGAGGCCAGGAACTTGGCTGTTGCCCCGTCCTGAAGCTAAACGTACTTGCGACTCTGGGCATGGCCGGGCCCCAAATCCCGATGAACACGAGCCACATGCTCCGACGCGTGAATGGTCGGAGGAGAACAAGTCCGAATGGATCACTCCCCCCGGGGGGGTGGGGTGGGGGGCGCAAAGCTGCTGTTTCATTGCGTCGAACGATCGATCTCCTAGGCCACGTGCTCTACATGTATCTGTACGTAGGATGTACTCCTCCTAGTCCTAGCTGTACCAATCGATAAGGGGACGACAAAATGCCGACTTTACAGTAGCGAGGACGACGATCAGTCGTTGGTCTACGGCCTATG
>Ga0182004_10003184_pt1 | contig 13002 bp, 9 predicted proteins | sample Sormic07211540_1_FD_120479 | JGI IMG/M metagenome (GOLD analysis project Ga0182004, IMG submission 120479) | Endophyte microbial communities from Sorghum bicolor roots, Mead, Nebraska, USA - 072115-40_1 MetaG | ecosystem: Host-associated > Plants > Roots > Unclassified | place: USA: Nebraska... | reverse complement strand
TATCCAGAGTATCGTATTTATATTTTTACCACTAGGAGAAAGTGTGCATCTGACTAACCAAATCTATTGCTACTACCCTTTAGGCTACAAACAATGTGATTTGATGTGAGCGATGTATAGAGAGGACTACAACCGTACTCTCATTCTAACCTTGGTAAGGATGATCTACTGTTCTATTAGGGAGGCTTACGGAATCTAGACACCACAAAGGATGTTCGACCTGCACCTATAAACCCAACCGATCCTGTTAATGGGATTGTGGGCTACAAAGGTAGCTACGGAAATGTCACGTTCATCGCTACTACCACGGTCCGGCTAGACAGGGGATATCTATGAGTACCCTTGCCCAAACAACACGTTTACGCGAGCAATGATTACTCTAAACTCTACCGAAAGAGATTATAGTCAACTCATAAACCAAAGAACAATAAGAACAAAGAACTTACAAGAATTTAGAAGTCGAAATATTGAAGAATCCTAGGAGCAAGCCTTGGGTTAGGAGACTTTATCCCGCAGGTACAACCTCGGAGTAGACACTGATAGACCGGGCTTCCTTCGATCTACACCTCCACTTTATCTCTCTCAATCTAGAAGAACTAGTTCTAATCTCACATTGGATGATAAGCCCTATGAGGTTGGAACCCTAGAGGGACCTCTCTCTCTCTCAATCCTCCCTAGAAAATATGCTATTGAATAATGGGATTGCCTTCTCCAGGGGCCAGGGGCCCTGTTTATGTAGCCCTCTCAAGTGAATCTGGGCCGTCGGATCAAACCGACCTTAATCGCACGGTTTTCCTTGATCCTCAAAGGCGGTGGAGCATAATCCGTGAGACTTAGCCTGATTGGCTGCTGAGCCAGGGCGGGCGCCCTAGGGAGGAGGGCGGGAGCGCTGCCCCCGGGCCCGCTCGGTCTCCCGTTCGTTCCCGTGGCTTCTGGACTCTTCTAGATGATAGAAAATTGCACGGCACGTTAATATCTCTATGTAAACCCGACATGTGGCCTTTCCTCCATATTTCCTGATAACCCCATGCAGAAATAGACAAACACCAAAACTCATGGAATTCAGTTAGATAAAACCCTAAGTCAGGGTGTTGGTTGCATTTGGATCCTTTTCTTTATTTATTTGATGATTATATTTGTTACTTAAGGACCGTCAACAGCAACAACCCTTGAAAAGCAAAATCGGCCAACTGTCGATCATCCAAAACCACACAATAGCACTTGTTCTTCACATCCCGCAGACTCTGCACAAAACTCTCTACCGATTCATCATTACGCTGTCTTAGTCTTACTAAATCGGTAAGCTTCTTCTCATGAACTCCAGAAAAGAAATATTTAAGGAACTATTTCTCTCTATCGGCCCAAGTAATAACTGAGTTTAGAGGTAATGATATAAACCAAGTAAAAGCCGATCTAGAAAAAGATGATGAGAACAACCGAATCCTTATCTCGTCTCTGTTGGTAGCCTCTCCACACTGCATGATGAAGCGATTGACATGTTCCATTGTTGATGTGTCATCTTGCCTAGAGAACTTAGTAAAATCTAGCACCTTGTACTGATTTAGAAGAGGAATTAGATCATATGCAAGAGGATCTGGCGTCCGATAAGAATAAGTGTTAACTTTAGGTTTTATCCCAAACTGATCTCTCATGACCTCTGTTATCTTATCGACTAATAAGCATTGGCATCCTACCGATGTGCTGGTTGAATTCCCGACACCTACTGATATGCTTCCACGTGTCTCTGTGGCACACGATCTCCGGCAAACAGCATATTAGCCATTGCTTGTGGACCACCAATCTGCTGAGCAAGATTCATCGGCTGAGGAGCCGGTGCTTGATTCTCAAAACCAACCTGCATGTGACCTTGCTGAACCCCTGCAACCTGAGGATCTTGTTGTGCTGTATGTTGAAAGGGTAATTGTCCAGACCAACCATTATTGGCATTCATCGGCACGAAAACTTGTTGATGGCTAGTAATTTGCTATCATTGCAGGATTGACATACCCTGCTTGAGACATGAACCTCTGTTGTGTCGGCAATGGATTTGCCGATGAGCTTGCATTAGGCACTTGAAATGTTGGCATCTAAAAATTCATAGCAACTGGCCGCAGAGTAGTTGTCATGGAATACTGAGGCACTTGAGTCATCGGTGAAACTGGAGGAGCTGATGGCATGGGAGTTTTCCCTGCTATGTCAGGTGTCTGAGATAATCTAGAATTATTTGCTAAAAATTCCAGAGGCATACCATGTCCCCACCAATTAGAAGGAACCTGATTGTTTTGAAATACAGACCCTGACATGGCCGATGCTGATAGGTTTATGTTGAGCTGAACTCGCCCTCCTAAAGTCATTATATCTGATCTCATTAGTGTAGATTGTTCATTAACCACTCCCACCGTACTCAGAGGAGACGTGACTTCTGTACCCGCAATGGCTGAAGGAGCCGATGGAGCAACAACCGATGATAATCCTGGCTGATGATAGGTTGGGCCAGCATAAAGTGGTGGTGCTTGTCCCTCTTTGAAAGTTCGAATTACGGTGTTGTAGACAGTGTTGGACAGCATATTGGAGTGGTTAATCAAAGCATGATTAATTGTAGAATTAACCATCTCTTGAAGTTTACCAGGATTGGAGTCAAAAGTAACCTGCTGAGGCAATGGCAAATCTTGCTTATAGATAACTTCTCCACTCCTGTTTAGGCTAAAAGATTTTAGACAAAGCTGCTTGTACTCCTTCATAGCCTTCTCCATAGCTTGCTTCTATTCTTCTCTGAGATCGGCCTCTATCACGCCGATGATGTTGTCTGTGTCGAGCTCAAAGCTAAGCATGTTGATCTTTGTTGATTTATCCCACTAGGTGTGCCAAAAGATATGTTGATGTAAAAGAGGATCTGCAAATACAAAGGGCTAATACCCGATTTTGATTTCATGAGGTGCCAGTCGATTTGACCTAATAATTGACAAGGATGAAGATTTGAACACTTTGGTCCGGACAACAGCGATGCGCCCAGATGTCACGGCCAAGAGGTGCTCACACGGAACTCGAGGATCATCGAGAATTACACTGGAACGTGCAACCTGCCGGATTGATGAGAACTCGTAAAAAGAAACGTATGTAAATTGACGAAGTCGTTGAAAAGTAGATGCAAAGGTAGGAGTAAACTTGTATTTGATATTAATTGATGACATCTTTACATTGTCTTTCAGTCTATATTTATACCCTGGCCCAAAGAGTTACAACCAAATACGACTAGGACTCAATTAAAGTAAAACAAGACTCTTGCATTTAAAGCATACTCTAATAAATATAGAAAGAAGAAAACAACATCCATCTATTCATATGTCCATCTCAATCACGATGAAATCCTCACCGGCTCCTATCTGATCGGCATACCACAAACTTCACCAGTAGCAGTCTTCACATCTCCTTCATCGGCATCGGCAATCACAAGCTCTACTGGCAACAATCTTTGAATCGGCAAACACCACTTATGACCTTATTCTAAATTTAAACTAAGAGAACCCCTCTTACCGATTATCACCTCCCATCGGCACTAACCTTTATTAGCTGATCCCATTGACACCTTTCTGCTAGCACAATATAATAATCTCCCTATTGCTGATTGGTCTTTCTTAATCATCTTGACCCGTATCCAAAACAGTGTCAACAGCTAGCTAAGGATGTACCCTTTAATTTTGATGATGAATGTTTAAAAGCATTTCACACATTGAAAATGGTATTGATTTTAGCACCACTCATTCAACCTCCCGATTGGTTGCTTCCGTTTGAAATAATGTGCGATGCTAGTGATTACGTTGTCAGGGCAGTGCTAGGACAAACTAAAGAAAACAAACATCATGCAATCACCTAAGCTAGCAAGACTTTGATAGGGCCACAACTTAACTATGCCACCACTAAAAAAGAACTCCTAGCTCTTGTCTTTGCCATTAACAAATTTAGATCATACTTAGTAGGCACAAAAATCATTATCTACACAAATCATGCTACACTGAAATATTTACTCACGAAGAAAGATGCAAAACCCCACCTAATTAGATGGAACCTCCTAATCCAAGAATTTGATCTCAACATCAAAGATAAAAAGGGAGTAGAAAATACGATTGTCGATCATCTATCATGCATGTGTAGCACTAACTTGCAGGAATGATCGATAAATGACTTCCTTCACGATGACATGCTCCTCAAGGTGGCAGACATAAACCCATGGCACGCAAATATTGTTTGTTTTATGGTTTCAGGATACGTACCACCAAGAGAGAACAAAAAGAAGCTACAACTTGAGAGTCAGGACACCTTCGGGATGAACCCTACTTAAACCGGATCTGTGCTAATGGTCTGCTAAGGAGGTGTGTACCAGCAACAGAAGGAAAACAGATCATTGAGAAGTGCCATACTGCACCATATGGGGGACACTACAGGGCATTCCGTACACAAGCAAAGATATGGAAGTGTGGATTCTTCTGGCCCACAATGTATGAAGACACCAAGCAGTTTATCCATCGATGTCATTAATGCCAACTGCAAGGAGGCATCACCTCTCAAGATGCCATGCCCCAGCACTACAATCTCTAGTTATAGATATTAGATGTGTGGGGCATTGACTTTATGGGCCCATTCATCAAATCCCATGACTACGAATACATCTTTGTGGCAGTGGATTATGTATCCAAATGGGTAGAAGAATTGCCATGCAGAGCAGCAGACACCAAGAGCACACATAGATTGTTCCATGAAGTGATATTCCCTAGATTTGGAACACCAAGGATGGTGATAAGTGATGAGAGATACCACTTCATCGACAAAACATTCAGGACCTTCCTCCACGAGCTTGGAGCTAGGCATAACATCGCCACTCTATACCATCCACAGACCAGTGGGCAAGTAGAAACATCAAAACAAACAGATCAAGAGCATTCTGCTAAAAACTATCCATGACACGGGAAAGGGATGTAAGGATAAGCTACCTGATGCACTATGGGGCATATAGAACGGCCTACGAAACCCCCATAGGAATGTCCCCATTTCAGCTTCTCTACGGGAAAACATGTCATCTTCCTATAGAGCTTGAGCATAGAGCATATTGGGCAATCCAAAAGTGGAATATGAACATAAAGTTAGCGAGCAAAAATCATCAAAAGCAAATATGTGAACAAGAGGAATGGCGAGAGAAGGCTTACCACAGTGCTTGACTCTACAAAGAAAGAACAAAAAAATGGCATGACTAACGGATCAAGATCAAGGAGTTTAAAATTGGACACAAAGTATTATCATTCAACTCTCGCGTCAAGCTTTTCGGAAAAGGTAAACTATACAGTAAGTGGGACGAGCCATTTACCGTTGTTAATTCATCTACTCACGGTGCAACTACAATACAAGATGACAATGGAAACACTTTCAAAGTAAATGGACAAAGGTTAAATGTATTTTTAGAACCACCCACTAATTAAGAGCTAGACAAAATAGATTTGATAATGTCGTAAATATATGTCTATATATATATAATAATTTATATATTCATTATACATATGAATATAGAGGGGGGAAAACAAAATTAGCAAAATACATCAGATGATTTTCAAACAACGCAAAATACAAAACACTACTTATTTTCCACATAATCATCCGAGGACAAGCGCGGGATAGCACAATAGAAGAAAAAAGGATGAGCTCGAGGGGCGCCACACCCGGGCTGGCCGGTCCTCCCGCAATGCCTCTCGTTCCACAACTATGCACAATGTCAGGCAAGACCGAGTGTATACAGTTACACTAGTGCTCATATGCAAACCCTTACTAAGCCTATTTAAACACCCCAGACCTTCACTCTGTGCACACACCACACCCCTCTCCTTGCCATAGCAATAGAAAAGATAGAATGGCACAAAGGCAGCTAGTCTCAAACTCCATGTTTGATCTGAGCGCATGCCCCCCAAATGCCAACACCGAGTACTTTCCACCACCTGCCTTTATAGAGGAAGCGCTTGCAATTGCCACAGCTCCACTTGCTGCATTGCCGTCTCCAGGACTTTTTTCCACCAGAGGAACAAGCATAGAAACAACCACAAAATCCACACCCAAGCCGCGATTGTCCTCCACACCTCACACAACACAAGGGAGCGGGAGCGTCTGCACCCTTTCATTAGGCAGCACAATTTACACAGCCTTTGGGGTATAGATGCCCCATGGTGGGTATGGCAAGGGGGTAATGAAAAGGCCAGGCATAGGAGAAACTTCTGTTGTGCCTGCCGAGGAGACTGCTGCAACGAATATCGAGGAGCCTAGAGCACCTAAGGATCCCGAAATTAGAAAGCTTAAAGAAACAATCAAAATCATGCGCCCAGACATCAGGAAGAACAAAGCTACCATTAAAGACAGTATGGCCAAGATTAAGGCACTGGAATTCGAGTTAAATATTGGCCAGTTTGCTCTTAGCTGTTCCATACAAAAATTAGCCTATGCGGTCAATGTGGAAATGGACTAAGCACTATGTGCGGGACTAATTGTTTTCCTTTCTTTACATTCTATTTTGATTATCGCTAACTTTGTACTAGAATAATGTTAATAAGTGCATTCACTTTCTGTTTCAATATATGTATGCAATATTCTCTTTGCTCTTATTTAATCTGTGCAAATGATAGAGATGAAGTAGTGTGGGGGGGACTACCTCTTGAAAAGGTTTATCAAATATTGCTAGATCCGACTATTATAAGAATAATCCATCCTTGAATTTTTCCATGGTGAATCATTATGCATATAATTTGGGTAGACATATTAGTTAAAACATTTTCTAAAAATAATTGAAATTCGTGACTAAATGAAATAAGATGAAGTTGTTAAATTCTTGCAATAGACTTGGAATATTAAACTCGAGATTGATAGCATGCTCCTTTATGATAAATCTATAAATAATTTTAAATTTGCTACTTACTGTGTGATGATTTTTGTTGACTCTGATAACTTTGTTGAGAGGAGTTTCATGCTCTAAAGATTGGAATTCACTTACACTCATCAAAATAAAGTACTAACTCCTAATTGTTACGCACCCATGAAAACTTTATTTTCTTATGAATCTTTCTTTCAGAAATCTTGGCAGGAAGGAAGATTGGGCTATATAGAAATAAACCATGTCAAAAGAGCATGGTAGAAATTAAAAGATGCCATGCCAACGAAGCATGAGCCAGAAATAAACCATGCCAAAAGAGCATGGAAGGAATGAAAAGATGCCATGCCAAAGAAGCATGAGCCAAAAAAAATGGAAGAAAAAGTATAGTCCCAATCTTCCCAAAAGCCTGAGATAGAAGGAAGGGAGACATAGCAAGGTAAAACAAAAAAAATTATACCACACATGCACAAATTTCGATCTACGAGTATGACGTTTCCCTCTAAGGACCCGAAGTTCTGCAAAATGAAAGCACAATGTAAGTATGCAAAATTTAAAACACAAAATCATTTGAGGAGCATCATTATACATTGAGAGAGAGAAATTCCAAGAGCTGGAGCTAGAATTATACAAGTGATTCAAAAGGTTTGCTTAGTCATTATTTCAATTATGAAGATAACCTGTTAGCTACTATGAAATTTTCATAATGTTATTAGAAAATATTGGAGTAGAAACTAGGTGCGGGATAATCTTCAATGGAGAAAGACCACCTTAGGCTATGAACTTTACTCGAGGACGAGCAAAGATCTAAGTGTGGGGGAGTTGTTGACGGTCATTAACTTAGAAATCCGACCATCAATTACTATCAAAAATAGGGAAATTTGGCAAATCAACATCACACATGCATTTATTTCTAACCTAGTTCCACATGTATTTGGAAGATTGTATTTTTTATAGGACATGTGCACAAATACATGAGGACATCAGAAAAAGGTGCTTTCCAACGCATGATTACGCTATCAAATAACCAAGACGTCAAGTGAGGTTTACACAACCAGTACCCCCTGATGCAACCCGATTCAGAGGAGGCCCAAGGCCTTACCCACAAAGCTAGAGGCCGAGAGGCAGTGCCTAGGGAGTAGGGACCAGCCTGTCCCTTTAGCCGGCCGGCCCCTAGCTGAGCCCCTCGGCACCACCTTCGTTGTGTGCTTGCATGAATCTCCCTAGAGATATTCACATTCAAGAACCACGTCCTAAAAACTCCTGCAGCCCCGAAGCAATTTCAACAAGAAGAGCAAGAACAGCAACCAATGCCAAAAAAGAAGAACAATAGAAACAACAGAAGATGGAGGACCAAACATACACCTACAGCCACAACTCAATTGATCACTACTCTTAACACAGACAACGATCATATGCTACCCAAGCCATTTCCAATCAAGAAAGGTGATCCAAGAGTTCCAATCATTGAATGCACAATCATAGACACCACCTTCGCTCACACCATCTGCGACACTGGATCAGGCTACAACATAATGTCAAAACAGGTATATGATGACTTATTTGATTTACCTTTATACCCAACATGTATTCAGCTGCAGATGGCGGATCAATCACTAAGGTTCCCTGAAGGAGTGGCCAAGGATGTAATGGTAAGAATTCAAGGACAATATATACTTGCAGATTTTCTAGTTCTTGACATGCAGGGAGACGGTGACTGCCCGATCCTCTTGGAAAGACCGTTCCTCTACACAGCCAAAGCCAACATCTACATTGGGTCTTGCCATATCCACTTCAACCTACTTGCCGGAAAGGTACACTGTCAATTTAGAACACAAGTTAACCATGAGCAGATCAAGAAGCAACGCAACAGGAGAAGACGCCAAGCCCACCGTTAGGCCTCCTAGCCTCACCGTGGATGGGAAGACTTTCCGGGCAAGATTGTGAAATATGAAGATCGCTTGATGGAGCAAGAAGAGAACACGCGAGCACCCCGCTGGAGTGAGTGGCCAGAAGAAGCTGAAAGGATGAACCAAATCGCCAAGAAAGAGAAAGTGGAGATCTTAGCCTGATTAGAAGCATTGGAGAAGGAGAACAAAGATGAAGAGTTGGAGCTAGAGAAGAAAGAAGCAAAAGAGACAGAAGCAAGATTGAAGGAAGATGCACATGATGCATCACCATGAAATGGGGAGTTGACTGAGGTTACCTCAGACGATGAACCCACTGAGTAAGTGTTCTCCTCTATCTAAGCCCTGACGGTAGACTTTAAATTCCGTACCCTAGCCATAAGGTTAGAACGGTAGTTATCTCTTTAAATGCATTTGTAATTTAATTAGGAACATAATTTTGTTTACACACTAAAAGATATAAAAACAACGAAAAAATATTTACTGCTTTAATTACTGCATCATAAATACCAAAGCCCCATGTGAATAAACTTATGGTAACCCCTTAGGAATATTTACTGTGGTGGCATAAAAATTAAAACAACATTCATATTTATTTTATACATCATAAAATCAGAAAATACAAAAAAAGGTAGAACCATGAAATTCTGCAAAATTAGCTTATCGAAATAATCAATTACTCATTGGATGACTGCTAAACCATTATTAAATTCAAGCATCGAGTTTTGGTTTTCTTGATGGAGTATGACTATGCAAGAATAACATTATAGTAAGGAGAGAGTCTATCAGTGGCACCCACCAGGTTTGCTACTAGTTAGCTCACTCTAAAGTACATCTACACCAAGTATTGCAACCATCCAGCTTGGAGGAGGAGCATCCCCTTGTTATCAGGTAATTATACCTAAGTGATTTTCGAGTCTACATAGTTATAAAAATAACAAAAATATGTGAGCACATGAAGGTTCACCATAGTATGATAGAAAAAGAACATAAAAATGCCAAAATATGTGGGCACATGAAGGTCACAAGTCATAGAGTCTTTTTGTGAGATTATAATTAGTTAAGTGTCAGAGTTTCTTCACAGTCAGGTTAAACTAGAGCTAAATAAAAAATTTATGAACATTAAAATTTTGTCTTGGAGATGATGAATAGTTGATCTGTTATAATTCTTTACAAGTACCTAGATTCCAGCGTTAGATTCTCTCGAGTTTTGGACATTATTGTTTTCATTTGAAGGCATAAGTTTGAGCTAAGTCTAGGTAGTTTGGACATTACTCTGAACCTACAACTTGTGGAGGCATAAGTTTGAGCTAGGTCTAGGTAGTCAGTTGATATAACCACTGCAAGTCTGAGCTGCTATTTATCTTATTCCTAGCATTTCTAAGTTCTGGAGATTTATTTTGAAAACACAAAATCCTACATGACGAGCTCTTGTATGACAAAGTATGGATTCCTACCAAAGCCATATATAATATCCATTTAGAATGAGGAAAACTTTCACATATTTATGCTGCTTGCTTTGCATTGAGTTCAGTCAACCTTTGTCGTATACCTTATGAGAGTCTTATCATGCTTTTAAAACCAATATCACGTACACACTGCAGTTCACATATGCATTATTCCCACACTAGGAGTAATCGCAGTCATTTCCATTCCATGTTCATCAATCATGTTCTCCTCCTACACTAGGAGAGGACACAAAAATATACAATCACCCTATAGGATAACCCCTGTCTTAAATGCTCTACGTCCAGATTATATCTCTTGATTCATTTATTGTACTTAAAGGATGCATGTGGCTATGCAAAAATTATTAAAAAAGAGAAGAAGAGAAAAGAGGGAGTAAAAGATGGACAAGTGTCCCAGTAATTAAAACAATGGGTACTAGATGCCCACCTCCCTGAATAAAAATAAATAATAAAGATAGCCCATGCCTTTCCTAAAAAGTTTCAATATTGAGCTATTCCCAAAAGTATAAATTAGCCACAAATACCACAAATGCATCTATCCACAATATTCATACACATGCACATCTTGGTTTGATTGTATTCCTCGATTCTCTATGCATCCATTAGTTGACTTTACAATACATGCACTGCAAGTATGCCTATACTTGTTATTGACACTCCTATAAGCTCTACCATATATATGTTTAGCTATAGGAGGCATAACATCATTAATGCCTCAAGAGAGAACTATAAATACGACATATATTGAGAGACTTGACGGTGTCATACAATTAAGCTCTGAGTTTTATTCTGGAAACTTATTAAAAAAACTCTAGAATAATGGTTCTGCAAAGAATTTGAGACATAGTGCTTGACCTGATTGTTTTGTCTCCTGATTGCTCAAGACTCATGCAAGAGTTGTAAAGCCCCATGGTTAAAGGTAAAATAGGTAAGTTAGAAGATTTGAGCAGTTATTAACTAATCTAAAGGAGAATCTTTGTTTGGGAGCATGTGTACTTGGAAAGAATGAAAACATTGTAGCAACTCTTGATCTAAAAACATATACTGCTTAGGCTTGGTTTGCCAAGGGACTCGCAAAAGGTAAGCTTAAGGAAATTGTTGAACTTTATTAGAACTATAGACCCAAAGGAGAACATGAAAACACACTAGTCTAGGGTTTAAACTGACAATTTCCACAAGTTTTGCATATTCTGTATTTTCTAGGGTCTATTTCCAGAAAAGCTGAAAAGAGGGATTCAAGTGCAAAATAAACACAAAATTTATCCGCCATGAAAAGATCACGATTGGGACGTTGGAAGACTCTGGAAGACACCCGAAGAGCTAGGGGGCCAGAGGCCGCTAGGTGAGGCCAGTGGCCCCACCATAGCGTCGGTCGGTGCCCCAACTCTAGGGTTTCGGCCCCCTTCTGGAAGCTTCCTCCACCGCCTACGAGGAGTCATCTCGGCTTGGTTAAGTCTGTTTGATCCTACGGCGCACGCGCATCCCACTAGACTATAAATACATGGGTAGACCCCCCTAGGAGAACAACTTCATTCATCAAAGCCTCAAGCCATCAAGCATCAAGAGCCTTCTAGTTCATAGTGCTAGTTAGTTAGATTAGAAGTAGAGGAGATCTAATTCTTACTTTATTGTATACATTATATATTAGGGAGGCTTTATTCTTAATAGATTCATATGTTCTTAATTGTAATAGTCATTGTCTACTTTGATTATATGTCTTGGATAATTGGTTTGATCTTATTGAATTCATGAAATTGCTCGTATAGCATTTGTTGGTGCAAAAGTAGATCTGCAAACACAAAGGGCTAATACACGATTCAACGTTAAGGCGTGCCAGCTGATTTGACCTTACAATCGACAAAGGTGATAACTTGAACACTTTGGTCCTGACAACAGCGATGTGCCTGGATGTCACGGCCAAGAGGTATTCACACGGAGCTTGAGAACTCGTCGAGACTAACTCGATGAATTCGTAAGAACTCATAGGTAAAAAGAAAATATGTGAATTGACAAAGTCGTTGAAAAAGTAGATGCTGGAATAGAAGTAAAAACTTGTGTTTGATTGATTGTGTATATTCTTACATCGCTATGGGGTCTTATATTTATACCCTGCCGAAAAGGGTTACAATCAGACACGAGTAGGACTCGAATTCCAAATTGAACGGAATCCGTATGCAAAGCAAACTCTAACAACTATGGAAAACCTTAATCTATCCACCACAACCGATCGGCACATTAGCACCATCCGATCGACAATTCCTGCACCTCCTTTTGCGTCCATCGGCAAATTACCTATCGGCAACTATCAGCATCAACCATCGGCATAGATCCATCACCACTCCTGGACTTGGTCATATTCTGTTGTTTTATCATCGGTATCAACCCTCATCGGCAACTCTTCTGTCAACCAGTCACCACTTTATTCGCCTGCTGATCCACGCTTCATTAACTCCCAGATACGTGTCCAAAGATACATGTCCAAAAACAGTGTCAACACATGTCGAGGATATCAGTAAGGGGTACCCCAACTGATGTCCATATCGAGAATATCCGTACACAAATCGAGGTTTCCAACTCGACGCCCTACTCAGTTGTGCGCATGGTCCTCGACGACCACAGCCTCGAAGACGGAAAGGGCGTCCAGCGAATCGACCAGAGCTCGAGCGTAGGCTACCGTCGAATACGGAAACAGGCTCGAGCGAATTGGAAGGCGTCGAGCGCAAGG
>Ga0182004_10003183_pt1 | contig 13003 bp, 17 predicted proteins | sample Sormic07211540_1_FD_120479 | JGI IMG/M metagenome (GOLD analysis project Ga0182004, IMG submission 120479) | Endophyte microbial communities from Sorghum bicolor roots, Mead, Nebraska, USA - 072115-40_1 MetaG | ecosystem: Host-associated > Plants > Roots > Unclassified | place: USA: Nebraska... | reverse complement strand
CAAGTAGAGAATCCTGTGGATCTTGTTATTAATTATCATGATCTATTGCATGCAAGTAGAAAATATTTGTTATTAATAGTTTCAGTAGTGTTCTTATCAATCTCTGCTATTGCATCATTCTCTCTAGCGATTTAAAGAAATTGTCATCGCTTAATATGCAGAATGGAGGATAAGTGGACAAGGGGACTGAGGAGGGAGAATAGTTTCATAGGTCATTTTCTATTGAGAAGAGTCTTCTCACTCTAGGTAACTTAATAACATTGAAATCAAAACTGGGGTATGGGTCCAGGGACTACATGTATTACAAGAGGAGAAGTGTTGATGATCCTGACTCAGCAATACAAGAACTTGAATAGATGTTGATCTATCAGACATGGTAGATAGTTGCCAGGATGAGAGTGAGATTAGATTAGTTTTGTCAAAGAATCAAGCAAACGACCTATGTGTTGCCATAACACCCATTAAAAAGAAGAAAGGTAGCTCCGATGATGAAGAAGACGAAGCTTTTGATCTAGATGGTTACAAAGATTGGCTAGCTTATCTGCATTCCAAGGGCGAAGCCTTGGGTGAGTTACATAAATCCCTGGTGTATATGTATATGGATTTTAAAATGTGCACTCATGACTCATATTATTGTTCTTTTTAGAGTTACAAGATATATACAGGGAGGACACAATCAATACATTTATAGAATGGTTGAAGGTTCAAGGAGATCTTGATGACATCAGTAATATCTTGATGACAAATTACAAATCTTTGCAAGCTTCAAATTATGCTAGCTGATCATATGATAATATTGTCTGTAGATGCTTTTAATGATCCTAGCAATCATATATATTCCAGGTCAAGACAGCAACCGATCAGCAACAGAGAAGGCACCATCTCATGCTCGGTGTTGGAAACCAGTTGAAGGTAATTTTCTTTGATCTAATAGCTCTGAGACATAAAGACAAACCAATTTTCTTTGATCTCTTAGCTCTGAGCTTAGGCATTATGTCGTTTGATATGCAACCATAAACAAAGCTATCTATCCATAAAGACAAACTAATTTTCTTTGATCACTTAGCTCTGAGTTTACGATCAGCAAATGGGATGAAAAGAAGAAGTGGTACCCTAAACTGCTGTCGTTGTTTAATATCCGTTGTAACATCATGTTGCCATGGAATAGGCTCAGAAAATGGGAAGAAAAGAGGACGTGGTACCCTCAAATGCTTGAAGGCACTATCTAAGAGACACAAGTCTGGCAATCAGAAGCTCCATGTTGAGTTCTCCAGACTTGGAGGAGCGGTAGGTGACAACGCGCGCATGTTCACTGATGAAATAGTAAGGAAGAGGGCGCCACTCATTGGAGTGAGTACATGGAAAGATATCCATGATGATGTAAAACAATCAATAGCATCTGACATATTGGGAATAATATTTGCTTGTGTATAGATTTTAATTATTGCAATAACGTAACAACTGACCATGTATTTGCATGTCCTTTAATTATATAACAGGCTAGGTGGGACCTTGAGGATGGACATGATCCAAAGATGAAGATACGGGCTATTGCTAAAGAGCGTTACAAAGGGTGGCGATCAACTTTAAGTGCTACAGCCAAGGCATACAACACGTACCAGGAGAGAATGAGCCATAAGCCTGAAGAATTGGATATTGTAGAATGACACTATTTGTTGAAATATTTTAATAGTGCAAAGTTCATGGTTTGTTCCACATTCTGACTATTTTTAACAATAGCAATTTAGGAAAAATGGTGATGTCTAAATCATTAAGATGTCTGTTAAAATTGCATTCTGTAGGAAAAGAGCGTGAAGAACGCAGGATCTAAGCCTTTTTCTCAGTGTAGCTATGAGAAGGTAATTAATACAGAAGCACATCTACAAGCTTTATTGCTGCAAGATTTACTACTTTGTTCTGTTCTTGTCATAACAGAGAGACCCAGAAACAGGTGAGGAGCTCAATGACTTGGACCTTTGGTATATTACTCACACTAAAAATGGGGCATGGAAAGACCAAGCATTTGAAGAAGTCTATGTAAGTTCCTAATGCATTTGTGCATAATTGCTAGTGCATGCAAGTAGATAATGCCTGCAACATCATCATCAACTAACACTTTCATCTGCGCGTTGTAAATTTTAGGAGACAGCAAGGAGGGTTATTTGTGATAAGGTATCAAAAGTAGAGGGAAACTTCCTTTCCCTAAAGAAGAGGAACGAGCTTTTCCAGGAGGCATACAAGGAAGTCACAAAGTGCAAATAAAAAAAAGTTGCATGGTAATGGATGCCTTGCAAAAAACCCAACTAGAAGGCAGCTGCTGAATGCGGATCGCGAGGAACAAATTCGTAAGGATGAGCAAAACCATCGGGAACACCTGAAACTCATGGAAGAATTTGAGAGGCTACAAGAACAAATGAATTCATGGGAAGCTAACAGGGTAGCTGAAAGGCAAGCTCAAAGGGCATTTTATGCAGTACACATTGAAGAAGTTATGAGGGCAAGGGAGGCTGATAAAGAAGCGTTTAGGCAAGAGATCCAAGCATTGCTAGCAGGACAATCTCAGCCAGGGTTGCAGCAGGTACTAGTAAGCAAAATGTTAATTTGTAAAAGCTAGTTATTAAATGACTTTATTTTGTTTGGGTCTATAACTAACCATCTGTATATGTCCAGCCAAACAACAATGTCAGTGCAATTGCAGAGGAGGCGGCTGCTGCCGAAAACATAAGTACTCAAGTTGATGACCCTACCACAGAGATTTTGGTCTCCTCAAATCAGGTTGACTGTGAATTGAAAACTTTTTAATGCTATCATCTGATACTACACAAAATGGTGCCTAATTAATTTTATCCTTCCATCTTATTTGTTCCCAGGACAAGGAGCCTGAAGGCAACCTTGAGGAATCTCAAGAAAGGGCAATTGGCGCTCGGCTTACAAGAAGTGGTAAACCTGGAAGAAATGAACCATCTAAGGCAGCAGCGGGCAAATTCGTTACTCTACAGTAGTTGAGACAGGTACCTAAGAAACGAAACGACAACATCAAGAAGCCAGCAGGTGAATGTTTCTACTTCAGCTGTCAAAGTGTTTATAGTTGAGTTCATTACATGTTGTCATTCTGATAATTTTATGATGGTCAATTCATTTATTTTAATTTTAAATGAGGAATTCATATAATTTTGGTTTAGTGGCTGCTGCTATGTACCCTTAATGTTAATTTCAGTTTACTTGATGCTAAAAATATGCCATTCATTCTTTCCAGGAAAGTAAAGGGTTTGCGATGGAGCGACAAGTGATGGGATCGACTTTGAGTCATCATCCTTTGCTGATCAAGTGATGGGATTGCTGATCAAGTGCCTAGGATAATATTCATTTCAATCCATTTCGTCGCCATTTTTTTTCTTTGAACCAGTGGAGTGTGTGTGTGGTCGTCCCCAAACATTTTAATTCAGTGCTACATGTGTGCACGTGGTTGGATGGATAGTGAGAAACATTTAATTATGTGGTGTGCTGTAATTTGTGTGCTACATTTATGGTTAAGTTGTGTTTTGATGCATGTTTGATTGTTTAATTGTGATGATTTTATATTATAATATTATTTTTAATTGTTGGTAACACGTGGCAGTATGTACAAAAAATATTAAAAGCGACACCATTCGTTGCAATAGATAATTTTTCTATCGCAACCTACTTTTAAAGATGTCACAACAGGACGTGGCAATAGAGGGAGGTGCGCATGTTGCAACCTACTTTTTTCGATGTCACAACGGGTCGTGGCAACAAAGGGAGCGACACATGTTGCCACCATTTTATCACGGTGGTAATAGAGACAAGAACTTTACTCAACCAAAATATTTTTGACGCAATAGAGGAGATCACATATAACAACCGACCACATTGTGTGGCAATAGAGTGTCCAGTCTCTTGCCTCCAAACGCACCTGGCAGCAATAGAGATGACACCTTATTGCACCGAGATCCATTTCGTGGCAACATAGGACACCACATATAGCAACCAATTCACATTGATGGCAATAGAGGGGTTGCCCTTGTGGCAACCACAACTAGGGTGTAGCAATACAACAGTTTGCAACGCCTTGTAACGCTTTATAGATGATTCATTTGGAATCTCTGGCATCACCTGATGTGTTGCGATAGGGTACGTGGCAACCAACTCGAGCATGGTAATGTGTAATTGTTCCAACTTCAACATGTGTTGCAATACCTAAACTCCTGCAACTACCAAAAGACAGTCGTGGCAGAAGGTTAATACCACCAGCCTTTACGCATCACCATCTAACGAAATTGTTTGGTTGCAATTGCGCATATTGCAACCAAAACAGGCATATTACAACGTATTTTTGCCGGCGCTATTGGGTCAAAACCTTGTAGTGTCGGCCAGAAACATTACCTTTCTAAGTGCCGATCCAATCTTCATTGACTATCCCAATTCGCGTCCAAAAACGGTGTCAACAGCCACGTACTAATCAGATTGTTGACTCTACCACGTGATGTGAAATCCTCTCTTTTCTTGATGCTTACTCCGGCTACCATCAAATAAAAATGAAAGAGTCCGACTAGCTCGCGTCCTCTTTCATCATGCCTTTTGCGATGTATTATTACGTGACCATGCCAATCGAGCTTCGGAACGCTGGGGCAACATACCAACAGTGTATGTTCCACGTTTTTGGAGAATACATAGGGTCGACGGTCGAGGCATACGTCGACGTGTTGGTGCAAAAGTAGATATGCAAATAGAAAGGGCTAATACCCGATTCAACGTTAAGGCGTGCCAGCCGATTTGATCTTACAATCCACAAAGGTGATAACTCGAACACTTTGGTCCCGACAACAGCGATGCGCCCCGATGTCACGGCCAAGAGGTATTCACACGGAACTTGAGAACTCATCGAGATTGACTCGATGGATTCCTGAGAACTGGTAGGTAAAAATAAAATATGCAAGTTGACGAAGTCGTCGAAAAAGTAGATGCTAGAATAGATGTAAAACTTGTGTTTGATTGATTATGTATATTCATTACATTGCCACGGGGTCTACATTTATACCCTGTTCAAAAAGAGTTACAATCAGACACGACTAGGACTCGAATTCCAAATTGAACGGAATCCGTATGCAAAACAAACTCTAATAACTATGGAAAACATTAATTTATCCACCACAACCAATCGGTACATCATCCCTACCCGATCGACAATTCCTACGCCTCCCTTTGTGACCATCGGTGAATCACCTCTCATAGCCATCGGTAACCATCAGCATCAGCATAGATCCATCACCATTTCCTGGACTTGGCTATATTCTGTCGTTTTACCATCGGTACCAACCCTCATCGGCAACTCTTCTGTCAACAAGTCACCACTTCTCCACCTGCCGATCTACGCCTCATTAACTCCAGATAGGCGTCCAAAGATACGTGTCCAAAAACAGTGTCCACACATGCCCCCAATTTCGGAGTATAAAATCGTTAATGCTCTGAAATTCTCCTCAGTAATGATGCCTTTCCACAATTACTCCCTTCTGTCAGCAATTAATTACCAAATCCAAACAACCTAAGCCCTATTCTCCAACATGCTCCTCGAATCTCTCAACTTCCCGAACCGAATCTCCTAAATATACGCTCATCGGCAACATTTCAGTTAGAGAGAATTGCCGATAAGCCGACCATGAGATCTTGCACAGTAAGTTATCTTCAAAATCATGACCGCTTGCTGTCAAATCACATGCACAATTCCTTGATTACCGTGCGAACAGTTACCATATCCACCTGAACACCCTTGGATTTCACGGATATAGTGAAGAGATAAGTCAGAATTGCCCCTGCTCACTTTACCCTATAAATACTGCCTTCCTTCGTACTCTTCCTTCACCTTGTCATCTACATTCTCAAACCCACCTTCCTGGTGGCGGCATCGTTTGAGAAACTCAAGAACTCTAGCAGGGATCCTCTCCAACGATTCTCTGAGTCTTCGATCCCTTCCTCCTCTCGAGAAGAGATGGCCATCAACTTTGTCGTCCCTGAGGTCAATTCAGCATCACCTTTCTTCTTTTTACCACACTTTTGATTTTGCACGGTTATTTACTTGGTATTTTCTCTCTTTATTTTCCCTGTTTTTCCAACCTTCAACCTTTAGGAATTGGCCGAGAAAATTGTTATTCCCACCGATCAACCCCACTTTCAATACCTTGGTCCGTTGGGAAACCCAGATCCTACCAAATTTGATAACCGCAGAAACAAATAGGATCCCCTTTAGAGCTGAGAACTTTTCATTAGATCTGTGGAAAGACACCTTTCGATCCTAGCCTAGTTCTTCCAAGGGGTGGAGAGATTGGTTCCTGAGAATCGGCAACTCAAAAGATGTTCAATGGGGCGAACGTAAACTAGACCAGTGCATTAGGCTATCCATTGCCGATATGCAAAGAAATGAATCATTATTGATATTGCCTTCGTACTTCTGGTTAGACACCCTCAATGCTTTCCTATTCGGACATGGCCCTGCTTCACCCACTCTTGCCGATGTGCTCATGCTCACTGGTTTGGACATATCCACTGCCGATGATAACCACCTATATGATCGCAAACCTGAGCTCAAAGTAGAAACCCGCAATATCGGCGGTTGGTCAGGGTACATTTAGAAGTACCAGAGGACAGGTCCAGTTGGGCAGAGGGAACATGCTATTTTCCTAAACATGTGGCTAGATAAGTTCATTTTCTGTGGCCGATTGGTAGGACCAACCTCCGTCTACTTATCGGCAGCAGAAAGACTAGCCGATGGCGGCTGATTTCCTCTTGGCCGATACTTGCTTAGTTCTGCCTATCACCTCCTCCATCAAGTAGCTCAGAAGCTTCTGTTGGATGAACCCATCGACTATCTAGGAGGTCCTAGGTGGTCCATCAACATGTGGCTTAATGTCCACATGCACAAACGTCTTCGGTTTGACCTTTTTGCACAACGATTCCCCAGAGATATCACCGAAGACTATGAACTGGCCGATGAAGAATCTGCTACTCGCCCACCCCTGAATTAAGGTGAGGCAGCTATAGTTCTGCCTGGCACTGGCGGCAATGAAGACTAGGTCAGCTGATTCTTCTAGGCTCTGTATGAGGGTCTTCCCAAGGACCAGCGGGCATGGATGCCTTACAAAGATCCAGAAACCAGATTCCCGCTGATCTTCCACCCTTTTGACGACGCTCTCAATAAAGATACCGATTTGATGATGGCAATTATCACTCCAAGGGCCATCCTAGTAAATACTTTCGGTAGTGGGAAGAATTCCAACCCCACTTATGAATTTTATAATCCATCGACATTAGCTCGTCAACTGGCATTTGGGCAGCTGCCGATCTGTCTCTGTGGTGAAACCCAAGGAGACTATAACTAGCGGGCTTGAGTGGATAAGGATAGCCCAACTTCAACCAAATGCCGATACGTCAGATATCGATCTATTGGCTTGGATCTCGGCCCTCTTCATTACTCAGGCGTACAAACAATAGCGGGAAGAGTGGAAAGAACACTTGTTCTGCACATCGGCTTTGACATACCGCGGCATGATCGACCCCAACTATATGGTCCCTGATAACACCGTAAGTTTTCAACCGATATCTCAGTTCTTTTGTTGTTTCTAACCTTATCGGTAACTTACTCTCACCTTTCTAAACAAGTCGATAACCCACCACCGACAGTCAGCAGGAGTGGAAGACCGATCGAACTCCTCCCGTCGGGTCCAATCTCTCTGTCGGTCACAATGCACCAAGTCTGGCAGCTTTAATGCATCGGAATGTGCGTTTTAAGAAGACAACTACCAAACGGTCAAAGACGTCCCCATCGGTCACCGCTGCCATCCTGGCACATGCTTTCAAGGCTGACTTTTGATTTCCTTTGCTTATACCGATTCTGTTCCACACTCACATAATCTTTTCAGGATACATCGGCTGCCATGGGAACCTCATCGGTAACTATTATTTTTTAAATAAGATTTCATCAATATTCTTTCACATTTGTACTCATCAAATCTTGGTTGTTGTAACCACAAACTGGCAAATCGGCAAAGACCAGAGGTACTCAAACAAGTGCCGATGCCCCCCAGTCCAGCCAAGTCATGAGAAAAGGCCCCAAGAGCACCAAATCACATCCAAAGCGCAAGAGGACATCACCATCTCCTCCTCCTCGTCCAGTATCGCCGATTCATGTGGAATCGTCCCTCTCTTCACTAGAAATCCAGAAACAACAAGTACCATCTCCTCCTTAGATAGCACCTCAGTCACAAGAAGTACCAGCCGATGTATGTGAGCATACCACCAATCCAGCTGTTTTGAGTGTATCATCGGTTGTTTCTCCAGAACAAACAAGAACTGCCTCCCCTCAAGGTAAAGTGCTGATCATAACATTATTACCGATGACTCTTATTTTTGCTAATCATAATCACCTCTGTAATTTCTCAGTTGATGTCATTCCATCAGCAGCTTCAGCCGACCAACCCATAGTGCCGGCAGTATCATCAAGCCAGAGGCGTGAAATTGCTCTGAAGCAAGTAAGTTTTGTGATTTCCATCTTTTATATTACTAATATTTGATCATCAAATAACTTATCTTTATTTTGTTTCAAGAACAAGACTCCCCAGACAGCTTATTTTCTTTCGCCATCGATATTTCCGTTGATGAAGGCGAAGAAGCGAGCTCCTCCCAAGCAGTAGGGATCTCATCGGCATAAATCAAAGCCAAGCTGGAAGACCTGTTAGTTGTGCTATATCAAGATACTACCCAGTTGATTGATGATTCCGATCCAGCCAAAGCTTTGTTCAAGACCCTTCGTGGTCAAATTCCAGCCGACGTCGAAGAGATTCTTTTCCAAGTTGCCCATCAAGAAAGTCGTCAGCTTCAATACCAGAAAGCTACCCAACGTCTTGCCGATAGAGCTGCTCATGCCCAACATACAGAGGAAGTACTGCAAGTGAAGCGCCTTGCCGATGAGAAAGATAAGAGCATCGACATTTTGCAGTCCTCAGGGGAGACACTAAAACAAAAGATTTCCAATCTATCGGCAAGAAGGGAAGTTCTGCTAGCCGAGCTCAAACAAGTGGAAGAGGCCTTAACTCAAGATCAGCAAGAAGAAAGTCAGCTGTCTGAGATGATCAAGACTCTTCAGTAAGAATGAAACGTCCAGGCCCGCAAGGCACTGCAGATAAAAAAGAAGCTAAAGCAGTAGAGGGTTCTGCCGATAAAGACATCCGGGAAATAGAAGAAGCTGATCAGATTCGCATGCGCACCATATCGACCATTCAAGCCCTGCTGAATCTGTAAGCTCTTCATCGGCGGCTTGTTTCGTTCTGCCCTTAGAAATTTCTGACCATTCCAGTCTAGCTGATAGGACTATTATCGGCGCATTTTAAAACATTGTGCATGGTTCCAGATACATTTCGTCCAGTCGATAGGAGTATTATCGGCACTTGAATTTTATGCATCGACCCAAATACTTGGGTAATACTTTTTTAAATATTTTCAATTTAATGCTCTGGGAAACTCAACTCCTTCGAGAGTTTCTAAAATATAAGCGTTACCAGGAGCAGACCGATTTACCCGATAAGGACCTTCCCAGTTAGGAGACCACTCTCCAAATTTTGAACTTTTAGTCCCATTCGGTAGAATCAATTTCCATACCAAATCTCCATCGGCAAACTCCTTACCTTTCACCTTTTTATCATACCATCTAGCAACTCTCTTTTTATTCTCTTCTATACTCATCAAAGCTCTTAACCGATGGTCTGCAAAATCATCCAATTCATCTTTCATCAAAGTAGCATAGTCATCGGCAGCCAACTAATCTTGAAAAGAGATCCACCTAGATCCAGTCTTAATCTCCCATGGCAACACCGCATCGTGCCCATACACCAACTGATACGGCAAAACTTTGGTCGATCCATGACACGCCATCCGATATGACCACAAAGCTTCATTTAACAATGTGTGCCATCTTCTAGGATTTTCTTCAATCTTTCGCTTGATGAGCTTAATAATCCCTTTGTTAGACGCTTCGGCTTGTCCATTGGCTTGAGCATAATAAGGAGAAGAATCCAATACTTTTATCCCCATACCGATTGGAAACTCATCAAACTCTCCTGATGCGAACATAGTACCCTGATCGGTAGTGATTATTTGAGGAATACCAAATCAGTAAACAATATGCTCTTTTACGAAATCAATCATGTTAGCCGATGTCACTTTTTTAAAGGAATAGCTTCAACCCATTTAGTAACGTAATCAGCGGCAACTAAGATGAATTTATGCCCCTTGCTTGATGGCGGATAAATCAGGCCGATGAGATCAATAGCCCAGCCCAGAAACAGCCAAGGTTTGATGATGGGATTCATAGCCGATGCGGGTGCCTTCTGAATATTACCAAACTTCTGATAGCCTTGGCATCCTTTGAAGTATTTAAAGCAATCTTCAAGTATAGTTGGCCAATAACACCCATTCATCCTAATCATCCACTTCATCTTAAAAGCCGACTGATGAGCTCCACACAACCCTTCATGGATCTCACCCATCAAGCTTCTAGCCTCGTCATCACCTAAGCATTTAAATAAAATTCCATCTATCGTTCGATAATATAACTCTTCTCCAAGGAGTACATACTTGGTAGCTTGAAACCTGACATGCCTCTCAACCTTTTTAGATGGATCTTTCAAGTAATCAATGATCTCTTTTCTCCAATCATCGGCACTAATTGCCGATAACATATTTAAGATGGGTTGATATCCCGAGGCGTGTTGAGCCAACCGATTAGCTTCTTCATTGTGCAACGGAGGAATATGCTCTAATCGGAAATCCTTGAATTCCCTTAACAGTTGCATACTCTTTTCATAGTAGATTATCAAAACTTCACTTCGGCATTCATAAATTCCAACCAATTGATTTATAAGAAGCATAGAATCATCGAAGATCTCAACAGCATCGGCATGAACTTCTTTTAACAATTCCAATCCCTTGATTAGAGCTTGGTATTCAGCTTGATTATTCGTTGACGTGGCGACAATCGGCAAAGAGAACTCATACTTCTTTCCTCGAGGAGAAATTAGTACTATACCGATTCCTACCCCCAGTCACATGTCGATCCATCAAAGAAGAGTTTCCAAGGAACAATTTCCAAGGCATTTACTACACCACAATGTTGAGTTTCAAAATCAGCCATAATCTACCCCTTAATTGCCTTAGCCGATTGATAACGTAGGTCAAATTCTGACAGCGCCAAAATCCATTTGCCGATTCTACCGCTCATAATCGGCATAGATAGCATGTACCGGACTACATCATCTTTGCATATAATAGTGCATTCAGCCGATAGCAATTAGTGTCTCAACTTGATACATGAAAAGTATAAGCATAAGCATAAATTATCAATTGCTGAATACCTTGTTTCAGCATCCACCAGTCTTCTACTTAGATAATAAATTACACGCTTCTTCCCTTCAAATTCTTGAATTAAAGCCGAACTGATGACCATCCCATCGGTAGACAAGTATAATCTAAAAGGCCTTCCTTGCTGTGGTGGAATTAGAACTGGAGGATTTATCAAATATTTCTTGATTTCATCTAACGCTAACTGTTGCTGCTTCGCCCATACAAAATCTTGATCGACTTTTAATTTGAGTAAAGGACTAAAAGCACGAATCTTACCAGACAAGTTAGATATAAATCGCCTGATAAAATTTATCTTGCCGATCAGAGATTGGAGTTTAGTCTTGTTGGTGGGAGCAACTATTTTGTTGATAGCATCAATGGATCTCCTACTAATTTCAATTACTCTCTGATGCACCATGAAACCAAGAAATTACCCTGCCGATACACCAAATGCGCATTTATTAGGATTCATCTTCAAACCATGCTTTCTTGTGCATTCCAACACTTTTTGTAGATCGACAAGATGTTTTGTGCAATCTCCAGACTTAACCACCACATCATCAATATAGATTTCCACCAACTTGCCGATAAACTCATGGAAGATAAAATTCATAGCCCTCAGATAAGTAGCACCAGTATTTTTCAAGCCAAAGGTCATGACTATCCATTCGAACAACCCAACATGACCAGGACAACTAAATGCGATCTTCGAAATATCTTCTTCAGCCATGAATATTTGATTGTATCCTGCATTGACATCCATGAAGCTAATGGTCCGATGTCCGGCTACAGCATCAACCAGCAAATCGGCAACTGGCATTGGATAACCATCCATCGGTGTAGCCTTGTTAAGATTCCTGAAATCAATGCAGACACGAAGCTTCTCATTCTTCTTGTAAACTAGAACGACATTGGATATCCACTCGGCATACCGACATTGCCGAATAAATTTAGCTTCAATGAGTTCAGTTATTTCGGCCTTAATATCAAGAAGAATATTAGGATTGCATTGGCGAGCTGGCCGTTGATGCGGCTGAAATCCATATTTGATAGGTAACCAATGTTCATCAATAGATCGGTCTAAACTGGGCATCTCGGAATAATCCCAAGCAAAGCAATCTATATATTCCTTTAACAAATTTGTTAACTGCTGCTTACACTCAGAAGCTAACTTAGCACTAATAAAAGTGAGCCTTGGCCTATCACCATTACCTATATCTACTTCTACTAAATCATCGGCCGATGTAAACCCCTGGCCTAATTTTCCATCATCGATGAACCTATCCATTAAAACTTCTCATCAGAACCGACTGCTTGGATCGGTGGAATTTCATAATCTGCAACTTTGAGAAAATCCTTCTCCCAAATCTCCCCTCAAATGCATCTGGTCCTTTCATAAGTATCTTCTTCTGCCGATGCAACGACATATGAAGAATCTCCTGGAACAATTTCAATCTTGTCACCTACCCACTGAACCAAGCATTGGTGCATTGTAGATGGGATGCAACAATTGGCATGAATCCAATCTCTCCCCAACAGCAAATTATAAGCACCCTTTCCACTGATGACAAAGAAAGTTGTCGGCAAGGTTTTG
>Ga0182004_10003182_pt1 | contig 13007 bp, 5 predicted proteins | sample Sormic07211540_1_FD_120479 | JGI IMG/M metagenome (GOLD analysis project Ga0182004, IMG submission 120479) | Endophyte microbial communities from Sorghum bicolor roots, Mead, Nebraska, USA - 072115-40_1 MetaG | ecosystem: Host-associated > Plants > Roots > Unclassified | place: USA: Nebraska... | reverse complement strand
TTAGTTTGTTTGATGCATTTTAGAGATGAGAGTTCCTCCCATTTGGAATAAATATTTTTTTGTGGGGTTTAGCGCACTCAGTTCTTTCACTGGTATCTTTAATTCTGTTACATTTATAAACAGCTCAGCCCCAGGCCTTGTATGGGCCTAGTAGTTGAGAAACATTTCCTAGTGGCATAAATAAATATTTTTCTTTAATGAAACCTGTGCTCAGAGCATGTTAATAAATAAAGATGCAGCTATTTCCGATATGTTCAGTTTGCAAACTATTGACTAGTTTTTCAACCTTGTTGTCAAGATACAGATGGAGTCAACTGTAGGTGAAGTCATGTCATCTCCTGCGATAACCCTGACGCCCGAGAAGACGGTCTTGGGTAACCTTTACTCCCGTCTACCGTAACAACACTTGAAGTGGTTACAACAACTTGCTAACAGGTTGCTGCTGGATATGTGAGCAGAGGCTGCAGCACGAATGCTCAAGGAGAAGGTTCACAGGATACCGGTTGTGAATGAACAGCAACAAGTGATCGGTAAGGTTTTCCAGATCACTTACTGTTTCTTTGGACTAGGAGTACATCAATAATCGAGCAACTAAACTTTTCAGCAGTGCGGTTTTACTTAGCTGCCCTGCAGAATATTGTTTTGCTTTGTTAAGAGCTCTGTTTTGGGTTTGGACTTGGTAAACTTTTTAAAACATGCCCTTGACAAGTTAACTGCAAACTTTGAGTCTCTGACAATAAGGTTTCACTAAAGCAATCAAGATGCAATACAATGCTAATGGTCTAGCTAACTTTAGGTGGTAGTTGATCTGGATTGAGGAACCTGTTATCCAGATTTTTTTTTTGATTAACTGAAAATACCTAGTTGAAATTACCACATGAGGATACATTTGCGGTACATAAACTAAGTACTAGTTTCTTACTCTGATTCTACAAGTGATGCCCACGTGATAACCTTTTTACCTTTTCATGATGGTAACAGGAATTGTGACTCGCTCGGACGTATTCCAGGCACTTGAGGCCAACAACAACAAAGCATGAGAGTGAGGTCCCCTCCCCTGTTAGGCTTGTTCTCGCCAGATGTTGCCCGTTGTAAATATCAGTTGAACTAGTCGGTACCCCGTGTTGCCCTAGGTGCAAGCGAGAATAACGGTGGGCATGTCTACTCTGCTGTGTGTATCATAGTTTGTGTGAGTGTCTGTAATTCAAAAAAAAAAAACTAAAGTTGCATGTCATCCCATATATATGGCACTTTCTCTGTCCTACAAATAATTATATTTCTTTGACTTCTATCACTCATGTTTGATCGTTCATCTTATTTAAAAATTTATTTTATCATGACTTATTTTATTGTTAGATATATTCTTATAATAATTTATTTATTTTATTATTTGTATAAAAAAATTAAATAAGACAAATGGTCAAACATTAATCGTAGCAGTCAAAGAAATGTATTTACTTGTGGGATGAAGGGAGTAGATAATAAGGAAAAAATATAGAGACATGTAAGATGATTTTTTTTTTTGGATGGGCTCGCGATCCCTGTTGGGACTGGGCTGGAAAACTAATCAGGCAGGGCGCAGGCCTCATGAGCATTGCCGCTGATCCATCACAGCCAAGCCTGGCCGTGAGTGCCAACTTCGTCTAGCAGCCCAATTGAGGCCTAAGCCCAACAAATGGTTGATGCCCATCCGGAAGCCGGCCCTAGCCAAGAACTGCATCTCGCATCCCGCCTCCTTCCCCAGCTCCGGCCAGCCAGTGGATCGGTCTCCGCCGTAACGGCCGACCAACTCCGGCTGCCGACGCGAGCGCGGCGCGATGGCGTATTGTGTGCGCGCGCCTTCTAGCTTTTCACCTCCCGATCCGGCTGATGGCTTTCGAGATGCCTGCACCCGGCGACCGGTAATTTGGACTTGTTTTACTGCATAATTTGGCAACTTTTCCAAATTTCCATATGCACGCGTGTGCTTCGTTTCTGAGTCCTAATCTAGTAGTACAGTAGCATACTGGCATGTACATCTACCCAACACCGTTTCATTCGAATTAGCACGTTTCTGGATCGTTGCTTAAATGTATCTCGTTTGATTTGATGCTAACAATCCATCCCCATCCATTTCTCTTTTTCTCACCGACAACACCCAAGTCACTCTAGTACTATCCTATCCTATTGCAGCCACAAGTCTGCAAATATAATATTGTTGGACTGCTGCAGCAGCAGGCTCCAGGATACATTAGATTATTACTAGTACCTAATTATAATTAAGCTGCCTCTCTAGATGCTGCTTCTCCTTGCATAAACTAATTAACTAGGAATCCTCAACGAATTCAACATCTGATCTGACAGCTAAATTGTCTTCCCAACAAACACTACTTGACTCCTACACATGGGGGGTGGTGGTATATGTTATCAATCAAAGTAATATTATTCGAGTGCGGCGTTCATCGCCTTTGAGCACAAATTCTTTTCCTTACGCCGAGTCAGACGCGAGATACCATTTGCTAAAAAGGAAGGGTTAAATTCAGTGTGCGCGGTTAGAATTAGAACCCGAGATATTACATAGGCATCCAATTGTGATGTTTCCGGCGCTGATATATGGTACCAGACTACCAGGGGGGAGGAATGGTATAATATATTCCTTGGCCTGGCTTTATTTTTGTTATTTTAGCTTTATCCTGCTGTCAAAGAGATCAGAAAAGAAAGATTAGCTACACAGATCGATCAGCTGTCAAAAGATAGCAATGTTCAATTTCAATCCCAGGTAGTACACTTCTGAATTGATCTAAGCTTCCAGGAACCATCCCACCGCCCCAAGTATATATTACAGAAAACTGTTTACATAAACAGCGAGATTCTTCGCAAACAGTGCAACAGCACATGGGAGCACCCTGTACCAGCATCAATTTGCAGATATAGTGGATTAATTAGGTTGATATCGTCTTTGTTTTATGTCCCCCATTAATCTCTAATTATCCAATCAAGGGATGCTCAGTCCTTCCAGAGCATCCCTCCCTTTGTTTATGACCCTTTAGCAGCCAGGAGGATGTAGGCCAGTGTCATGTTTGGGTAAGGGCTGGTGCTTTAGCTTTGGGGCAGCTAACACATCAGTAGTCTCAGGTTAGGTTGTTCAGTCTTTGCAAAGGGCACGAATGTAATAAAAACATAAAAAATAAAAAAACAAACAAACACACACAACAACAACAACAACAACCCGAGCCATGGAACTGGCTTTGTATTCGAACTGTTCTATCTTGTCCTAGTTTTGCCATTCAACCTTCATGGAGTACCCGTTCCTTAAATATGGCTCAAACATTACTTATGTAAACTGTTGGTCGTTTACCGCAATTTAGATGCAAAGGGTAATTTAACAACTTCTGAAGGCTTAGTGAAGAGCAGAGAATTATATTCCAAGAGTTCTCTGTTCTCTCGATTTTCAAATATATGTGACACTTCTGATGAAACCATGCATAGTCAGGGAACATTTCTTTTTTTAGGGACTGTCGTCCATTCTTTTGAACAGGCAGTATTTTTCGTTTTCTGAAGGAAGTATTTGGGGTTCAGAGTTTGCCCATTTGTACCTCCCGTCAGCTTGATTGAGGCTAGATATGTACTACTGCATTACAGATATAAATTTTTACAACGGTTTGGTACTAATAATACAAGAGGCCTCTTCTTTATAGCATAAGAGAAGAAAGGAAAAGTGTAGTTGGGTGAGCTGTTTCTCTGTGTATTATATTGCATGTGTTTGTAGCAAATAAACTAGGATTGACAGTTTGAACCTGGTGACCAGAAAGTCCACTTGGTCGGCTGATTCGGCAAAAAAATAATCTGCGAGATGATGCGGCTACTTCTATAGCCACTATCTCAACGACTAAAATATTAGCATCGTGTAATATATCGAAGTTGATCTATGCTCATCGATAATGTAATATCAAATTTAGTGCACAAAGTTGACCTGCTAGATGATGAAATAATGAGAAAAAAATTATGTTTCATAAGAGAGAGATACCATTTATTTATTTATTTATTTATTTATTTACCTAAAAAACATAGGCACACTAGGGAGTCCGCACATTATTATATCACTAGTTTTATTTCCAATGCCATGTTCAAGCAAAGTTTATTCGCCCACAAAAAGGAAGGGACAATAATAAACTCATTATAGGTAATTATAATAAAAAGGGAAGCCCACAAGGTGATAATTACTATAAACTAATTACAAGTTACACTAAAAGGAAAGCCCTACTGAAAAGTGAAAATCGATCACTGCCCCACTAGCTGCGGTGTTGCTTTAGGATTTGTGTATTTAAGTTTTGGAAGAGCATAGAAGCACCTCACAACCAGCCAAGAGATTTAAAATTGTATCATTATTCGAAGTTGGAAAGAAATATGTAAAGCATGTCATTTTCAACATACCTCTAGCATTTGTTTTCTGTCCATGAGGTCATTAGCAATTTAGCATGATGACTAATACTACTTAATCAGGAGATGCTGACAGGGTTAATTATCTTCTTTCATTTTATGCTTCCCTCTTGCCTCTTGGGACTGCATTGAAAATGACTAGTTGGTGAAAGTTTGTTCAAAGGGATGTACTATTATAAGTTCTTTATTTCCTCTCTATGCTAGCCTGTGCCGGTGGGGATCAACCCACCAAACCCAAGATTTTGTAATAAAGTTGTGCCTCCTTTTTATTTAACAAGTAATATAAGACCAAGATGAGTCTTGAGAAATGTAAAGAAATGCAGAGTCAGGGCTTTGAGCTAGCTGTCCTCCTGCACATGGGTTTGTGTTGATAATGGCATTTACTTAGTCAGATGTGGCGGGCTCTTCTCCAATACTGCTTACTGATACTAACATTATTCCTGAAACTATTTGACTGACATCTAGCGATAAAAAAGGGGAATATGTAGAAACTCTTATTTTTCATGATATTCTCTCAATGTGTTTGCCCAATTTTATTGATCTCAGCCTGATTATTCTTCTGTTTTTTCTACTCATTATTGCTTTTGCATAGACAACGAAACAAAGCTTGACATATGCTCTTAGATACTCTGTATTTTGCTTTCAAGGATATTAATGCTTGTAAACTTTAATTGGTTGCAATTGCAATAATCCAATAAACAGGACGGCGCTTTGTTGTTGCCATTGAGAACAAAATGAAGGAAGAGGATGACAACCAAAAAAAAAACACTGCAGTGCCGTTAAGTGGAGTTCCAGCTAGACAGAGGCTGTGACGCGTGCTAACCTTGAAGAATGCTCCTGCACCGTCGTTGTTTAATGCTATAAATAAAGGTGGTCAGCTCTTCCAAGTCCCAGGCGCAAGCTGCCTAGTTCTGTTCTGCCAAGAAACGCCTCCTGCTCTCCTCCCTCCTCCATCATCCTCGCCATGGCTCTCGAGTCTGTTCCTACATATCTCAGCGATTTGGGATCCCACCAGGCTGCCAGAGCCCAGCAGCAAAGAATCAGGTACACTTCGTTGTAGCTTTGTTCCTAAATTCTGCTGTGAAATTTGTTCGGCTTCATCAGTTTCACTCTTGATGCCCTTTTCTTCAATTTCTGTTCTGTAAAAATAAAATTGGCAGGAAAGATGAGCGCATCTGGACCTCAGACACATATGCTCCCTACGACGACGGGCACCAGTGGAGGAAGTATGGCGAGAAGAAGCTCTCCAACTCCAACTTCCCAAGGTTTTTAGTCCCTCTTGGATTCTTCATCCCCTTGCCATAGAGTTTTATTCTCCAAATGAGTTTGTTGTTTCACTCCATGCATGCATCCCCTTTGTGTGCAAGAACCTCTCTTTACTACTACGAATTGTCAATTTGGTTATTACTATATTTGTAATGAGTTTGTAGGACCTGTTACTGGGTGAACTGCCTACTGACGGCAGTTACCACTAATCGTTGGAATTAATTTAGGAACAAGCTTTGCATGCCTTGTTTTACTGGAAGAATTCCTAGTTTTTAATACCCTTAATTTGTTCTATAATGGCTTCCAGTAGTATAATAAGTAAAGATGAACTACACATGCTTTTCCTATCTCTAACACTGTAATTTTCTTCTTAAATGAAGCATGTCATGGTGGTTTTGTAGGCACAATTCTTGACCATTCCACTGTTTTTGTTTACCTCTGATGGAGGATATATCGAATTGTGTGTTTGTCTACTAGTCACTCCTAAGTAGACAAGAAATCCTTTTCTTGTCATTATGGTTTTGCATAATCCTCTATCTGCCACTGTTAGTGGCACAGGTGGTCCCTGTATGCCATTGAGACATCAGTGGCACATAAAGAACTGCAAAATTTTACAATGGCAAATGATGAATTGCCCCTTTTTGTTACCATATATAGGTTGGTTGATTGACAGAATCAAATTGTTTTGTGTAACGATTACTGGACTAGGAAAATAACCTTCACAGCAGCGATCATCCTTAATTATTGACAACTCAACTAGACAAATAAAAACTTGTAAAGTGTTACTTCCTATATGAATATAGTATAATATACGATCCACATGCCACCTTTATTACCTGCCATTTGCAACTTGTCAAATAATCAAATCTTATACTTTCACTAGCAACTAAAAGTTCCATCATTTGCTTAGCGCTGTTGTTCTCGAACTCATTTTTCAACTATTACTAGTGTGAATGCCGACAGTCTCCGCTACCCTTTCTTTTAACTTTCGTGGAGAGTGATTGGAATGCCGATGTCTTGTTAGCCCACGGTGTCTTGTTAACCCGTTAAGAGCATGTTGACAGATCAGAACTTTTGTATATTTTCCTAAAAGGCGGTGGAGGTAGAAGATGTCTCAAAGGTGTTTATCAATTTTGTTCCACCTAATTTAGGTAGACTAAGTGTTAATAGATTGGGAAAGGACATGACTAATATCAGTAGTGGAAGACTTAGAGGTACTTATTTTATCACAAAACCAAGAAGTGAAAAGTGGGTATAGACTATTTTGGTTAGTAAGCTGTAAATTATCCTATTGTAAGCACTAAGCAGTCGGTAAAAGTATTTAGATTGCCCTCAGCACTTTTGGCCAAATAATTCACCTCTTTCCCTTCGATGTGAGATTTCAGTACATGACATCCTGTTTTCAGGTTCTATTACAGATGCACCTACAAGAACGACATGAAGTGCCCGGCTACAAAGCAAGTCCAACAGAAGGACACAAGCGACCCACCGTTGTTCTCTGTCACTTACTTCAACCATCACACCTGCAGCAGCATCTCAAATCCCATAGGAAGCACGAGAGACGTTGCCGCACAATCGGCCTCGAGCAAAGCGGTGTCAATCTGCTTCAGCCCGCATTATTCTTTCAGAGATGAGCCACAGTCACCGATTGCACATTCTTTCAGAGGCAACCAGCAGCCAGCTGAGAGGAGCGCCTATGCAACAAGCCAGTTTCAGTGGACCGCCGCATCGTCTCCGTCTCCTACCAGTAATGACAGTCCGGTTAAGATGGAGGTTGACACTTTTTCAGGAGCAAGCGCTTCTTCATCCAGCTCCAGCAGCATGGGTTCTCTCCCGAGGACGAGGACGTTGCTACCGATCGGTCAGTCCAGATGCATCGAGTACTTCCATTTCTTGTGATGAGAAGAAGGTGGCCGTTTCTTTTTTTTTCTTTTTTTTTTTTTGAGCGCCAAGTGAAGTCATATGTGGGCGTTGGAGGCAAGTAACATTGCTGTGCCGTCCCGGGCATGAACCACAGGGACCCAACCTACAGGTCCCCATAGAGATGTTCGTTCACTGTTGGCTGTTGCTTACTTGTTTACTGTCAGATTGAAGCCACATTTTTGTGCTTGAATATGATGTGAAGAATGGCACTGGCACTGGAGTTTCTTTTATCTGGTAGACTGAAGCCACATTCGTGATTGAATATGACGTGAGGAATGGCATTGGAGTTTCTTTTATAGTGATAGACTGGTTTTTGAGGTAGCACCATTTGTTTGTTTAGGGATGATTGTAGTTTGTATGGAATTCCTGACAAAAGGTATTGCCTGGTGATTCTGCTAGCTCTACTACTGAAATAGTAGCGAATTTGAAATATGTCCTGCGCTATTGTAGTTCAATGTTGAAGTGGAGCTTGCGAGTTGAGACTACAGTGGCTTCAGTGAACTTACTGCCTCGATGGCCACCTGGGTTATCCTTATATTGATACATGTGAAGAATGCAGATTGAAGTTTCTCTACCAAAGTACTAGTAGTACATTATTGTAGTAAACAGTTCATTGCTTTAGCTCTCTGTCTCTAAATAAACAGTTTAAGTTTTGGAGACAAAAAATGACAATCTTAGCTCAATCGGATCTCTAGAGTTGGCACATGGACCAGAAGATTTCACTTTAATCATGCTTTTAATCATGTGGATTGGGACTGTTTCTCTACCAATATGTGAAAGTCTTTCGGTGTGTGGGGCCTGTTTGTGTGTTTGGGCTGTATTGTACCTCTGTGGGCTTGTAAAATGGAGAAACAAAGTCTATTTTTCCTCTCCCAACTTTCACAAAAGTTTGTTTTTTTTCTTGACTCTAAAACCGGACAATCTCAACTTTTCAAACCGTGCATTTGAAATGGTTCCGAAGGTGGTTTGCTACAGTGAATGGTGATTTTGCTAGTGGTTTTGTTTTTTTGTTTTAATTATTTCGGCTGAATCTTTAAAAAATCATAATAAATTAAAGAAAAATCATAAAATGGAAAATTCAATTTTTTGGACTCAACATAAATAGATCTACACGGTAACATATATTATGGTATGCTTTCGTACACAGTTTTTGCTAGAAAGGTTCTGTCCTTTTTGTTTTTTTATTTATTTGACTAAATCTTTGAAAAATCATAGTAAATTATAGAAAACACATAAAATAGAAAATCTAGTTTCGGTAGACTCCACATGAGTATATATACACAATGAACATATAATATGTGTATGCTTTAGTTCGACGTAATAATTATAGAAGCTGCAACTATAAATTATTTCAATTAATTACAGAAAATCATAGATCTAAAGCTACAACAAAAAAATTATACTAAAGCATACATATTATATATTTACCGTGTAGATATGCTCATGTGGAGTCTAAAAAATTGAATTTTTTATTTTATGATTTTTCAAATATTTAGCCAAAATAAATAAAAAAGAAAAATACAAGACCTTTATAGCAAAAACTTTGCACTAAAACATACCATATTATATTTTATTGTGTAGATCTACTTATGAGGAGTCCAAGAAAACTAGATTTTCTATTTTATGATTTATCTATGATTTATTATGATTTTTAAAATATTCAGCTAAAATAATTAAAAAAGAAAAAAGACAAAATCACGTCACTGTAACAAAACCACTATTCAAAGTAGTAAAACCACCTTTGAAATATCTTTAGAGAGTTAAAATAAATGGTTTGAAAAGTTGAGGAATGTGGTTTACTAGATTTTTAGATTAGAGTTAAGAGTTAAGGGAGGAAAACCGGACTGGAGCAAGTTACCGTTAGTGGGGCTTCGCAGAGTTCTCTCGTGAACTCTGGGCACCCGTTGCTATAGTTGTTGCGGCTACTCACCTTTAATTACTAAAGTCAAAGGATATACTTTCTATTGTTAAATATATTTTACTTCCCATAATAATAATACTATAATTCACCTCTCTATCCTGTATACGGAGTATGTCCCAAACTCAAAATTTACGTTCATGCGAGTTAAGAACTGTGCATAACCTGATTCCAAGACATTAAAACAAATAACATAATTCTTGAATAAATCACCGAATCTCAAGTCATCTAGAGGACTCTAATGTATACTTCCTCCGTCTCAATATATCTATCGTTGGAACACTTAATCCAGTAACTAAGACAAGTGACAAAATACCCTGGCACCCCTATCTATGAATGATTTGTGATCTGTATCATTTGGTCCGCCTCGGGTGTGATTCTTCTTTTGGCTCACGATGCATGGTCGCTGCTGGACCAGGGATCGGAGGTTTAGACATGGCCAGTAGGACTCCAATGATTGTGTATGCTGTGATCAGGCGCCAGAAACGATGAATCATATCCTGCTGGGCTGTGTGTTTAGCCGGCAGGTATGGCATATTTGTCTATTAAAGCTTCAGCTGCAGGAGGTCGTCGTCGTGGCTCAAGAAAACGCAATGCAATGGTGGCTCAGGAGCAGAAAGCTGGTCCCAAAGCTACTTAGACGTGGCTTCGACTCGTTCTTCTTCTTAGTGGGTTGGTCGCTCTAGAAAGAGCGCAACGAGCGCAACGCCCGCACCTTCGATCGAAGAACTGCAGCGGCGCCTGACCTGGCTGCGTTCATCTTCAGTGAGGCTGCCTGCTGGCTAGCAGCTGGGAACAGGCACCTCGGTCCTCTGCTTGCTCGGGTTTAAGCTGCTCCATGGCTTTGTAGCAAATTTGGTTCGCTCTGTAATCGCTTTTCAAAACAAGTTACCTTAGCTGATGCTGGTGTTCTGCTTTGTAACTTGGTAACCCGTTTGTTATCGGGTTTTAACACTCTTTCTACTTAATGAAAAACACGCCTTCGCGTGGTCTAAAAAAAATCTGTATCATTTGGACATATATGCTATTAATGCATGAAGAAACACCATCCATTGAATCTTTTTATTACATTAAACAAATTGGAGTTCACATCCACTTTTCATAGCTAAACGTGCAGTACATGTTTTTAGCCTTAAACAAATCAAAGAGGACACCAAAAAGTGTATTTCACTTGGCGGCAAACACCACCTGGTGCCAAAATAAACCCCGCGCTCCATTTTTACACCGCAAAAGCAAACTAAAATTTCAAACTATTGCCCCCACGCATTTTCTCTAAACATGTGGAAATGAAAGCCTATCAACCGTTTCGTTGCCTTAATTTGATCCATTCACCTCTCATCCATCTTCTATGGCAATAGGCCTAAACACACTACTAGAGGAGGAAGAGGAGAGAAGGTGCCTGATCTCAACAAGAGCCTAGCTGAACATGAAGAGGATCAAAATCTCTTGGAAGATGTTGGGATTAGGGTGGCGATGGTGAGGTTGTTGATCGGCCAAATGCAGCCGCCAAGGTTGGGGATGAGGGCGACGAGATTAGGGAGGAGGTGGGATTTTGTTTAGAAAAAAAGAGCTATCTGTGGTGTGTGAGGCTATGAGTGGGAGGGGGAAGAGATAAGACTGCTTGGCCGACAACACGTGATGTGGTGCAATACAAACAACTACAACCTAGGACAGGGAATAGGCAACGACGTTTTTTTGGGACGTTCTATTGTCGTCTCGACAATAGATATATTGGGATAGAGGGAGTATGTTTTTGTTGCAACATAGAAAACAAAAATCTATCCACTCGTAAATTTTCTAATTAGTAGATCCTAAATGTATAATGACAGTGCAAGTACTTAGGACATCCACATTTCCTCCCTCTACTGTGTACAATACATATGGAGCGTGAGTTACATCAGCCTATACCTACACTGCATGTGTCCTCTATAGACCACCCCGCGATAGGACTGCCTTTGTTGCTAGTATATCATGAGCCTGTTTACTTGAGCTTATCTATCGAATCTGCTAACTATTCAACAGTGTTTTTATTTTACAATAAGTTAGTGAACAGTATTTTCAGCTATAACTTTTCTGCCAAGTGAACAGGCTCTGTGCCCATGACTTTTGTAAATAAATTGAGGAGCCATGATCTTTTACCAAGCAAAAAAAATGAAATAAAAAATGATTTTACTTGTAGGCAACAAGAACAATTTCTTTACCTACGCCCCACACACATAATGAAAGGCGCAAAACTCTGGAAAATACCTGTCCACTTGTAAATTCTCCATTGGATCCCTATAAATAGCGGTTGCTATGTTCTGACCCACCAAGAAGTAGCGCGTCAACATTTCGTAGAAACTCAGGGGAGAAACTGCAAAAGAACTCGGCGAAATGGCAGAAAAGGCAACGCCAGGAAAGAGCGAGACCCCGCACAAGTTGACGTACAAGCCCAGCGCGGGAAGCAGCGCAGGTGGCGGAGGCGGAGGCGGCGACGGCGACGGCGGAGCAGCACCGCGCCCCGCGCCGCAACCGGAACCCTCTTCTCAGCGGCCACCTTCACCGCCACCGCCCGACGACGACGACGACGACGACGACGACGAGGTTTGTGCTTGTTCCAGCTTCACGCGGGTCTCTTGGGGTTCGGGGCGTTGGCAGGTTCTTGATTTCTTGAGTCGCTGCGCCCAATTTCTTGGGGATTCTTTCTCCCGTTCTGATAGAAGGCGAGGGCTCCTCGATTGGGTCGGTCGTAGGCTGATTTTGGGTCGAACACGTTCCCGATTTGATTGATCATTGGCGAGTTCTTGATTTTGGGAGGAAAGCCAAGGGAGAGAGGGGAATGGGGAAAAAGCAATGCCGGTTACTGAATGTCCCGGAGTGGTGCCACGGAAATTTCGACTGGCCGTTTCTTGTGGTGTCTTTTGCGAAATGATTGTCACGTTCTGGCTGATTCCTGCCTTCTGAGGTTTTTGGTCGCTTTATTCAAAATCATCCGTTTAGATTACTGTGTGTCACAATTTGGGCTTCCTTAAGGGATTTGATCCAATTGCAGGCTGGTTTCCTTTGTTTTCTTTTTCTCTCTTGGTATTTCGTGAAAAGAAAACTCGGTATACGTTGAACACATTATTTGGATTTTTTCCCCCTTGGTATCTTGTTGTAAATGGACATCTCATGATACCAGAGATCATTCCGTGACTTGCATATTTTCTGGGAAGTTTTTTTTTTTTTTTAGATTATGCGTCCGTCATTTGACTAGTAGTAGAATAAAATAGGTGAATTTACTGGGATTATGTAATTGTGTTCTCCCTGCTTGACTGCTTCCATTTGGAAAACATGAATTACCTGATGCTTGTATCTCACCAGGATTATGAGGGCTTCGAAGACGATGAGCTGGAGGTACTTGAAAGAAGAAGTGGATGGGGTTCTCTGTACACGAGTGATCCTCAAGTTCTTTGCATGGACTCGAGTGATCCACAAAATCCTCCTGGTTATATTGGCCGGC
>Ga0182004_10003181_pt1 | contig 13009 bp, 6 predicted proteins | sample Sormic07211540_1_FD_120479 | JGI IMG/M metagenome (GOLD analysis project Ga0182004, IMG submission 120479) | Endophyte microbial communities from Sorghum bicolor roots, Mead, Nebraska, USA - 072115-40_1 MetaG | ecosystem: Host-associated > Plants > Roots > Unclassified | place: USA: Nebraska... | reverse complement strand
ATAGTAATAATAATAATAATAATAATAATAATAATAATAATAATAATAATAATAATAATAATAATAATAATAATAATAATAATAATAATAATAATAATAATAATAATAATAGTCCAAGAACACATTTTTGTTATGATTCTTCTGGTTGACTTTCTTCGTTCCTCTTTGATGTCAAAGAATAGGGTTTTTTTTTGAAAATGTCAAAGAAAAGTAGAAGCTGACAATAGATGTGGACCATATATAATACAGCTCTGTGGGAGATTTAGTCAGAGAAAAAGGAAGATAATGCACCACTTACAATGGAGAAGGACTTTACACTATATAACTAGCTCTTCATTCAAAGGCAATTTACAGCCTGTTGCGTCACCTTGTAATAATCATAATATGTCCACAATGTAGATAGTCATCTGTGCAATTGAACATGGCTGAACATGCATGCTACTGGATTTCTCTGCTCTTGATTGATACGAGGCAGAGCAGAGGTGCATCATTATCACAGACCAAGCAATGCTTCGTCAAATGAATGAATGTATATCTTGGGAAAAACTGATGTACAGAGGCTACTACCTGCTCGATGCCTTCACACAGAAAGATCCTGAAGAAAAGATTGGTGTGGTGTAAGGCTGTTGTGAGTCATTCATGTCTAGATCAGGTCACCTGAATGAGTATGTTGCTTGCTGCTAGGAAATATGGCACAGAAAAGTTAGAATTAAGGGGGAAAAGTCTAGAATCAATGCTGGTATGAGTGAGTTTCTAATTTTTCTGAGGAGGAATTCCCCTCCTACGTTTTCCCAGCCATACATCTCAATCTGTTTGTGAAAAAAAATGTTTTTTTATTTTATTTTTTGCCAATTGGAAATTGAACAGGTCATCATGCAGCTGACATCTTACTACTAACTGAAGTGAAGCAGCCCTTTGTTCTGAACTATGCAGGAGAACAAGTAACTTTACCGCAGTAAGTAGAAAGGTACTTTGAGATTTTGACAGTAACATTAAAAAAACAATCTTTTCAACTGATGTATATGTATCCCATTTCAGTGAAATTTGGTGGAGGTAAGAGTAAGACGGTTACTGTTTTTTGGTGTGTTGGGATGAAATCCTGAAGCATGCTGTGTAGTCTGTGCTCGCCTAGTTCGATTCTGACTTGGACGAGACCCAGCGCGGCGAGGGGAGAAGGCGGCAGACGGGGCACCGAGGCGGAGCGAGGGCTACTCGCCCGCCGCGGCAGGCAGCAGACAGCTCCACACATCCGCCCTCTGTGAACCAACGGACTTGCTGTGGGTTTGGGCCGTTTCGGAAGGCAAGGCTTCTTTGTCAATTTGGGCTCATGCATGGTTTTGGACCATCGTGCATTTGGGCTGTGATAAACTACGTGAGCTTTAGAGATGATGATGGGCCAAGTCCAACAATGTCCAGCGCACAGGCCCACCACCGCAGCATACATATGTTTTTTTTTTTTGATAAAACGTATCTGTATTTCAAGTTAAGGAGAACAAGAGTACAAATACAGACACGTACATGTACGATATAGGTACATCTGTTCCAGCCAATCTACACAAAGGACCCTAGAAAATAAAAAGATTACAACAAAGCTCCTAGATCCTTCGTGAAGCCTCCATGACCATCCACCTTGTCGCCCGCCACCGCCACCGCCGCCGAAGGAGTCGGTCACCACCATGAGCAAAAGGAGTCCCATCGCACACCGGCTTTGAAAAGGAGTCGAAATAGTCTCCCATCGAGGAGATGGGAAGTAGCCAACAGCGGTCGCCCATCCACCTGGGTCGCGCCCCAACTCCTTCCACTCCCGGATCTGAGCTCGACGTCGACAGCCACTGTCGTCAAGGGGGAACGGAGCCAGATCCGGCCAGCCACAAACCACAACATCCACGAACAGACCCGTATCAAAGCAAAAAAATGCCAGCTGCAAAATCACCTGGATAAGACGAAGTTGCATCGCCGGCCCTGGGCTCACGCCAAGAACTCCCAGACCCCACCAGCGGCGCTTGAGCAGAGCACCGCCGTGACGAAGAAGGGGTGGAGAAGATTTATTCCGCAGCGACAACGCCGTCTTCGCCTCGTCGCCGTCGCTCAAGAAGACACGACGCAGAGGAACAAGCTCCCGGCAAACCCTAACCTCGCCATCTACCAACGGCAGGCAAAACCTAGACCTAGGTAACCTAATACCTAATCTATACACAGCCGCGCGGCGATTCAGCAGCTCATCTTCCTCTACAACGGCGAACCAGCCGCTAATCTTTTCTTGTTTTTGGATAAAGTCTCACACATGTTAGCGAATAAATTCGACCACCATTGAGGGCGTTCTTAGCTCTAAGTACAGGAATTAAACAGAAGTGACAAATGTGTAGTACGTGGAAAATGAGAAAGAGGGAGATATAGAGGCATGGATATATTGGGAAAAGAGAAATGTGTATTGGAGAGTGAGAATGACAATCAACCTGAAATAAGTATAATAAAAGGGTAAAAATATATTATGAGAGAAAGGGAGTGGGTAATGCGCGGTAATGATTTCCAACGTACACCGGCCGAATATAATTAATATAACCCAAATGAAAATAGGGCCTTGTTTAGTTCACCCTAAAAACCAAAAAATTTTCAAGATTCCCCGTCACATCGAATCTTATAGCACATGCATGAAATATTAAATATAGACGAAAACAAAAACTAATTACATAGTTTAGCTGTAAATCACGAGACGAATCTTTTGATCCTAGTTAATATATGATTAGATAATATTTGTCATAAACAAACAAAAATACTACAGTACCGAAAGGTTTTCATTTTTCGAAACTAAACCAGGCCTAGGAGAGGAATTCGACGACGTAGAATCGATAATTATTGGATCCTGGTCGAGCGATGGAGTCGAAGGACGTTGAAACATGGGACGGGACGTACGTATACGTGCAGCAAGCAGACCCGGGGATGCATATATATCCAACGCGGGTACTACTACGTACTACTATCCTATCCGAAATGAGCGGCTCGCGTACGTTACGTACGTCGTATGTACTACTTCTTGTGTTGCGTAAAGCCGTTAATTAGTTGGTCACAGCTGGATCGATCGACCTTCCCATTGTGGGTGTGGCGTGTGGCGTGGCGTGGCATGCGCATCCCCGGCCCGGCCCCTGCACGCACGCATGCATCGCGACTCGTGGATTTCTAGTACTACCGTACCTAGCTATATACGACAAGTATCTACTAGACTCACTTTGGCTTTATATAGCTACTACTAGCACAGCTACGAGTACTTCTTCGCAGATATATCTAAAGAAATGAGAATAGTACTAAGAAGTACTCACTCCGTTCAAATTGTAAGTTATTTTAAAAATTTTGAGAATTAAAGCATTTTCACGTTTTACCAAAATTTATAACGTAAAATAAGTATATTATAAAAATATAATTAAAAAAAAATCTAATGATACTTAGTTAGTAATATAATAATAATTATTTTATAATATAAATTTAGTCAAACTTAGAAAAGTTTGGTTCTCCAAGATTCTTGGAATGACTTACAATTTGAAATGGAGGAAGTAGTAAATAAGTAGGGTTCCAACAGCTGAGGTCAGTCTCAATAAAAAAAAAAAACAAATCATAACGACACGTTAGCAAGAAATCATCAATATAGAAATCATACCACAATACATATATGTTTCTACTCGTAATATAAGTTCTTTTTTTACTCTCTCTCACGTTTGCTCGCTATGAGCCTACATGGACGCCTAGAGAGCAACGTACGTCTTCCTCCTCGATTGGCCTCGGCCAAAAGAGCACCGTCGAGCGCGGCAAAGGCGGACGGCGAGCGAGCGGCCTAGGTGGCGCCGACCACGACCTCGCCATGGAGAGCGCCGGCGAGGCAAGGGACCAGGTGACCGCAACCTCGCCACGAAGAGCGACGTCGGGTCTTGTGCACCTCGCCGCCATGGATGGCTGCGTGTCCTACGGCCGACCTCCACCTTGTCATGGAGAGAGCTAGCGTCGTCGAGGCAAGAGGCCAGGCGACTGCGACCCTCACCATGGAGATCGTTGTCGTGACCTGCATGCACTTGGCCATGCATGGATGGTCGCGTGTCCTGGGACCAGCTTCCACCTCGCCATGCATGGAGAGCGTCGTCGTCGTCGTCGAGGCAATTAATGGGCTAGGCCGGCCACCGGCCGCGCCAAAAGCTCGCTTACCTGCGGCGGCGACATGCGTGAAGCGGCCTCTTCCTGGGCAGCGGCGGTGCGGCCTACACAGTAGCGACGGCTTGCACACACCGTACCAGATCAGCGGTGGTGCGACCTGCACACAACAGCGCGGCGGCCTGCGGGGCGATAGCGGTTGCGGACAACGGCACGGCCTGGGTGACTGTGGCGCGACAGCAAGCATGGAGGAGAAAGTCTCATTGCAGGTCCCACCGATAGAAATTACTTGGGCCTTGTTTACTTCCATTTCAAAATCCAAATTTTTTCAAGATTTTTCATCACATAAAATCTTTAAACATATACATGAAATATTAAATATAGATAAAAAAAAATAATTGCATAGTTTGATCAGAATTTACGAGACGAATCTTTTGAGCCTACTTAATTCATGGTTGGACAATAATTATCACAAACAAACAAAAATCTCTAAACACGGCCTCGACTTCCTCAAGGAAATTGTTTCATCGGATTATACTCTCTGTACTGTCTTCATTAATGCCACATCAAATTTTTATTGAGTTCGCAAGACAATTAATAGAAATAGAAACTATTGTTAATAAAAAATATAGTATAGAATAATATTTAGAGTCCTAATGAGAGAGTTACGATCCCAGGAAATTAAAAAATCCCCTAAAATGTTCGGATAGCCAACTTTGGCAGCAAAGTTGGGATTGCCGAATTGGCCAACTTATTTTTCTCAGTCCGATTTAGGGCTATATATAGAACAGTCTTTATATTAAGATAATATTGTACTACTTATCATCTAGTGGATCCAAACAGGATTGTGCTAATCACTTTTCTAAGGGTACTTCCAATGCTAGAAACTATATGTAGTTTCTATACCTATTAATTTTTATAGACACTACATATAGAAAATATGGTCCCAATGAATAGTTTCTATAGAATATTTTTTTATCAATCATATTCATTCTCTCTCCATATTAGCCAATCATATCACTTCATCTTTTGGATTTTGTATAGACATGGTTTCTAACTTAGACCTAATTTCTATGATTTTTGCTCTCTCTCTTCAATAACTCTCTTGTCACATCAACAAAATGCTTAGGTAGCACTGAATTAATATCTATAGAAACCACGATGGTTTCTGCATTGGGAGTGCTCTAATCCATCCAAACAGGGCCTTATGATCAAATTGTATTAAGCCCTGTTTAGATTGCAGATGAAAATTTTTTGGGTGTCACATCGGATATGTCGGAAGAATGTCGGGAGGGGTTTTTAGAAACTAATAAAAAAACAAATTACATAGCTCATTAGGAAACTGTAAGACAAATCTATTAAACATAATTAATCTATCATTAGCACATGTGGGTTACTGTAGCACTTAAGGCTAATCATGTAGTAACTAGGCTTAAAAGATTCGTCTCGCGATTTTCAACCAAACTGTGTACTTAGTTTATTTTTTTATATACATTTAATGTTTCATGCATGCGTCCAAAGATTCGATGGGATGTATGAAAAAATTTTAGGTGGGGAACTAAACAGGGCGTTTGTTAGGATGAAGACAAGTGTCACTAGCTACGGTAACATCCTATTCTACTCCATTTAGCTATCTAGACCTGGCCTAGATACAAAAAAATTAGATTTTGACATCCTACTCTACAGTAATATTTTTGTTTTTATTCATTAATTATTATTCAACCATAGGTTAACTATAGACAAACTTATTTTTTTATTTATATTTAATACTTCATATATGTACCGTAAGATTTGATGTGGTAAATAAAAAATTTTAAAGAGTTTTTTGATCTTGGGTGAACTACTCTTGGGCCTTATTTACTTCCACCCAAAATCTAAAAACTTTTCAAGATTTCCTGTCACATCGAATCTTTAGACGCATGCATGGAGTTTTAAATATAAACGAAAATAAAAACTAATTGCACAGTTTAGTCAAAATTTACGAGACGAATCTTTTGAGCCTAGTTAGTCTATGATTGGACAATAATTACCACAAACAAACGAAAGCGCTATACTGTCACGAAAAAATTTCTGAAAGGAACTAAACAAGGCCTTGGCTTAGGGCCTGTTTAGATGCAGCCAAACAACCAAAATTTTTGGAGAAATGAGCACTTTTTGGAAGAATGGATCTAAACAGGGGCTTGTAAAACTTGGCTGTAAAGATTTAGAATTTGAGACCTTAGGCCAGTCTCAGTGGGGGTTTCATTAGGATGTCATGCACATTTATTAGAGCGCCATGTTAGTAAAACTATACTTTTTGCATGAAACGAAGAGGAGAGATAAGTAGTTTCACCATGGTGAAACCCTGCGGGCGTTGTTTCCCACACGGTGAAATGAGATGAAATCTCCACTGAGGGCTAAATCGTTTCACCATCTTGCATGTCATCCAATCATTTTGCAGTAATTAAATGCTTTCCCCAGCCTAGGAAACATCAAGGTGAAACCCATGCATTGTGGAAGTTGTTTTATTATTCGTTTCATTGATGCCCTGTCAGCGGATTTGTTTTGGAAACAGTGCATTGAAACCGGCCACTCAGACTGGCCTTAGAGCCCCAAAACTGTGTAAACTTGCTTAGGAACCCGTGTCATTTGTCTTGTTGACCAAAAAAATTTAGAAAGCATCTAAGGGCACTCACAATGCAGACTCTATATGGAGTCTAAAGTTATTTATTACCTCGAACAATGTGGACTTGGAGTCTAAATAAGACATGAAGTTTTTTTTCTACCTCTTTTTTTCAATAAATACGGTGCCACATCAGCAAAATATCATAAATAATATGTAATTAATTGTCTTGGACTCTGTGATAGAGTCTTGCATTGGGAGTACTTTAAACACCTATTTAAATATAAAGTTTACAGGTAAAAGTTTTGGAATGTAAAGATTTAGAATCTAAACGGGCCCTTAGGCTAGGCGTCCGTGGGACTTGGGCAGATACTCATAGATTGGCTAATCATGCGTAATGATGGGCATTTACGCCTGTCGGCTCGGCGTCGCGCGCGCAGCCCTACGACTCTGGACTCCGTAGTAGCTACTACTAGGCCTTATTTAGTTTCAAAAATTTTTAGAAAAATAATATGATAGTACTTTTATTTTTATTTGGCAAACGTTCTCAAATTATAGAGTAACTAGGTTTAAAGGATTCGTCTTACGATTTACAGACAAACTGTATAATTAGTTTTTATTTTTATTTATATTTAGTGTTTTATGCATGTGCTGTAAGATCTAATATAATAGAACATATTGAAAAGTTTTTAAAGTGAACTAAACAAGGCCGTCGTTAGTTAATGCGCGCCACGACACACCCATGGATGGAGGGTGGATCCGCCGGAGCGCCGTACGTGGCCACTAGTGATGCCGACCTGCACCACCTAGGACGGGCGCCGCCGCCACCGATCGGATCCGCCGCCGATGGAGGCCCATGCTGCTGCCCTCCCGCGCCATGCACGTGGCGCGCCAAAAGCGACGGCGGGCCACCTCGCCTCCATCATCCCCGGCCGACAGTAAATGCCCCGCGGGCCCCGCCCTTGTCGCTCCTCTCGCTCGTGCGCGACGCGCCGCCGCCCGCCGCCCGCCCGCCGCCGGGACACCCACCCCACCACGGCGCGCGCGGCATGCATGCATGCAGCAGCCGCGCGCACGGCACGGAAACGGAACGGACACCGCCGCCGCCGCCGTGGATCTCCGATCTCCATCTGGACCATCTCCACTTCGCGCGCGAGTTGGCGGCCAGCTGGTCGGCCTCGATCATGAGGAAGAAGCCGACAACGATTACGAACGCAGGACGAGAAGCCGGATGGATGGGCCGCCTTTTCCTTTCCTGTCCTTTGTGCCACGATGGCAACACATACTAAGGCCTTGTTTAGTTCTAAAAAAAATTCGTAAAATTTTTTCAGATTCTCCGTCACATCACATCAAATCTCTAGACGTATGCATGAAGTATTAAATATAGACGAAAATAAAAACTAATTGTACAGTTTGGTCTGAATTGACGAGACGATTCTTTTGAGGCTAGTTAGTCCATAATTTGACAATATTTGTCAAATACAAACGAAAATGCTACAGTGTCGATTTTCCAAAAATTTTTGGAACTATACAAGGCCTTACTTTCCAAAACCCAAAATTTTTCAAGATTCCTTGTCACATCGAATCTTTGAACATGGAACATTAAATATAGATGAAAACAAAAACTAATTATACAGTTTATCTGTAATTTGCGAGACGAATCTTTTAAGTCTAGTTAGTCTATAATTGAACAACATTTGTCAAATACAAACGATAGTGCTACAGTGCCCGTTTTTCAAAAAGTTTTGTAACTAAACAAGGCCTAAGTTTAATAATACAGCTCATTTGGTGACTGTAAAGTTTATTGCAGTCTTCTTGCAGCCCACGCACAATAGTTAATTACTCAATATTAATACATGACTCACTTATCTCTCTCATAAATTTTTTTTGGTTCCTGTGCCTAAGCTGTCTGTAATTAAGCTTACAACCTGCTTCTCCTCTCTCTCCTTCCTTCTATCCTCCACCTCAGCATTTAGCCGAGAGCATCTCTAATAGTTTGCTAAAATCCACTTGGTAAATCTTGTGATTTGGTAACTTACTAAAACATATACCAAGTGAAAAAGTAGAATATCTCCAACAGTTTGCTATTTTAACTTGTTAAAATTAAAAAAGTAGGTTCATATTCTACCAGATCCATTTGTATATTAGTCTATCCATTGGATTTATATTTTATGAATCAGAGTACGGTACATAATGTATGATGAAATATTGCTCCTGCTCACATCATGATGGGTCATGATGCATGATGAAGCATATATGCATGATGCATGGTGGATACATGACCCATGATGGCAAGCACAGGTGCTTAAACCAGTATGATAGGAAGCACCGTCAAGAATCGCATCAACCGACCAAGCACATAAAAGCCCTCCATCAACACTTGCAGGTCATGGCATCATAGCAACGTAGTAGGAGCAGCAGAGCAGCAGAACAGCAGCGGCCATAGCAGCAGAACAACAGCGGCAACAACTACACAGCGCCTGCACGGCTGGATGCGCGAGGGATATATACGCGGATAAATGCGCGCGCGGATGCAGAAAATAACAACTTGCTAAATTATAACAAGTAGTTTACCAAACTGTTGGAGAGCTAATTTTTTTATTTTACTAAATTTTCAAAGATAACAAATAGATTTAGCAAACTGTTAGAGATAGCCCAGTATAATACTTACTCTAAGTCTACCGCAGCGTACCGACTCGATCCTCCTAGGATCGAGATATATAAGCAGACGTCAGCTAGTGTAATAATCGTTGTACACGTTTAGATGAACGCCACGCGGCTCAAGATTTTTCTTTTTCCCGTGAACAACAGAATTTCGTGTTTCATTAAGAGGGAAAAAAAGTTCAAACCACAACAACAATCGGGCAAGAAGCTACCCAGAACCGAGCAGTCAAGCCGTAAGCTACTGGATATGCTAAGAATTGTTACAGAGTTCTTGGATGTTGTGATTAGAGCTCGGCCAAGGCCACAAACGGCATGAAACGTCCAAGAGCCACTCCAACCCCTTCATGTAGCACAGTGCGTACATAATGACGTTGAGGATTTCCTAAGGCAGTGCATGTCATTGGCAATGGGAGCGACCAAGACGACCAAATCATCGGCATAAAGAGACGATTGGGGAGTGAGCGCGTTCCCTGACAGCGGACCGAGTGCCATGCGACTGTCCGCTCTCTCTAATCAGCGAGTTAAGCACCTCTCATGATGATGACAAACAACATATGCAAAATTCGGTCACCCTATCGGAGCCCGCGAGCATGGGCAATGTGTCTTTCCAGCCGGCCATTGACGAGAACCTTGGTGCTCGCGGTGGAAAGGATGATGGAGATCTGATTCGTCCATCTCTTGGAGAAGCCGATGTGGTGAAGAATTTTTAGAAGAAACAGACATGCTCAGTTCACGTATATATATAATCCATATATAGCCAATTAAATAAGCTAAGCTATACTACTAAACTCAATGGTGGGGTCGTTCTATTGTCCTTAACCCAAGCTTTTTTTTTTGAACTTCTTTATTAATAAATCTTACTATTTATTAGTGCTTCCATCCTAATATATAAGGGATAACCACTTCAAAGTCTTATAATATAAAGACATGCTCTCTAGCTCTATACACGTGTTCTATACGCGTGTACATCGATGCAATAGTACTAGTGTTGTTAGAAACAATTAAATATGTTCTTTGGTTTTTTAACCAAAAGAGGCTACGCCTTATATAAAAAATAGTTACGCCTTATACATTAGCACGGAGGCAGTATTTAGAAAAAAACTAGTTGGGCTATCATGCTAATAACACTCCATATTAAAAAGATAAATAATGTTGTTTACAAAGTATAACTGCGAAAAGGGCCTCTAGCTGAGTTGGTTAGGCGGCTTCGGTAGCTTTGTGCATTTCCTGAGTCGAACTATCCATGTGAGTGAATTTTTGTGCTAGGGCTAAAAAATTCCCCTTGTTTGATGCACACTAAATCACAGGTCTAAGATTTGGTTCCGGTCCTAGTCATTCTCGCACAAGCTATGTCATTGCTATGTATGGATGCCAAGGCTATTCTAGAAGCTTCTGAGTCCCAGTGGAGGGGGGACTCTTCTTGAGAATTTGCACTATCCCTGAAGGGTCAAAGGATGGACATTTCATCAGTGTTGAGTCTGCTGGTCACATTTGCACAGCTGAAGACTTGCGCAGAGGGTGTCAACGTAGCATAATCACGCATGTATGTAATAGTGGACTCCACAAGATCACCAATAGATTGTCAGGTTTTCATGCCCTTGACTCTACTCAAAGGGCAAGCCACACACACTCCACGTGCATGTGCTTGTGCTCACATGACAAATTAATGGGCTAACTTGAGCACAACCCACACATGCCACCTAGTTTATACATGGCAGCAAAGTGTCACGCCCCAGCGAATGGGAGACGCTAGCACCCGTGGGTGTGCTCACATGCCCCCACAGACATAGTCAAAAAGAAGCAAACATATAAGCCAACGTGAAAAGGCTAAGGGGCTTCTAACGGATACCTAGACTAGGGGTACTGACAACCCTAGCTAGTGTCTAGGTTTTTGCACCAATGAGTTGACACCTGATTTAGCTCCCTAAATAATGCAGTTCCCTAGAAGAACTCATATGGAGAAATTTGGTCAAGATTGGACCTGTGCCAAGGGCCCTTACAAACTAGATATACCTCGCTAGGAAGAATGCGCTCACGGGGGAGTCTCTTGATGACTACATAAGGAACTTGGTCATACTTTCTTTCCCCATGAAAGGGTCAAAGACTGATTGTACATAAGGATTTTCATTCTATCTCCACTAGTCATTTTATCAGAGAATGTAATGTTGTGGCTTATGATCTAGCTAGGCAAGCTTGAGTAGGAAAAAGCCTATTTTGTTTGGATTGGTGACCCTCCGCCTTAATTTGGTAGCTACTTTGTAAATGATGTAACTGTTTTGTCCAATGAATAAAGCTTGGTGTGAGAATTTCAAAAAAGAGCCCCATCCTGCTCTCTCAAAACTCAACCCTATCTAGCCATTATAGTCGGTAGACCCTCTCATTCCAAACTCCATCTCACTTGAACCTCCTCTGTTGTAACCCCTACACGAGCTTAGGAACCTGAACGAACAACACCACTGGACGTATGGCACATTGCTTGAACCAGTATAACCCCTGAGTATTTGAGTGTCATAAGCATAGCTATAAATTTTCTTGTCGGTTCTACAAGATATTGATAGGAAGGGACTCGAGTATGGAGGGAGTGCTCTACAAAACATCGACTGGAAGGGGCTCAAGGATATTGAGGGGAATTAGTGGATATGGTGACTGGAGACGCGAGAGGTAGCATTTGATGAGGGAGGTCACGGGCTAGCCGCTAAAGATGAAGAAGGGGCTTGATGATATATCGAGGGTAACTACAGGTAGTGGCCGGTGGCTATTGGCTATTGGCGCTAATGGTATGGGTAGGGAAGAAATGAGAAACACTAGGGTTTTGAGGATAGATGGCAGTTTATATATGTGATGGGTTATCGAGCTAGCCCGTCCGTCTTAGTGGCCCGAGCACAGTTAGTTGTTGGGTCAATGTGGCCCGAGCACAGTGATTCGTGCTTTGTATTGGGCTACTAAGTCGACTTGGTCCTTCTGTACAACTATAGTTATATTAAATGCTTACCATTTTGGTAAAGTATTTAACTCAGAACTGCTGTATTAATATAATGTTTCCACAATTTCAGTAACATATACAAGCATCTTTGCTAAAGTTCATATGATACATTAGGCATGTGCTATAGTTTGCACTAGAGTAAACAATGTTTCCTATGTGGTTTGTGAAATTTATTTTCTAGCATATGGTCGAACAATTGCCAAATAAAAAAAGAGAGAAAACACGCATCACTATTTTGCCATTTTAGCAGGGACAAAATTTTGGACAAGATAAGCATTTTGCTGGTTTTTTTTTGACATCTAAGCATTAACAGTTGCTACTCCTCAAATGCATGTAGAGCAGTTTCTACTCTATATTTCTGTGGTAAGCATACTAGTATTTTTTTAAGAGTCTTTGTATATTACCAAAAAGAAAAGCCAAGTATAGATAAAAATTTTGCAAAATTTTTTAATTCCCCGTCACATCGAATCTTTAGACACATGCATGAAGTATTAAATATAGATAAAAAATAAAAACTAATTACACAGTTTGGTCGAAATTGACGAGACGAATCTTTTGAGCCTAGTTAGTCCATGATTGGATAATATTTGTCAAATACAAACGAAAGAGCTACGGTGTCGATT
>Ga0182004_10003180_pt1 | contig 13010 bp, 9 predicted proteins | sample Sormic07211540_1_FD_120479 | JGI IMG/M metagenome (GOLD analysis project Ga0182004, IMG submission 120479) | Endophyte microbial communities from Sorghum bicolor roots, Mead, Nebraska, USA - 072115-40_1 MetaG | ecosystem: Host-associated > Plants > Roots > Unclassified | place: USA: Nebraska... | reverse complement strand
GCCAAGTCTAAATGCAAAGTCCCTTGGAGTTGGACTATTTTTAGACTTTGCAAATGAGTTTGAGACTTTGCAAACAACACCAAATGCAAAATTCATTTGCAAAGTCCCTTGGAGATGCTCTTAGATTGTATCAAACAAGAACATCTGCCTTTGAATGATTTCTTAACAAACGGACTGGAGGAGACAACACTCAACAGTTCAAAGTAAAACATGATCCCTGAATCCTCAAGAGTGTTCAATAAAAATTGTACAACAGTCTATAAACCATTCCCCTCGACACTCGATAGCCTAACATGAGCTGCTATATATCATGTCACTTGCACAAATATATACTCCATTACATTCCTTATCTTGACTCTGCTGTGGGCCATATGTACACTACTTTTACAAAAGGAGAAGGGGAATGGACGCCTTGTAAATAATAAATGAATAAGCGTTCCCTACAATCAGCAAAACTGTGAATCTGAAGGCTCAGGACATCTTCTCCCCTAGCTAGACTGCAGATCCTCAAGAGCAAAGCCTTAAACCTCCGTTAGAATGAGAATCTGGCAAAGAATGAATTCGGTGTGGTTGTGCCATCTGACACTGCAGCAGCTTGTGAAGAAGCCACACTTGAAAGGACACCTTGCTGGCACTTTTTGAGCTGCCAGGTTCCAAACAAGGAAGCGTCAAACTCACATTCAAAATGATGAAACTGGCAATTAGTGTGCATTTTCAAACATCATGGGTACAATGGTCATAGTTGTAGCTTGCCCTAACCTAATAAGATTTTTTTTCTTTCACAAACTGAATACATAAATAACGAAGTGTCCAGCATCACCACCACTGATAAAAAGGAAGGTTGCTTTAATGAGTTAGGTTAATATAAAATTCTTAATGTCAGCAGCTAACTATGGGTTGAGCATTCCCAAAGTCATAAAAAAATACGAGATAAAGGTCTAGCCCATCATTTCAATACTTCTAACCGTTATGATGCTTTATAAATACAATGGCACAACAGATTCTGGTTCGTGAATAAAACCAGCCAAATCAACTATACAATGGGATATCTAGCTTTATATCCATAAATAAGCCCAGCAAGCAGATAGAATCAATTAAACAGACCATTCTGTGCAGTAAATGAGATCTAAGCTCTTACTTTAGAAACAAAAACATAGTTATCAAAGGATAACATAGTATAGATGATATGTTATGGAAACATGTTGCATGATTTTATTTTAGTACTTTCATATCCTCATGAATACCATATTTCTTTTCTAACCCTTACAATACCTGAGATTAACTTAGTTACATATTTAGTAGAATAGAACTAGAATCCTTTATGTAGTGTATCATATATCATGTAAAAACAACCATATCAGAACTAGAAGATAGAGAAGCAAGCAGCACTGCATCAGCAGCAAGAATAAACTTCAATGAGAATACAAGTTTACCTCGTCAGGACTAAACTGTAGTAACGTCCCAACCACAGGCAACAACGCCCCCACTTCCCCTGTGCCACAAAAAAAATTCAAATTGACAAGGAATAAGTGCATTTTTAGCCCAACCACCTTGCGTTTATCTAATTTAACCCCCAGGTAAATTTGGCACATCAACCATTAATACTGTTCAAATTTAACCCCTCGGTAGTTTTGGTGGTTTTCAAGTAGCTTGAACCCCCACCTGTCATATGCTCTATCTCTCCCTCCATGCCTCCCTCTCCCAACGCCACCATCCCATAGCTGTGTCCAATGTGCTCACTTTTGTGCTGCCGCAGCCGCTGCACTCGCCTCTGTTGTGTGCAGACCACCCTGCCGCCTCATACACATGTGCAGCCGTAGAACATCCCTTGCTCGTCACAGGAGATGATATGAAGGGAGAAAGGGATCCGCCACACCATGGAGCAACGTCAGACGTGGGGACAGCTGTGAGGCCAATCTCGCCGTGCACTGAATGAGAGATATGGAGGAGGGAGGGGGCTGTTGTGGCAGGTCGGCAGAAGATAAAAGGGAGTGGAGACTCTGAGCGCACGCCTCCTTTAGTGCAGTCAAGTGCGGCGCCGTGAATAGTGAGAGGGAGGCAACAGTGGCACAGAGAGGAGGGGAGAGGGAGATGGAGGCGGTGGTGGTGAGAAAAGGAGGGAGAGAGAGAGATGAAGCGTCTTACATGTGGGCCCATGCTGATAGATGGGCTCAAGCCACCAGAAATCTACCAAAACCAAACAGGGTCTAAAATTGAACGGTATTGGTAGTCAAGATGCCAAATTTACCCGTTTTTGTGGTTGGAGGTCAAAATTAGACAAACGCAAGAGATAGGAGACAAAAATGGATTTGTTCCAACTGATAATATCATATCTGTCAGCCTGCAGCAACTAGAGAGCATAAAAAGTTCCAATTACCTGTTTCAAGAAGCTTTAGAATCACATTTTTGAGATATGTCATATCTATTCCTTCTCGCTTTTGTGATCTCTCCATATTGCGAAGCTCGGTTTTCAACATTGCTTCCTACAATAAAATCAGACAAAATAAGGCATGCCGATATGAAGCCTCCTAGCAAAAACAAGACATATAAAAACTCAAACCAATGAATCAGTAACTCATTTTTCTAGTTTTATCATGACACAAAACAAAATATATTTTAAGTATGCAAGATTACAAACACCAGAAATAATACAGATAACATAAAAGAACAAAATAAACTGACACTACACACAGAAGCTGTTGTTAAGATCTACAGTGAAATAAGGGGGTCAAACCAACATCTCAACTCGATCTTTATCTTCAACTAAATATCTTTTACCTGGAATTCTAGAGCACACAAAGGTGAATTCTGCAACTCTTATCTGGATAATCCAGCTTCTTTTTAATGTGGCAAAGAACTAGAAGATATGTTTATAGGTTTAAACAAGTTAAAAAACTACCCCTTGGGTAATAAATGAGTGAACACTAACATGCACATGCTTACTTTACACTATCATTGCCTCGTGTAAAAGTCACTAGATCTGCAGCACCTGGAATTCCAGAAAGCCAGTGATATTCCAGAGCTTACGGCCTAAGGATCAATACGCGTCTAGAACAACGTTCGGTCCCAATGCTATGTGTTCCAACTTCTTAACATTTTATAACTTTTTTCTCACTGCAGTAGCAACAAGGCCAAATATCCAAATAGTTTATACATGGAGAAAAACATGACTTCAGTATCAATAGTAACCACAATTAGCTAAATAGGCTTTCAGCAAAGCTACTTCAGGTTCCAGGAATAATAAGAGGAAATTATGATTTAACACAGATACTCTTTACATTGTATTGTGCTTCCTATTGAAGAAATCTTGGTAAAGAGAGAAATCAAATTTAATGCTAGTTGACATTCCATAACTAGAAGGATCAAATGCAGAATGGCAAGATCACTTCGCACAACTAATCAGAGGTATGAAACTGACTATGGAGAACTCAAATCTCAAATGACCCACCTGTTGATCATGGAGACGATTTTCACGCTCGAGCTCTTCAATTTCTTGCTGAAGAAAAGAAAGGAAAACAAAAGCTTATTCACTTGACACCCAAACTGGAAAGAATATGAAGAATACCTGCTAAGTTGATAACTTACTTGAAGCGCTAAGATATGCCTCTGTGACTGAGCCAATTCCTCTTCTCGTTGTGCTTGTTGTCGTGCGAGAAGCTGAAAATGTAGGGATGCAGAAGTTCATAATCTTTCTCATCTAAGCAAATTCATTCTGACAGAGTATCACTAAGCACCAAAGTTCTCTATTTGAATAAATAGCTGAAAATTTTCACTTGTTGCCATGCGAGAAGCTGAAAATGTAGGCATGGAGTATAAGTTAATAATAATCTCATCTAAGAAAACGCATTCTACCAGTGTATCACTAAGCACCAAGGTGTTCTAGTTTGAATAAATAGAGTTTTGGTCCAACATCAAAGCACTATCTCAACCAAATCAGCCATAGAAAGGTGCAAAATACAGGGTAAAAGTCCTATTTTAGACTAAACCCGTTGATACAATACCAATTAATCCCAATTGCAACATTTATACGCATTTCCTAGTTCATTTTTCAGGGGAACGGGTAAGTACCAAAATTTGTTGCTCAGCCAATTCAACACTCATTGTCTCCTTAACAGGTCCTGCAAATACAGGGCAATGATAATTAGTGGAAAAAACTACAGCCATTTAACTGAGGAAGAATACAGGCAAGATTGGAGAATGAAACGTGATACTAGTAATAAAAAATTACCTTGACTTTGATAATCATTGTTGCTAACCTGTGACATCAAAGCAATAATATCATCAACATAGTCAATAGGTCCTATTTTAAATTTTGTAGAATACAAAGTATCACAAGGAATGGTGGGCGTAGTTAGTAAAGCCTTAATTAGATGCCAAGATTTTTTTTCGAGTTCTTAAAAAATAATGCAGCTCTAAAGATTTTTTTCTTTGGTTTTCAAAACTAGAAGATGCTTCGATGTAACAGATCTCTTAGTTTTAAAAACCATAGTATTGCTTAAAAGGCGGTGTTTTGTACTCCCTCCGTTCCAAACTATAAGACGTTTTGGCTTTCTAGATACATTTTTTTTACTATGTATCTAGACACAGTGCATATCTAAGTGCATAGCAAAAGAACGTATCAAGAAAAGCCAAAATGTCTTATAATTTGGACCGGAGGGAGTAGTTTAGAAAATCCATTCCAGACCCCTTTTTTCTAATGATATGATACTGTCTCGCTGATTTCTAAAACTCTAGTTTCTTGATGCCACATTTTTTCTAAACTACAACATCCAAACAGGCTCTGAGTGCTTTGACCACATCTGGACATCGACACAGTTCCGATGTGGTTCTTCCACCACTGCTTCTCTATAGGTAATAAAGGTAGCAATGAGTGGCTTAAGGAAAACAACTTACTGCTGGTCTAGCATCTAATGACTGGTGAAGGTCTCTGTTTTCTTTGAGGAGTTTAGCTATCTCTCGTTCCTTGTCTTCAATCATTCTATCAGCTATATCACGGAATGATTGATGCTCTTCCTGAAAAACCACATATATATTAAAATACTGGATCAAAGACATAATAAGGCATGCAGATAACATGAGTGATTGTCCAGGAAGAAACCTTCAGTTTCTCATATTTTAGTGTCAGCTCTCCTAAATTCTTTTGAAGTTCATCATCAACATGGCCATTGCTCTGAGCCTTCAAAGACTCACATTTCACTGCACCATTGGCATTCATAATTTTTGTAATTGGTTCCCATCAAAAGAAAGGAGAGATTTCTAAAGTAAATAGATTCAGCATCTTACATCTCCAGCTTTCCTCTACATTCGACAAGTTTTTCTCCCAGGATTCTTTTTCTGAGATGAAATTAGAAGTAACAGAATCTAACTTCTTCATTACATCCTTTAGCTTTTTCTCAGCATCAGCAAGAGCCATATCTCTGAATGAAAAATAAATAGTGAATACTTGGTAAACAATAAAAACACAAACAGAAAATGTTGATGCAATAACACATATTACATCAACTAACAGGATTAGTGTTGCGAACAACAGTAAGTTAACACCAAGAGTAATAACATGCCTAGTGTTGCTGGCTTGATAAAATGCGTACTACTTTTTCTAGTGATCTCCAAGCATAGTTAAAGTTAAAAGAACTGCAACTGCTGCAGATAGCATATTTAACAAACTAAGCTGGAGACCATAATTTCCTTTATGAAGGTTCAAATGAAGCACATCAAGCACTGATGGAAGCCTGTAAGATTTACTTTTACTGAGCAGAAGGTTAAGTGGCCCTACCTTGCCTCAACTTCATCACCATGTCTGGATTCTGCTTTTTGGAGATCATCGATTGCTTTATCTCTTTCTGCTAAAGCAGCTGCCACCTCCTTTTCAGCTTCCTTGATTAAAAGGGATGCAAACGATCAAATCAGTCAAAAACTTTGGTTACATCAGACTAGATAAAAAAATGGCATTACCCTTATGGCCTCTTCATGTTCTTTAATCAAATCTGAACTTTTAGCTGCAGTAAGCTCAGCATCCTTCTTTTGCAGAAGTGCATGTGCCCGGACCTTGTATGCAGAAAATTCACTTTCCAGTCGACTAATCTGCAAAGACCAAAAGGCTTAATTTGAAGTCCTTTTTAATTTTTTATACAACTATCAGCTGCAGCACATGCCCTATTTATATTTGAAAATGTCAATGAAAACTTGTCCTTAGCATTACTGCATTAGGCCTCCCCCATGAACTGATTCAAACCCATTTGAAAGAACTTTTCAGGCTTAAAAATAAGCATCTGTGTGCCAAGCCAGGTCTCTCACAAGTGAGTTCTCTAACTCCAAATGTTAATAAAGTTTCACTGCTGTTAAGGAGAACTGGAGAAGCCATCTATTATGTACTCTAGTGTCCCCTTCTCTAACTCCAAATGTTAATAAAGTTTCGCTGCTGTTAAGGAGAAGCCATCTATTATTTCATCCAGCCTCTGTACTCTAGAGTCCCCTATGCCAATTGCCAATCCTCCACACAGAAGATCATGGTGTTAATCTCCAGAAAACCAAATGTGCATGCAATGATGCAAAGATATGCATGACATAGCATTGTTTTCTGTCACTTGACTAAAAACATGCCATTATGACAAACATTAATACATGACTGTAGCGTAATAGAATAAATGTGCAGCTTCAACGCCCAATACAACTTATACACTGGAGACAGACTACAATACAAGAACGGAAGATGGTTTTCCTATCTTTTAATTGATATTGTGTACAACAAGCAAGGAACAAAACTTTAAGAAGTGGTACTAAGGAATGAACAACATGAACTCTTCCAGCTGTGCAGGACCTAGACATATATGAGTCATGCCAAACTTGCCATAAAATATCAGGGCAAGTTCACTTTGCTTCATATTCACTAAGCTTTAGCTCATCATACAAATATACCTCATGTTTTGCAGCCATTAGATCAGAATCTTTGGTTTGTAACAATTGATTTCGTGCTGACAGCTCTAATTCCAATTGACCTGCAGAATATCCAAACAGGTTTATAGATTTAACCATTTTGCACTAAAATCAAAATAGTAAGTATTGAAAGACTTACTTTTAACTTTGGCGGATTCTTTTTCAGATCTAAGGCATGCATTTTCTGATGCTTCCAGCTTTGACCTGAGAGATTCACAAGTAGCCTCCCAGCTTTGCCTTTCCTTTTCCTGAGTAATTGTAGAAGTTAGACAAATTCTACTTAGTTCCTACATACATCATAAATGATCTTCTGACCAAACAGAAGCAAGACTAAATTAAATTAAAGTCAGGTCTACAAGCTGTTTCAATCTTTTTAAACATAAGGCTACCGTCATCTACTAAAAATGTCCATACATCATGTCCCCTTCAAATAATAGGCAGGGTTTCTAAGTCACAAAAGATCACTTTATTCAGCATTTCTTGTGTGATTATGCCATCCTCAGCACGCACTAATCTCATCAATTTCAGATTATCATAGTTCATAGTTTATATAAAACTAATCAGCGTTAGAAGTTTAGAGCTAGAGCTGCTCATATGTCCGCAAGTTTGAATTTGGCATCTATGACAAGGTATGCTCAACTTTGTACAGCAATGGCATGTTTCAGTACAGAATAGAGAAACATACATGTTCATCCTTTAGATGAGCGAGCTCCCCTTTAACCTCCTCCAAAGCAGCTCTAAGCCGGGCAGCTTCACCTGTTGATGCTGCTTCGATTTCAGCTATTTCTGAATCTTTCTCTGTTAATACCGCCTGCAAAAGTATAATTATATGCAAATATTGAAGGTAAATATGATTGCTTACTCTAATTCACCATTTTTTCCCCAGCATACTAGTCTTGTTCAGTTACTAGTGACTAGTCACTACTTTGCTATCAGTAAAACACAGCAGAAAATGGTAATAAGGTTTAAAAGCATTAACCTAATAGACTAACACAGCTAAATACTACCTGGAAATTATAGTTTTCATGATAATATTATGATGCTATACACTGGAGTTACCTGTAGAGACTGTATGGTTTCAGATGCCTTCATCCTTTCTGCAGAAACTTCAGCTAGCTGCGCCTGCAAGCTTTCTATTTGCTGAGGACAAAAAAGAAGCGAAGTTAGATAACCTTAATGCTTTTTGTGAAATCATGCTCCCCAAATTTCATTCCTGGACTTTTCTCTTACCTTCTGATGCTTAGCAGTGAACTCTGAAACTATTGCCATCCTCTTATCTTCAGCAGATTGAAGGGATCCTTGAACTTTCTCTAGCAACTTTACAAATATCACATCAGTCACTTGTGTCCATGTCACATAAACTAAATAAGAGAATGCTATTATATTTACAGTTCTGTAGATTTGACCCTATAATGCCAGTTTAGCTCAGAACAGATAATTGCTAGTTCTGACCAAATACATCAACATCCTGTCATACAAGCAACACATATGTTGGGGTTCTCTATATAGTTTCCAGCCTGGCAGGCTGTTACTTGTGGTGCGCTTGTTCTAAGTCCGTGTGTGTCATATGTGTGGTGGCAGGCAGTTGAACTAGCCTAGCATTATTATTATTTTTTCTATAATGCAATGGCATGCAGCTTATGGGTATGTTTGAGGGGAAAAAAAAGCAAGCAACTATATATTGGACTGTTGAAATGAGCAGGAATCTTTAAAATTTTACTTGCTTATTTCAGCTCAGAGATAGATGGATATGTAGATACCTAAACCAACATCTTAGAAATAAGTAACTGCATTCACCCAGTCAATGTCATCCTAATACTAGCTGGCTGGAACTATGTCCCATTCCTCCTTCCATATAAGAACCAGATAGAAGATCTTGGCACTCGCCTGAAGCTATAAAAGAACTTTTAGAATTCAACCATGTGCCCTGCAACACCTTAATATCTAATTTTAGGCCATGCATTTCTACTATTAAAGATCACCAAACAAAAAATTGGCAAGAAACATTACATTTACATACCTGCTCTTTCTCAAGCACTGATTGTTGCAGTTTCTCAAGAGAATTGTTTCTGGCCTCCAAGGCAAGACGTGTCTCATCGAGGTTAGCCCTCAACCTACACATGGTTCACATTCATTTTAAGATGTATATTATGTGAAAATAAACATGTCATTTGTGGAAATCTTCAGGAAAGGACTGAAGATGTTATTTGCATCAGTAATGGAGAAGCTGGTCTACAGATATAAATATAGGATTATAACTATTGGAGGAGCTGCAGTTAAACGTAGTCAGGATTCATATAACTAAACATTTCCACCAACCCCAAGAAAGGAGATAAATGAAAACCTAGTGCTATTGCATGATGTTGAGAGATGAGATGAGATATAGGGTTATAACTATAATGGAGGAGCTGCAGTTCAACATAGTCAGGTTTCATATAACTATACCACTCAGTTTCACCCACCCCAAGCAAGAAGAGAAACAAAAGGGCTAGTGCTATATTTGCACAATGTTAAAGATGACACATACATTGTACAATGAGATCAATAAAGTCACTCACTTGCTGTTAACTGTCCGCAACTGCTGCCTTTCAGCATCCATTGACCTTAAGGCCTCACTAGCCTGCTGACGAGCACGTTCCAGATCCTGCTGTGCTGCTAACTGCAGAGAAGCAGCCTGCTCAGCCTTCTGATTAACTTCATTAAACCGAGCTTCCAGGTCATCTTTTTCCTGTAAATGTGTAGGGAAAAACACTAAAGATCAACGTCTTGTTTCAATAATTCCGTATATGATGACAACAATACTATTTGACATTCATGAAACATGAGAAACAGGCAGCAAAGAGTCGATTACACCACAACAATCGTTGAATCAAATTGCACTAGTTTATTCTCAAGCTAGTGTGCACATAGGATGGCTGAAAACTTCCATATTTAGGGAGAGGCTGAAGCAGTGGAGTAAAAGATGTACTATTTTTTTCAAGCTAATGTGAAGATAAGGCAGATAAAAAATTGGTTACTTGTTACCTTTTGTATATCTTGTATACGTTGTTTTGCACGCTTGTGAAGCCTCTGAAACTTGGTATCCAGCTCAACATATTTGTCGTCACGTTCTTTTAGTTCCTTTTCCATTTTTTGTTCAGCTACATGCATGGAACTAATGATGAATTAGATTCTGAAACAAAAAAAAAGTAGCAGCAAGTACTAGGTTGTATTACAGATTATAATGATATAGCAAGGTGTACTCTGATCAAGCTAAGATACAACAGTTCCAGAGTAAAATTCAGAAAATTAAGTGTAATCGGAGCCTAAACAAAGGTTTATCCTATTGAAGATCTAAATGTCACTTTAGTAGTTAATGCATTGTACCACTTATCCGTTGGCAGATCTAGGTGGAATGAAGCACATCACAACTGGAAAGTGACAATTTATTCAAAGTCGCCTCACAATTACAATTTTTTCAGTTTTAAACCCTTTTAGCAAATAACCAACATGATGAAGAGTTGTAATGAAAAAGAACTACAGAACATGACCATCTTTTCCTTGCATATGCCCAGAGGGCTCCCTCTTCTCTATCACACACATTAGCATGTGGTTGGGTCAAAATTATAACAATACATACATAGTCCATGAGTCGTAGCACAGAAGCTTAATCCTTAATCCATTATACAATTGCAGTCATTATTATCATGGCAGACATTACAGGTCAACATTGATGCCCAGAGGTCTCCCTCTTCTCTATCACACACACACACATTAGCATGTGATTGGCTCAAAATTATAACAATACATTCATAGTCCATGAGTCATATCACAGAAGCTTAATCCTTAATCTATTATGTCATTGCAGTCATTGTAATCATGGTAGATATTAAAGATCAAAATTGTTTGTATTCTAGCCTACAAAAGTAAAAGTAACTTTTATAAAACCCTAATTAGCTACTTCAAGTCATTGCCAACAACAAAAATGATCCTATATGCTATTACATCCAACAAATATTAGATGTGATCGGAAGAGATGAATGTGGCTCCGTGGCTGTGCTGCAGCTGCAGGAGCCAAACAAAACATCTATAGTGCCATAAGCTAACTAGATTGCAGCTGCAGCCGAAATGGCTGTAAAAAATGGAAGCCAAGCAGGCCCATTGAGACATCCGGAGCACCTTTTTAAACATTTGAGAATTTACTGAGTTTCCATAACAACAAGAAGTTGAAGCAAGTTGGGGTAGGCACTGAGTTTTTATAGGCAGTTACAAAAACCAGGAACCTTAATTTTATAAGAACAAATAAGCCCTGTGGTCACAGTTCAATCTAGTATAGATGTTTCTAGTATGGTATGGTATGGTACATGGTGTATGCCCACTCTACTGACAACCAATTTCTAAGTATAGCAAGAGGAGCAGACGGCCAGAGGAAAATATAGCACAGGGAGTATTTATATTTGTCCTCCTTCATTACTGAAATCTCCAAGACAGTAGAGACCGCCGATCAAAAAAAGACAGTAGAGACCGGATTGAGCTAACCTGACTATGTTACTAAATATACTACAGCCAACATCATCTGTAAAAATGATCCGGCGATCCCAGGTAAATAAGATTTCTCAACTTTCATATTAACCCTTTGTTGACCTGTGTCTTTCTGCCAATAGAGACATCCCCATCGGGGTCTTCGCTTCATTGTTACTTTTGTCGTGAACAACTATTAGTGTATTTTGATCTGAGAAACCTCATGCCCATCAGTTCTTAATGGATCCGCTCCTATAATAAATACAATTTCCTAAAACCAACAATCCCCTAGCCATTGTGATTGGTGTGGATATTTTAACAGCTTGTACTTCATAATCCCAGGCATACATTAGGAAGAAAAGTTGTTCCAATATTACGGAATGACAGACAAGTTCAACAGCAAATCCACTGTCTACAATCATGATGGATGATTCAAATTGTTAGGAAGACACGTCTTTAACTAACACGTATTGAAGCTGCGCCCTTGCTGATAAATGCAGGGAACATTTCGGTTGTTGGTTGGGTTTTTGGCTTTTCGCTGACAACATGCAAGGACAGGTTCTTACTCACAATGTGGCAAACTAGTAATAAGGAAAGTAGGGACAAACAAAGCAATAAGCTTAGCAAATTGCAAAAGTACTGAGAATCGTTCCAACTTCACCAGTGGTCGGTGCCCGATTACAAATTTCATCTTCAGAGGCTCAGGAGCAGTGGCGGCTAACCTTGTGCGAGCTTGGCGGTGAGCTCCTGCACCTTGCCGTCGGCCTCGGCGTAGGCCACGTTGACGTGCTCCAGGGCCTTCTCCGTGGCCTCCCGCGTCAGCCGCTGCTCCTGCGCCTCCCTGTTCAGCCTCTCCACCTGCTCCTTCAAGCCCCTAACGAGTTCGAGTCTCTCGTCCGCGTCACCCACCGGCTGGGCGCTGGTAATCTGGGACCTGAGGTACTCGTTCTGGAGGCCGAGCTCCATGACCTCCCGCGCGAGCTCCTCTTTCTCCTCGTGGGCCCGCTCCGCCTCCTCGCCCCCGCTAGCCAGGCTGCCCTCCCCCGCCGCCACTTCCAGCACTGGCGGCGGAGTTGTCTCCGCATCCCCTTGGCTCGGCACCGGCGGGGTGGTGTCCTCGGGATCCATCTCGCCGAGCCGGATCCAAATCTGCTCCGCTCGAGGGGATTGGACCAGGAGTATTTGCGTCCGATTGGGCGCGAGGCGTGGTGAGATTATGGTTTACGAGGAGAAGGAAACCCGCATCTAAGGTGACCTCAGTGAAGGCGGAGGGGGAGGAGAGGAGTTGGGGGCGGTCGCCGTCGGTGGCAAGGAGACGACGAGCTGGATCCCGGCCGTGCCACCTGTAGCTGACAGGTGGGCCCTACGATCAAGCGATACTGTGGCAGCGGCAGTAGCGTCTAGCGTGGGATGTCTGCAACGGTTACAGCTTTACAACTCGGGCCTTGTTTCACTTTTCGGAACCGTAGCACTTTCGTTTGTTTGTGACAAATATTATCCAATCATGTACTAACTAGGATCAAAAGATTTGTCTCGTGATTTCCAGCTAAACTGTGTAATTAGTTTTTGTTTTCGTC
>Ga0182004_10003179_pt1 | contig 13012 bp, 7 predicted proteins | sample Sormic07211540_1_FD_120479 | JGI IMG/M metagenome (GOLD analysis project Ga0182004, IMG submission 120479) | Endophyte microbial communities from Sorghum bicolor roots, Mead, Nebraska, USA - 072115-40_1 MetaG | ecosystem: Host-associated > Plants > Roots > Unclassified | place: USA: Nebraska... | reverse complement strand
TTATTTGGCAAGTGACATATAGCAAATTGTTGGAGATGATCTCTTTTCAACTTGATAAATAATTATAGCAACTTGCTAAAACACAGAATTTGGCAAGTGAGAAATAACAAACTGTTGGAGATGCTCACAACAAATGAAGTAAATAACCACACTATGTATACATACCACCGAGCATGCCGTTCCGTAAATAGCAACGGCCTCCCACGAATTGTGCGAAATGTGGGACCCACAGCGTTCCTGCAATCTACCAACCGTCACTTTTTTCCCTTTGCCGTTCCAGTTGTGCCGGTCGTTATTTTCCCGCGTCCACCAAAACCGTTGCCGCCCTTTTTTTCGTCGCCACGGACCAGGATCCAGCGGTGCCGATGAAGCCAGCGGAGGACGCGGACGTCCAGGAGGCGATGGTGACGGCGACGGCGGCGGCGGCGGCGGCGCAGACAGTTTGGTACGATCCCATGTCTTCGCCACAGGCGCCGGCGCCGCACCAGCAGCCGGCGATAGAGACTGCGGAGGCGGCCTCGCCGTCGATGAGCTCCGACGCGCGGCCTCTCAGGGTGTATGCCGACGGCATCTACGATCTCTTCCACTTCGGCCATGCGCGCGCGCTCGAACAGGCTAAGAAATCGTGAGCGCCTCGTCATGCATCAGATCTCTAATTTCCCTCCAGATCATGTGCTTATTGTCTTGTTCCAAATCATGTGCTTACCTCGCAACTGGATTATTCAGAGATCCTGTTAAGTCGCTCAGATTGTTTTTTTTTTTCGTTCACTCATCAAGCTGAACATGAAAAACAAAATCGTATATATGATGATTAAGGGGGTGTTTAGTTCCCCTTTTTTCCCAAAAAAAAATTTGGGTTTTGGTCCATCATTTTTACAAAATGAAACTAAACGCCATGCAAATTTTTTAGCAAAAAGGTGGTTATTCTCCATTTTAGATTTTGGCCTCAAAAGGCCAAAAAAATCCAAAAAGAGTGTCAAGAGGCTCTCATGAAGGCAATAAATTCTGCATTTTGAATGGAACTAAACATGACGATGAAAATTTTGGCATTTTACATTTCATCACTCCCCCAAAGTAGTTGCCATTTTGCATTTTGGATTCTATGGGAACTAAACACCCCCTAATTGTCATTAATTGTCCTGAAAAGATTGGCAGACCACTTGTTGATTTTTGGCGATATTATATAAATCGTATATGTGGTTTAGTTAAGAAATAATGAAAAGGCCGGAAGTTCATATATATTCTGGTATCAGTTTTTAAACTTACATTCTGCTAAGTTTCTCTCGGCAGATTTCCCAACACCTACTTGCTGGTAGGTTGCTGCAGTGATGAGATCACCCACATGTACAAAGGAAAGACCGTCATGACCGAGGACGAGCGCTATGAATCACTTCGGCATTGCAAGTAAGCTTCCACCTCCCCATTTTTCAGGGTTTCAGTGGTGGCACTGCCACCGAAACTGATGGGGATTCTCTCTGACTATTTTGGTTACCTGGACTGAATTCCAAAGGTGGGTTGACGAGGTTATACCAGATGCTCCATGGGTGATCAACCAGGAGTTCATCGACAAACACAACATCGACTATGTCGCTCATGATGCGCTCCCGTAAGTGTGTGTTTATGTAACAAATTTGGCCAAATGATCTCCATTTTTTTGTGAATTCCCAGTTGATCTAAAGAAAGGTAACAATCTGCCTGTTTCAGATATGCTGACACGAGTGGAGCTGCCAATGATGTCTATGAATTTGTTAGGACCTCTCAATCTCTTTTTTTAATCTATTTATAATATATTTATAAGCAGTAGGGGGCAACTCCTGCTGATCCCTCAAAAAAAACCTCCCCACTGTCATTTGGGCATCTATGAATTCTGATGATCTAGTGATGGAATGCCTGATCTTTGTGTCTATGCAGGTGAAAGCTATTGGGAAGTTCAAGGAGACGAAGCGCACCGAGGGCATCTCTACATCGGACATCATCATGAGGATCTTGAAGGACTACAACCAGTACATTATGCGGAATCTCACCCGTGGGTACAGCCGTAAAGACCTCGGCGTCAGCTATGTTAAGGTGATTTGTTCGTCCACAAGAATGTCTCCCAAAGACAGGGAAATGAAAAAAGGCTCTCAATTGTGTCATTTTGTTGTGATTTGATCAGGAGAAGCAACTGAGAGTCAACATGGGGATTAGCAAGCTAAGGGAGAAGGTGAAGGAGCATCAAGAGAAGGTGATCAAGTTGCTTTGCAACTATTTTGAGACAGATCTTCACATGATTCGTAAAACTCTGATATCAAATGCACTGCACATGCAGTTTCACAGTGCGGCAAAGATCGCTGGAACCAACCCTGTGGAGTGGATGGAGAATGCAGACCGTTGGATTGTTGGGTTCCTTGAGAAGTTTGAGGAAGGTTGCCACATGATGGTAAGCAAATTATATAAGGAAGATTCTAGTATCATTTCTAGAAGTAATTTGTGACCACCAACTGCATTTTGTTTGGTTGTGTTCCTTCGATAGGAAACTGCCATTAAAGATCGAATTCAGGAGGGATTGAAGAGGCAAGGCAGGTCAGAGTCAAACCTTTCTGGAGAGGACTCCGACTCGTAATGTTCTGTAATATCCAAATCAAACTAGATAAAAACAGAACTGAGACCATATTCCCACAGTTTGTGTAACAGTATGAGATTGATTAGCATGTTCTTGTAGGACATCAGGAATCATTGTTTAGTTGTACCAGGAGATTATGTAATGTTAAGAACAATCGTATTTCTGTGTGCAATCAGTTGTTGTTCCTTGATTGAGCATCTGCATCTGGCACCTGCTAGGTGCTGTTATTATTTCCATAGAACTAAAGATGTGAAGAATCTGACCTTTTTCTTCTGAGTATGTGCCGACCTATGTGCTACACTGCCAAATGAACTGAATATTGCTCATGTATCTATGCTTTTTTAATTTATTGTCCCATTGCTGAGACTCCATTTTTTGTGGTCGTAGCTAAGAGTAGATACTTCGTAATATTGTTGGTTCGTTCATCACACGGTCAATCTCGCTTGTGTCTCACAAGTGAGATTGTGCCGGTCCGAAACATCTAAAACTCAGGCCTTCTTAATGAAATACGGGCTAAACCCGATCGCGAAAAAAAGCTAGGAGTAAATACCGCAAAATTCGCTCATCTGTTGATATTTCAAAATTTTCAGATGAGCACCATTCCATGGATCAAAACAGGAGTTAGAGTCAACTGAGAAAGTTTTTACCTTAATTTTAGAAGGATGCATGTTTGTCTTAACTCTTAAGGGATGGATGGATAGTCAGTTCTATTGAACAGCCCCAAATGGGGTATATGTAGTACATGAGAGCACCCAAATACTAGATTAGTACAATGACTATAATACCCTTAACACGAAGGAAACTGATAAATCTGAAATAGATTGGAAACATAAACACATGCAACTATTAACTTGGGGATGTCAAATGGTGGAACACGCATGCTATCCTGACCAAAGGATTAACATCTGCTCATAGCATTTCCTTTCTAAAACTCTGCAACTGATTTTTTGAGGGGGGACTAACACTACCATACAAACATAGAAATAGATCTGAACACAACAATAACTAGGCACAGCCTTCTAAAAAAAAATCTTCTAAAAAATAACTAGGCACAGAGAATTCATTATTTTCTAATCTTGAACTTTCTGTTTACACCCTGTCACTCTGATATTGCTCTCAGATAAACTACTTTTCTGAATGACTTCATTATCTCATTGCCAGTCTTCACCTATGCCCTCTGAAATACATGTACACTCTCTGCAAAAAGAGTTACAAAAAAGAGAGGGATCAGGATCATGTTATCACCAGTTTAGTATACAGTTGCAGTAAATTTAATGATACTGCAAAAACTTATCAGATGCAGTAATTGAGTGAGGAATTTATAAAATTCATGCAATAGATGCTAGGACTTCCATCTTTGCCAAATCAGATGAGTTCATAAAAATAAACTGTAATAAGCAGCTAAACAAGAAAAGGATGAAATAAATGAAATAAATGAAGGAATAGGCTGACCTCAAGCACCCAGATGCTTATAAGAGATTCGAAGGTAAACAGTGCAAAACCGAAAAGATAAAGCGCCTGCAATACTCCAAAAAATCTGACTATTAGTTCTCTCAGAAGGGATTTCACTTAGCTTAAAGGATCAAGAACTGAGATAAAAATGTTATTAAAAAAATAAAATAATGTAGGACAGCTTACTCCAGCGAATATATCTCCATCTAAAACTTCTATTGCAACAAGAATACCCCTGATTTAGTAAAGAAATGGTGGTGAGAAAGCGCAGAGGAAATTCAGAAAAAAAATACAACTTTACTAATTATACTCACGTGAGAGTTTTCCCCCTAAATATTATTGGAGGAGCGATTGCAGCAATGACACAAAATCCAACATGCACCTGGCACATATCAAGCCATTGTGATGCTCAGTACATAGAATTCCATTATATGATGAGAAGATGAAGAGTGAGAAAACTTTTCTAATTGAAAAAGTGAGAAAATTCAAGCTATGAAAATATATTAGTTGAAATTTTACTGTTCTAGAATTTTCCAAGATTTTAAATTTGAGATTCATGAAACTTGACTAAACACAGAAAAAATACCGAGTAGAAGACGAAGAACTGGCCGAAGGTTACCACGCTGTCAGTTCTGGAAAACAGATGGTAGAGAACCAAGTTCAAAATTTGCATATCTATAAAGTGCTGTTTAATGATGACTGAAACTTGAAATAGTTTGAAGAAACCTCATCGCACGGTACAGAGGTCTGTACCAAAGTATGTATGAAAGAGGACACCCGGATATTGCATAGATTACAGCGAGGAGGAAAATAACGATATCTGCAAATCAGAAATCTATCAGAAAAAATGTACATATATACTGAAGAGGATGACTGGACGTTGAAACATTAGTCACCATCAGTATGAATTGATTCCACCAACACAGCAAACAGATTCCAAACGAGACAGGCAATCAGTCCTGGAAAAAAGAACCAACACAAAGATGAACTCTATGAATGGCAATTCAGGGTGAAAAAATATCAGCTATGATTTCAAAGAAATAAGGAAAGATATATAGGTTCAAAGTCAAGTACCAAGCCAGCTAGCAAATGCTGTGTATTGCAACTTTTGAGCATGGATTGGTATTTCGCCGGCTATATCATGATGTATGATGGGATAGAACTGCGGCCAATTTCTCACTTCCACAGTGACACCAGCTGCGCAAACAAATGAATCTTCAGTACTCTGACGAAACTGAACACACTGAAGCTTAAAGCAAATGGTATAGTAGATCTACCTCTGTTCATTGCATCCTCCCTCCGTTTAATATCCTGCAGAAAATCCCACACATTTTAGGACTTGGTTAACAAAAAGAACACGGAGAAAGAGTTCTATACCAATTAAAATGAACACATGGCACCTAAAAGATTCTAGTTGATTATTGAAGTGATCTGATAGGATCAAATAGGAATGAAAAGGTGTTCTACTGAACCTGTTCCCGCCGTTTCAGGTCCTGCTCCCATGCCAGTAGCTCTTTCTCCTTCTTCTTAGGATCCTACAAGCAACAGAACACCGTAAGACAGGGATAAAACGTCATGCTAATCTTGCAAGAACACCAAGATTATGGAGTGAGCATCGACTTTCAGTACAAGAACATTGAACAATTCAATAATGTACCCCAAGGGGAATGTCGATGGTTGCACCATGCTTGCCACTTCCTCCGAAGCCTGCCGGGAGCCATGATTTCCTGGACGGCACAGAAGCTGTTGTTGTTGTTGCTGCTGCTTTCTGAAAGGCATGGCAAATGATCAACCGATAATGTCATTTTGCTGCATTGAGAGTTTGACACCCTTCCTAAATTCATGGATATGTATTGGGTTGCATGGACGAGAACCCATGAGGAATGCAAGATCTAACATTAGATGCTTCTGGTAAATTTCAATTCATATATCAACAGTTATCTAACATTAGGAATGCAGACAGATCAGAATGCAAAATAATTTACCAGAAATCCCAAACGTTCCCAACCAGGACATTTATTTAACTTAGAACGTTGGTGCTTTTAGAACAAACTGTTCACATAATCTAGAGGTATTGATGCAAGATCTTCCAACACATGACTTCTTCCAAGAGAATAGATTGAACTATAGAAAATTGATGTTTATAAATGAAATGATCATCGAAAAGAATATGAATTTGAGTGAAAATGAATACCGCGGTAGGATTAACATTTTCTTCATCGAAGGGATTGTTGTTACGAGGCATGGAGAAGATCAACCACTTGGCGTGAATAAATCCTTGCGTCCTTTGGCCTCTGGGATGACCCCGAATCTGAGTGCCAAATGGTTTTCCTGTGGCCAGTGGAAAGAAGTTATTTTCAGTTAATGACCGTTTTTGCACTTTGGTCCTTGTCAGCGTCCAGGTCACCCCGATTTGCCCCTATACTGACAGGCTTGGGCTTTTTCAAATGCAAGGACAGGGAATTTTTTTTTTTTTGTGTGTGTGTGAATAAGGAAAGGGAAGTTTAGGAAATTCACGTCATGGATAAAAAAAAGAGACATAGAAATGCTTGCATTTTTTTTTGTTCACTTCGATACAACGCATCAGTGTTCTTATCCACAATCAAGTTGAGCTATGAATTGAATTCCATCTCAAAAAAGAATGACACACCAACTTTTTGATAAGTGTCAATCTCATGCTTTACGAAATATATTTGAAAAAATACTATATGATGTGTAATGAGTATTATTAGATGAATAACAACGCATATTTTCATAATAAACATAAGAGATACAAACACTGATACTATTTTCTATAGACTTAGTCAAACATAAAAAGGTTAAACCCCAAACACATTGATCTTTTTTGGGCAGAGGGAAAACAATTTAATTATTTGAACTTCTGAAGTCAAATAAAACACATTGATCTTGTAAGAACATGATGCAAACGGATACACAACCAAGAAAGCGGATAAAATGCTCAATGCAATCCTCGGAAGACTTGCAAAAGTTCTGAATCAAAGAATGTACGTAACTGAAGCACACGGATCCCAGAAGGCTCAGCAAGGAAAACGTCTGGATCATGGATATCCAGAAAATTAAAACTTCTGAGATTAAATTGCCCTCAGAATTAATTCTATACTTTTCATATTCAGAGTTGGATTTCAATACACACAGGCACACAGCTTGCATAGTGTTCTGAAAGGGGAGCACAATTCATCTATAGAAAAATCAACCCACAGTTAACACAGGATTATTAAAAGGTCATCCGAAAAGAGGATGATCATCAAAGGTAATATTTTGCCCTCAAGCATAGTACAAAGTACACTAGCAGTAGCAGAACATTGTGAAACAAATGTGCATGCACAAACTCCTCAACTCCAAACTTCTGCAGCGGTAAATGGCAGTATCTTCCCTGTTCAGTGATGGTGAACTTGAACATAACGGAGACCGCAGTATTTGCATACATTAGGTGCCTCCAGATCAAGGCAGATATACTCGATCGGGTGGCCAAGTCCAACACCTTCAGAAGCTGAAACAATGCAGCAAGGACACAGGTAAGTCAGTTTTACATAAAATGTATGATGCGATCATCAGTTTGAGAATGTGCAAGATAAATAGAGTTTGCATATTCAGCTTTGGTGCCTACCCCCTTCACAGACAGCAATGCGACCATCAACCTTGATTGGAGGTACCTCGTTGATCAGTTCCATTGGTGACTTCTTGCTCGTGTCCTAAAGCAAATAAAATTAATGAAAGAAAATTTGATTGGGAAGAAAAGTGATCCATATGAGAAGGGAGGGGGAAAAAGAAAAGGTCTGCAACTTCAGCAAATATCATAGCAACCAAAAAGCTAAAACTTTATCATGGTCTCAAATGATAAACTATTAAACTGGATGAGGACTCAGGTAGTCAGGTGGCAAGACTCATCTCATGTATGACTCGCACAGGGTTCAAATGCTGGTTTTACTTTTCCAATACAAACAAGGACTAACTGATGCTACCCACCAGATATAGATACAAATCCTGAAGTAGTTCCAAGTTTCAAAGATATTTATTGGAAACTACAGAATTAATAAATCATTTCTGGTAGCCATTTTGTTTCTACTAACAAGGAACTTTGGTCTTTACTCCATTCAATAAATCATTTCAGGAACATTCAGCATTCAGGATAGTGCTTGATGCGAAGTCATCGTAATACTAGATGAAAAACAAAATATAACAGCCATGTTGAGAACCTGCTTGGTCTGCTTGCGCTGCAACAACCACCTACCTTTTCCTAAGTGAAAAGAACTTGTTTCATGTGATCAACAATGGAAAGTCATCTCAACACACAAAAACATAATAACCTAGAGGACATGTTAAACATGTGGCGTGAAACTGTGCGATTCAAACATTTAATAGTGAGCTCCCATTCATCAGCTGAAAGACCTATACACATTGCATCAATCAAGATGATAGCTTCCATAGGAATCAGCTAAATAAAACGTAAATCCCACCCAGGCATAACTGAAGTCTGCAAAACTATATAAAATAAATTAATTACTTCAGAAAACAGTTCTTATATTACCTAAAGGTGCACCCTTAGGAATCAGTTAAAAAAAAACTTAAATCTAATCCAAGCATAACTGAATCTGCAAACCTATATAAATACATTCCTTTACTTTAGAAAACAGTGCTTATTACCTAAAGGCGCACCCACTACTTGTTAAGCTTATAGGTACTGCAGAAAAAACTATCGATTCCATCCCTGGGTCCTTGAAGGCACATAGGTATGTGAACAGGGCACGCTAAACAAAATGCCATATAGAAGCTGTGTCTACCAGAACTGCAAGTCACTGAAATGATCCTAGAGTCGTTCACAATGCTACTAGCCAACTCCTACAGTCAACAATTGCATAGGCATCAAAGCATACTTAGTTTACCAATGATGAAGAATATGTGATCTCTCATGGATTCACATACTCTAGCAATACAATGACGCCTGGTAAATCTAAAAGACAAGACCTGCAGATCTAACAATGAACAGACAGAAACGTCAACATAAAACATGCATCCAGCAACCTGTAAGAACTAATCGATGACCAGGACTCCTCAGGCGCATCAAAAATGTCTCAACAACAACACCGACGACGACCTAAACTAGAAAACGGCAGTGAACCAGTTAACCGGCGCGGCTGCACACCGAGCATAACCACACGCGTCACGCGGAACCCTAAAGGCGCGGTCTTCCCCGCCGAATCGGGCAAGAACCACACGGAAATGGTCTGGGTTCGCGAGGCCAAGGCGGATCGGAATCTAGAGATTGTGGGGGCACGGTGAGGAGAGGGGGTATTATATATGTATACACATACCTGCATCCACTTAGCGGTGTGGCTGCCGACGACGGCGGCGGCGCCGACAGCCTTCTCGGTGGAGAGGCCGCGCGCGCCGGCTGGTGCTAGGGTCTTGAGGAGCGCGGGCAGCAGCCTCCGCGTCGCGGTCGCCATGGCTGGGGGAAGGTTGCGAGCGAGGTGGACGCTGGGGAATTCGGGAAAGAACAAACAGGAGGAAGAGAAAGAGGAGGGCCCTTTTCTGCGGATGGACCTACTGGATCAAGCCCGGCCCGTTTTGGCCCAGTTTGTGGTATGGGCTTCTCATCCTGGGCTTAGAGAAGACAAGTAGGCCCAGCAAATAATGGATTGAATGTAATTCAGTATGGGCTCTAGTTAGGCTTTGTTTAGTTCTCCAAAATGTAAAATACAAAATATCAATAATTTTGTAATTATGAAATGCAAAATGCCAGAAATTTCAGGGTTATATTTAGTTTTATCTAAAATGCAGAGTTTTTTCAGGGGTAGTGAAGGCTGGCACGAGCTCCCAGGCTTTTTTGGGATTTTTTTGCCTCTTGAGGTCAAAATTCAGAATAGAAAATAACAATTATTTTGCTAAAATTTTTGGATAGTGTTTAGTTCTATTTTGCAGAATGGTAAGACAAAACTTAAAATTTTTTGGCTCAAATGGGGAACTAAACAAGCCCTTAATTTGATGCTAGTCTTTTCTCTTTTTTTCCGATGAGGCACAGCAGGTCAGCAGTCAGCAGACATACAAAAGCACACGCACCTTGTAAACGCATACTCGAGCTACACTGTTGAGACAAGTACTCCCTCTATATCATAAAAAAAACCGTTTTGGACAATATTTGAGTCAAATATTGGGAATATAAATTACGAATAACTTTTAAGTTGTTAAGTTTGGAAATATAAAAACTATATGAATAGATTTGTCTTGAAAAATACTTTTATAAAAATATACATATATCATTTTTTATATTTTTTACGAAAACAAGGAGTCAAAGCTAAGCTTTAGAGACCGTGTCGTTGTCTTAAACGACTTTTTTTTACGGATATGGAGGGAGTATACATTTGTAACCTCAGTTCAAAAAACATTCAGCCCAAGAAATTTTCAAATCACAACCTTGGCAACTTGAGTTTTTGTTTTTTTAAAAAAATACGTCCTCTGATTCTGCAACTCTCCTAATGGCCATGAATTGGTTGCTGAGCTGAGCTGGTCTCGGTCTCTCGCAGCTACTAGCTCCGTTCTTGTTTCATGTTGCATGCATCAAGATCAAGGTAGCAACTTGCATTGAGACCCGACACCCTCCCTGCAGCAAGACCCAAAACATTTCAATCTCTCGTGATCAGATCACGCCTCGCCATTTTGTCCGGTCAATTTGGTCTCATTGGACTTCTGCTTGTCTGTTGTCTCCCACCGGCCCTCAAGTTGCTCGGTGTCTCGCCGCGCACGTGGACGCACGTGCGCGCGAGTCCACGACAAGTGGACCGAAATTCAACGAGCCCACTTGTCAGCGAGTAATCATACGGGGAGTAATCTCCTGATTAATGACTATACTCAAATCATACTACGCATTGTGAGCAAGTAATCACATCATTGTGATATTGATCGTTCTTGGGACTCCGATATACTACTAAACAACCGTTGGAAGATCACGGTCGCTTTGCCCCAGAGGATCCGATGTTGAGTGGCTCAAGAGTGGTAACGATGCAAGTGCCCAGTTTTCTTTCGCATTATCATGCGTGCATGCACCTAAGCAAGCTAAGCACTTGTTTAAGTGGCCGGCCACATGCTTGGGTGTGTTGGCGGCATGGAATAATCCCCATGTCTTGCACTTGCTGGTGGCAGAGCAGGGGATATAGGGCCTTTTGTTTGTGAGTGTACAGTATTCTATTCGAAATCGAATCCTGATGCCATTAGCATATTAGTGCCTGTTTGGTTACGGATGGTAAAGTTTACCGTCCGTGACATCGAATGTTTAGATACATATATAGAGTACTAAATATGGAGTTCTAAATATAAACTATTTATGAAACTAAAACCATGGCTAGAGAGTAATTTGAGAGACAAATCTTTTGAGTTTAATTAGTCCATAATTAGACACTAGTTATGAAATAAAACAAAAATGCTACAGTACCTGTAAACTTTAATAATTCTAACCAAACATCCACTTAGCTACGACAACTGCCTGCACATTGCACAATGCCATTAGCTAGGTTGGTTGAATCGATCTAGGTCTTGGGGTGCTGAAACTGCTGAGCTGAGCTGAATTTATAGCACGGTATGGGAAGACGGGGGTTGGGTAATGGGTTGATGGAAATGGTCAGTCGGTCAGTCAACAGCGGAGCACACAAGTGGCTGCAATTGTGGATCTTTTGCATCCAGTGTAGGAGGGTGCTTCTTTTGGTTTTGGCACGAGAGAACTCGGTATATGGAAAGCAATGTTAGAGCATCTCTGGCAGAGCTTCTCTGCATGGGCTTGGTCGGCGAAGCCGGAGCATTCAGCCAGAGCCAGGTACCGACGAAGCCAAAGCCGATCGAAGTGGCACCAAGTTTGATTTTGTATAAATTTGGGCTACCCTGAGATAGTACTTGGGTTACCCTGAGATAGTGGTCTCAAGGAATCGTAGCTATTGATTTTTGAAATTTATCAAAACTTAAATAACCATAATAATCAGAAAGTGAAAAATAACTCCTTGCCATATCCGGCCCTTCCTTTTTTTTATGGAGGTAAACCTTACTCCCTCCATCACACAAATAAATGTATTTCTTTGACTACTACGATTTATGTTTGACCATTCGTTTTATTTAAATTTTTTGTGTAAATAATAAAATGGACAAATCATTATAAAATATATCTAACAATAAAATAAGTTATAAAAAAATAAATAATATTTATTAAATTTTTTTGAATAAGACGAACGGTCAAATATGAATCATAGAAGTCAAAGAAATGCAATTATTTGTGGGATGGAGGGAGTACTTTTATAAAAAGCAGTTGAGTTTAAAGTACAGACTCAACCAAAAAAAAGATAAGAAAAAACGCTCGATACAACTCTAGGTTCAGAAACATCATCAACGTAACGCCCTAGCTAGCTAGGTACCCAAACAACAGCATTTCATTCACTACAAATTTCATACTTATAGGAGTACCATTCTAGGTTTTTAAAGCATAGATTTAAACATGTTTTTTTAGATAATGATAGATTTAAACATGTTCCATTGCAACAATCTCTCTCTTTTTTAAAAATTTTTGGACATGTGTCATCCGAAATGTTACGTATGATTTGACACTTGTTTCCAAGTGTAGATCAAGAAGTTTATTTTAGGGAAGAGGAGGAGTTTGACCCCCTACTGAAATTTTATTAATAAAAAAAATTTACAGGTTACAAAGAGAGTGCCAAGACTAAAGTCACAAAACAAAGAAGGTAACAAAGAAAATGAAAAAAAATTACATGAAGTTCTGCAGCCATAAATAAATCTGTGGATGATATTTTGCTTTAGCTTGTAGAATAACTAGAGCAAATTCCTTCTTGAAAACTGATTTGCATCTTTGTACTGTATGCGAGATATTGTGGAAAATCAGGTCATTTCTCATCATCCAGATAGACCAACACATAGTGATAATGATTTCCATGAAGAAAG
>Ga0182004_10003178_pt1 | contig 13014 bp, 12 predicted proteins | sample Sormic07211540_1_FD_120479 | JGI IMG/M metagenome (GOLD analysis project Ga0182004, IMG submission 120479) | Endophyte microbial communities from Sorghum bicolor roots, Mead, Nebraska, USA - 072115-40_1 MetaG | ecosystem: Host-associated > Plants > Roots > Unclassified | place: USA: Nebraska... | reverse complement strand
ATTTATATATAATTTCAGTAGCAATTTGTATAGAATTTCAATAGCATTTTGTAGAGAATAATATATTACTATCACTTGTTCAAACAAAGAGAATTATGTTCTAATAAATTGATAAGTTCTAATTTTTAACTAACAACACATGATAAATATAAAGATATAGACAAATATTTGGGTAATTTGGGTAGTTCGGGTACCGGAAGATATTACCCGAATTAGTTTGGGCAATCAAAATCGCTATCGAATTTAGGATCGGGTACCTCGGGTTCGGGTAATTCGGATCCGGGTCCGGGTAATTCGTGTAGCGTCCCGCCTCCACGAGGCCGGGCCCACTTATATCCGGTAGCTTTTCTAGGACATAGTCAGTCCCCACAGACCAACACTAATCTTTTCTGCACACTTTGTCCTCACTCGTGCGCACCCGGGAAGTACTTCCCGGTCGGTCACCCATTCCTAAATTTCTCTAGACCAAGCATGCTTAACTTTAGAGTTGTTTGGAGATGGGCTTCCGGAAAAGAAGTTGAAACTTGTTGGTATGAGTCTCCTATTAATCCTATTAAGCCCTGGGCCGGGTGTTACATCCTCACCCCCTTAAGAGATCGACGTCCTCGTCAATCCACCCCAAGCCAAAAACGTTCCATCTTGGCCACGTCCGTGCATATAGTGCGAGCGCATGTGCCATGCTGTGTGACCACTCTAGGTCCACACCAGCCATGCACACCATGCCTGCGCAACTGCGACACACGCACCCGTGAAACCATGAGAGTCGGCTCTGATACCATTCTGTAACGTCCCGCCTCCACGAGGCCGGGCCCACTTACATCTCGCAGCTTTTCTAGGACATAGTGAGTCCCCACAGACCAACACTAGTATTTTCTGTACACTTTGTCCTCACTCGTGCGGACCCGAGAAGTCCCGGTCGGTCACCCATCCCTAGAGGACATAGTTAGTCCCCACAGACCAACACTAGTCTTTTCTGCACACGTTGTCCTCACTCGTGCGGACCCGGGAAGTACTTCCCGGTCGGTCACCGATCCCTAAATTTCTCTAGGCCAAGCACGCTTAACTTTAGAGTTTTTTGGAGATGGGCTTCTGGAGAAGAAGTTGCAACTTGTTGGTATGAGTCTCCTATTAATCCTATTAAGCCTTGGGCCGGGTGTTACAATTCGGGTACGGGTAATGGGTAGTAATTTTCCCAGGCTTAACCATGGGAAATTAAGACTGGGTCTAGACGAATGGCTTTTCAGGATCAATTGGCTGACAATGACTATGCTACTTTGATGAAAGATGAGTTGGACGATTTAGCAGAGCATTGGTTGAGGGCTTTAATTAGTATAGAACAAAATAAAATGAGAGTTGCTAAATGGTATGATAAAAAAGTGAAAGTTAAAGAGTTTGTTGATGGAGATTTGGTGTGGAAGTTAATTCTACCGATTGGGTCTAAAAGTTCAAAATTGGAAAGTGGTCTCCTAATTGGGAGGGTCCTTATCGAATAAATCGGTCCGCTCCTGGCAATGCTTATATTTTAGAAACTCTCGAAGGAGTTGAATTTCCCAGAGCATTGAATTGAAAATATTTAATGAGATATTATCCTAGTATCTGGGTTGACACATAAAAGTTCAAATGCCAATAACACTCCTATCGGCTGGATGAAATGTGTCTGGGAGCATGCATAATGTTTAAAGTGCCGACAACAGTCCTATCAGCTAGACCAAAATGATTAGAAGTTTGTCGATCAAGAGCTCACAGGTTTAGCAGAGCTTCAATGGCCGATATAGCACGCAGATGGATCTGGTTGGCCTATTCTATCTCTCGGATATCTTCATCAGCAGAACCCTCGACTGGCTTCAGCTTCTTCCTCATATGCAGCGCCTTCCGGGCCTAAGTATCTCCCTCTTGCTAGTGAATTTTGAGCACTTCGGGTAGTTGACTTTCTTCTTGCTGAGCTTGAGTCAGGGCTTCTTCTACTTGCTTAAGTTTGGCTAACAGGGCTTCCCTTCTTGCCGATAAATCAGAGATCTTTTGCTTTAATTCATCTCCAAAGGACCGCAGGGCACCGATGCTCTTGGGCTTCTCATTGGCAGTGCGTTTTACTTGCATCATTTCCTCTGCAAGACGGGCATAAGTAGCTCTGTCGGCAAGACGCTGAGTGGCTTTCTGGTACTGAAGCTGGCGGCTTTCTAAATGAGCAGCTTGAAAGAGGATCACTTCGGTATCGGTTGGAATCTCACCACGGAGGGTCTTGAACAAAGCTTTAGCCAAATCGGAATCAACTGCTAGCTGGGCTGTATCTTGATGCAGCAGGGCCAACAAGTCTTCCAGCTTAGCTTTAATCTCTGCCGATGAGATTCCCACTGCTTGAGAAGAGCTTGCTTCTTCACCTTTGTCATCGGAAATGTCGATGGCAAAAGAAAACAGGTTGTCTGGAGAGTCTTGTTCCTATAAAGGGGAGGAAGATAAATTACTTGACAATCAAGTATTAGTAATATAAAGGCTAGAGATCAAATAACTTACTTGCTTCAGAGCGATTTCCTGCCTCTAGCGTGGTGACGCAGCCGGTACTATGGGTTGATCGGCTGGAGTTGCCGATGGAATGACTTCAACTAAAAAGTTACAAAAGTGATTATAGTTTATGAAGATAAATTCATCGGTAATAATTTTGTGATCAATACTTTACCTTGAGGAGGTATGGTGATTGATTGTTCTGGAGGGTTGGCCGATGGCGTGCCCAGATCAGCCGGATCGGCAACCTGTTCAGAGACATCGGCTGGCGCTTCTTGCTGCTAGGGTACTTGTCGGGGAGGAGAAGGTACTTCTTGTGTTTGGGCCTCCGATGAAGAAGGAGATGATGCTACATGGATCGGTGATACTGGACGAGGAGGAGAAGATGGTGCTGTCCTCTGGCGCTTCGGTTGCGACTTGGTGCTTTTGGGGCCTTTTCTCTCAGCTTGTCCGGGATGGGGGCATCGGCACTTGACATTTGAGCACTTCTGGTCTTAGCCGATTTGCCAGTTTGCTGTTACAACACCAGAAATTCATGAGTAGGAATATAAAAGAATACCGATGGAATTTAGCTGAAGGATAAAACTTACCGATGAAGTTCTTATTGCAACCGATGTGCCCCGAAAGGATGAAGTGAGTATGGGATATTCGGTATAAAATTATTATTAAGAATTTTACCTTGAAGGCTTGTGCTAGGGTGGCAGCAGCAATCGGTGGAGATACTTTCAGTCGCTTGGTTGTCTTTTTGAAGGGCACGTTTGGATGCATCAAAACTGCTAGGCTTGGGGCATTATGGCCGATCAGAGAGATTGGGCCTGATGGAAGGAGTTCGATCGGCCTTCCACTCCTGCTGACTGTCGGTACTGGGTTATCGACCTGTTGAAATAAACAGAAAACAAATAAGTTGCCGATAGAATCAGAAATAACAGAAGGATCGAAGTGTCGGTAAGAGTCTTACAATGTCATCGGGGACTTTATAGTTGGAGTCGATCATGCCGCGGTATGTATGAGCCGATGCGCTGAATAGGTGCTCCTTCCATTCTCCCCACCACTGTTTATATAGCTGAGTAATAAAGAGAGCTAGCACCTAGGCCCACAGATCGATGTCCGTCGTATCGACATTTGGCTGAAGCTGGGCTATCCTTATCCACTCAAGCCTATGATTTCCCTTGGCTTCACCACATCGGCATAACAATGCCTGATCGGTAGTTGGCCAAAAGCTAATTGGCGAGCTAGTGCCGATGGGTTGTAAAACTCATAGGTGGGGTTGGTGTTTTTCCCACTGCCAAAGGTGTTCACTGGGATGGCCCTCGGAGCGATGATTGCCATCATTAGGTCATTATCCTTATTGAGAGCATCATCGAAGGGATGGAAGGTGAGTGGGAATCTGGTTTCAGGATCTTCGTAAGGCATCCATGCTCGCTAGTCCTTGGTAAGGCCATTGTACAAGGTTTCGAAGAAGTGGCCGATTTGGTTTTCATTGCAGCCAGTGCCAGGAAGAACTATAGTAGATTCACTATAATTGAGGGGTCAGCGAGTTGCCAATTCATTGTCGGCTAGTTCATAATCTTCGGCAATGTCTCTGGGAAATTGCTGGGCAAAGAAATCGAACCGAAGGCGTTTGTGCATATGAACATTAAGCCACATGTTGATAAACCACCAGGGGCCTCCTAGGTTGCCGATGGGTTCACCTAATAGGAGCTTCTCTCTCACTTGGTGGAGGAGGTGATAGGCAGAATCTTGCACGTATCGGCCAAGAGGGAATCGGCCACCATCAGCTAATTTCTCTACTGCCGATAAGTAAACAGAGGTTGGTCATACCGATCGGCCATAGAGGATGAATTTATCCAACCACATGTTCAGAAAAATGACGTGTTCCCTTTGCCCAACTGGTTCCGTTCTCTGGTGCTTCTAGATATACCCTGACCAGCCACCGATGTTGCGGGTTTCTACTTTACGTTCGGCCTTGCGATCGAACAAATGACTATCATTGGCAGTTGCTATGTCTAAACCGGTGAGCATGAGTACATCGGCAAGAGTGGGAGAAGCAGGGCCATGACCGAATAGGAAAGCATTGAGATTATCTGACCAGAAGTATGAAGCAGCTATCAGTAGTGACTCATTTCTATGCATCTCAGCAATGGATAGCCTAATACACTGATCTAGTTTGCGTTCACCCCATTGTACTTCATTCGAGTTACTGACTCTCAAGAACCAATCCTTCCATCCCTTGGTGGAACTTGGCCAGGATCGGAAGGTATCTTTCCACAGATCTAATGAAAAATTTTTGGCCCTAAAGGGTATTCTATTGGTTTCTGCATTGATCAAGTCAGTGGGATCTGAGTCACCCAATGGACCGAGGCATTGGAGATGAGGTTGCTCGGTAGGGATGATAATTTTTTCGCTTAATTCCTAAAGATTGGAAGATTGGAAGAACAGAGAAAAAGAAAGAAAGAAAATTCTAAGTAAATAGACTTGCAAAAGGGTAAAAGTACGGCAAAGAGAGGAAAGATGGGAATAGATTAACCTCGGGGACGATCAAGTTGACGGCCATTTCTTCCTGGAGAAGAAGAAGATCGGAGACTTGAAGAACCGTTGGGGGATATTTTTGCTGGAGATCTTGGGCTCTTCAACAAATACCGCCGCCAGGGAGATGGGTTTGGAGGATGCAGGATGACAAGGTGGAGGAAGAGTGCCGAGGAAGGGAGTATTTATAGGATAAAGTGAGCAGGGGCATTTCTGACTTATCTCTTTGCCGTATCCGTGAAACTCGAGGGTGTTCAGGTGGATATGGTAACTGTTCGCACAGTAATCAAGTGATTGTGCAGGTGATTTGACAGCAAGCGGTTATGATTTTGGGAGATATTTTACTATGCAGGATCTCCTGGTCGGCTCATCGGCAGTCCACTCGAACGGAAAAGTTGTCGATGAACGGATGTTTAGGAGATTCGGTTTGGGAAGTTCAGGGATTCGAGGTGCATGCTAGAAATCTGGGCTAAGGTTGTTTGGATTTGGTAATTAATTGCTATCAGAAGGGAGTAACTGCGAAAACGCATCATTACTGGAGAGAATTTCAGAGCATTAATGATTTTATACTCCGAAATTGGGGGGCATGTGTTGACATCGTTTTTTTGACACGTATCTGGACAAGTAGTGGAACCTAGATCGGCAGGCGAAAAAGTGATGGCTAGTGACAAAGGGAATTGTCGATAGTTTATGATGCCGATGATAAAGCAACAGGATATGATTGAATCCAAAGATGGTGGTTGATCTCTGCCGATGGTTGATGCTGGCAGTTGCCGATGCCGATGGGGTTAATATGCCGATGATGATGAAAGAAAGGCGTGGAGTCATCGGGAAGATGATGGTGGTGTGCTGATTGCCTAAAATAGATAACTGTTTTCCATAGTTGTTAGAGTTTGTTTTGTATACAGATTCTGTTTAGTTTGGAATTAGAATCCTAGTCGTACTTGACTGCAACTCTTTAGATAGAGTATAAATATGGACCTAGTAGCGATGTAAGACATATACAATCAATCAAACACAAGTTTTTTACATCTATTCTAGCATCTACTTTTCGACGACTTCGTCATCTCGCATATTTTCTTTTTACTTACGAGTTCTTAGGAATTCATCGAGTCAAACTCGTCGAGTTCTCAAGTTCCACGTGAATACCTCTTGGCCGTGGCATCCGGGCGTATCACTGTTGTCGGGACCAAAGTATTCGAGTTATCACCTTTGTCGGTTGTAAGGTCAAATTGGCTAGCACGCCTTAACATTGAATCGGGTATTAGCCCTTTGTGTTTGCAGATCTACTTTTGCATCAACAGGATGTGTGTTTACTACCGGTCACTCAATGAGGTCACTATCAAGAATAAGTATCCGTTGCCTATAATTGTTGATTTGTTTGATCAGTTGAGAGATGCTTGTGTGTTTTCTAAGATTGATCTTCATTCTGGGTATCATCAACTGAAGATTCATGCCACTGATATACCAAATACAACATTCATAACCCGGTATGGCTTGTATGAGTACACAGTAATGTCATTCAGCTTGACCAATACCCCCACATACTTTATGTACTTGATGAATAAGGTGTTCATGGAATTTCTTGATAAGTTTGTGGTAGTATTTATTGATGACATATTAGTATTCTCCAAGACTAAACAAGAGCATGTTGAACATCTGAGGTTAGTCTTGCAGAAGTTTCGGGAGCACAAGTTATATGCTAAGTGGAGTCGGTGTGAGTTTTGGTTGAAAGAAGCTTCCTTTCCTGGCCATGTTGTTTCTAATGGTGGAATAACAGTGGACCCAAGTAAGGTGAAAGAGGTACTGGATTGGAAACTACCTACTAATGTAAGTGAGATTCATAGTTTCTTGGGATTGGTTGGTTATTACCGAAGATTTAGAGGGTTTTTTAAACTTGCCAAACCTATGACAGCTCTGCTAGAGAAAAATGCCATGTTTGTGTGGTCTGAGAAGTGTCAAGAAAAATTTAAGGAATTGAAAAGGAGGTTGACTATAGCTCTAGTGTTAGTACTGCCAGATCTAAGCAAGAATTTCTCTATTTATTGTGATGCATCCCATCTAGGTCTTGGGTGTGTTCTTATGTAAGAAGGAAGAGTAGTGGCCTATGCATCTCGGCAGTTGAGAATGCATGAGTTGAATTATCCTACCAATGACTTGGAATTGGCAGTAGTGTTTCATGCTCTGAAGATCTAGAGGCATTATCTGATCAGTCATAAGAGTGACATTTATACAGACGATAAGAGTTTGAATTATATATTCACATAGTAAAATCTGAATTTGAGACAACATCGATGGTTAGAGCTGATTAAGGACTATGATTTGGAGGTACATTATCATCCTAGGAAGGCAAATGTGGTTGCAGATGCCCTGAGCAGAAAAAGCTACGCCAATGAGGTGCAAGTGGCATCTATGGCTGAAGAATTATGTGCTGAAATTACGCATTTGAATCTAGGGTTTGTTACTAACACAATTGAGTTAGTAATAAAGCCTACTTTAAAACAAGAAATACGAAAGGGTCAATTACATGATGAGAAGTTGAAAGAGATAGTTGAGAATACAGTAATTAGTAAAGCACCTGGTTTCTGAATGGACGATAATGGAATACTATGGTTTGGAAAAAGGCTATGTGTGCCTGAGGATAGGATTGTCAGAGAGTTAATTCTGCGAGAGGCTCATGAATCTACTTACTCTATACATACTGGTAGCACTAAGATGTACCTAGATTTAAAAGAGAAATATTGGTGGTATGGTCTTAAGAGAGATGTTGCTGAGTATGTCGCTTTATGTGATACATGCCAGAGAGTCAAAGCAGAGCATCAAAGACCTGTCGGATTGTTGCAACTGATGAAAATCCCCGAGTGGGAGTGGGAAGAAGTTGGTATGGACCTCATAGTGGGACTGCCACATACTCAGAAGGGTTATGATTCTATATGGGTAATAGTAGACCGGTTGACTAAGGTCACTCATTTTATTCCGTTAAGACTAAGTATAGTGGACCAAAGTTGGCTGAATTGTATATGGAAAAGATAGTGTGTTTGCATGGGGTCCCTAAGAAGATAGTTTTTTTTATCAAAGTACCTAGTTTACATCTCAATTTTGGCAAAAAAGTGCATACGTCTTTGGGAACCAAGCTGAATTTCAGTACCGCATATCACCCTTAGACTGATGGGAGACTAAAAGAACTAATCAGGTTTTGGAAGGTATGCTGATGGCTTGTGCGTTGTAGTATGGTACAAGTTGGGATAAAAGTGAGAGTGATCAGGTATAACATAAGAGTAGCACAGTCTCGATAGAATAGTTATGCTGACACATAGAGAAGAGAATTAGCTTTTGAGGTAGGAGACTACGTGTATTTGAAGGTGTCACCTATGAGAAGTGTGAGAAGATTCAATATGAAAGGAAAGTTAGCACCAAGGTATATCAGGCCTTTCAAAGTGTTAGAAAGACAGGGTGAAGTGGCTTATCAATTAGAGCTTCCTGAAAGTTTAGGACGGGTGCATGATGTTATCCACGTGTCACAACTTAAGAAGTGCTTACGTGTGCCAGAAGAGCATATACCATTAGAGGAATTGACTGTTAAAGAGGATCTCACTTATGAAGAATATTCGATAAGAATTTTGGAGATAGTGGAAAGGGTTACTGTAACACCCCAGTGTTATGGTTGCATCCTTTCACATGCATGACATGAGCATAATCATCTTCATAAGCATACCATGATCATCATTCACCTTGGAGCATGTTATTTTATGCATAGATGTTGTTTAACTTGCTTATTTATGCTCTCTATGCTTGTGTTTGAGTATGCCTTGCTCTTGTGTGTGTCCTAGGCCTTGGTAAGTAGTTCATCTATGCTTAACTCAACCTTTGGAACAATGTTCATGTTGATCATATCCTCAAATTTTGTCTCTAAGTCATGATTTCACTCATAGGCCCTATAAACCTCTTTTGCTTAGGTTTCTAAAAAGTGTTTCATAAAATGTTTGCATGTCAAAACTTTCTACAGAAAAGTTGTAGAAAATTTTATAAGGAACAAAAGTTGTTTTATGGCCATCTCATGAAAATGAACACAACTTGCTCAAAAAGGGCTCACAAGGCAAATTTGGGGGCTGTTTCAACACTTTGAATTTATCTAAGTCATCCTGGCGCCACCAGTTTGCATGAAGGTTTTTGGAAGCTCTATATCTTTTCATCCAGGCCGAACTGGCCTTTGCTCTAGTTGACAAACTTGTAGAACTCAGTTAGTACTCCAAGATTGTCGACTACACCATCTCCTAATTCACCATGGTTTGGAAGATAATCAGCGCCAAAGTACCTCTGTCAGTCTCTGAACCAAGTCTGGATGGACACCGTCATCGTCGACATGGCCGACTGGCGGCAGCGTTTCATTGCTATTTGGCACCCGCACACCGTTCCTGGCCCCGCTCGTCAGCGCTGAGGATGTGCGTGACCTCCACGGCGTCGTCCTCGAGCGCCTGGACGTGTCCATTCTCCTCCTCTCTCCCTTCTCTCGCATAAACGCGGCGACCGCGGAGGCGCCATTATCGGGCTCACTTCGGCGAACTTGAGCACGCTTCACGCTGCACCGCCGTCCACCAAAGTTTGCCCACAGCTCCGCCGTGTTCTGCTCTTCCATCTCCAACACATAACTCGCCGCGAAACCCTCTGGTGAGCCGACATTTTCGTCTTCCCCCAAATCGGGTCGCCGGAACAGTTTTCTCCGGCGAGCCCAATGCTGAGCTCCTCGGAGCCCCTCTTCTTCTCCAGATTGTCTCTCTGAGTAGCTTAGGGTCTTAGCTAGCTAGTGAGCCAACCCTAGAGTGTTCTACCGCACTCACCGGCGATGAAAATGGCAGTGCAGCGCCGCCGTGCTCTCGCCGGAGCACCACCAGCACGTGACCATTTGCCTGAGCCCTCTCCGGTCGAGCTCTCCACCTAGGAAGCTCTGCCGTGACTCACTGAAGCTGTAGGACCCTTTAGTTCACGCTCTACCGGACCGAGAGCGCCGGCGTAACGTCGGACACCTCGGCTGAGCCGCCATCATCGACGGCGAGTCTTCTCCAGTGGCTCCGCCGTGGGGAAAGTAGGTCCTTCTGATGCGCGTTGGTCTGGGGAACACTCCAGTGCCCTTGGTTTGGCCGGAGACCTCACCGTCGGCGAGAAATCGCCGGTGGAAGCTTCCCCTGCGCAGAGGAAGAAGAACCTGACCTGCGGGTCCCGCTGTCAGTGACTCAATGTTTCCCTCCTATCTTTTATTCAAAATCTAGATTCTTTGCAATCTTGCAAAAATCATATCTTCTATTTCTAAGCTCCAAAAATTGTAAAACAGATTTTGATGGCTAGTTTTTAATAAAAATATCCAAAAATTGTAAAACAAATTTTGATGGCTAGTTTTTAATAAAAATATAACATGTACCATGTTTTCTGTGAAAAATAATTGTTATGAGTTAATCTTGTTATTTCAATATAAATTCATATCTCTTAATATACTGCTCCAAATACTGTGAAATTTTTATGGCATGCTTTGTGTGGTACTAGTATGCTTTAGTAAATATTTCATGATTTTTGAAGCACTGTATCTCTGATATATAATTTATGTTCATAATATTGCTTAAATCATTGTGTAAATCATAATAAATGTTACATGCTTATGCTGGTGTTCTCCTTTGGCGTCAAGCTTGCTCATGGTAGTAGTAGCATGTAAATAATCTGAAATCTGTTGTTTGACACTGTTTAACCCATGTTTCTTAATTTATGAAATAAGCACCTTGTTACATGTTAATTAAATATCTTAAGTTTGGTATGTGCAACTGCTCTGAACATTTTATGATGATGCCAAGGTATCTTGCTTGTGCTTCTATAATTTTTGTAGATTTTGCTGAGCACTCTTTGCTGGTATCTCTTAATTATGCCCTTTTATGGAATTAAATTAATAAAAGCTTTATAAGTAAGTGTGTGGTAGTTAGCATGTGGTTTTCTGGTAATCTTATATCATTCTTGTTCTTGTGAGTCACTAGGTTAACACTAAATATGCTTTTACTATTTTAACCAATAATTAATTAAAGGCTATATAGCTGTTCTGGACAGCATGGGAGTAATCTGATTATTGATTGATGATAACTTTGTTTTCTGGAAGACTTGACTATATCAAAGATGTTGTAAACTTTGTGTTCTAGCTGTGGTTATATTTTGGGGTCATTTGGCCCAGTAGTTTAAAAGTTATGGCTTTTCCAAGTTAAGTTCCATAACTAGGTGCTCTCTGTTTTCTGGAACAGAACCTGAAACTTTGTTTAAATTGACTTGTTTAACTTGTGAATCTTGCTGTGATGTCTAAGGATGAAATGTAAACAATTTCATAAGATTTCCATAATGTCTTAATTCATGTCTGTTCGATATTTATATCTCCAGTTATGAACTGTTCTTTGAGCTGCCCTGCTGTTGGTTGTTGCTGTTAATTGTGTAAGTTGGTGTGTCCTTGTTAGCTGTGGTGGTACTCTTTTGTGAGCTTGTATAGAAGCTTACTCAGTAAATGAGTGTCCAGTGAAGCATGTAATCATGTGTGCCAAGGCATTCATCATTCTCTTTGTATGCATACATTCCTTACTCATTCGTGCATGCAATAGGTGCACCGGAGACTACGACCTCGTTCGAGCTCGAGAGGGTGTTTCCAGAATGTCCGGAGGTCACCCGGGAGATGGAGGCCCAGCCAGCAGGACCTGAGGAGCACGAAGAGGAAGTCGAGTGCCCTAGTCACACGCCCGCTTCGTTCATGAAAGGCAAGCCCTAGAGCATCTTAAGTCTCCCACTTAATTTTAAAAGCATGTTTAAATATGGTATATCTATAGCTGCATTACGTATAGGAGTTGTGATGGAATCTTTGTTGCATTACATCCTTCCTTGTCCAAATATCTTATCCTACCTTGGTGTAGAGTTAGGATCGAGTAGCAGCTTAGCCATGCTTTAATCGGTAGAAGTCGGGTGATTTCCTGTCACATGCGCGAAATAAGGTCTGTTGTTGGGTCACGGTTGGCTATATTTGCTATCATGGGAAAGAACCTGGTTTAAAATGATTTAAGCCAGGCAGAGTTTTGCAAGATGGTAGTAACTCCGTCTGTGGCAGTTAAGGACCGATCGTTGTACGTCCTCTTGTCATGTTCAACGCATGCCTGACACTTAGTTGGCCGGATAACTCGTTCCGACCGTGAAGCCTAGTAGTATGACTCAGGTTGGAAGACCCGCAAGTATAAGTGCGTACTACCGGAGGAAGTGCGGTGTGCGGGAGGCCATTGGCGTAAGACCAAGGGCAGGTGATTTAAAAGTCCTGAGTGCGGCGCTGATCGGAGCCGCGATTCCTGAGTCGTACCAAAGGTGACCCGCTTGCTCTCCGATGGGGGATGCATGGGTGTTGACGGTCCTTAAGTATCAAATATAATCAACAAATAAACAAAGAAAGTGATCCGAATGCAACCGACACCCAGACTTAGGGTTTTATCTGACAGAATTCCACGAGTTTTGGTGTTTGTCTATTTCTGCAGGGGGATATCAAGAATTATGGAGGAAAGGCCCACACGTCGGGTTTACATAGAGATATTTACATGCCATGCAATTATCCAACATCTAGAAGAGTCGAGAAGCCACGGGAACGAGCGGGAAGCCGAGCGGGCCCGGGGACAGGGCGCCCGCCCGTCCCCCTTGGGCGCCCGCCCTGGCCTGAGAGCCAATCAGGCTGAGTCTCGTGGATCATGCTCCACCGACCTAGAGGATTAAGGAAAACTGTGCGACTAAGGTCGGTTTGATCTGACAGCTCATATTCATTTGGAAGGACTATATAAGCAGGCCCCTGGCCCCTGGAGAGGAGGACCTCTCAAACCCTAATTCATTCATCCATCTCGGGAGAAGAAGTCTCTGATCAAGCCCTAGAGCCACCACATCAACTAGATCTCTAGTTTAGCATAGCTACATAGGATTAGAACTAGAAGGAGTCAATCT
>Ga0182004_10003177_pt1 | contig 13016 bp, 12 predicted proteins | sample Sormic07211540_1_FD_120479 | JGI IMG/M metagenome (GOLD analysis project Ga0182004, IMG submission 120479) | Endophyte microbial communities from Sorghum bicolor roots, Mead, Nebraska, USA - 072115-40_1 MetaG | ecosystem: Host-associated > Plants > Roots > Unclassified | place: USA: Nebraska... | reverse complement strand
CTACTTAGTAAATGGTTAAATTGTGTAATGAAGATGGCTTATGGCAACAGTTGATTAGAAATAAATACTTAAGAAACAAAACACTTGGAGAAGTTCAAAAGAAAGCAACAGAATCACATTTTTGGAAAGGTCTTTTAAATGTCAAACATCAGGTTATGCAACTTGGAAAGTTTAAGGTACAAAGTGGAAAACAAACGAGGTTCTGGGAAGATATTTGGATTGGTAATTGTTCTCTCCGAACAAAATTCCCAAGACTGTACAACATAGCGCGCAAGAAACAAGATACTGTGTCAAATGTGTTGTCATCTATTCCATTTAATGTTTCATTTCGAAGAGCATTAATGGGAAACAACTTGAGGGACTGGAATTGGATTGTCACATTAGTCTCTAAACTCGAATGGTTTGTTTACAGTATGATCAATGTATGTGCATTTAGTCAATAGTGGTGTACGGGTCTTACGGGAAATTTGGCGTGCTAAGTTACCCATGAAAATAAAAGTTTTTATGTGGTACTTAAAAAAGGGAGTTATCTTAACAAAGGACAACTTAGCAAAAAGAAATTGGGAGGGTAATAAAGGTTATCCCTTTTTGTAATACTCCATAATCAATTTAGCACTTATTTTTTAGTTGTGTCTTTGCTAAGTTTGTGTGGACAACAATATATATGGTTCTAGGCATTGCTCAACCCACTAATGTTAATAATCTTTTTAATCATTGGTCAAAAGGGGGGAGCCAATCACAATTTGAACTTATTGACCGCAGCCGCCGCATTTACGTTGGTCACGGTGGATACCAATAAATAAAATTGTTTTTTATAATTATAGACCTAAAACTTTTTGCAGGTACTATTCAGAGGGACTCACTGGCTCCGTCAATAGGCCCTGTTACAGCGTCATGAAGACCGCCAACAGGAGTTAGTCGACGCCTGTCGTGTTCTCGAAACTTCGTGTCTTCAGCTATTTTCATCTTTTGGATGGTCATTTACTTTTAGAGTTTCTTCATATTAATCTTTAAAAGAGTTTTTCTGCAGTTAGTCTTTATGTCGTTGGTTTGTTAACGACTACGATCGTGTTGATTCATGGCACTTGCCATACCTTGGTTAAAACTTTATAATAATTTGGCCTGAGTTCATCTAGTTTAGGGTGAATGAAACCGGATACCTTGTGAACGGACGGAACCAATGACTTGAGAATGAGGAACATCTCGTTGAGCTTCTCCCGGCGCTTTCGCTGTGACATGATGTGATTCTTGATGCCACTTTGCTGGAATGTTCCTATCGTGTCCCTGCCACCATAGTTCGCCCAAGCTCCGCTGCCGGCCACCACTTTCTTCAGCAATTTTTGCGGCTCTTCGATGACCGACACTGCCGCCACTTCATCAGAGTACGACTGCGAGGACCTCGTCCAAGCCATGAAGCTGGTCGCGCGAGAGCTATCAGCGCGTGTGCTTGAGGTGTCGGCAACGTTAGCAGTAGTAGCGCCCGGGGGCGCTGGCTGCAGGGACGAGGGATCTTCGAAGTTAGACCCGTTCACCATGGTCCAATCATCCTCAAGTTGTTGCATGTCCATTTCCTCGCAGAGGCTGTAGAACTCGTCGAACTCCTTCGTGATGTACTTGAGGTTTGCATTGAACAGGCTCTCGGCTTCTCCTAGTTCCTGTCCGTGTCCCCCGAAGGCGGTCATCGTCTCCATGTCCATGGCATTGGGATCAAGGTCCTCGAACACTACCACGTCGTCATCTGCGGCCTCGCCGGTCTCGTTTGCTGAAGGGTTGGTGCTCGGATATTCCGAGTATGTCGGACATTGCGGCTCCCAGAAAGCTGCGGTTGCTCGGCTGATCAAGTCAGGGTCCTCCGGCACCTGGAAATGTCATTGAATTTTGTTATACTAATATTGTTGCTGTTGTTTTCAGATGATGTACATATATATGGCCAGTGAAGTGAACAACTGAATATACCGTATCAGTTGTACCAAGCTCAAGCACGCCACCCATAAGCGGGATGCAGACGATTGACTGCATGCGGAAAATCCGATCCAGGGTGTAGTTAGTTGTAGTAAAATCTGCTGACTATGTCTGCAGTCTGAAAGTACCCTATGTAATTCCAACAAGATGAAGCATGGAAAGCGCTTACCTGAATGGACGCGCTCTGCTTGCCACACATGTAAGTACCCATGTTCACGATGATTAAACAAAGATCACAACCGACTAGTGAAAAAACATATGCTTGATCGAAAGGAAAGACAATAATAGACATGACACGGAGAACTGAGAGGAGGCATGCATACCTTGGCCAGGAGTGCGCGGGGGAAGGCTTTGCTGGCGGCGAGGTGCGCGTTGCACAGCCAGACATACTCGTTGCTTGCAAAACTCCTGCCCGGCAACCTGTGGCAGCACGCAAAACGCATGCATCCGAGCGACGACGACGACAAGCACCGAGAGAGGGGCGTCAACTAGGTATATATGCTTGTTTAATTTGTTGGATGTAATCGATCGATTACGTACCCTTGGCCAGGCCGGAAAGTGTAGGTCATGCAGACCACGTAGTACCACTCGGTGTCCCCGAGGTCTTCCGGCGACAGCGAGCTGACCGGCCGCACCGGCGCCGGGCGGCGGTCGCACTCGCCGGACAGGAGGGCCTCGTACAGCTCCCGGAGCTGCTCGCTTCTTTGCATGACGAGCTGGTCGGCTGTAAGCTCCACGGAGCTGGAGATCTTTCTCGTCTTCACCTCGCCGTTGTAGAATCCGTCTGTCCACGTCAGCACCCTGCGACTAATGTTTTCTCTCGTATAAGTACAGTATAAGTTATGGTTCCGAGCGCTAATATTGTCAGCTGATGTATCAACGTTGGACTTTGTATTTCGACGCTTGGACACACGCTTGGACTTTTTGACATTAGCGCTGCCAAAGTCCAAAGCGTCAACTTTGGCAGCACTAATGTTAGCTGATGTCAACGCACTATGTCAGAAAAGGCATCTAAACATTAATTGTGATCCGAAAAACACGATGAGTAAAAACGACTTACTAAGGCTAGTCTCAATGTATGTTTTATGAGAATGTCATACATAAATTTGCTAACTTAGCAGAGTCATTAAATGAAGAAGTTTCGTCAAATGAGAGAGAAGTTTCATCCCCATGAAAAGCTCGGTTGCGATAACACATTCGCAAATACGCATCATTAATGACCTTCAACGGTGACGCATACAGCAAAGTGTAACTAATGATCTTCAGCGTAAAGCCAAGACACGTCATTAATGACATTTCAGCAGTGACGCATTAGGCAAAACGCTGGCTTTGTATTTCAACTTTTTCATATGAGATCCAAACTGGATAAATACGATATCAATTTTAGTATCATGATGAGCTCTTCGTCATGGTACATTTTATGTTAGAATTTAAAATTATTCTGCAACAATGAATATTGAAATTATTATTTAAGTTCGCTTGTATATTATCTTTTCATGCACATTTTCAAGTACCTGTTTGCGGACTTGTGGCTAGATTAGTCGAAAGTTAGTTATATAATTGTGTTCTTTATTAACTTAATTATTTGTATGTGTGATTAACTATATATGTTGCTAATTATCTATAGCATATTATTATATTACACCGGTTTAAAGTATTTATGGATGACTCAATTGCATCTGGTCTAAAATTATCGAACCAACTATTTAACCAGTTCTTAACTGTTGGGTCAGTGAACCAGCAAACTGGTGGCCTCGTCGGTTTAATATCCGGTATAGTCCTAATAACTATGATATGAACTTAGGCCTTGTTTAGTTCCTAAAATTTTTCAAGATTCTCCGTCAAATCGAATCACATGCATGAAGCATTAAATATAGATACAAAAGATAACTAATTGCACAGGTTACTTGTAATTTGCGAGACAAATCTTTTGAGCCTAGTTAGTCTATAATTGAATAATAATTGTCAAATAATTTCATGAACTAAACAAAAACGTTTTATTTCTTTGCATTTTTGTTTCCTATACCACAATTTCTTCCTACCACCTAGAGCATTGTATTTAAGAAATAATACATAACATAACATTATTATATGATATTCAGTATATTATGTATGTATACATACATAATATACTGAATATATTTAGTGGGTTACTTACATGTATTTTATTGTATTAGATCTAGTAAAAAGTTGCTAAGCTAATAGAACACAAAAACTAATATTTGATTATATTATAGAGGAATTAATTGGTGATAAAATAAATAGTGTATGTACATGACTTGTATGTTAATAGATTAAAGATTTAAAGTACTTCACACGATATAGATGACATGGTCATTTTTTGTAATTAATATGGGGACATGGGCTTAGTGAAGAATGATGTTGACACCTTGCATGAAGAGATAGAACATTTAGTGGGTCACTTAGTAGGGAATGATATGGACACTTTGCATGAAGAGAGAATTCATCTAGTGGGGTTTAGCTTTATAAGAGTATATGATTTCACATGATATAGATGACATGGTCATTTTTTTTAATTAATATGGGATGACATGGACTTAGTGGAGAACAATATGGACATCTTGCATAAAGAGATAGAATATTTTTAGTAGGTTTACTTAGTAGGAAATGATGTAGACATCTTACATGAAGAGAAAATTCATCTAGTGAAATTTGGCTTTACAAGGGTATATGATACATATATGCCGACAGATAAACAATGTTTCCATTTTGTGTCGCATGATAAGACAGAGATCTTTAATGCCAGATAGATGTGCACTGTACCCGTCAGTCAGCTTTATACAACACGAGTTTTTCTATGCTATTTTAATCTAAATATCAGGTGCATGATACACAAATATTTTCATTATTTTCATATTATCATAATTTTGAAATATAAATATTCATGGTTTTTATTTGGGAAAAAGAGCATACTATAGTAGATTTTTACAAGCTTATATGGACCTCAACTTTTAAATTTTGTTGCCGTTGGATAATATTCAGTAGTTTGACCAAAAAAGATCAGAATCATATGAGTGTTATTTGCTAGAAAGTGTGTCTGAAGAATTTTCTGGCGAGACAGAATCATAAACTTGTATTAGTCTGTGATCTAAACTTACCTAGTTTCAGCTCAAAACTGAGGTGGTATTAAAACAGCTGGAAAGATTTCCCCAGTTTGGTAATGGGGTAACACTGCATATAAGCTTAGTCAGGACGAAGGTGACGTGAGATGAAAATCGATCCAGTCTCTTAAAAATAAAGGAGATTATTGAAGAGTAGCAAAGTTTCTTTCAGTAACTAAATTGGATCGAAAATAACCTGGCGAACAACAATGCAAACTAAAAAAATTGACCATTTTCAGCAAAAGCTATATGCATGTGTGTGCTCGCTGCAGCTGCAGCTGCAGAAGCGAGCAGGCTGAAAGCTGATAAAGCTCATATGCAAATGATGAGACGATCATTCATCAAAGTTCCAGAAAGCTAGCTAGAAACCAAATATATATCAACTCGATCATCTATATATATATATATATATACCATTATTAACACTTTAGTACTTTACCCTGGTTGAGTGCTTGAAATGGACCAGAAGAAGGCATAGGTCCAGTTGATGCTCCTCGCGGCTGCAGCGAGCTGGTTCCTCATCAACTGCCTCTCAGCGGCCTGCTGCAGTCCTTCCTGAACCGGGGAAGCTGATGGTGCCATCGCGCGCCTTACTGCTATTCCTTCACGCAGAAACTGATGTGTTACAATAAGCAACATCGAAGAAGCTAATTAAGATCGAACATAATACCAGCTCGTGCAATTTGCAAGTAACCATTTTCATTTCTTACCTGATACTGTAGGCTCTAGCTATGTGAAGGAAAACAACCCAGCTTAATTAGCTGCAGGTACAATGAGTATAACTCGATTCTAGCTAGCTCAGTACTAATCATCATACGATCCGTCATGAACCGGCGTCCAAAGGAAGACGTAGAAGGAAGTACGTAGTAGCTAGACTGCGAAAGCTTTCATGCAACGGTGGACAAGAATCGGATCGAAGAAGAGCTCCAATCCCCTCAGCGCTAAGGGAACGGGTATATGCTAGCTAGTACAAGACGCCTTTTTTCTGAAAAATAAGTGTATACGGTTGCAAGCAGGCAAATATATACACTCTATTTTGGGAATGGCGACCTCGGTACCTGTTGAGGCGGAAGGGAGGAAGACGAAAGTGCCGTATATGCCTGCAGATATACCGCGAGCCTTGGAATCGAAAATGGGTCTGTGGAGGTCCAAGTACTATATGCTACGTATATGTATAGCACAAGCTCCGCGCAGTAGCAGCGCACATTTATTAACGCCTTGTTCAGTTCACTCCAAAAACCAAAAAAATTTAAAGATTTTCCGTCACATCGAATCTCACGGCATATGCATAAAGCATTAAATAGAGACAAAAAACAAAAAATAATTGTACAGTTTGTCTGTAAATCGCGAGATGAATCTTTTGCGCCTAGTTAGTCCATAATTGAACAATATTTGTCAAATAAAAACGAAAGTGCTACAGTACCGCGATCCAAAAAAATTTTAGAAACTAAACAAGGTCTAAGGAGTGAATCTTATTTTATTGAAACACGAAACGGAAAGAGTTGGAGTTCGCTTGGAAGACGAGGGATATTATGGGGGGAGTTTTTACTCTAAAAATCCAAGTTGGACTAGGCACTCATCCACAAGCAGTTCGGCATCTGGGTACCATAACAAGCCTATTTGCTTGAATGAAAAGCTACGACTGAAAGTATTATTCGCTGATTCGTAATGAGAGAAAAACATTGTTGAATAGCTGGCAGGTTCGGAAAAAACTAAAGCCAACAGTTCACGCCGTCTTCCAAGCGCAGACCATGGCGATCTTGGAGTACACGCTATTCTCGACTTCACAGAGAATGCCACATCCAAGGACAATACACCGCTGACTTCGATGAGAACAGCATGAGACTCAAACATAAGGGACATGATAAACCTTGTATTAAGGGTGTGATGGCCCGATTAACACCCCCAATTGATTCTCCTAAACAGTTGGTGAATAAGGGGCTACGCCCACTCCAGAAGAGATCCTCATCATTAAGGGAGCAAGCTAAGGCTAAGCCCCTATTTTTTTGCAAGCAAAAAGAGAGAAGCTTTATTAGCTAGGCATCAGAAAATTACAATCGGCATTTACAAAGGGCAAAGTGCATGCAGGCACTTGTCCTAGCCAAGCCGTAGAAAGTTTACAATATCTAGCTAAAGAAGCTAAGATATTTGCTACTTGATTACAACGCACTGGGAGGATCGAGGGATCAACCAAAGGCATAGGAAGCTCAAAACACAGGGGAGCCCCGGCCGACCAAGCACCCCCACGATCACCCCAGACCCTAACATGTGCTCTAAAAAGAGGATGCCAGGCCTTTCCTAGCACCTGTTTCCCCTCCATCAGCACGAGGCAGTGTCGGCCACTCCCGGGATAGGGTCACGCCCAAGGTGTGTGGCGCCCCACGACAAAGAACCCTGCATGGCTGCATAGTGGAGGATTCCAATCCCGCACAACAGTTTCCCTCCGCGCAAGGAAGTGGCATAGCAAGGAAGCCACGAGGAGGCGCAACACTGCTAGAAATATCCACTTCTATGACGAAAATCTTAATGACAAATCTGAAATTATCATAGATTATTGCTTTTTATGACGAATATTTCAGTTTCATCATAGTTCAGTGGTGGTGATCTTAAAACCCTCCCTATCTATGACGAAACTAGATATCATCATAAATAAAACGTTATAGAACAACACAGGGTTTCATCACAGATTACTCGTGTGACTATTCCTGCTCATCTACAACGATCTTCTTTAAAATTATGACGACCAAGGCTTCACCATTGAAGTTTTGATCTGTAATGAACGACACTTCATCATAAGTCTCAAGATGGTCCTTCTTCATCTGACGTGTACCTGTGGGACCTGCAATTACTCATCCGTGACGCTTTCAACTCGTCATAAAAGTCTTTGCTCGGTCCTTTCTCCATCCGATGTGTACCTTTGCAATCTTTCTCCATCCGATCTGGGACCGACGGCCTTGCGTGTCACTTTTGCTTGTGGACCTTCTCCATCCGACCTGTAGGACCCAAAGGCTTACATGTCACGTGTACCTTTGGGACTATTCTCTATCCGACCTGTGGGACTCGACGACTTGCATGTCACGTATACCTGTGGGACCCGACAACTTACATGTCAAGTGTACCTATGGCAAATTTCTCCATCCGACTTATGGGACCTAGGCTTTCGTGTCACTCTTGTGGATCCATCTCCATCCAACATGTGGGACCTGACAGCTTACGTGTCACGTGTACCTGTGGGACCCTTCTCTATCTGACTTGTGGAACTCGACGGCTTGCGCGTCACATGTACCTGTGGGATCCTTCTCCATCTGACCTGTAGGACTCGATGGCATGCGTATCACGTGTACCTATGGGACCTTTCCCCATTTCCATCTGACCTATGGGATCTGATGGCTTGCATGTCAATTGTACCTTATGTGCCGTCGAGGTTTAATAAATTCAAATTCAAAAACCATAGACCTGGGAGTCGAACCTAGGACCCAGAGCAAGGAATTGACCATCTTCACCATTGCAATAAACGTCTGGTTGTGTTGACATGTCTTTGGAGTCCTTATAGTATGCCCTATAGGTTGACCTACATATTAGATATATATTCCCTGCAAGTGGAAACAAATCTATGGCTATTGGATGTGCATTGGCAGTGGCAATAGCGGAGGATCCCCGGTGTGCTATGGTGGCTTAGGTGTCCTTTTGTAGGCTAGACAGCAGGGCTTCCCGATGGAGCATGGAGACATTAGCATCCGTGTCTGTTGTGTGTCACGGCAAAAGCGACAGATCCAATCCACAGGTCTCCTTTCTTACCTTTTCTTGTCTGCTTCACCGTTTTGGTCCTTACTTGAACATGAGGTGTACAAGAAACATTCTAGCGTTGCAGACAACACTCGACGGTCGGCACCAAGGCATTAGGAGCCATCAGGGGGCAATTAGGATGTTGTTGGTACCTAGTTATAAGACAAATAAGGACCTACAAAGCCATAGAGAGGAATACGAAAGACTAGGGTGAGAAACTCTAGGGAAACCCTAGAAACCACATGACTTGTACTCACATTTCCCTCCACAAGTATATAAGGAAGGTAGTGTTCTCCTCTAGGAGGGATCAAACCCAACTGGACTAAGAAGGACCTATCATATTTCAGCTGATCAAACCCTAGACTAGTGTAGCATATTGTTTCCCCTAATAATATATATATATACATCTCTATCTATCTATTATAAGAATTCAATTAAGCATTCTTAACATGAAGAACACCATTGCTAGACGTAGGGCTTAGACACCTAAATCAGGATAAACCCCTTGTGTTTTGAGTGCTTAAGCCGCCAGAGCTACACACATCAACCCACGTCAAACTACTCGACTACTGCCACGGAATCGAACCCATTACTATTCATGCGCTGGGTAGAGGCGGCGTCATCTGTGATCACAACCCTTCGGTGGTTCGAGCCACCATCCTCGCTGCCAGAACCGGAGGCATTGCCCCGGAAGGCGACATGTGTTTCTCCGACGTGTTCGGCTAAACTTTCTTAAGTTTGACTAAATTTATAGAAATGTATTAGCTATATTTATATCTCTAAATAAGTTTATTATAAAAATATATTTAATAATATATCTAATGATACTAATTATGTCCTGCAAATATAAATATTTTATTTATTTAGTCAAAGTTTAAGTATGTTTGATTTCTCAAAAAGTAAGAATGACAAATTAAAAAAGGGAACGTGGACTAGGTTGAATGCTTAGTAAAACACGCCCACAAAAAATAGAGCACCTAGTATATAGTCGCGACCCACTAATTGACATACTTCTGCATGCGCAATGACCCATGGCCTCTCTAGTTACCAGAGCGGGACTCCCTTCAAGGCACCGCACAAAACTAATTTTGACAGGGTACTGGTATATCTGGTGGCAACAAAGACAAACTGTCCATTGAAAGGACATACAGTCACCACCACTCTCAAACTATGTCCATCCTCGCGATCACGATGAATTATAAATTGGCATCAAAGAAATCCACTGAGATAAACAAGGGATGGAGGAAACCCTCCAAAGGAATATTGATGATCAATGTCGACATAGGATTTGATGAAACTAAAGGAGTTAGCATAAGAGCGGTTGTTAGAGACTCCGCATGTTGATTTATTGCTGCCTTACACTTACACAGCTATATCCCGCATATGGTGGATGCCATGGCTGAAGCAGTAGCTCTAAAATATGGATTATTAAGTTGGCTCAGCAAATCGGTTGTAGCCATGTGGAATTTCAATCAGATTGTATGGAACTCGTCACAGCAATGCAAGGGGAGGTTTTCGGCCACGACAGCATGAGCAAATCTATGATGAATGCTACTAGTATTTGAAAGACTTTCATTCTATTTCCATTAGTCATTATAGTAGGGATTTTAATGTTGTGGCTCATGAGCTAGCTAGGTAAGCTTTGATAGGCAAAAATTCTTTTGTTTGGATAAATGACCTTCCTGCCTACATTTGGTAATTGTTTGTAAATGATGTAACCATCTTGTCAAAAAAATAAAAAGAAAAACTGAGTACTCCGAAAGCATAGGGGACCCGGCTCCTCAAGGCACCGAGCTAATAAATGAGCAGAGGGACTCGGACGACCCTAACATAGTGACACATATATTTCTTAAAATTGAAGGAGATGGTCCTGACGCAACATCAACATGTGTAATAGTAGATACACTACTCAATGAATCGTCAACAGCACCCCATCCTATCTCGGATTTGTCTGTCTCCATGTTAAAATAATTATCATCTAATGATTTATGTCATTCAATAAAATCATTCAGTATTTTTTTATAATAAACTTATTTGTGGACATAAATGTTGCTAATATCTACTATAAATTTAGTCAAATTTAAGAATATTTGATCAGCACAAACTTTATAGTAATACATTTTTTGAACGGAGGAATCCTCTTAGTAACACTAGTAACACTCTTATGGGATGGAGTACGTGCGTGCAAGCTTGTGAGATTATTTTATGCTTGCCACATCTCAGGAAACATCACTCCCTCGTGTTAGGTGACGCCGTACTACTGCACCGCGCACCACTCGTTTAGCGCGCTCCGTGTAGTTTTCACCAAAATCTCTGTCTAACCAACGCTTCACGGTCACATCGAACACTTATCAGTTGACGGAGCCATCCATGCATCAACCACGCCAGGCCCAGCAATAGTCGAACGTGGAAAAAAAAAGGGAAATCGCGAGGCCGGGCCGTCCTCCACCTGCACTACTGCTGCAACTGCAACTAGTAACAACAGTCTACACCTACACTGACAGCAAACGCAGGCGCGAGGAGCACGCCACCGCGCTCCTCTCCTGATGTCTTGTTTATTTCCCGTTAAAAAACTTCTCATCCTATCCCATCGAATATGTGCACACATATATAAAACATTAAATATAGATAAAAATAACTAACTATACAATTTATATATACTTTGCTAGACTAATCTTTTAAATCTAATTAGTTGATGATTAGATACTAATTGCTATAATTACACATATGCTATAGTATCTAAAAAATTTTCTTTTCGTGAACTAAACAAGGCCCGAATCCTGATGTTGATTCGCGAGATCACGTCTCGGCCACCCAACCAGACAAATTCGGGTGTTGCCATCACCACCGACACCTCTGGGACGACCTATCACTCTCGGTGATCACTGGAGTGGTGGCTGGTAAATCCCGTTGTGCCGCAGTACTTATTGCTTGTTTGAATTCTCTCCTCTAAATTACTTTTGAGCTCTAAAGCTTTATCGTGAAGTGAACTAAATTTTAAAACTAACTTTAATTTAGACCATTTGTTTAAAGCTTTGTTAACTCTAAAGTTTAGAGTTCTAAATTTTAGAGAAGAAATTCAAACAGACCTTTACTCCCTCCATCCTAAAATTATGGTCATTTTATGTATCCCTGCTCTAGTCCCTATTCAGTATTCACACGCACATCCAAGAAGCCAAGCCCACGCCTCGTTGCCAGTCCACTCTAATGTCGACTGACGCAAGGGAGGATGCGGCCTGCGCCACCGGTCTTCTCTGCATCATGCCCCGCCAGGGAGGCACCACTCGCTCTCCCATTGTTGCCCAATACCGGCTGGATCTAGCGATTCCGGCTTCTCTCCGATCCATCCCATCGCCCGATCGGCCAGCCTCTCCTCCCCACCTCTCCCTTGTGCGCCCTCTCGATCCTAGCATTTCTCCACTGGAGCGAGGGAAGGTGAGGCTGTCAGCGGGGATGGGAGGAGCAGAGGAGGGAGTGGCTAGATCTCCGCCACTCTGGTGTAGCCTTGCCAACAACGTGGCCTCTACGTCAGCGGATGAGAAGAGGAGAGTGGGTTCCTGCCTCCCGCCGGTGGAGGAGAGGGAGGCCGGCAGAGAAGAGGAATGGGTCCACGATGGAGAGGAGAAGGAGGTGGTAGAAAGAGGGAGTTAATGAAGAGAATCTCACCTGGGCCATGTCAAGAACGACAGTCTTTTTATGACATAGCTTAGGCCATGTTTAGATTGAGGCCTTGTTTAGTTTCTGAAAAATTTTGCAAAATTTTTCAGATTTCGCGTCACATCGAATCTTTAGACGCATGTATGGAGTATTAAATATAGATGAAAATAAAAACTAATTACACAGTTTGGTCGGAATTGACAAAACGAATCTTTTAAGCCTAGTTAGTCTATGATTGGACAATATTTGTCAAATACAAACAAAAGTGCTACAGTGTCCATTTTCCAAAAAATTTTGGAACTAAACAAGGCCTGAAGATGAAAATTTTTTGAGTGTCCCACCTCTTCTTTCATTGTCCTTTTTCATTTTCTTGTTGGTGGAGTCTTCAGGTAATAGTGCCAAATAGTATGAGCGTTTGCCAAATTGTGGAAATTCTTAAATCTCAGCTTCTTGCACCTTTTTTCATGGATGTAATAGTAACAATGTGTT
>Ga0182004_10003176_pt1 | contig 13017 bp, 13 predicted proteins | sample Sormic07211540_1_FD_120479 | JGI IMG/M metagenome (GOLD analysis project Ga0182004, IMG submission 120479) | Endophyte microbial communities from Sorghum bicolor roots, Mead, Nebraska, USA - 072115-40_1 MetaG | ecosystem: Host-associated > Plants > Roots > Unclassified | place: USA: Nebraska... | reverse complement strand
TATGATTTAGGAAGCATAAAGCAAGTGAGAGCAACTAATCGAATCATGACATGCTTCCATTTATACTAAACAAGTTATAATTAATAAAGAATCCTTTAAATTGATATTAATAATGTTAGCATTAATTTATTTATAAAAGATCTAAATTATAAACATAAGTTACTTTTAATCAAAAAGACATTAAATAAATATGAAACAAATTAATTATATACTTTATTTCTAACTAAAAGAACTATAATTAATAAATTTAAGTTAACATTAATCAAATTAATATTAGATTATACCGAAGTGTAAACCTAAATTGTTTTTTTAATAATTAAAAATAGCACTCAATAAATATTAGTTAAACTAATTATATTTATAAACATAGGACATGGAAAATCGCGAACTAGTCATTTACGTTGCCACGATCACAAAACAATAGAAAACAGGATTTTAACTCTATAGTGCTTTTAATTATAAAATTAGGTGCATATATTCAACTAAATATAGAAAAAAACATGTGACATAATAAAAGTTAGCACTGACGTTGCGAAACTAACGCAACTGAAACGGAACAAGACGAAGTTAAAACGAATAAATTATTGCTAATTTTATTCAGTGGCAAAATCGTAATTAACACCTTCTTCTACCTTCAGCTTTCAGACGAACGAAACTAGGGCTGCCTGCTGCTGTTTCGTGCATGAAGGGAAGGGGCCCGGCCAAGGCAAGGGCGGCTCGACTGGCCCCATGGCGCGGCGCGGCACGCTAGACCCGCCTAGGAGCGCGGTGTGCAGGGCGAGGAGGGCCTGCTCGGCTAGCAAGGCAGTGGCGGCAGCTTGGCCGGCGCCGTTGGCTGTTGCTGCAGCAGCGTGCGCGGCATGCGGGGGGCACGGGATGGCGGTATGGCTTCGGAGGAGTAGCCGCAGCAGTCGGCCCGAGAAGACAACGACCACACCTGCTGCAAAATAAGGAAGAAGCTCCTATGGTGAGTTCGTCGAAAAAGAGAGATGGGAAGGGGACTCGGCCAAGCGGACATGGATTTGCGAAACAAATGGCGTGCCGGTGTAGAGGATGATGAGACGAACCTCGGGACGGTGACGGTTTCCGCAGGAGATGCCAGAGATGGCCGGAAACACTCGCCGAACGTTTGCTGGAAAATTTCGCCGGAAACGAGATCCGAAACTTCGGCAATCGATCTATGGAGCTACGAGCGGCGGCTCAGAAGAAGGGTCGTACTTCTGAAATCAGCGCATCGAGGGCTACGCCGGCATATATATAGGTCTAGGGTTTGGAAAAGTTTCGGAATTTCTTATTTCAGGATTTTAAATAAATCATTTTCAGTTCCAAAATAATTTTAGAAAAAGATAAAATCATTTTAAATCCCTGAAAAATATTTCCAAAATTCTAAAAAAATTAAAGGAAAACTTTTAGAGATATAATGAGAGATGATCAATCGAAATAAAGTTTTTGGTGTTTATAAAAAAGAATTTTGGAGCATATAAAAAATAGATTTTGTTTTAGGAAAAATGGGAAAAAGCTTGAAAAAGTCTAGAAAATTATCAGAAAGGATTGAATGGCATCTAAACTTGTTTTTAAAATCTTAGCACACACAAAAACAATAATCTCAAGTAATAGACAAGCATCACATCAACGAAAGCTCACATAATTAATTGATTTTTTTTGAAAAGCATCATTTTCCTAAATGGAAATCTAAACTAATGTTGACAAATTTTATCCACATATTAAAAACCATTCAGTTTATTTAGTATTTTCTAATAACAACCCGAAATAGAAATTTCGGGGTGTTATAGGTGCTCACATGTCTTCTAGGTGAATCCATGATAGAAGCCTTGCATGAGTAACCATTCTTCCATTCCATGATGGGGACAATCATTGATGTATCCTTGCAAACGCTCCCATGCTTCTGAAATGGTTTCTGTCTTCTTTATTAACATAGAACCACAGCTTCGCTCTTCCCATTAGTGAGAATGGAAAGAGATGAAGTAGTATGATATCTTGATTAACTCATATAGCAATAGTGCTTCCAATTTCCATGAAGTCATGTAAATGTGTACTTGCATCTTCATGTACCTTTCCACCGAATTAGATAGCTTGTACCATGCTGATGAGGCTTGGATTGAGCTCTAACTTAAGATTTTCTATTTCTAGCACTGGACCAGTGCAGATATTCTCCATTGTTAGAGCAGAGAACTCCAACAAGGTCTTTTTAGCCATAGCTTCGTGCATTGGTGACTAGCTTCCTTCTCGATTGATCCAATTCTGATGATGGAGGTTGATTGAATCAAATTCAGACATAGAAAAACAAATAGGGGTGAACCTGCCATAGTAGAGGTGACTAGTAACAATCACTCATTTTCTAAGTATCTGTTTAGGCAATTTTTTTCAAAAAGATTATTCCTTCCCCGGCAAGAGTGACGGAAATGCTTGTTGACACTTCTACACCACCTAAGCTAAGTTGTCATCACTAGCATGCTGCCAAAAGTGTTGGTATAGAAACTACTCCTCTAGTGAAATAAATATAGGATCCGCAAGTGAACAAATTAAATACCATTGTAGCATTTCACCGGGAAGTATTCTAGGTATTGTTAATTAGCTCAAGGGCAAGAACTAAGGACTTAAACAATGAGATAAACTTTCAAAACATGACTACTTATGAGTGATTGATTGCACATTCACATACTTTGGCAAGGGGGTAAAACAAGATAAATAAAGAATATGAATTATAAAGTTTAGGGAATAAATCATGTAGAGATTATAGATAGACTACTCAACAAAAGGTAGGTCGAAGTCAGATTAGTTCAAGAGAGAATTTCTAGGTAGGTTCTAATCTACTAAGCCATTCATCTACTCTAATGCTATACTATCATATATAGCACAAAAGACTCTTTATCTATGTATAAGGATCATTTCTATAAAAAGTCAAGACTTTGTAGGACTATCTACACAACTTTGGTTATGCTAGTCCTATCAATGGGAGATGGAATACGAAGGATTCAACAGAATTATCACTTCCGTGATCTACCACACAACCCAGCCAATAGGGTGCATTTGCAGGTAAACAACATCTAAGCACCATGCTTACATGTAATCTACCACCTAACCCTCTCGCGTAGAGAGCTAAGCGCTTTGCAAACATATACATAAACTCATTATTAATCATAACCATATCAAATGCAGAACTATATAAACTAGGAACATAATAAATAGAAACATAATGATATTAGAATAAAGTCACAAGAAAAGATACAAGATATACCAATCCTTGATGATGGAGATCGGAAATTCCAAGCACAAGCGCCTGACTCTTCCTTTATCTAGTCTTAACCTATGTAGAACTTGAAGAATTGGAGTAGCTATTCTAATTCTCTGGTAGGGAAAGATCTTTAAACCCAAGCTCTACTGATGGCTACCTCTACTTCTCAATTCTCAAATGAATTAGAGAATGAATTAGGGTTTCTCCTAGGGGAGGGGCTCTGTTTATATAGTCCTCTTGGAGGCACCATAGCCGTTGGATCAATCCGACCTAAACAGACAATTATTATTGCTCCTCAAAGTCGGTGGAGGCAAGATCCGCAAGACTCCCAATGATTGGTCTAGGGGGCGGGGTGGCCACCTAGGAGGCTTAGGCGCCCGCCTAGGCACACTTTTTGGTGGGCCCTTGCTTCCAGGGGTCGCCTTCCTTAGTCTTATAGATGTTTCTTTTTTATATGTATATCTGTTTCTCTCTATGTAAATCTGACTTATGGATCTCATTTGGTATTTTTTGATAATCGCCTGAAAAAATAGACATTCACCAAAACTCGTGGAAATTGTCAGTGAAACCCATTAGTTTATGGTGATGTTCATATTATACCGCCTTTTCTCTCTTTAGTTGACATATAAAATTGATGGTTAACAACCATCTACGCCCATATACTTCTAGTGTGTAGTAAAGTGTTGCTTAGAAGAAAGATGAAGGTGCTAGGGAGTTTTCCCAAGGTCTGCTAGAAGTGCTTGGTCCGAGGCGAACCTACGTGGTCGTATCGGGGTCAGCTGACCCTGACCACTTTTGTACGAGCACGTGTACATGTATACATTTTCACCATGCTTGACCCCATTAAGAAAAGTGCTGACCTCGATGGTACTCATTGGTCTTCAACCCACAACGGACCATATGTTGGTAGCCCAGCACAACAGGTCAATAGCAGTCCAAATAGATTCTCCCAACAGCCCAATAGCCCACACACGACACATGCCCACATCGATTATACCTATACAAGTATACGACATTTAGCCGTCGGCTTGCCACAACGATTCATCTCCCTCCTGAAATCCTTCTGGTCAAACTTGCCGGCTTACTCGCAGACAGCGACAGATCATCTCAGCCCTCCAGCAAACATGGCATGTAAGTACATTACTAAATTAGTGATTGAATGATTGAATTTACTTGTGTGTTGTGTTTGCCTTCCTGATTGAATCTAAATAAATTTATAGGTAATCAAAGCATGATGGATCAGTTTTTGAAAAGGAAATTAACCCTAACAACTGATAATGATGGAGGCACCTCAAGAGATGTAAGGGAGTATATTGATGGAGGAACTTCAAGAAGAGATGTTGATACAACAAATGCCAACGTTCTTCACAAATCTCACGACGTGAGGTAAATTTTGAGAAGCTTCCATATGATCTAGTAGATAGAAGGAAATTTTAGATTACGTTGGTGAAAAGCTATAAAATGAGAAATGAATGATTGTGTCATTACTTGCAAAATTGAATTGGTGATGGATTTAGGAATGATTGTGTCATTTCTTTCATTGAGCAAGAGTTTCTTCATGCAATTCCAAATGAGGACATCATATTTTTGTCGAGGATGTCAATAGGTGGTATCTCAGCCAACACTCACAATGAGAGGATTCACAAACAAATCAAGGCTCTAGCTCGACGCTCCAACATGAATACATGATCACCGAGGCGCGATGTTGATCGTGGCCTCAAACACAGAAACAGGGTCCAGCGAATCGACAAGGGCTCGATGGCCAACAACCATCGAATACGGAAATAGCATCAAGCGAATCGACGAGCCTCGAGTGCAAAAGCGTCCCCCGCTGCTTGTCGCGAGTACGGAAGTTAGGGCATTAAAGGCGACTGCCATGCTCCCACCTAACCCGACAGTCACGGGAAGCGTGATAGGGGAACAAGCACCCATCAAATCTTCACTTTTTCCAACTTTATCCCAAAGGTTGGATAAAGGTACAACTCGGCACAGTGCTGCAGGCGTAATATCTCATTGTGGCACCCCTCGAGATGCACAAAGTCAGCACTCCCACGTAACGAGGACGCTCGAGCCGCCCGACCCTCGAGCAGACACGTTCCTTCCCAGTTAAGGATCGGGCGATGGAAGTCAGCGCTTCAACCACCCTAGACATGACTACTGCCACGACGTACAAGCATGCTCGTGCCTAAGCCAATACAAGACAATGTACAGGAGTTGAATTCAGGGAACGTACGCACCATCATCACCAAAGTACACCGTAACAAGACGGCTCGAGGCCACGCCGGTACGAAAGCCTCGAGTAGGCTAGCGCCATACCCCTATCGAGACTTATTCTAATGCCTACACTCTGTAACCTAGGTCTCCCCTTGGAACTATAAAAGGGGACACTGAGGACGACATCTGGGACAGGAGATACAACTCATAAAACACAGTTCTCACACACCACCATCGGCTATGACTTAGAACTCTTGGCCACATCCGCTTGCATTCACCCCTGTACAAGCACTTAGATGCAAGATAATACAAAGTCGCCCTCCCGCTGGACATAGGGCCTTCCTTTGCCCAAACCAGGATAAATCTTTGTGTCATTCTTGTATCACCATCCGAAAAAGGGAGCACGCACACAAATTCACTCATTGGTGTCACCCCCCGGGGTCAAAACACCGACAGTTGGTACACTAGGTAGGGATCCTGCGTGTTACCACTGATTTGCCATCTCTTTTCGGATGGCCACTCACGTCTCGCCGATCCCACGCTCCACGGTGATTTGGTTTTGGACCTTGAGTTCATGTCCACTGGCTTCGGCTATGACATGATCCTGCTCTCGATCAAAGGACCTGGAGGGGCTTGTGTCATGCCCACACGATCAAAGGCCCCGAGACGGCCTCACCACCATGCTTCCCCACCCAAGAGGAGGCGTGCCCAGCATCGCCACCGCCCCACCGCCACTACACGATCATCGCCTCGCGAAGGGCAGGCGACGATGGAGGGGCCGACGACTCCGCATGCCAAGACCACGGTCATGATGGCTAGACGACCGAGCCACCGCATGACGGCGTTAGGGAGGAGCATACCCTGTGCGCCATCACCACCATCTACACTATTGCCACATGGTCTGTTCGCCGCAAGGTGGATGCTCCCGTTCGACTTGGACAACATTGCGACGTCGCTGTCCAGGACAATATGTCCAGGTGTCGGGACGTGCGTGGAGTGGCCACTAGTCCTCCCGCATGACACAGAGACGCAGCAGCGAACTCAGCAAGTGGCCGAGGAGTCAGGTTTTCCCCAGATACGCAAGGCTCGATGCCTGTGACCTGGGCGATACACCATCACCACGCTCAGACAGCAGTTGGTGGAGGAGGGGCGTGGATGTTACTACACCGCCGAGCCAGACCCCGACTGCAAATCCGACAGCTACGACCCTACCAGGGAGTGCTTCAACGTCGACGAGGCCGTGGCTACCATGGACGACACGCAGGATGCCGCCACCGGTGCTCGAGCTCCCACAGTAAGGGAAGATCCTAGGACACCTGGGAACGATGGGCAGGTGGACCCACCACCTCAGGACGACAAGGCCGTGCAACTTGCACAGCTACGAGAGCTCAAAGCCAAGCTAGATGAGGATCGCGAGTGCCTCAGCCAGCCTGAGCGGGCCCTCGAGCGAGACCAACTGCACCCGCACGGCGGGGACACGCGTGGTCTGCTCGAGACGTGTACCGATAGATCGTCAGGGATGAGGAACCTGAGACGCTCGTTAGCCGCTTCCCTCGAGCCGGTCAGAACATCGTGGTAGCAACCATGCTGCTACGTAACATGCCCGAGCCCTCGAACTCCTAGGCATGACACATGGGAGACAAGGTGTAGGTTCTGCTCCACATGGCGGCGGCCCAACAAACCGAGAGCTCAACCTCTCGAAGTCGAGGGGCAGCCACGGAAAAGTGCATCAAGCTAGCCCAAAACGAGAGGGAGGTATCCGTTCATCAGGAGCCGCCACCTCAAGGTAAGAAAACAGTACCCATGTAGGAGCACCTCATCGATAATCGAGGCCTGCACGACGCTCAATGCGACATCAACGAACATCGACGCCGCAGACACAGGGACGCTGAGGAGCGGGGCTACAGCGCTCACCGCGGCGGACGTTACGACAGTGACGAGGACCGAATGGCACCAGAGCCGCCGGGCCCTTGAGTCTTCAGTAGGGCAATATTCAGCACACCGCTGTCGAGTCTGTTTCGACCCCCGACCAGCATCGCCAAATACAACAGCGAAACTAAGCTAGAACTATGGCTGGAGGACATCTGGCTGGCATGCCAGTTGGGAGGTGCTCGAGGAGACGATTGAGCCATCATTTGGCAACTACCGCTCTTCCTCTCCAACACCTCTCGCAGGTGGCTCGAGGAGCTCCCCACCAACTAGATTCATGACTGGACAGACCTGGTTCGAATGTTTGAAGGGAACTTCATGGGAACATACATACGCCCTGGCAATTCATGGGACCTAAGCAAGTGCAAGTGGAACTCTGGAGAATCTCTCCGAGAGTATGCTCGACGCTTCTCCAAGCAACGCACAGAGCTCCCACACATCCTCGACCATGATGTTGTTTTGGCATTTATCTCAGGCACCACTTGTAAGGATTTGGTGTGGGAGTTAGGCCGGAATCGTTCGTAGACCGTCGACGAGCTAATGGATGTAGTGGCGAAGTACGCTATCGGTGAAGAAGCGGTCGGTGCTTTCTTCAACCCTGAGAACGGCAAGGGGAAGGCACTAGGAGACGACGACGAGGGCCCTAGCAGGGGGCCCAAAAAGAACAACAAGAAGAAGAAGACACGATAGATCAAGCAGGAGGCCCTCGACAATGATTTCATCGCTGCCGTCGAGCGCAAGAAGCCTCAAGGTCCCCCAGAGGGGGCCATCTTCGATAAGATGCTCAAAGAGCCCTGCCCTTACCAAAAGGGAGGGGCTAATAACAAGCTCGAGGATTGCCACATGTTGAAGAAGTACTTCGATAGCTTGGGGCTGAAGAAGGATGACCAGAGGAAGGATAAAGGTGACAACAAGGGCAGAAATAAAGACGTCCACGATTGTTACATGATTTACGGTGGACCCTCGATGCAGCTCACATCAAGACAGCGCAAGAGGGAGCGTCAGGAGGTTTTCACGGCGAGGATGGCAGTGCCACAGTACCTCAACTGGTTGAGCACCCCCATCACCTTCGATCGTGACGACCACCCCGATAGGTTTGTCGCTCCTGGTGTCTACCCGCTCGTCGTCGACCCCATCATCGTCAACACACGGCTCTCGAAGGTGTTGATGGACAGCGGCAGCAGCCTCAACATCATCTACCTTGAGACCCTCGACCTCCTAGGCATCAAGAGAGCACAGCTCCAACCCAGCGCTAGTGGTTTCCATGGCGTCGTGCCGAGGAAAAAGGCACTACCGGTAGGTCGAATCGACCTACCAGTCTGTTTTGGCACGGCGGCCAACTTTAGGAAGGAAACCCTCACTTTTGAAGTGGTGTGTTTTTGAGCCACCTACCATGCCATCATCGGATGACCGGGATATGCCATGTTCATGGCAATCCCCAACTACACTTACCTAAAGCTGAAGATGCTCGGGCCCAAAGGAGTTATCACTATCAGCTCCTCTTACGAGCACGCATACGAGTGCGATGTCGAGTGCGTCGAATACGGGGAAGCAGTCGAGAGCTAAGCCGAGCTCACCTCGAGGCTTGAGGCCCTCACCGCTGAGGCTCTAGAGCCTAAGCGCCATGCGGGCAGCTTCGAGCCAGTAGAGGGCACGAAGAAAATCCCGCTCGACCCCAACAGTTCTGGCGACAAGGTGCCAACGATTAGCACCGACCTCGACCCCAAATAGGAGGCCATGCTCATCGACTTTCTTCGTGCAAACACCAACATGTTTGCATGGAGTCCCTCGGACATGCCTGGCATACCAAGGGAAGTCACCGAGCAGTCCTTGGAGATTTGAGCCCGTTCCAAGCCAATGAAGCAACGCTTGCGCCGCTTCGACGAGGAGAAGCGCAAGATCATTGGCGAGGAGGTCCACAAGCTTTTGACGGCCAGATTCATCAAGGAGGTTCATCATCCTGACTGGTTATCAAACCCTTTATTGGTTAAGAAAAATAATTGGAAAATGAGGATGTGTGTCGATTATACCAGTTTAAATAAAGCATGTCCAAAAGTTCGCTTTTCTTTGCCACGCATCGATCAAATTGTAGATTCTACCACGGGATGTGAAACCCTCTCGTTCCTTGATGCTTATTTCGATTACCATCAAATAAAAATGAAAGAGTCCTACCAGCTAGCGACCTCTTTCATCATGCCTTTTTGGAAGTACTGCTACATAACCATGCCCATTGGGCTTCGAAACGCCGGAGCAACATACCAATGGTGCATGCTCCATGTTTTTGGGAAACATATAGGGTCAACAGTCGAGGCATTTGTCGACGACATCATCGTCAAGTCAAGAAGGCAGAGCGACCTAATTCAAGACCTCGAGATCGCCTTTGGCTGCTTGCGCGTGAATAAAATCAAGCTCAACCTTGAAAAATGTGTCTTTGGCGTGCCTCGAGGCATGCTTTTAGTGTACATAGTCTCTCAACGTGGCATCGAGGCCAACCCTGAGAAAGTATTAGCCATTGGCCGATTCAAGCTGTCAAGGGCATGCAAAAAGTTATGGGCTGTCTAGCGATGCTGAGCCGTTTCATCTCGAGGCTAGGGGAAAAAGCGCTGCGACTATACCGGCTCCTAAAGAAAGCTTAGTGCTTTACCTGGACCGTCGAGGTTGAGGAAGCTCTTGATAAACTCAAAAGAATGCTCTCCACTGCTCCGATCCTTGTGCCCCCTCGACCCGCAGAACCTCTGCTCCTTTATGCTACGGCGACGACCTAGGTCGTTAGCGCCGCAGTGGTGGTCAAAAGACCAGAAGAGGGGCATGCACTTCCAGTTCTGTGGCCTGTCTACTTCAACAGCGAGGTTCTCTCAGAAACAAAGGTACGATACCCCTAGATCCAAAAGCTAATCGATGCTGTGATCCTCGCTCGATGCAAGCTGCAGCATTATTTTCTCAGCCATCCGATCACGGTGGTCTTGTCCTTCCCGCTGGGCGAGATCATCCAGAATCGAGAAGCCACCGGGAGGATCGCCAAGTGGTCAGTCAAGCTCATGGGGGAGAGCCTCACTTATGCGCCTTGCAAAGCCATGAAGTCCCAACTGGCGGATTTCATCGCGGAATGGATAGACACCCAACTTCCCTTGGCTCAGGTCCAAGCAGAACTCTAGACGATGTACTTCGACGGGTCACTCATGAAGATAGGAGCCGGGGCAGGCCTACTATTCATCTCACCTCTCGGCGTCCATATGAGGTATGTCATCCGAATACATTTTGCCGCGTCAAACAACATTGCATAATACGAGGCCCTCGTCATCGGGCTAAGGATCACCATCGAGCTAGGGGTCCGGCGCCTCGATGTTCGAGGTGACTCTCAGCTGGTCATCGATCAGGTCATGAAAGCCTTGAACTGCCATGACCCAAAAATGGAGGCTTACTAAAAGGAAGTATGCAAGCTTGAGGACAAGTTCCATGGTCTCGAGCTCATTCACATCACACGGCGATACAATGAAGCAGCCGACGAGCTTGCCAATATTGTGTCCACTCGGGGCACTGTCCCACCAGACGCATTCTCAAAGGACGTGCTCGAACCATCTGTCAACCTAGGCTCGGGGGCTAGCGTCGAAACCTCCACCGCGGAGCCCACCGACACAATCGAGGCCCTACTGACGGCAGCAGAGGTAATGGGCGTCGAGCAAACTCCTCAACGCCCCGGTCGACCATTTGACTAGCGCACACCTTTCCTCGACTGCTTGATCTAGGGCGAATTACCAGAAGATCAAGCTGAGGCCCGTCGTATTGCTCGACAGGTCAAATCATACGTAATCTATGGCGAGAGCGAAGAACTATACTGATGGAGCCCGATCGGGATATTGCAACGCTGCATCACTGTAGAAGTAGGTCGAAAGCTCCTCGAGGATCTACACTTGGGGGCTTGTGGCCACCATGTGCCTCCATGAACCCTCATCGGCAATGCCTTCCGACAAGGCTTCTACTGGCCAACTGCTGTCGCCAACGCCATCGAGGTTGTTCATTCATGCCATGGGTGCCGATTCTACGCCAAGCAAACTCATCTCCCCGCTCACGCTCTATTGATCATCCCCATCACTTGGCCGTTCATAGTATAGGGCAGCAGGAGGGTACACCCACCTGTTGGTGGCCATCGACAAGTTCTTCAAGTGGATTGAGGCTCGACCCATCACAAACATTCGCTCCAAGCAGGCTGTCTTATTCTTCACCGACATAATCCTTCGGTTTGGGATTCCCAATGTCATCATCACCGACAATGGCACACAGTTCACCGCCAAGAACTTCTTGGACTTCTATGACCAGCATCACATCCGTGTGAACTTGTCTGCAGTAGCTCACCCTCGAACCAACGGCTAGGTCGAGTGTGCCAACGGCATGATTTTGCAAGGGCTCAAACCTAGAATCTACAACCGGTTGAAGAAGTTCGGCAAGAAATGGGTCGAGGAACTCTCTTCGGTCCTGTGGAGCTTAAGAACAATGCCAAGTAGAGCCACGAAATATAGCCCATTCTTCATGGTCTATGGCTCCGATGTTGTGCTTCCAACAGACCTCGAGTATGGGTCACCTTGACTCAAAACCTACAACGAGTAGACAAACAAGGAAACTCGAGAGAATGTGGTCGACCAGCTCGAGGAAGCTCGAGATATGGCCCTCCTCAACTCAGCAAGGTACCAGCAGAAGCTTCGATGCTACCACGACAAGCACGTGTGCAAGAGAGACCTGAACATGGGCGACCTCGTCCTATGTCGACAGCAAAGCAATCAAGGACACCACAAGCTGACCCCACCCGAGGTGGGCCCATACGTGGTGGCCGAGGTCTTGAAACCAGGAACGTACAAGCTCACGAACAAAAAGGGGGCGGTCTTCACCAACGCATGGAACATCGAACAACTACGTCGCTTCTACCCCTAGAGCTTCGAGGCTTTACATTTTCATGCGCATCTTGTAACATCAAGGCCCTCTGAATATTTGAATAAACAAATGTTCTTTTTCAAGTAAGGTGCATTATTACCAGTTAGGGCTAAACGTTAGGAGGAAGTCTCGACTAGGACCCATCATAGTCAATGCTCCCTTGGGGGCTATCAAGGGGGAACCCCCCCACAGGCTCCTAAAATTCGAACGATTTTTCAAAAGCTCAATGTTATCTTCTCCCTTTCAAGCCCTAAGTAAACCCCACATGATTGAATAGTAAAAAGCGCCTCGAGCCCCATAAGGGCCGAGGGACGTCGAGCCTGAGAACCCCTACGCCTTCGGGCTACAATAACTCTACTCACTCCCTTACACTTGAGGCAATCAAAGTCGCCCCAATGAAAGATCGTTCGAGGAACGCAAACTTAGGCAGCAAAGGAAATAAAAGGAACTCGAGCATAAAAGTAACAAGAATATATAGAAACCACGAATCTTAAGGCCACTAAGGCCATAATGTTTAATGCTAAGTATATTGCAATGGGTCTAAGTACCTAGATTAGGCTCATAGGCCATAAAAGAGATGGTTTGAACTTTATACCGCCGCGTAGAGGGGATGAACCAATCAATAATATGAAGTCCAATCACCAGGAGAAATCCAATGAACAATCACAATGGAGACACACAATTTTTCTCCC
>Ga0182004_10003175_pt1 | contig 13018 bp, 9 predicted proteins | sample Sormic07211540_1_FD_120479 | JGI IMG/M metagenome (GOLD analysis project Ga0182004, IMG submission 120479) | Endophyte microbial communities from Sorghum bicolor roots, Mead, Nebraska, USA - 072115-40_1 MetaG | ecosystem: Host-associated > Plants > Roots > Unclassified | place: USA: Nebraska... | reverse complement strand
TGCATATGCATATCCATATGCATCAAGAGAGCCACCACATTTTAAGATAGACACGAATCAAATGGCACAACAATAAATAAAGTACATGTGTAGCATATGCAAAAAGAAGCTAGTTGCATTCAAACGTCAACATCATTATCATCAACAGCAATATCACATATGTAAAAAGATACTGGATCTAAATGAGTCCTAAATGTTTACAGATATTTTTCCTAAAACATAGTTTCATACTTTACCTCAGTGAAGGCGACTGGATTTGGACAGCTCTGATTCTTTGATAACTGAAGGGTACACTTAGCAGCAGTACGACCATCTCTAGTAGCCACCGCCTTGAAGAACTGTTGTAAGTTATCCCGGTCAGATCGTGTGAGCTCAGCAGTCATGCCGACGTCAAGAAACACAATATGGGGCTTAGCTCTGAAAAATCGTCTCCTTGCAAGCTTGCTCTCATTTAAACGGACAAGAATGTTCCCAGGGTGCATGTCCGCATGAATAAAATTGTCCTCCTACAGAAGCAGGGAGAATGTTTTATCAATAAATTGTGCACCAATATCAAGCATACATGACCTGACACAAACACTACCACCAAGGGAAAAGAGAAGGAATCATAGAATTTTTTTAAAAAAATGCACACATACCAGAAGCATCTTCAGGAAAGCATATGTCCCAATGTGTGCAAGGTCTTTCTTCATTCGAGCATTCCCATTGATTTCATCCATAAAACGAGAAACACTTTCTCCATTCTCAAAAGTCTCAACTAGAACAGATGGATGCACAAATGGATATAAGGGCTTTGGAAAAGACACATGTCTCCATCTGCGGAAGTTGTAGATAAAACGACTCAAATGAGCAGCTTCCCTAGAAAGGTCAACTTGAGACATCATGAATACTGCGAACTGGCGAACACTCTCATCCAGCCTCAGCCAGCTTAATCCAGGGACAATATTAGAAGCCTTTGCCACAAGGTTGATGAGTAGAAAGTCTCTCTTGATTGATTCTCCAACATTAGGATGCCTCACCTTAACTGCAACATGCTTTCCAGGATGTTGATGTTTCAGTGTGGCCCGATGTATTTGTGCAATGCTTCCAGAAGCTACAGGGTTCTCCTCAAAGGACTCGAATATTTCAGAAAGCTCACGACCAAATGCCTTCTCAATGGCAGCCTTGCTGTAAGCAAAGCCATGTGCTGGAGCCGCACTGTGAAGCTTTGCAAGCTCAACACAGAGATCACTTGGAAAAAGATCAGGGCGTGTTGCAGCCCACTGGCCCCACTTAATGAATGCTGGCCCAGCCTTTTCAAGGGTCCGGCGCGTAAGTCTAAGCCACCTTCTTCTGAATGCAACACTGAACTTGTCAGCAAATGGAGCTAATGCAGTTGCAGGGAAGAATAGGAATGCCAAATGCACAGCTCTAACAAGCAAAGTGATGCCCTCCCAGATTGACCAAACAAGAGATGACATAAACTGGCGAGTATCTTGTGCCTTTGTGATGATGCCATCCATTCTTGGCATGAAGGGTTGTGAGTCTGCCAGGACAGGAGGCGCAAGTGCCATCTTGCCAAAAGCTAGAGCCATGACCCCAGGGATGATATGGAACCTCGTAAAGGACAGGCTTACAGCACAAGCTGCTCGGCTCAGCAGTGGGAACCGTGGACCTCTATATGCATACATACGACTGAGCTGCTTCCATGCCAATTGCGCTTGCTGGGTTGCGGATGAATTTGCCACTGGCACAGAGAGTGAGTGGTAGCCTCTTGACATCCTGGTTCTATACTTGTGATCCTCAGCTCTGTTCTTTCGGATATTGACTTTGTAATGTGAGAACATTCTAGAGAAGATGGCTGGAATCTTACGCCTTGTTGACAAGCCATTGTCCCTCGCTGCTGTGTAGTACCCACTTCTGTGGCTCGGATGGGAATAAGTGGCTGCCCGCCTATTTGTTCCGACTGCCAATAGCCTGCTCAAAGAAGGGTACAGAAAATGTCAACAATCCACAAGTTTTCAAGCTTTGACTGGCACTTGCTATATAGCTAATTTTACGAGGTGAAACTATGTGTACAAAAATATGTGAACAACAACAAATGTGACTAGAGCACGTTTATTGTTGGCCTGGTCATACAGCTACTACACCCAGAATACTTGCCCGTTTATTGCCACACATATGAACTTTTTCTTGTAGATGCCAACAATGTTCTTGAAATCCCAAACTGATTATCCTGACCAACAGAAAGCTCTATATACTATCCTGACCAACACATACATGCATGAATCGACTAACTAAAACTAAATTAGAAGAACCAATTGATCTCAATAATCTCAAAGTAAGTGGTATGGTCACAGAATTAGGTAAAGTGGGCTTGCACACGAACCCAAGTCTACCACTATGCTCACATGAAAATGTAGCAATTGATTGTAACAGCTACTAAAGTTCAGGTTGCCAGAGCAATATAACGAATCAACAAGGCCGCACGCCACACATGGTCTACACGGTAATCAAAATTAAGTGAATATATGCAGCAGTTCATAACAAAATCCGAAACCCCAGATGATTCATCTCCCCACCCCCCCACCCCTCTTCCGGGCTCTCCGGCAACCGGGACAGGAGAACCAGGGCACGCAAGGAAGAACAAAGAGAAATCGAGACGCACCTCTCGCCGACCCCCAGTAGCCGTTGCATCGGGAAAGCCTGCTGCCGCCGCCGCCGCCGCCTTCACAGGATCAAGCCGCCGAAGAGCATAGGACGCCCCTCCCCTACTCCCCCACCAAAACCCCAGCACGGTCCGCCTGCGCGCCGCGGTGCAGTGCCGACTCGCGGGCACGCAGCCGAATCGTACCGAGCCTTGGGGTGGTGGCGATGGCGAAGACAAGTAGAGGCGGCGGGAGACGAGATGCGCCTGCGTGCCGTCGCACGCTCCTCTCCTCTCTTCCCCTCTGTTTGCCCTTTTGCGAAATCGCGTGTGCTCTTTCTTTTTTCTTTTTTTTGTTCGGGAGTTTTCTTTTCGAGTTTCTTTCTTGGAGGAGAATCCACGAGGGTTTATTCCCGATTGCCCGGAGGCCGGAACCGATCTCGGCCGCGCGCGCGCGCGACACTGGGTTGGGCAGGCGCAGGCAACTTGCGTCGGAAAGGGACTCCGCACCGACACGACGACCCGGTCTCGGCACGCCGACTTTGCTGGTGCGGCGAAGTTGGAATTGCCATCTCGCCACGCATGAGCTACCATGTGCCGTTTTTTTTTTAAAAAAAAACACAGACTTACCTACGTGATGACGTAGATTGCTCTATTGATTTAAAGTTTCAAGATATTTTCTTTTTTTAAATATAATAGTTTTTCTATTCACTTACATATAAACTATGGCTACATATATAACTAAGATAATATATCTTTCAGCGTGTTTATAACATTATTAAAAAAACTTAAGAGAGGCAAAATACAACTATTCAACTGTCTAAAAATTTTACAACTTTTTTATTCGAAGTCAAATGAGGATGAATTTTATATCAAAACTGTAGAGTGAGATTTAGAACTTTGTGTTAGAAAATAATAGCAATTTAGTGACTAAAAGTTTAATTATGATATTGAGAAAAAGAATAATAACATGTACCATAGATGTGCCACTCAACACAAATAAACTTATCACAAATACATATTCTAGTGGGTCAAAAACCAAAGACTCTATCACTATGGTATGGGGCAAACTCAAACTCACTAATGTTAGTAATAGAAGAAACATGAGAGCGAACAACAAAGAAAGTAGAAACATTCTTACAGTAGTGTTATAGTGAACAACAAAGAAAAAGTAGAGACATTCTTAGAGTGAGGTTAGACACCAGCGTAGAGGAAATAGACGTTCAACAAGCAGTCAACGTAGGCTAAGATCTACTCTCTCTCTCTCTCTCCCTCCTGCTCCACCAAAAAAAGCAAACATAACATCAATCAATCAATATATATTGTAATATACTGTAATATACTAGTCCCATGCATGGACTAGCGAGGCAAACGCGCACATATTTGTTTATTTTTTCCTCTCTCAATAACTTCGATTGGACACAGAGACAACTCAATTATTTAAGTTACCTCTACTCCTTCTAGAATAGTAACGTGGGACTAAAGTTCCTCACCATCCCTTCATGTGTGAGTGACCATTTTGAGATTTATTAGAATTATTATTTGGGTCAACCCAAATCTTTCAACATTTTGTAGTTAACAAGTTTTAAATTAAAAAAATTTAGAGTACATAAATTAATTTAAAATTATCAAGTTTTGAATTTCAAAATCTACAATTTTTTAAGAGTCTTGGATGTTGACACGGTCTTTCATATGGCTGATGCTGCTTTTACATGCGCATACACTACACCACAACACTGCATCACCCGTCAGACATCTGACGCTAAAAATTATATTTATCGATGGATGGTCTGTCGCTAAAGATAACTCAGAGATCATCTGTCGCTAATTCTGCGTTTAGCAATTTATTGACTGTCGCTATAGATATTGACATTTAACGTTGACCTGTCCGTCGCTAAAGCCAAGTATACCATCAATCTCTCTGTCGCTAAAGAAAATGGGCCCATGTTGAGATTGTGTGCCCCTCGATACCTAAAATTTGATATCTAATGTACTTCAATCTCATTAAATTCCATTTTATTTTAAATATGTTGAATATGTGTACGAACTAGTTTATATACGTGAGCCTATATATTTTTTATTTTTTTAGCATAAATAACACATAGAAATAGAATTCTATGAATCTATACCTACTAATATAGAGCTAAAATTTCAGTCTGCCTTTTTTCTGTCCGCTTCTGCCTGTCCGTCGGAATCGGTTCTGTCCGCCGCCATGTCCATGTCCGTTCTGTCCGCCTTTGCATTCCAAGTCCAGTCTGTATACGTATATAGAATTCTTTCCATCCAAGAGAGACGGGGCGCGTCGCCTCTGTGGAGTCTCGTGCACGTGGGTCGAGCCGCGCACACGCCGAACCGCATCTGCGCGAGGCGGGGGCGCACGGGGGAGGAGCAGCCACGGCCACCGGTTGCAAGGGTGAGGAGTCGCCACCATGAGGGAGAACTAGCAGCGGCTGCAGGTGAGGAAGAAGGAGGGGGAGGCGCTGCCGATGCTACTCTGGCTGTGATCCGTATGGGTTCGTTTCTTGATTCCGACGGCGGAGGAGGCCGTGGATGTGAGGGCGGCGCCGCGCGCGGCCTCGGATTCAGACAGACCGTCCGTCGCCCGACGTCCCCGCCGCCGGCGGCAGCCGACCGATGGAGACGGTGAAGGGGTGGGTGCGGCAAACTACGCAGAGGCCATGGCGTCGATTTCAGGCTGCCCTGTCCGCCCGTCCGCCAATCGTTAGAGAATCGGAATTCGGTCGTCCGGTTTAACGCTGGTGGAAGAGTAAAAAGAGAATAGAAATTTTTTCTAGGGTTTACAACACTGCATCCCAATGTAAAATCTCCTGACACATTAACAATTATTAAGAATAAGAAAAATATAAAGACCTAGGTGCAAAATATTTGTCTTATTAGTTTAGTTTTTTTTATTCTTTAATTCGGTTAAAAATTGATAAATGTGTAGTAATTTATAGAAAACTATAAAAATTATAAAATAAATTTTGTTCAGCTCCATATATGTAGATCCATGTAGTAAACAAAAAATATCACAAATTTTAGTATTTTTTGCTAGAGATGTTGCCTATGCTTTTTAGTGTAAAATTGAAATTGTAGTTATCTTGCTCTAATTATTATGAAAATTTTATGGTAGCCTATTTAATGTGATGTTTAATTTGTGGTAAAAGTTTTAGCACCATTCCTGCATATCTCACTGATTTACTGATTTACCTAGATTTATGCTTGCTAAATAGTTTACAATCAATTTAAGTATGTAAAAATATAAAAAAGATGCTTCCACACCCTTTGCACGATGTGTTGTTATGTCATATGAACAATTCATGAGCCCATAAATGTGTGTCTATATATGTGAGCTTGTATATTTTTGTATTTTGTTTTTTTAGCTTTCTTCCTTAGAAAAGAATTTACAAAAGAAAACAAAAAAATAAAAAAAGGAAATAATGACTTATCCCAATGCTCGGCCATCGCTCCCCATCCACCGTATATCCCTCTCTCCCTCGCGACCTCCTCCCGAAAGACTGACGCCGGCGTCAACGCCTCTGCTCTTCCCTTCCCAACGCGAGCTCTCGCTCCCTCCCTCCCTTCTGCGGCACTGAGGTCGCCCTGCTCCCTAGACAGGCCACGATGGCGCGGGTCAGGCATGGTGCACGAGCTCATAGCCGCCAACCAGAACCCTAGCCGCGGGCCGATGGGGTGGCCGCCCTTCTTCTCACTGGCCAGATTGCCGATGGGGTGCATGCCCTTCTTCTTCACCGATCAGATCTACCACGGGATGGCTGCCCTTCTTCTCCTCTAGCCGGATCCATAGCGAGTCGGCTGTCCTTCTTCTCCTCCGGCCAGATCCACGACATGGCAGTCAAATCCACGACCCGGTGGTAGCGGCAACGGCAATAGGTTTGTTGTTTCCTCTCTTTTTTTCCCTCTCCTGCATGGTGAGTGGTGGATCCTGTGTTGTAGGTGGTGGGGGCTCGGCATGATGGTGGCTCCCTGAAATTTTGACTGAAACCAACTAGCTTACAATGTGCTGCCCATAATTCATTCTGTTTTATGAGAGTATAATGTTTTACCATCTAGCTAATTGAGCGCCTGGTAGCTGATACATTTTTTACTGAGCAAATTGATGACATCATCCACTTCTTCAAATGCTTATTATCTCTGAAACTTGTGAACTAATTTATATTTTCAACCTTGTGCTAGAATTAATACTGAAAGCAACCTTCGTTCGCTCTCTCAAATAAACTGCTCCTTAACTCTTGTATAGTAAAAACTAATCAGTAGCAGGCTAGCAGCAGCACTAGTATAGTAAAAGTCAATCAGTAGCACTAGCACCGTATACATGTTTATTGTCTTGCTCTACTGTAGTGCTGCTCAGTCTGCTATCATATAATGTAATAATCATGTACATAAATTATCAGTATAGTTCTTGGTGATATATTAGAGCTGACCGTATACATGTTCATTAGATGTTTGCTTTGGTTTTACTTGACATTCAACTAGACAGACAGAACCAAAATCCTCTCTATACACTATAAGTAAGCAGTTGCAATTATATTAGAATATTTCCTTAGGAGCAGTTAAATCACTAGCCTAGTTTTGAAGGGCTATTTTGAACTTGTGTACTTGTGTATGTGTTTTTATATGTGGTTATTACTGTAAATTACTAATTGAAAGGAATTACAAGCAATTACATGTGTGAACAAAATTGCATTGTGTTTTTATATTGTTAGAATCGGAGGTAATAAGCTTAGGCTACTGTTAGCTGCGTTTTACATTAGAAAAGGTGGTTTTCATTTTTTTCACAACTCTTAGCTATATGGACTTAGTGGATTGGAGTGATAAACTTAGGCTACTGTTGTTTGAGTTAAGGCAGCAAGTAATTTATCTATGAAACAATCCTGCCAGATAAATTTATGTGGTGTTGGGTGCCTGGGCATGCTCTCTACAAGCTGCTATTCGGTGCAAACCAGCACCTGCAGCTTTAGCCGCTCTTGATTTCTTGCTTGAGCTGGGTCTCGACTCTATTACAACAACAAAGGCAGCAGTTGTTCTTGATTTTTGATAAGCTTAGGCTACTGTTAGCTGCGTTTTACATTAGAAAAGGTGGTTTTTATTTTTTCACAACTCTTAGCTATATGGACTTAGTGGACTGGAGTGATAAACTTAGGCTACAGTTGTTTGAGTTAAGGCAGCAAGTAATTTATCTATGAAACAATCCTGCCAGATAATCTGGTGTTGGGTGCCTGGGCATGCTCTCTACAAGCTGCTATTTGGTGCAAACCAGCACCTGCAGCTTTAGCCGCTCTTGATTTCTTGCTTATGCTGGGTCTCGACTCTATTACAACAACAAAGGCAGCAGCTGTTCTTGATTTTTCTGTAGACAGCTCTGTAGTTGTTTCTTCTCTAGTGCATGCCTGGATTTTGCTCTGAATTTGTTTTAGTGCAGCTGGTCCGCCTATTGTTAGTGAGCAGCAATTTGTTCTGGCAGCTGGCAGCCTTGATTTTCATATCAACAACAAAAGCTATTCTTTTACAACAATAGCTGTAGCTATCTACTTTCTCGACCTTGATCAACTCTACAACTACAGGAACTGTAGTTTTCTGTGTTAAATCTTCATCAGTGATTACTATTGCTGCTATCTGTTTACTCAGTTTCAAAAACTTGTTAAATATGCAGTTCCACAAATATGCAGTTTAGTGTGTTCATGATAGGAGACATTTAGAGTTTCCTGAATTTCATGTGCCTAATACATGATTGTTTTATTTTTCAGAAAGTGTTGGACAGTCTTTGGCTTGAGCTTTTAGAAAGTGGTTCTCCATATAACGTGGTGGATGTGCTTTTGGTTTTTGAGTTCCTAGAAATACTAGTATTGTTTTTGGTGTCTGACTTTGTTGGATTATTCAAACGGTGTGTAAGACAAAGATTGTATGTTATATATGTATTGACCTCCATGATGTGATGTATGTGTTTCTATATCTCTATGTGACACTAAGCTTGAATGCGGATTTGATATATGCCAAATGTTTTTTCTAATTGTATTTATTTTTTTTGGTATTTTTGTGTGTCCTGTTGAACAATCTGTCGCTATAAATACCTGGATTGTTGGATGATCTGTCGCTATATGCTTGCTAATAGAGCATCTGTCGCTAAAACATAGTGATGGATTATCTGTCGCTATAAATATTCAGGACGACTGATCATCTGTCGCTAAAAATATTGTCTGTCGCTAAATATTTTAACGACAGGATTTACACCGGCTGCTGAAGTCTGTCGCTATAACTTTTTAGCGACAGATCATCTGTCGCTGTACCCGCTTTTAGCGTCAGATTGTCCATCGGCAATCTTGGTGTTGTGGTGTAGTAATATGAGCTCTTTGTATTGTTGTACGTAGGTCGTAGCTCCTATCATGCAGTGATGACTGATGAGTATAGTTTTAATTATTTTATGGTCTTTCTGTCATGTACATATTTTACTGGTCTTTAACGGGGCAATTGGCATGTGCAGTGATTACATTTACCTTCTTTCCCTATACAAACAGAACTAAATCACTCTGGCACGTGCAGTGATGAGTGCAAATAGCGTTCCTGATCTCCTTCTCTTGTTATTGTACCGAGTCACTATGGTATCTGCTGTGATCGATGATCACCGTTACATTTATGATCTCCATTTTTATATTCTTAGTGAATAGAAGCACTATTTATGAGCACTTCCCATTGTGTATGACCTTTTATTTCCAAGCATTGTCTATAGTCTATGATGTCTTATTATTTCTAAGCACCACAGTACCACCCATTATTAAGATTAAAAGACAAATGATGGAAGTTTGCAGCTTATCACAGTTAATTAATGTTGTATATGTTTAGCTTGCCTTATTACTAGCCTAGGGTAGAAGAAGTAGACGTTCAGCGAGCGAGCCGTCGACGCAACCTTAGGTGTGTAATTCTGTGTTTTGTTAGCGTAAAGAAAAGAAAAGGGTGACCCAAGAGAAACAAGGCCCAAGGAAGTCTTATTTTTGGGCCTCCATTGGGGAAACAAGCAGCCCACGTTCCTCTACATAGTAAATGCGGCCGGTCTGATGTCTAGCAGTTTCTCCATTAGGATAGCCCGTAACATTATTAGAGTTCCAAACATTTGTCTAGATCAACCTGCTATGTCTAGGCAGGCCTATATACTCCCTCTATTTTTTTTAAAAAAAAACAATATAATTCTCACCAATCAGAAAGTCAGACTCAAATTTAACCAAATCTATAAAATTATTAATATTTTTAATACCAAATAAATATTTTACTATTTTCAACAAATTTGGTCATGTAAAAAGATTCATTTGTCTTAAATCGATAATTACTTTTTCTTTGAACGGATAGAGTATTTGAGAGCACCCCGGTAGGACAAGCACTAGCAGACATATATATACTGACGATGCTGAAATGAAAAGGTATTTAAAATTGAACTGAGTAGACTTTTTTCTACATGCTTTAAGATGATGAAAATGATATGCATAAGTGTGAAAGCACTGAGCTGGAAGTCCGAATTATACTATCGGGTCGCAAGTGTGAAATTCGTACTGCAAAGTGCAAACTTCTGAATTTTAGTAAAACATTGACTTCCGTTTTGGTTGAAAATTTGAGTAGTGCCTACCCGACTTCTTACAGCCACAAATTAAAACCATAGAGCCGTATGTGTTAAACAACGTTTTTTTTTCCTCCAGGTGTTTGGAATGTTTGAGTAACTTTGTTGTCCATTTAGAGCCTTCAGCCTTAGATGGTTCCATTACGTGGCTTGCTTGAACTAGCTTTGGACGATGGTCTATGAACAGAGTTTTCCATTATAAAAAAGAGAGTAAAATCAAACGGAAACATTTGCTGACTAATCTTCTTCGTTCCTCAATAACGTAACCTCATATAATTAGTACTACTATGATTACACTACTAATATTTTTAGTAATGGAAAATGAACACCGTACCCAACCTCTCTGTATCTGTATTATCCTCTCTCTCTCTCTCTCTCGGGTTTTTTATACTCTCGGTACTCCCTATCTATTTTGTACTGTAGCTACGCTAACATGGGTGGACATAACGGATCCGTAGGTGTTTAACTGGATCTACGTATGTGTTCAATTGGATCCAATTAAGCGTGTGCCTATCTGGTTGAGGTAATTAAGGAATAAAAAATAAAATATTACGACATTGTTGCCGTGACTCTCGGTTTGGTAGTGCGTCTCGGTTGCTAGAGTATGTATGTTAAGTATATGCATGAGGAAAAAGAATATATGTACATACACCTTTTCCATATAAGGAGTACATATTCATACTTTTTGAAGATTATATACACATTTTTTCGAGTATATTTATTTCAGAACGTATGAATTCATACCGAGTATATGTATATTTGTATACCTAGGAGTATATCCATATATATACTCAGGAAATTATTTTAGTATATCCATATTCTTAGGAGTATATCCATATACTCACAGTATTATTTTGGTATATATATATACTTGTGCCGGCATTTTCTGGAGGACAAATTGATACAGTATGTGTATATACCTAGTACTAGTATGGACTAATACTTCCAGTATGAGAGTATGAACAAAAACTTCATGCAAACATACGCAGAATGTGTACATACTACATACGTATGAATTGATACTACAAGTATCAGGCAATACTTTAATCTAAAAAAGGTATATCCAAAGATATTTTGATCGGAAAAAGTATTAGTAACACTTGGATCTCATCATCTAGAAAAATAATGCAGTGTTGCCACCACAATCTATCATCATACACCATGGAGATGGAGATAGAAACGTGGTTGGTGCTGCTGTCGCTAGGGCCCAACGACTAGACCGGTGAAGGGGAGATGGGGCGCCGCCGCTGTTGCTGAAGGGGAGATGGGATGCCGCCACTAGTGGTGAAGGCGAGTGGATGGGAGGGGTCGCCGTCTCCGATGGAGTGGAGTATGGGAGGGGGGGCTGCCAATTTGTAACAATTGGCATCGAATGAAAGGGTATATCCGTATATGGACGGCGCCGAAAAAATAAAGGCCCGCATATATCTAAGTACTAACGGGTTAACTACATAGAACCAGCTGGCCTCTCGTGTGTGCGTACGAGAAGGGAGTAACTACTCCTAAGGATTAAGAAAAATTTACCCTATATATATAACAATTGATACTTTGATAGGAGATTAGGAATACAATAAAGCTGCTAGTCGTCCTACTCATGCATTGTTTTAATAGTAGTTTGTTATTTAGTTTCTACACTTTACTACTAGAAGAGAATGTGACCCTTTCTCTTTTTTGGAGCGGCAAGAAAAGGCGGATCAAAATCAAAAGGCATGACGGAAAGGAAACCTGTTCGCACCATACCATACCGCGTTTTCTAAGATTCGGCCTTGTTTAGTTCCAAAATATTTTACAAAATCGATACTGTAGCTTTTTCGTTTGTATTTGATAAATATTGTCTAATTATAGACTAACTAGGCTCAAAAGATTCGTCTCGTCAATTTCGACCAAACTGTGTAATTAGTTTTTATTTTTGTCTATATTTAATACTCTATGCATGTGTCTAAAGATTCGATGTGACGGGGAATCTGAAAATTTTTGCAAAATTTATTGGGAACTAAACAAGGCCCAAGAAACCAGACATGTCTCTTCGTGTAGTAGAAAACTAGGAGTACTAGCCATCTCCAAGAAGACCAGGGCCTTGTAGTCCACCTAAAATCTAAAAACTTTTTAAAGTTTCTCGTCACATCAAATCTTGAGACACATGCATAAAGTATTAAATACAGACGAAAACAAAAACTAATGACACAGTTTATTTGTAATTTGCGAGACGAATATTTTAAGCCTACTTAGTCTATAATTAGATAATAATTACCAAATACAAATAAAAGTATTACAATATCCAAAATCCAAAAAAATTGCCAACTAAACAAAAGATCATGTGACAAAAACGTAGCCTGGACACCTCCTTGTGCAGGAATGCAGATAAGACGAGAATCACACGCGCTGTTGTGTATTGGCAATTTGGCATACATAGTGGCGACATAGGTTTGGCGGCGCGGTCGACACTCCATAGCGCAAAGGTAGGCGCAATATATCGTGCGTACTTTGTTTCTCGTCGTTATCATCATCAATCTTCAAAGAGTGTTTTCAGATGTGTCCCAAAAGACCGAAAAGGTGTTTTCTGTACTACACTAGCGTTCTTCTCGCGTGCGCACGTGCCACGGTATTATTACCGCCGTGGACATATGGCTAGCAGCTGCCTTTTTTCGGCTGCTATAGAATAATTTCAGAATCATCAATTGTTATGTGCTCCCTTTAATTTCAACGTGACACTGGGCCATATACAACTACGAATCGACAGGCTTCGTTGAGGGGAACAGCTATAT